>Ga0268266_10001467_pt1 | contig 28050 bp, 32 predicted proteins | sample KBSS13metaG_FD_190356 | JGI IMG/M metagenome (GOLD analysis project Ga0268266, IMG submission 190356) | Switchgrass rhizosphere microbial communities from Kellogg Biological Station, Michigan, USA - KBS S1-3 metaG (SPAdes) (version 2) | ecosystem: Host-associated > Plants > Roots > Rhizosphere... | reverse complement strand
TCCTCTTCTTTTGAAAGTTTGGCCCCCTCTTCGAACTGCGGGTCGATCGGCTCGCCTGCCTCCGCCGGGAACGGAACGGTCCGCTGCCGGCGTGCCACGTCGCGAGCCCGGTGTCGCGTGATCGTGCCCAGCCAAGCCGGGAATTTCTCTGGATCTCGCACCCGCCAGCGGGTCTTCCACGCTTTCACGAGCGCGTCCTGCACAACGTCTTCGGCTTCTGCGCGATTTTGCAGAATGCTGTAGGCGATGGCGAAAAGAGTGCGGCTTTGGCTGTGGATGATCATTTCAAAAGCGTCGCGATCACCGTGAATGGCCGCTCGGTATGTGTCGTGCTCGGTGGAATCCATCGGTCGATCTAAAGCCTAGACGCGCGAAGGTTTGAATCCGCGCGAAAAATTTTCGTAGAATTTACCGGGAAGGTTTGCCGCGTTCGATCCTCTTCTGCTTACCGAACGACGCAGGTAGACGAAAAGTCCTTCGCCGGCTATTCGGCCCAGGATGACGGTGTTTTTGCGAGTTGCTTAATCCGCACCCACGTTTTGTCTCGCGCACTTTGCTCGATTGCTGCGAGCACTCGTTGGTTGGCGAGTCCATCGGCGAAACTGGGTGGTGCGCTCTTTCCCTTAACAACCGCCTTCACAAAGTCGGCCATCGTGTGCACGAAGCTATGCTCGTAACCAATCAGGTGGCCCGGCGGCCACCAATGTTCGAAATACGGATGTGAAGGTTCGGTCACGATGATTTCGCGAAACCCGCGTTGTTCTTCCGAATCATGGGTGCTGTAAAACCCGAGCCGGTTCATCTGTTCGAGATCGAATACCAGGGATCCTTCGCTGCCGTTGATCTCGATCGTTAGGGAATTTTTTCGCCCGGGCGCGAAGCGTGTCGCCTCCAGGGAAGCCAGCGCACCGTTGCGAAATCGTCCAATGACCGAAACAGCATCATCGACCGTCACTTTGCCGCGACTTTCTCGTTCTCCCGGCAGGGGTCGCTCTTTGACAAACGTCTCGAGAGTTCCGCAGACTTCCCGGAATTCACCCACGAGGTACCGCCCGAGGTCGATGACGTGGGAGCCAATGTCGCCTAACGAACCCGAGCCGGCATCCTTTGAGCGCAGACGCCAGACCAGCGGAAAGTTTGCATCGGCGATCCAGTCCTGCGCGTAGCGCGCTCGAAAGTGAAAAAGGCGCTCGCCAAGCTCGCCGCGAACGATCATCTCCCGTGCCAGGGCGATGGCCGGGATGCGCCGATAGTTGTGGCAAACCATGTTGACGACACGCGCCCTGCCCACCGCCTCCGCCATGCGCTCTGCCTCGCCGACGCCGCGCGCGAGCGGTTTCTCGCACAAAATCGCCTTGCCCGCTTCCGCCGCCGCGATCGCGATCGCGGCATGTGAGTCGTTAGGCGTGCTGATATCGATGATGTCGATATCCGGATCGTCCACCACGGCGCGCCAATCGGTCGCGGTCTTCTCCCAGCCAAACTCATTGGCTGCCTTCTGCACCGCGCGCGCATCGCGGCCGCAGAGCGTGCTCATTATAACTTCCGCCGGCAGCTCGAAAAAACGCGGCGCTTGGCGCCACGCATTCGAATGGGCTTTGCCCATGAAGCCGTAGCCGATTAAGGCAACTCGAAGTGTGGGAGATCTTGTCATGTGAATCTCGCACCCGCCACGTCGAGTCCCTCTGCGGGAACGTAATTCCGCTCGTCCGGCAACGTGTCGTGGCGTTGACTCGCTGCAATACCGTTCATTTTCTTCCGGCTCGCGCCGCTAGAAACGAAAGATATTGAGGAACGCCACTTCGATCGCTAGCGCCTCCTGGATGTTGCGCCCGAGGTGATCGCGCAATTCTTCGAGCCGCCGAATGCGGCGCAGGATCTCGGGCGTGGTTAGGCGGCGTGCGATGGCCTCAGTGTTGGCGCGGGCGGCCGCCAATTGCCGGGTTGCGATGCCGGTGCTGGCGCGCAGAATGTCGCCCCACCAGAGAAAGAGCGTCTCAATCAATTGAGAGCGTTGCTGCAGATAGGAGCTTTCCGTCAGAGCCTTGTAGTGGTCTTCACGATTTTCGAGCCAGGTCCCGTCGGTTGTGCTCCGGTAACGCGCTTCTTCACGCTTGGCTGCCGCGGCATTTTCGTCCTGGATAGTCTGCCGCATTTCGGCGAGCAGGCGCTGGACACCCCGCGCCAGCCGATAGGCCTCGTGCACGCCACCCGTAGAGTCCGGCGCGAGGCTATTGAGCAACGCAAGCAGTTCCTCCTCCTCCGTCGAGAGTGTTTTGTCGGTCGGAGAGGTGAGGGGAATCTCGATGCAGCGCGAGAGGATGGTCTCAGGCAAAATTTCCGGAATCGAACTGAGGAGGAGGAGCAGAGAATTGTTAGGCGGTTCTTCCAGCGTTTTTAGGAACGCATTTGCAGCCTGAGGCACCATTCGGTCGGCCTCGAAGATGACTCCCACTTTGCGCCTGCCATCGCTCGCCCGCATTTGGAGCGCGTGTTCGAGACTGCGAATTTGCTCGATCACAATCCGCCGCGATCTCGACTCCGGGCTGATTAGATGAACGTCCGGCGCGCCGCCCGCAAAGATGTGCTCCACCGGCGCGCCGTTGACCAAATGAGCAAGCTTCGCGGCGAGAGTACGTTTGCCGCTGCCGGCCCCGCCAGTGATTAAGTAAGCGTGGGCGAGCCGGCTACGCTTCTGCGCGCCGGCCAGGTAATCGAGCGCGATTTTCGGTGTAACAGCCACAGCTCAGGAATGCCGGAGGCGGCTGCGCAATTCACACATCCGTGCGAGGTAGCTGAAGCGCGTCGCAATGATATCCCAGATTTCCTGTTCGATCTGCTTAATCGATCGGGTGGCATCGATTATTTGGATGCGATACGGCTCGTGCGCCGCAAGTTCGCGGTAGGCGGTACAGACGGCTTCATAAAAGTTGGTTGGTTCCTGTTCCATCCGGTCGATTCCGGCGGCAGGACGAACACGCCGCATTATGCGCCTGCGGGCGGTTTTGACATCGATATCAAGGAGAAACGTGAGATCCGGCCAGCACTTGCCGACCGCGAGCGCGTTCAAGCGGCCGACCACTTCATTGTTCAGGCGTCGGGCAACCCCTTGGTAAACGGTGGTGGAATCGGCGAAACGATCGGAAATAACCACTGCGCCACGGTCGAGCGCGGGCTGAATGACTTCGCGTACGAGCTGACTGCGGCTAGCTTCAAAGAGGAGCAGCTCAGTCTCCGGCATCATGGCCACGCTTTCTGGGACAAACTGCAAGAGATGGCGAATCCTTTCACCGATCGCGGTTCCGCCCGGTTCGCGCGTCACAAGGAGGGGCACGTTGGCGTTCGTCATGCGGGAGGCCAACAAACCCACCTGAGTCGATTTTCCGCAGCCCTCGGAGCCTTCGAAGGTAATGAAAGGCAAGCGCGGCATGTGATTGATTTTCAAGCAAATCGCGCTGCTTGTCGAATCTCCACCGCCCGGCTGGTTTTCCGGCGAGCACAGGCGACGGCGCGCGACGGGTTAATGCTCGGATCGTTTCAGCAAATCGACTAGCTCATCTTTCCACAGCGCCGCCATCGTATGGCTCCCGTGGCCCCGCGTCTTCTCGCTCAACGGGAGCACAACCGCGCGTCCATTCGGCACCCTCTTAATCTCACTCTCGAGGATAACGAGCTCAGGCGGGTTGATCAGGTCGTCTGCGGAATTGATCGCCAGCAACGGGGCGCGGATCTTTTCGAGATTCGGGCCCGGATCATAATCCCGCGACGCGTCCACCGCGTAGAGCACATCGTTCGCGTCGGCGGTCTGGACGTAATCGTTGACGAACTTGTCCAGCACCTCATCCGTCTTTGTGAGGGTCGGCGCCTCTTTCTGCCGCAGGATTGGGTTGCCGCTCATGAACCAGAGCATCTCCGCCGCAGTGCGCAGAGCAGGCGGCTGAATCTTATAATCGCCCCCGTTCCACGCCGGGTCATTGCGAATGGCATCAATCACGATCCGGCGCCAGGCACGATTGCGACCGGAGATTTGGGTCGGCAGACTCGCCAGCGGCATGAGTGCATCCATAAACTCAGGATGAATTTCTCCCCAAAGCCAGGTGTGCATGCCACCCATCGACGTGCCCATGATTAGCCGCGCATGATTGACACCGAGGCCTTCGGTGAGCAGCCGATACTCCGCCTCGACCATGTCACGGTAGCCGTAGCGCGGAAATTTTGTATGCATCCCGTCGCTCGGCTTGCTCGACTTGCCATGCCCGATGTCGTCGGGCAGAACGATGAAAAATTTCGTTGTGTCGAGTGGTTGGCCAAGTCCGAAGAGTTCGCCGGCAAACTCCGGCCGGATGAATTGCGCACCGCTCCCGGTCGTCCCGTGCATGATGACGACGGCGTTTTGCGTTACACCCTTCGCGTCTCTCACGGGCTTTCCGAGAGTGCGGTAATGCAGGTGAAGCTCAGGCATGGTCTCACCGGAGGTAAACTTAAAGTTGTGCGCGATGAAATCCTCGTCGTTAGGCGCGGGATATTCCGCGGCGCGTGCCGCGGCCGCAAGGAGGACCGAAAAGAGCAGAACAGCCGAGTGTCGCATCATGTGCGGAAAGAATATCGAAACGCACTTATGAGGCCACGACAAAAAAGGCATCCGGCGAACAAAAGGACGTCATCCTGAGCGATGCTCAGGATAGCGCATCGCAGCGCGAGATTTTCTCCCAGCGATGACTGTGTTATGGGATCGGGATGAAGAATTATTGGCTCGTCAAACAGGAACCGGAGGCCTATTCGTGGAACGATTTTGTGCGCGATGGCCTAACGAAATGGACCGGGGTGCGGAACTTCCAGGCGCGCAACAATCTCCGCGCGATGCGCAAAGGCGATGCGGTTTTGTTCTATCACAGCGTGAGCGACAAGGCGGTCATCGGTCTCGCGGAAGTAACGCGCCAGGCGTATCCCGATCCGACGGCAAAGGAAGGAGATTGGAGTGCGGTCGACATCAAGCCCGTGAAGGCATTGAAGAAGCCCGTCACCCTCGAGCAAATCAAAGCCGAGCCGAGGTTGCGCGAGATCGCGCTCCTGCGGAATTCGCGGCTGTCGGTCCAGCCGTTAGGCAAGGCAGATTTTGAATTGATTTGCCGTCTCTAAGGAGGGCCTGTTAAGGCTTCCATCGGCGAAGCGCTAGAGTGAGCGCGGCGGCAACGCAACCAAGTTTCATCTTGTCCGATTTCGTGTCACGACGAGGCTACACCGTGCAACGCGCCCTTGTCGTCTCGATTCATGACGTCGCTCCTTCGACCCGGGCGAAGGTCGATAAAATTCTCGCGAGTCTCGCAGGCCACGGAGTGCACACCTGCTCGCTTCTCGTCGTTCCCGATTACCATCGATTGGGCCGTTCCTTGGCCGATCGCAGTTTCTGCTCCTGGCTGCACGCACTCGCCGTGAACGAACACGAGATTGTGATTCACGGGTTTTTCCATCAGCGCGCACGCCGTAGAAATGAAAACGCCCGCGCGAAAATTGTCACCCGCATCTATACAGCGGATGAAGGCGAGTTCTTCGATCTCGGTTATGACGAAGCGCTCCGCTTGATTCGAAAGGCCCAGGAGGATTTCAAAACACATGACTTTCATCCGACCGGTTTCGTCGCTCCGGCCTGGCTCCTCGGTGCGGAGGCTGAGCGCGCCGTAATCGACGCCGGAATGAGTTACACGACGACGCTTCGCACCGTGCGCGATTACCACGGAGACCGCACCATTCCGTCCCAGTCACTCGTCTATAGCGTCCGCAGCGGTTTGCGGCGTATCTCCAGTCTCGCCTGGAATCGATCGCTCTTTCGCCGCCTAACGAGCAACCCGCTGCTTCGGCTTGGGATCCACCCACCGGATATCGACCGAGCCGCCATTTGGAGACAAATTGGCGAGATCGTCAGTGAGGCGCTCCTCGATCGCAGGGCAATGACCTATCGGGATTTGCTGGCCGTCACCCCGAACGCATCGGAGGGATCCCGCGGGATGACCAAACCGCCGGCCCAGTCTCCAATCATGCAGCGGGATCCGTCGACTGCGCTCCGTTCCGCTCGGAATAATCAATGAGCCGGTGCGATCTTCACCTTCATTCGAAGTTCAGTGATCGATCGGAAGACTGGCTCTTCCGCCGGTTTGATTTTCCAGACAGCTACTCCGATCCGTTCGAATTGCATCGGCGCGCCAAGGCGGCGGGGATGGACTTTGTTACCATCACCGACCACGACACCATTGAGGGATGTTTGGCGATTGCGGCATTGTCTGATACTTTTATAAGCGAGCAGGTAACGACTTATTTCCCGCAAGATCCGTGTAAAGTTAACCTCCTTGTCTGGGGACTTTTGGAGGCGCAACACACCGAGATCTGCCGCCTTCGCGACAACATTTTCGACCTTCAGGCCTTCCTGCAACAACAGTCCCTGGTGCACGCCGTCGCTCATCCGCTTTACAGCATCAACGGCAAGCTGACCACCTCGCATCTGGAGCGCTTGATCCTACTTTTCCAGCATTTCGAAGGGGTCAACGGTTTGCGCGATGCCCTGCTCGGCGACCTCACGCAGCATCTGCTTACGCAGCTAACACCCGGAAAAATCGCCGAATTTGCCGAGCGCCACCGACTTGAACCGACCCATCCCGAGCCGTGGAAAAAGATCCTTGTCGGGGGTTCGGACGATCACGGCGGAATCTTCGTTGGCTCAGCTTTCACTGAGACGCCAGCCGCGAGAACGACTGACGCTTTTCTCGAACACGTCCGTGCCGGTCGCTGCAGCGCGCATGGCGAAGGGGGGACGCCGCTCGCGCTCTCGCACGGTTTCTACAACACACTCTCGCGTTTTATCCAGGACCGCTTCACAGAAAAGCTGGGACCGAGCGCCGGCCTGGTGGAAAAAATGTTTTCGCGTTTTATGGAGGGGCTCGACCCGACCAAGTTCACCCTCGGGGAAAAAGCCGGCTTCATCGCGCAGGGCGTCCTTTCCGGCAAGATCTTCGAGTTTGCGAAACCCGCCAACATTTCGCTCTGGCACGAGCTCTCAGGCTACTTCGCCCAGCCCGAAGTGAAAGCAAGACTGGCCCGCGAAGTCGCGGAGGTGGCGGAACCGGAGCGTCGCACCTTCATCATGGCCAATGCCGCTTGCGAACAATTGGCCTTTCGCTTCTTTGAGAAGTTCGTCCAGCAAATCCGCGCCGGGAAGGTAATTGAGAGCATACAGGCGCTTGCCAGCATCGCACCCATCCTCGTTATCCTTGCGCCTTACATTTACGCTTTTCACAGCCAGGCACCGTCGCGGCGTTGGCTACGCGAGATCTGTCGCGACTTCACCGGCGCGATTCCGCCAGTACTGCAAAACAAGAAGCGGGCCTGGTTCACTGATACCCTTGAGGACGTCAACGGTGTTTCCACCACCATTCGCAAGATGGCGGCCGCAGCGCGGGACGCGGGCGAAGAGTTGGTCGTCGTTACCTCGCGCGGCGAGCTCACCCTCGATGGACTCCCGATCAAGAACTTCAAACCGATCGGCGAGTTCGAGCTGCCCGAGTACGAGCTGCAAAAGCTTAGCTTTCCGCCCATCCTGCAGATGCTCGATTACATCCAGCGCGAGAATTTTTCTGAAATCATTATCAGCACGCCCGGCCCGATCGGTCTCACCGCGCTCCTCGCCGGCAAGATGCTCAACCTCGAGACGAGCGGTATCTATCACACCGACTTCCCACAGTACATCCGCATCCTGACCGAGGACAGCTTCCTCGAGAGCCTCGCCTGGAAATACATGCACTGGTTCTACGGCCAGCTCGACACGATCTTCGTTAACTCCGAGCAATACCGGCAGAGCTGGATCGAGCGCGGGATTGACCCTGGGAAGCTTAAGATCCTCCCGCGTGGACTCGACACCCGACTCTTTACTCCGGGGCGAAGCGATCCCGACTTTTGGAAACAATTCGGCAGCAACGGCCGAGGCGTGCGTCTTTTGTTCGTTGGGCGTGTCTCGAAGGAGAAAAACCTCGACATCCTCGCCCAAGCCTTCCGCAATCTGCAGCAGAATAACGTCTCGGTAGAGCTTTCCATCGTCGGCCACGGACCTTATTCCGCGGCGCTCGCCAAAATTCTACCCGAAGCGTGTTACACGGGCTACCTTGAAGGCACTGACCTGGCCAGGGCCTACGCTTCCTCTGACATCTTCGTTTTCCCGAGTACCACCGACACTTTCGGCAACGTCATCATCGAAGCCCAGGCCGCCGGTCTACCCGTTATCGTCTCTGACATTGGCGGCCCGCGCGAGCTGGTCACCGGCGGCGTCAACGGGCTCATCACCAAAGCCCTTGACGTGGACGATTTCACCAACGCCATTCGCCGGCTCGCCGAAAACGAAGCCTTGCGTAAAGAGATGGGCGCCGCCGCCCGCCTGAGTGTCGAAGACCGCAGTTGGCCGAACGCCTTCCGGAAATTCTGGGCCGCGACCGAGATTACCTAACGAGAGGTGGATGGTCGCGTAGGGAGAACCAAGTCTTACCCTATCCCGCGGCGCGTCTGCTTGGTTGGTCCGGCTTGTGCCGTCCGGGCGTCTTTGATTGTAACCGCCTGGGATTAGGGAATCACAGCTTGCTTTGGGAGAGATTTACTGATAAGTGATAAGTAGAAAAGCGAGCATCTGACCCGCTATTAGACAAGGAACCAACATCAAATGAAAACAGCTCTTTTTCTCTGCATACTAATTGGCGCGGTGCTCGTTTTGGGCGGCTGCGCTGAGCAAACCAATGCTGATGTATCTGGATATGGGACCAACCGAAGCACTGTCCCTGCTGTTACGGGTGCTCTTGGCGGCGGGGGCGGCCCCCCGCCCAACCGCCCCGCTATGAAAACCCAACCATAGGCATGTCGGCAGCTCGCCTACCATTTAGTGGCCGGCGAACTGTTGGTATCGCGATGGTCGGGGGGGGCAACTTGTGGCTTTAAACTGGCTTGTCCGTGGTAGGGACACGCCGTTTGTCGCTCTAGTGCGACGGGTCCGTGGTTGGCAAGATTGTTGGTTCTGGAAGATGGATCCGATGTCCCTTCAACGAAAACGAGCGCCGGTGCTGCGTTTGGCGCGTAATGTTTTTCCCGAAAACGGGACCGATCCGTCTCGTTTTCGAAACTGTATCCCGCGTCGCAGGCGGCTTATAGCCATGCGAAAAGGTTGTGGCATGCGCGTTGCTAACGGTGGCGTCATGGAAAAACTCAAACCACTTCATTGTCTCGCATTCGTTCTCATCACCCTGTTTCTCGCCAGTTGTGCTAGCCAGACGCAACCCGCCACCACCTCAACCACCACCTCAGGCACCACCCAATCTCAGTCTCCCTTGGACCGAAACGGCGGTAACGGCCTCGCCTCCTTTATACATTAGCGAAACCGTCGGGGCAGAATACAACCCCAACCGGGTGCTCTCGTCGGCGGGAATTGAGCCGCCCCAACCTTCGCCTGTCTTCAGTCTCAAAGCATTAACCGGCGCATGCACGCGCTGGCGGGAGGCCCTGCCGGGCTTCGGCGGGGAAAATAAATGACACGCCGAAGACCGACGGTCCTCTCGCTTTCGCAGGAAAGCCATATGGTCTAAACTGCGCCCAGACTTATGATTAGCAGAAGAAGGTTGGCGACCATCAATCTGCTGTGGATTCTTCTTTTCACGCGAACCAGCTTGGAATGGGCTGCAAGGTTTACATGATCGTTTGACAGAATAGGGAAACCGAAGCTGCCGCCGCGCTATTCGCTACTCCGCCGTTGCAACGGCCGGGTAAGGCAGGTCGGACCGCCACCGCCTTTCAGGCTGATTTCACTTCCTTCATACTCGAGGACTTGGGCGCCGGCCGCTTCCAATCGCGCCCGGGTGATCGGGTTGCCTGCCATCATCACGCATCGGCGCGGGGCGATCGCGAGAACGTTTGCACCCATGCTCTCAAACTCGTCGTCGGGTACCTCGACCAAAGTCATGCCTTGTTCTACGAGTCGCTCGCGGAACGGAACTGGGATAAGCGGCGAATAGACTACAGCCAAATCACGATCGACCGGACTAATGATCGACATAAGGTGAAACACGTGGTCCGCGCCTCGCCAGTGGGGTAGGGGGACGGTCATGAGTTCGTCGATACTGTCACCAAGGTGGGAACCAAGTTGCGCGATGCCCGCGTCGTTCGTGCGATAACCGCGGCCGACTGCTATTGTGCGTTCATTCAACCAGACGACGTCCCCTCCCTCCAGTCGTCCGGGCGGTCGGATTGAGCCCACGATCGCACAGCCGAGCCGCCGCAACGCCATTTCCTGCGCAGCCGGTTCTCTCTCGCGTTGTGGCTTGCCCATGTTGCAGAGAATGACTCCGCGGTCACATACAACCGAAGCATCTCGGACGTAGATCGAATCAAGTCCGACGCCGTCCGCCTTAGGCAGCATCACGATCTCGCAATCCGAGCTGCGAATAAGTCCAAGGAAGGCTTCGTATTGATCGATCGCTCGCGCGAAATCCGGCGCCGCGGTGAAGTTTAGTGCGCGCCATTCGGTTGCGATGGCTCCCGGCCCTTGGAACGCATCCCGCGCATGCTTAACGAGAAGACGCGTCAAGGTTCCCATTTCGGACTGCGCGGTCATGAAGGCGGCGCCGCGATCGCGCATAACGAACAAAGAAAGGTCCGCTTGTCGATGAGCATTGATGCGAATTGTAGCATCAATCCCTGGCCATAAAGAAATTTTTTGCGACGGGAAATCTCTTCACTCAAAGTCAGGCGGCAACTTTCGTATTTTTCGCGATGGAGGCAACGCTCATCGTCGGCCCATTTGGGAATGGAACAGAAGCAAATCGGCTCATTGAGTTGATTTCGCTTCCAGCGGTCGTTTTCTGTTATTCAAAATACGGCCAAATCCTTTCTATTTCTTCGTGCCAATGCCCCACCCGCCAATCTTTTGCTTCTTCGCTTTGTGTTCCAGTTGTTTGAGTCTCCGCCATTCGTTTTCCGGCGTGCTCATGCCGGGCGGAACTGAAGCCGCCCCATAGGCGCGGGCGAGCCCGTTGGCGATCAATTGCTCACCAAGGTCGCCGCTCTCTGTTTGCACAACGGCAAAGTAGCGCGGACGCCGGCTCCGGCCTCTGGCGTTCTGCTTGCGGGTGCGGATGGTGAACGGGCGCGAGAGCTTTTTCCGGGTGAAGCGCTCGGCTTCGAGTCCGATCTGGAGTGCACTCTGGATCGTAATATGAAAATATTTTGCCTGTTCGGCCACGCGATCCGGAATGCGCATATCGGTCTCCGGAGCATCGACAAAGTAGAGCCGAAAAATGTATTCCCTCCCTGCCGCGCGGACGTGGAAGCTATCGCCATCATTCGCCGCGTTCGGCAGGTAACGGCAGTCGTTGTAGGTGACCCAATCCTCGTCAGCCCGGGCGGCCGCGACGCAGGAAAACAAGAAAATAAGCAGCCGCTGCGCAAGAGAGCTGTTCAACATCGGGGCCATTCGTAACGCGGTGCTCCTACCGGATCAACCGTCGAAACCGTTGGGAACGAACACGGCTAACGAATAAATGATGAATGCGCAATATGAATTTCTAGTTTCCACCAAAGCTCCATTCCCAAGCGACGACAAACTGCCAGGAACGGTCGCTCGCGCGAGTGACGCCTTGCTCAAACTTCAGATATTTGTTGGCGTGCCAGGCGAGGCCGAGCGTGCCTTCCGTTTCATTCTGCGTTCCGTTGCCCTCCGTCAGGATGTCGGGGCCCGAAGGGGTCTCAAGCGGCCCGCGAACACCGCCCCCTCCGATCGTCGTCACGACCTCGGCGATGACGTCGAAGCGATGGTTCAGGGGCCATTCGGCCGCGAGGGCAATTTGCAGGTTGTCCTGCTGAGCCGAGTCGCTGACGAACGTGTAGAGGAGGTTCAGGTCGACATCAAAATAGACCAAGTCTTTACTCACGATGAGCCCGAGTGAGTAATCATGCCCGGGCGTGCCGAGATCCGGATCGATGGCGGTGGGCCACCTGATCAAACCCTGGGCGCTGAGCGCTGGTCGATATCTTCGCTCACGAACGAACTCATACTCGACCGATGTTTCCAGGTCGCCCAACCCGCCGACGGTCCGTTCATCGCGTGACTGGGCCGCGAGATAAACAAAATTCGGTTCGAGGCTGAGCTTGAGGCGCTCCGTGAAATTGTATTCCAGGAGCACGGGAAACTCGTATTCGGATTGTTTATTGTCGGTCTGAAATTCCAATCCGCTCCCGATGACGATGGCCGACCACGGCGCCCAGGTTGATGAGGCGCTTGGCCTCGTCTTGAGAATGCGACCGCCAACCGGCGACGCGAGGAAAAACATGACAACCGTGGCCAGAAGGCGCCATCGAGAACTGGCCGTTTGGGGCGACGGCTGGGTCCTGCGCCGAGCCCGGTTGAAGGGAGAAGCCAGTCTGCCCAGGGAGAGGCTCATAAGAACCAGGCAGTTTACTCGCGCTTGACCGTGACTAGAGTCATTACTTCCCCGCCCGTTGATTCGATCCGGACCAGTCCTACCCCTTTGGCGTACCATTTCTTGTCGGTACCGGATTCCAGCAGGGACCATTCCTTCGTGCGCAAACACTCCATGAACGAACCGAAGGGCACCGTGGCCGTCTCGTTGAGAGCGATCACCTGCCCCAAGTCTTCGGCGATATCGGGCGAGTATTCCTGGCGGTAAGGAGGCCCCGGAACAGGGTGTGCCGGCATCATGATTCCCGGCTGGCCGTTGACACCTGCCTCCCATGAGCCTTCGGTGCTCACTCGTCCGCCACTTTTGAATTCCCGAGTCGCTTCTCCAAAGTACCAGACCGTTCCCTGTTTGTCCTGGGCAAACCAGTCGTATGTATCTTCCTCAACCTCCCCATCCGCCGCGACGACGTCATGGACGACAACGCACTTCACACCCAGGACGGTTTTCGTGTCATGTGTCACGGTCACTGTCCGCTTCCGGGTTTCGTCACCATCTTTCTCGTTGAAGATCATGATCGTGCCGGGGACGAGAGGGTAATAGGGATTGTTAACGACACCCGAGAAGTTGGAAGGGTTGATCTTAGGCTGATAAAGATCCTTTGATTCAACGATAGAGGCAAAGGCGCTGAAGGTAAGAATTACTGCCACGACTACCGTCAGTCCGCCGATGCGTTTCTCTTGAATGGGAGCGTTCAATTCGAAGGTTGTATTTTTTCCGGCAACCAGAGCGTGAATGCCACCATACCGTTCCCTCCGAATTGCGCCCGAATTTTTCCTCCGAGCAGCGCCGCAAACTCCGCAGCCAGGGCCAGACCAAGGCCATGATGGCGTCTGTCGCTGCGCGCTGTGTCTTTGCGCCAGAAGGGCTCGAAGAGATGCGGAAGATCGGTTTCAGTAAGGTCATCGGTTCGGTTCTCAAGCCGCAAACTGATTCCTTCGGTCGTGCGATTGCCTTGCACCGTCACTGCTGAGCCTCGTGGAGAATGTTCGACGGCATTTCCGCAAAGGTTTCCGAGGACAACGGCAAGCAGGGTTGGGTCGGCCTCTACGCTCAGATCGGACGGAAGCGTGACTTGGGGTTCTATCTGGCGTTCGGCAGCACGTCTGCTCCATGGGCGCCAGGCTGCGGCAAACGCCTGAGCCAGTGAAACCGTGGAGTACTGAAGGACATGGGCGCCGTCTTCGGCGCGGGTCAGATCCAGAAGGCGCAGGGCAAGTGACTCCATGCGCAGCGTTGTTTCGAGGGCGTCGCTCCATGATTGTTCACTCTCGGTTGCGTTGCCGGGAGTGGTAAGATTTACTTCCGCGAGGGCGCGTAATTCCGTCAGCGGTGTTCGCAGCTCGTGGGCTGCGGTGGCGGTAAAGCGGCGCTGGCGGGCGAAAGCCGATTCCAGCCGAGCCAGGAGTTCGTTGAGCCTAACGACAATGGGTTGTAATTCGGCCGGAAGCGATGAAAGTTGAAAGCGGGTAGCCAGGGAGCCGGCGTCCACCGTGGCCACGTTTCCACCAAGGCGATCAAGCGGCGCAAGGCCGGCGCGTACCCCCCAGTAAATAAACCCGCTGAGAACTCCGAGGGTGCCTATGCCAACCAGAAACAGAATCGCCCAGAGAGACGTAAGCGCGTGATCGAGCGGCGCGCGACTAAGGCCGACGAAGAGCACGGCGTCCACCTGTGGAGGACGCGGCGTTTCATCCTCGTACTCAGGAGTGAAGCGGACTCCCGCGCAACGTACGACGCGCCCATCAGACAGCTGGGCGTCCAAAAACTTCGGTGCCGCCATCGAACCCACCTGCAACGGCAATCGGGCCGTTCCGAGCGATTGCGAGCGCGCGATCTCTTCGCCATCCACCGACCGGAGAAGCAAGACTTCTGTGCCATCTGCCTCCTCGAGTTGCGAGACGTTCGCGCCGGTGAAATCGATACTAATGTGCCCTCGCTTTTGTTCGACCATCATGGTCATCGTGTTGAGCATGGCCACGAGCGATACATCGAACTCGGCGGTCAAGGCACGGCGCATTTGCCACTGCAGCAATCCGCCTACGGCAACGAGCAGTAAGGCACCACCGACCAGGAGGCGCAGGGTGAGTTGCCCGCGAAGCGATTTCACTGCACCTCCACCACGTAGCCCAAGCCTCGGCGCGTGTGGATGAAATTGGCACCGATCTTCCGCCGCAAGTTATAGACCGCCGTGTCCACCACGTTGCTCATTGGCTCGACCAACTCGTCGTAAATGTGCGCCTCGATTTCCGACCGAGGAACAACCTCGCCACGGCGCAATACCAGATACTCAAGTAATCGCCACTCGCGCGCTGTCAGGTCCACCTCCGCGCCGTCGCGCCGGAGCCGTCGCGCGGATAAATCGAGCTCGAGCGAGCCGATGCACAGGGGACCCGACTTGTTTCCGTAGGCGCGGCGGCAGAGCACTCTGACCCGTTCGATTAGTTCCGCCAGGGCAAATGGCTTTACAAGATAATCGTCGGCGCCCTGTCGCAGCCCCTGAACGCGATCTGCCACGGTATCGCGCGCAGTCAGCAGGAGGACGTGCGTTGTGTTCCCCGCAGCTCGCAGCTGACGCAACAAGCTAAGGCCATCTAGTTTCGGCAACATGATGTCGAGCACGAAAACGTCGTAATCGTTAGCCTCTGCGGCAACGAGGCCCTCCTCACCGTCCGCCGCTGTGTCTACCGCAAACCCGGCGTGCCGTAGCGCACGTCGCACGGTCCGCAGCAGAATTTTGGAGTCTTCGACAAGAAGGACGCGCATGTAGCTAAATAAGCGGCAGGCCCAGCCACCTATCTAAGTGTAGCGGAGCCCGCGGAACTGAGCCACAGTTTAGTTCTTTCTCTGGGACTCTTTCGGCCAGAGACTTGAATGCGACCGGATCTATTCAGTTATGATCTGCACTAGTTCGCAGCGTTCGCCGGTCTCCTCATCCACCGTCAAAACATTCCCGATCCCTGACGCATAGAATTTAGCCTCGAGGGCTTCGGGTTCCAAAGGAGTCGTCTCTTCTGATCTGAGGCAGTGCTGGAATGAGCCATAAGGAACAGTAACCGACGCGTTCAGACCGACCGTTTCCGCTTCATCCTCGGCATTAGCGAGCGAAAACTCTTGCCGGTAGAAATCGCCCACCGCAGGCTGAGCCTTCATGACAATTCCCGGCTTGTCGCCGTCCACGCCAGCCATGAAAGTGCCGTCAATTGTGCTGATCAGGCCGTCCTCAAACTCCGCTGTATTCTCACCGAAATACCAGACGTTGCCATCCTTGTCCTGGGCAAACCAATCGAGTGTATCTTCCGTCAGTTCTCCATCGGTGAAAACCGAGTCGTGCACTTCGACGCAGGTGACGCCATCGATCACCCTGGTGTTGTGAGTCACGGCGAACTCATCGCGCATAAGACCTTCAGAAGTTTGACCCTTATAGATAAAGGTCGTGCCCGGAACTAAGGGGAAAAACGGATTATCAATTTTCGCGACAAAGTTCGCCGGATCGATCACCGGGTCATACGGTGCCGGGCCGAGCTTGTCACAGGTCTCCTCCCGCACGCCGAACCCGCCCTTGCAGGTCTGGAGCGCGTCGTCCAGATCCGCAGCTGCTTGGTTCTGGCAGGCTTTGCGCGCGGCCTGGTCAGAAACGTTTACACATTTGCCCAAGGCAATCTGGTAATCACTCTGCGCGCTCCCCCGACATCCAGCGAGGACGTCGGTGGCGGTCTGCTGGCAGGCGTTTACCGCGTCGGTGGCTAATGCAGGACCAACCAGATTGCAGGCCAGGAATGCCGCCACGGCCAACCCGGCGCCAGCGAGCAATCGTCTTGATCTCTTGTTCCTCCACTCACGTCCGATGACGGGTCTTTTAGATTTTATTTTCATTTTGCTCTCCTCCGTTGGTGGTTTTTGTTTCGTTAATTGCTGGGACCAATGGGTCGACAGACCAGACCTTGGCAGAGCGAAGATGATGAGAAGATGATGTCCGGGAAAAATCTGCCGTTAGGCGAGAGCCGGCTGTGCGGGATGTTGACCCCGGTTGCGGCGTCTTCTCTGCCGGGGTCATCGCCCTGGCAACAGAACGGACGAAGCGCGACCCAGAATCGTTACTCGTAACGGAGTGCCTTTACCGGATCGACCCGGGCCGCAAAGTAGGCGGGGATGAGCGCGGCTAACGAACAAATGATGAATGCTGCGATGCAGATTCTAACGACGTCGCTCGGAATAACCTCGGCCGGGATCTCGGAGAATTGATACACGGCCCGCGGGAAGATTTCGATATGAAGGGTACCGGCAAGCCAGCGACTGAATTCGTTTCGGAAGCGAATCAGCGTCATGCCGAGGCCGAGCCCGGTGATAGTGCCGAAGACGCCGACGACGATTCCTTGGAAGAGGAAAACGCCCATGATCTGCCCAATAGACGCACCAACGGCTTTCATGATGCCGATCTCGCGCCGTTTCTGAACCGTGACGGTAATGAGGGTGTTCATAATGCCGAAAGCGGCGACGATAACAATAAAGAAGAGGAGGAAGGTCATGACGGTGCGCTCAAGGCTGACGGCATCGAAATACTGCCGGTTCATCTCGATCCAAGTCTGGGCGTACTCGGGCGGCTTGAGATATTTTTGAATGGCCTGTTTCGTCCGAGCAACGTCGTCGGGGTTGGTCGTCTTAACCGTAAGGCCGTGGAGCGCGTCGCCGAGGCCGTAGAGTTCCTGCCCGACGAAGACCGGCACAAGCAGGAACTCGGAGTCATGCAGGTATTGGCCAGTCTCGAAAATGCCGGTAACGGTGAGTTCTTTCGGGAGCACGACTTCACGCAGGTCGTCGACCGCCTTCTCTTTCTCCTCGCCCTTCTTTTGGTCGAGGGCTTTCAGCTTGTCGAGGATCTCGCCAAGGTTGCCCGGCGAATAAACAGTGAGCTTGTCCCCAACCGTGAGGCCGAGCTTTTGTGCCAAATCGACACCGATTACGGTCGAATCGCCCTCGAGGTCGAGCTTGCCGAGTTTGATGAATTTGCGGATCGGAATCACCTTCTCTTCCTCCGCAGGATCAATCCCCCGGATCATTGGCGCGAGGCGCCGGTTCTGAAATTCCACGATCACCGGCCCCTGGATATAGGGAGCGGTCGCCACCACGCCGGGAGTATTGCGGATCTTTACTGTGAGATCACGCCAATCGGTCATGACGCCCTCGGTCGTGACCAGAAGGTGCGCGTCGAAGTCGATCACTTTCTGGCGCAGCTCGCGATCGAAGCCCGTCATGACCGAAATAACGAGGATGAGGACGGTCACGCCCAGGGTCACTCCGAGGACCGAGACGAGCGTGATGATGGAAATGAAAGTGCGCTTCGGTTTGAGGTAGCGCAGCGCGAGGAAGAGACTGAACGGAAGTTTCAAGGCAGCATACGTTTGCCGAAAATGCCGCTTTTCCAATGGGAATCGCCAGGTTTTGGAAGATAGGCCTTCGGCCTGTTTCGGCCGGCTGCCTTCCAGCCTGCCGACTGCGGGGCGGGCAAGATGGCCGCCCGCCGGGTCAAGGTGCGCATCTGTTTTAGCGCCCGTAACTCCGCTCATGCAGACCGCGGAACGAGTCGCGTAGCGATCTCAGGAGATAGCCCGGCACTTCAGGGCCGGGTATCCGAGCCGAGTCCCGCGTCGCGGAGCGACGGTTGAAGGCACACACCCGCTTGTCAGCCGTCGCTCCCCGACGAGGAAACCTCAATTCGAGCAACCCCGCCCCTGAAAGCGCTGGGCCATTTTCGTTGGCCGCTCCGGTGCGCCTCGTGCAGGCGAAGCCAAACAGATGCCAGGCTGCTAGCCTGACTTCCCCAAACGCAGGCAACCGCCAGAGTAACGAAACGCGATCATGATGTGATGCTCTGGACTATTGCGATCATTCTGCTTGTCCTTTGGTTGATCGGTTGGGTCGGCTTCCATGTTTTGGGCGCGGCGATCCACATTTTGGTGATCCTCGCGATCATCTTCATCGTTGTGGCGCTGGTGAAGGGACTGTGATTCGATTCGGCTAGCCGGCGTCCAAATTATGCCGGCGCGGTTGAGACGCCTGCCAGGAAAGGCGAGGCTGGGCGCCTGACGCCATGACGGACGACATTGTCGGGATTGATCTTGGGACGACGAACTCGCTCATCGGCGTGATGGAGGCGGGCTTCCCGATTCTGCTCGCCGACGCGAACGGCGTGCGGCTCACGCCGTCGGTCGTGCATTTTCCGGAAGCGGGCGATCCGCTGGTCGGCGCGGCTGCGAGCCGCATCCGCGCGTTGCAACCGCGAACGACCGTCTATTCCGTCAAGCGCCTGATTGGTTTGCGCGGAGACGATGTTTCGCCCGAAGAATTGCCGGCCAATTACGAGGTTGTCCGGGAGACGGGCAGGCCGCTGCGCGTCCGAGTGCACGACCGGGAATATGCTCCAGAGGAAATCTCGGCGCTGATCCTGCTAAAGTTGAAGCGCGACGCCGAGGCGGCCCTCGAACGTCCGGTCGCGCGCGCGGTCATCACCGTCCCCGCGTATTTCAACGACGCGCAACGCAACAGGACGAAAGCGGCGGGCGAGTCGGCCGGATTCACGGTCGAGCGGATCATCAACGAGCCGACTGCGGCCGCGCTCGCTTACGGTCTCGATAAACTCCAATCAAAATCGAAAATCGCCGTCTACGACCTGGGAGGCGGCACCTTCGACATCTCGATTCTGGAGTTGGACAGCGGTGTCTTTCAAGTGCTCGCGACCAGCGGCAACACGCACCTCGGCGGCGACGACGTGGATGCCGCCTTGATCGCGACTTGCGGCCTCCCGCTTGCCAATTGGCAAAAGCGCGAGCTGGTAATTGAGGCGAAGCATCGCCTTTCGACCGAGACGAGCGTGCGCCTCGACGCGCCCTTCGTGGATGGGGAGAATCTCAGTTACGAGCTGACGCGCGAAACGCTGGAGAAAATTGCTCGCCCAATTATCCAGCGCACGCGCGGTCATTGTCTGCGCGCTTTGACCGATGCGAAACTTGCCGCGGCAGACTTAGACGAAGTTATCCTCGTCGGCGGCATGACGCGTATGCCGCTCGTTCGGCAGTTTGTGGCCGATCTTTTCGAGCGGGCGCCCAATACATCGCAAAATCCGGACGAGGCGGTCGCGCTCGGCGCCACGATTCAGGCGGGAATTCTATCAGGCGCGGTGCGCGACGTGGTTCTGCTCGACGTCACACCGCTCTCGTTAGGCATCGAGACCTTTGGCGGCCTGATGAACGTCATCATCCCGCGCAACTCCACCATCCCGGTCAAGGCCGGCGAGATGTTCACCACCGCGGTCAACCATCAGCGCGCGATGAAAATCAAGGTGCTGCAAGGCGAGCGCGAGATCGCGGCCGAAAACTGGAAGTTGGGCGAGTTCGAGATCGAGTTCCAGCCCGCGCCCAAGGGTGTGGCCCGCGTCGGGGTGCAATTCGAGATCGATGCCAACGGCATTCTCCAGGTCCTGGCGCGCGACACCAAGACCGGTTCCGAGAAAACCGTTTCCCTGACAAGCGCAGTGGATGTCTCTGACGAAGCGGTCGAGGCAATGATCGCCGACTCGCTCGAACACGCCTTCGAGGACATGAGCGAGCGCGTTTGGACGGAAACCCGTCTCAAATCGGAGGAAATGCTGGCCGCGGTCGAGAAAGCATTCCTTGTGGCGAGCGATCGTCTAACCGCGGAGCAACGCAAACAAATCGAGCAGTTGGCAGACCACGTTCGCGGGGCGATTCAGACTCACGAAACACAACGCCTCAAAACCGCCAACGCCGCTCTCGACGACGCTACCCAGGAACTCGCCGCCCTCATCGTCGAGCAAGCCATGACAAACAAGTTGTAGGGCAGGCGTTCCGCCTGCCTTCGAGGGATGTGCGCCGTCACATCCTGTGTTTGTTTCAATCCAGCGGGCTTTTCACTCCGAGACCCGGCTTATTCAGCACATGGGTGTAAGTGGAAACGGATGAAGCGCTCCACCCAGTCGCATAGGTCCACTCAGTCCGCAGGCTGTAATGTTTCACACGCATCACATCGCGTATCTGGTCGAGAAGCTTTTTCTCCTTGCAGGAGGCCGGGGCGGGTTCTAGAAAGCGGTTCATGGATTCGGCTTTACCGTTCCCCTTTCCTCGAAGCAAGCCTGGATTAGGCCGAATTATCGCGCAATAAAAGGCGGGATTTTCCGGCCCAATTCTCGTTAGATGGTAAGATGCATGACTGTCCGAGACGCACTTCGACAAGAGCGACGCCAACTAGCTTTCAGGATGTTCACGATTTCCTTTGTTTTGATGGCGCTGACCAGCGTGCTTTACAGCTTTGGCTTCGACCGACTGTGGCGTTTCGCTGCAGCAGTCCAGATACTTGTTCTGGCGGGCTTGGGTGCATACCGCTACCTCTCTGCGCTGCGTTGTCCCCGCCGCAACACATCGCTGGGATTTGACAGGGTCCGAGACTTTTGGTGGCCGTTCCCAAAGAATGTTGATCGCTGCCCATATTGCAACCTAGACTTCGATAGAGACATTGATACCATCCAAACCATCTAACCCTGCGATGGAGCCGACCGCGAGCCGCCGTACTATCCGGCTTCACATGAGCTCAACCCCTCAATTTGGAGCCACGTGCGCGCCCGCTCGTGGCGGCTCATCTTGTTCTCGTTAGATCTATGAGTCATCCCGTGAACGTCTCAGATTTGATCGTGGGAGGGATGCTGATGGTCAGCAGTGCTTTTGGCTACATTTGGACACGAAACCGGCCCGAGCTAATACGCGAACTTACCTACAAACAGTTCGTATGGTGCTGTGGACTTGCATTTGTCGGCGGTGCGGTAGGCGCATCCGTGCAGTTTGTCTTTGCCTCGTGAGCCAAAAAGTCTTTTTCGTTATCGGCCTCCTCATCGCAGGAGTTCTAGGACATTGGGGGAGGGGACCAGATACCACTCCGGCTCGTTGTTCCGGGTCTAGTGGCGGCTACAGCAATTCTGGCATTTGTGGGAAGGCTTCTCAAAAGACGTGGTATGTTGAAATGAAATCTAACCATTCGATCGGGCTGACCGCGAGTCGCCGTTATGACTTGCTTTTCGTAGGCTCGGATACTTGTTCTGCTGCGATGTGCGCCAGCGAAAGCCCATGAACTTCATGAGAACCAACGTGGCCACGCTGTCAACGCTCGGCCTGGGCGCGTTGACGACCGTCGCCGCACTCGTACGTGCTGGCGGGTTCTCCGGGCTGCTCAGCGGATTTACGTTATTTGCACTCCTTCCTTACGTGCTCTTCTGCGGCGCATATTTTCTTGCTGGAATCAGCCGTGGCAGAGCCGTCGCCACTCTGCTCGTTTCCACGGCGGCCACTGTTTTCGCGCTGCTCGTTTACGGCGACCTCATCTTCATCCACCCCGGCTCGATGAGCGGGTTGGCCTTTCTCTTCGTCCCGTTTTACCAGGTTCCTGCCGCGATCATTCTTCTGGTCCTGCTGTTCTTGACACGCCCGCGCAACCGCACCCCAGCCGCCTAACGAAGCGATACAGCCAACCGCGGACCGTCCTTATGCGCAGATTTCGATCTTATGAACGCCACTTGTAATTCCCACGGTGGTTGATCTTGGTCTCGTTAGATGTTTCATGCCAAAGTTTGCGTGTCAGATGGTTTATGCGAATGATCGTGCCGGCAAGCCGTTAGCCACAAGCAACTCAAATTTATGAAAGCATCCTTGCTATTTCGCGTTGCTTCCGTTTTGCTCGTGCTCTTCGCGGTCGGGCACACTTTGGGATTTCGTCGGGTCGATCCCCGTTGGGGGGTGGACTCGCTGATCAATCAGTTGCGCTCGACCCATTTCAACGTTCAGGGATTCAGTCGGACCTACTGGGACTTCTTCACTGGATTCGGGCACTTTGTGACGATCCTTTTGCTCTTTACGGCTATTGTTTGCTGGCAAATTGGAGGTTTGCCAAGGGAATCGTTGTCGGCGATATCGTTCACTACCTGGAGCTTGGCGATCTGCTTCGTGATAGTCACATTTTTGAGTTACCAATATTTCTTTATTGTGCCGGTCGTATTTTCTGGCGCGATTGCCGTTTGTCTCATTCTCGCAGCGTGGCTTGCTCGTTAGACATCATTACCAACATCAAACCAACCGATGCAGCGAACGGCGCCCCGCTCTGTGTTCTCGTTCAGAATGGCTACAACCTTCAACATGCAGGGAACGCTCTCCCGCGCGCGGTCGCTGATCTTGTCTTAGACGCTCAATTTACATGGACTCAGAAGATCAACCAAAGGAGGGCCCTTTTTTCTTTCTTGGAGGGTATTCGCCGCACGAGGCGGCGAGATTATTGGAACGTCTTGAGAAGGACGGTATCGTGTTTCGCGCGCAGCCCGTGAAGCATTCATATTATCCGCGCATCACAGTCGCTATCAGCGTGGACCTCCAGCGAGCGGGCGATGCCGACATGATTCATCAAGAGCTTTTTGGCGATGGGCTGCCGAACTATGATTCGTCCTTTTTTCGGGAGCATCGGAACGTCTAACCGTGCGAAGGACCCGACCGCGAGGCGACGTAATGCCAAGTTTCGCATGAGATCAATCTGTCAATCCGCCGCGACGCACGCACTCGCTTTTGGCAGCTCACCTTGATCTCGATAGACCTCTACGGAACGCCTTTCAATATGCCCGTCATAGCTCGCACTGCCATCCTCCTCGTGGTCTCGAACGCATTCATGACTTTCGCCTGGTATGCACACCTCCGTAATTTCAATGACCGGAAGTGGTATATTGCCGCTCTTTTGAGTTGGGGAATTGCCCTGTTCGAATATCTGTTTCAGGTGCCAGCGAATCGAATCGGCTATTCTCAATACAGCCTTGGCCAGCTAAAGATTCTGCAAGAGGTTATTACCCTTTCGGTCTTTGCACCGTTTGCGCTTTTTTACATGCAGCAGCCGCTGAAGCTCAATTTTTTGTGGGCGGACCTTTGCATGCTTGGGGCCGTGTATTTCATGTTTCGGCCATGATCGCATTGATACGGTCTCACCAAGCGATTGGGCCGACCGCGAGCCGCCATATTATCCAGCTTTATATAAGTTCAATTCGTCAATCCAAAGCGACGCGCGCTTTGATTCGCTCGCGCACTCCCTAAGCCTCCAACCTTCCCGTCTATGTCATGGCTTGCCAGTCCATTTCATTCGCTCGCGGCAGCTCATCTTGTTCTTATTATATGAGAAAACCGGACTGCAGTGCTCGAAGTATAATGCGTTGCAGGTTTTAAATGGGCTCGAGGATTCCGCCGAACTACGTTCTGGGTCAATCTGCGTATGAGTACGAGCGGCTCACGCTGCAAGCTAAGGTCTTGCGGCCGTTCACAGAGAAGTTCTTTACTATGGCGGGAATTAGACCAGGGATGCGAGTGCTCGAGGTCGGAGCAGGAATGGGGGACGTTGCCCTGCTCGTCGCCGAGATTGTCGGACCGGGAGGCCGCGTGCTCGGAGTAGATCGTGATGCCGTGGGATTAGAGCATGCGCGCGAGCGGACACGCCAGCAGGGCTGTTCCTCGTGGGTTTCGTTCCAGGCGAGCAACCTCGACGAGTTGGACGTTCCAGATCAGTTCGACGCAATTGCTGGCCGTTACATCCTCCTTTACCAGCACGATCCCGGAACCACCATCCGCCATTTGCTGAAATTTCTGAAGGCCGGCGGCATTGTTGTATTCCACGAACTCGATTTCACTGATCCTCGCTCGAGCGATCCTCCATGCGCGTTTTGGGATGAGATTTACGCACTGCTCGGCGAAGTATTTCGCCGCGCAGGCAACCCGCCTGATTACGGTCGGCGGATGGCGAAAGCATTTCTCGATGCGGGTCTCCCGTTTCCAACGCTCCTCGCGGAGTCACTGGCTGGTGGCGGGCGCGGCTCGTCTCTGTATCGCTGGATAGCGAATACGTTGATCAGTGTCAGTCCGCGTATGGGAGAAATGGGACTTGCGATGCCTAGCGGCGTCGTGGCCGACGAGACTCTCGCAAAACGGCTCGAAGAGGAGGTTGTAGCTTCCGGAAGTCAAATCCTGGGACCAATTCAGTTTGGCGCGTGGACGCGGAAGCCTCTCGATATGAGATAACGAAGCGACCGCAGCCAAAACATTTAGTCAGGCGATGCAGCGAACCGCTGACCGCTCCGCGTCTCGCTTTCGACGCCCTCCACATTTCAACCTGAAGCGACGCGCACTCTCGCCAGGGGCGCTGATCTTGTCTCTCGTTAGATGCTATAAGAGCCGCACTTACGCTCGCTTTGCTTTTCGTCTTCAGCTTCGCCCGGACGAGCCAGGTCGACACCGGCGAAATCCTGGCTACCATTACTATATGATCGTTCGATCCCGGCCAAATAATTAACCCGAAAAGGAGAATCAGATGCCAAAATATCTCTGTCAGGGCTCCTACACGGAGCACGGTTTGAAGGGGCTCGTTAAGGAAGGCGGTTCGAAACGCCAGGCCGTGGTCGAGCAACTGGCCAAGGAAATGGGCGGGAAACTCGACGCGTTTTATTTCGCATTTGGCGGCGACGACTTTGTTATCATCCTCGATTTGCCGGGCAACGTAGACATGGCGGCCGTCGCCCTGGCGGCCCAAGCCAGCGGAGCCGTAAAATCGCGAATCACGGTCCTCCTCCTGCCCGAAGAAATTGATCAGGCGACTAAAAGGCAGGTGAATTTCCGGCCTCCGATGGATTAGGGGAAAGTAGCCAGAATCAATCGCAGAGCCGGTGTAAACCGCGCCTTCAACCCGTGTCTTACGCGTATGTTGGGCATTCCTGCGTTACTACTTGGAATCGTCCAGCTGCGCTCACACTTTCATAGACGTGGCCCAATCATCTAACCGACCGGCTGCAGCCCACGTTTAGCCGGCGCGACTCCTTTCTTTTGATGATTAAGACACTTCCAGAGATAGCAAATACGGCTTCCGCTAGGCGCGGCTCAGCTCTAGCTCGTTGGGGAAAAAGCAATGAATAGATTTGAGAGTATCGCGATTTGAAATGTTGAGGCTTCCGATCTCGAAATTTTCTATGAGCAGCAACTCGACCCGGAGGCGATTAGGATGGCAGCATTCGTCTGTGAAGACCCAAAGGATAAGGTAGCTTTTGACGCCCATTGGAATAAGGTTTTGAATTCGTCACAAAACACAACGAGGACGATTGTAACAGAGGGACAAGTCGCTGGTCACATAGCGTGCTATCCGCATGGAGAAAACATAGAAGTCACCTCTTGGATTGGAAGGGAGTTCCGGGACCGCCAAAGCCGAAGCCCGAATGGCAGCAGGAAAACGCATGGAATGAGTTTCATTTTTCCACTTGATGCCCTCTCATGGAGGCGATGCAAGCAGGCACGGAAGCAAATTTAGAGTTGAAAAAGCTAAAGGAAAAAAGAGTCTTTCTGCTTGCGCCGTTTTGCTTTTTTGATGAAGTCTCGCCATGAAACTTCAGTTTGGCAGGTTGTTCGCTTTGTTCGCGCTTCTTTTTGGTCCGCAGACCGCGCCGGCGGCCTCGCGAACTGTCGATTTTTCAAATTACGACGTGCCGCTTTACACTCAGGTCGTAAATCGTATCAAAGCCAAAGTCTCGGCCCGCCTTGGGGAGGGCACTAATACGCGGGATCGCTATTTCATCATTCCTTTTGCTTATGAAGACAAAGGGAACCACCCGGAATTTTCGCACTCGTTTATCTCTGTCATTCGAGTGTTTGCGGATGACAAGCAACCCAAGCTGACGCCAGGCTTGGAGAAGCAAACATACAGGGATCGGGAGTTTGAAGCCTTTACCATCAGTTGGTTGCCGCGCGATTTCATGACCAATCCGCATTTGTGTGTCTTTGACGGCGTGGGCAGCCACGTTATTCCACAAAACAATAAGTGCCCTATATCTCCCGGGAGAAACTTTTCGCTCGAAGAAACGATCAGGCTCGCGGTGAATGACAAGAATGCGGTGGCGATGTGGGGACCGTACGAGATGGCCAAACAGGGTTTTGATCTCGCAGTGCAGCGCAAGCACTTGCTCGACGGAGGAACGATTAAATATCGCGCCGACGACCGTCTTTATCGAAGGGACAGAGTCGCTATCAGTTGTTTCCACGCCATGGCCGGTTTGGACCATCTTTTCCCCAACGGCGGAATTTTCGGGACGGGCTTTAAGATGTGGGGATTGAATGGTACGGCGCGAGTGCTGATCGAATACAGGGAGAGGGCGGGCGAAAAAGGCTTACTTCTTGAGCCGGTGGATGTAAAAAATGATCGCTACGGCTTTGTCTATGCGCCCACGCGAAATGGCGTCGTGCCCTACGATCCGGTTAGGAACGCATCCGCTTATCGAAGGTAGCGCCACGCGGGCAGCTCGGAAAGCGCGTTTCACTTTATTCGTTGGCGATGCAGCCGACCGTGGCCGCTTTCTGGCAATGCTGAAGGATAAATTATGAAAGATGAAGTGAAAGCAAAGCTCGCTGTCGCCAGCGGTGGCTGATCTTGGGCTCGCTAGGTCTTATGAATCGATCCACCATCATCGGAGCAATTATCATTAGCGCAGCCATTCTTTTGAACGGATTTCTTGAGACGCGCGCACACGTGCTGTCCTCCGGCCTAGCGGCGGCGATGCCGGCAGTAGCGTCGCCTGATCAGACGATCGCCGTGCTGCCCTTCGAGAATCTGAGCGAGGAGAAAGCCAACGCTTATTTCGCCGATGGCATCCGGCGCGAGATTATCGTTCGACTGGCGAGGCAGCAGGTCAAGGCCGCAAGCGTCCGAGAAGCCCCGCACACCGGGGAGCTTTTGCTGGGCAGCGTTGCCTAGGCCGGCAATCGGGTGCGCGTTAATGTGCAGTTTGTCGACGCCACCTCCAGAATCCCATACTGGGCCGAAACGTACGATCGAGAGCTCACTGACGTTTTCGCATTGCAGAGCGAGATCGCGGAGAATGTCGCCAAGTCCATTGCGGCCAAAAAGACCTAACCGGCGATGGAGACGACCGCGAGCCGCCGTACTATCCAGCTTCGCGTGATTCCAATCTGTCAATTCGCTACCCCCCGCGTTCCCGCTCGCGGCGGCTTATCTTGGTCTCGTTAGATGGCGTGAATTGACTTCTCATTGGCGTATCGAGGTGCTTCTATCGCGTCAGATGAAAAAGACGAAAACGAAATCACCCGCCGAAACGGACATGTCCTATCAGAAACCAGCTCTGCGCAGCGAGGCGTTTGCCCGGGCACTCAACGAAGCAAAATTGCGTGTCGTCGGTTCCGGCGGTTTGCGTTCGCTTTTCGAAAAAGCCGCGAAAGAGGCTGCGTCGCTCCCAACGCATCGGTTCAAGGCGAATTGGCCGTATCTTCAGACGATGCTGCGGCTGGTCCGCGCCTACGAGCGCGGGGAATACAAGCAGGTTTCGAATGAAGATCTCACGTGGATCGTAGCTGCTCTCAACTATTTGGTCGACCCATTCGATTTGATTCCGGACAAGACTCCGTTTCTCGGCTTCGTCGATGACGCGATCGTTGTCGGATTCGTCGTGGACAAGACGCGGCAAAAGCTC
>Ga0268266_10001466_pt1 | contig 28070 bp, 23 predicted proteins | sample KBSS13metaG_FD_190356 | JGI IMG/M metagenome (GOLD analysis project Ga0268266, IMG submission 190356) | Switchgrass rhizosphere microbial communities from Kellogg Biological Station, Michigan, USA - KBS S1-3 metaG (SPAdes) (version 2) | ecosystem: Host-associated > Plants > Roots > Rhizosphere... | reverse complement strand
CGCTTGCGCCGCGCGCTCCGACGTGACGTCGCGGAACACCGCGACGCCGCCGCGAGCGCCGTCGGGCTCGTCGCCGAGCGGCCGCGCGCTCACGCTCAACCAGTAGTCGGCGCCGCTCTGGCCGTGCACGCGGAGCTCGGTGCGATCGACGGATTCGCCGTCGAACACGCGCGACATCGCCGCGGTCTTGTCGAGCTTCGAGGTGCGGATCTGCTCGTCGTCGAGGCCGAGGATCGTCGACGCTGCCTGGTTCCAGTGCGTGACCGCGCCGCGCTCGTCGCGCACGATCACGCCCTCGGCCATGCTGTCGAGGATCGAGCGCAGCACCGTCGCGTTCGCGCGGGTGGCCTGGAACGATCGCGCCAGCGCGAGCGCGAGGCTGATCTGACCCGCGACGGCCTGCGCGAACGCGATGCTGTCGCTGGTCTGCGTATCGAGCGTGCGCGACATCGTGACCAGCGCTCCGAGCGCCTGGCCCTTGTGGCCCAGCGGCGCGATCATCAGCGAGCGCGCGGTCGTGCGGTCGAGCAGCGTGCGATATCTCGCGTCGTCGGAAGTCATGCAGATCAGCGTCTGGTCGCGGATCGCGGCGTCGAGCAGCTCGCGATGACCGAAGAACGTGGCGATGTCGGCGTCGGTCCAGCTGTCGACGTGACCGAAGTGCACGCCGCGCATCGCGTCGGCACCGCCGAGATACAGCATGCCGAGCGAGATGCCGCCGGCGTCGAAGCACGACGCGAGGATCTGGTGCAGCGCACCTTCGAGATCGTCTTGCGTCGTGAGCGCCTCGGAGATCCCGCTCAGCACCGACAGCTCCGCCGAGAGCAGCGAGCAGCGCTGCGCGAGGCTCGCATACAACGCGCCTTGGCGCTCGAGCTGCGCCATCATGCGCCGGATGCGCTCGCGCTCGAGGTCGGGCTCGATCGAGAACGGCGCCGACCGCCGGCGCGGCGGCGAAAGCGGCGCCGCGAGCCTGGCGATCACGTCGCGCAACTCCGGCGTGCGCACGAGCAGCTCGTCCGCACCCACGCGGCTCGCGAGCGTCTTGTCCTCGGCATCGAGGTAGCTGTTGCTGATCAGGATGATCGGCGTCGCCGCGACCTCTGGATCGTTGCGGATCGCCATGCACAAGCCGAAGCCGTCGAGGTTCGGCATGAGCACGTCCGAGATCACGGCGAACGGCCGGAGCTTGCGCGTCTTCTCGAGCGCCTCCTGACCGTCGGCTGCGGTCACGGTCTTGTAGCCGGCGTTTTGCAGGCGCAGCGCGACGAGCTTGCGCTGGACCGCATCGTCGTCGGCGACGATCAACGTCTTTTGCTCGCCGCCCGGTGCGCGGGCCAGCCGCGACGGCGCTTCGCTCGTCGGCAAGTAGCCGCGCACGATCTGGACGAGCCGCGACGGCTCGATCGGCTTGGACACCACGTCGTCGAAGCCGGCCTCCGACAGCCGGGCCTGATCGTGCGACGACAGCATGCCGGAGAACGCGAGGATCGGAACGTCGTGGCCGTGGGGCAGCGCGCGCAGCTCGCGCAGCAGATCGAACCCAGCGACGTCGGGCAGCAGCAGGTCGAGCAGCACCAGCGCGGGCCGCTGGTCGCGGAATTGCGCGCGCGCCGCGGCGCCGTCGTGCGCCTCGATCACCGTGTAGTGCTCGGACTCGAGCGTGAACCGCACGAGCTTGCACGTGATCGGATTGTCCTCGACGAGGAGAATCGGCGCCGTCATGCGGGCTTCTTCTCCACGAGCGAGCGCATGAGCGGGACGAGCGCGCGCGTGTCGATCGGTTTGGTCACGAACGCGTCGCAGCCTGCGGCGAGCGCGGCCTCGCGGTCGCTGTTCATGGCGTGCGCGGTGACCGCGACGATGATCAGATTCGCGTACGCGGGATCGGCTCGCAGCGCGCGCGTGAACGTCAGGCCATCGATCCCGGGCAGCCGGAGATCGACGAGGAGCAGGTCGAAGGACTGTGCGGCGAGCAGATCGCGCGCCACCTCGGCGGATTCGGCCGTCGTGATCTCGAAGCCATTGCCGCGCAAGAGCGCGGTGATCAGCTTGAGGTTGAGCGGCGTGTCGTCGACGACAAGCGCTCGGGTCATGCGATCGCCTCCCGTTTGCGCGGCGGCAGGAACGACGCGAGCTCGGCGACCACGCGCGCGTTGCCCTCGTTGCCCTTCGAGACCACCGCGACCGCCGACGTGCGCAGCCGCGCGAGCTCGTCGTTCGACAGATCCTTGCTCGTCCACACGATCACCGGAACGCCATGGCCGTTCGGTGCGCTGCGCAGCTGATCGAGAAACTCGAAGCCGGTCATGCCCGGCATCAACAAGTCGAGCACGATCGCCGCCGGCGGCTGCTCGGTCGCGGCGCGCAGGCCCTTCGCCGGATCGGGCTCGCACACCGCGAGATAACCGAGCCGGCCGAGCGTGGCCGACATGACCTTGAGCGATGCCGGATCGTCGTCGACGACGAGCACCACCGTGTGACCGCCATCAGCCGTCACGCCGGCGCGGCGCAGCGACGACAGCAGCGCCGGTTCCGAAAGCGGCTTGGCCAGCACGTCGTGGACCGCGAAGCCGGCGACCGCGCCGCGCTCGGCAACCACGGTCACCACGATCACCGGCACGTCGCCGTTCTTGCCCTCGCGCAGCCGCTGCAAGACCTCGAGCCCGGTCATGTCGGGCAGGAGCAAGTCCAGCGTGATCGCGTCGTAGGCGCGCGCATCGCAGCGCGCGAGCGCCTCGGCGCCGGTCCCGACCGATTCGACCGCATAGCCGGCATCGACGAGCGCCGCGGTGAGCCGGGCACGATCGGCCGGCTCGTCCTCGACGACGAGGATCGTCGCAGCGTTCGGCGACGGGCGCACCACGTGCAGCGTGCTGGCCGGTGCGATCGCGGCGCCGCGCACGTCGGCACGCCGCGGCAGGATCGCGAAGAACGTGCTGCCTTCGCCGAGCTTGCTGGTCACGCCGACCTCGCCGCCTTGCGCTTCGACGAGCCGCTTGGTGAGCGCGAGCCCGAGGCCGGTGCCGTCGCTGCGCTTCGCGCCTTCGGCCGTTTGCTGAAAATCGCCGAACAGCTTGCCGATCTGTTCCGGCGCGATGCCGCTGCCGGTATCGCTGACCTCGATCCGCACTTGATCGGCGCCGATCGGCAGAGCGCGCACCACGACCTTGCCGCGCGGCGGCGTGAACTTGAGCGCGTTCGAGATGTAGTTGTAGAGGATCTGCTTGAGCCGGCCGGGATCGAGCACGAGCTGGCCCACGCTCGCCGCGATCTCGGTCGTGACGTCGACCTGGCTCTTCGCGCTCGTCGTGCGCAGCACCGCGAGCACCTCGCTCACGACGCGCGACAAGTCGATCGGCTCGGGATGGAACTCGAGCTTGCCGGCCTCGACCTTCGCGAGATCGAGCACGTCGTTGATCAGCTGCAACAGGTGCCTGCCGCTGTTCAAGATGTCGCCGAGATACTCGTGCGTGATCTCGTCGTCGAGCGGGACCGAGCCGTCGTACAGGATCTCGGAGAACCCGATGATCGCGTTGAGCGGCGTGCGCAGCTCGTGCGACATGTTCGCGAGGAACTGCGACTTGTACGCGCTCGCCCGCGCGAGCTCGACGGCGCGCTGCTCGAGGGTCGCGCCCGCGCGCTCGAGCTCCTGCGCCTGGCGCCGCGTGCGCTCGAGCAGCTCGCGGGTCGCGGCGCGGCTGTGTGCGACCTCGAGCGCGATCGCGATCGTCTCGCTCGCGCGCTCGAGCAGCGCCGTGTCGATCGCGCGCCACGGTTTCACCACGGCTAGCTCGAGCACGCCCGTCACGGCTTCGCCGCGCGCGATCGGCAACAGCACCAGCGTGCGCGGCACGGCCGCGACCACGCCCGACCGCAGCGCGAGCCCGCTGCTCTCGCTGCCGTCGACGATCGTGATCGTCTTGCGCGAGGCAGCCTCGCCGACGAGGCCCTCGCCGCGCGCGAACGCCGGCGGCGCGGTGCCCGACGGCAGCGCGTAGCCGGCAAGCAGCTCGTATGGGCCGAGCCGCGGGCCGTGATACAGGGCGCCGACCGGCGCTTCGACGTACCGCGCGAGGTACTCGACGGTGCGGCTCGCGACCTCGCGCGGATCGAGCTCGCCGCGCAGCTCGTCGCCGAGGCCGGCCAGGCCGCGCTGGATCCACGCGCTGTTCGCGCGATCCTCGTCGAGCTTTTGCAGCTGCTCGGCCATCTGGTTCGCGCGGCTCGCCACGTCGCCGAGCTCGTCCTGGGCCGACGTCACGATCGGCGTCGAGAAATCCTTGCGACCGAACCGCTCGAAGCCGGCGATCAGCGCGCTGAAGCTGCGGAACACCGACGTGCCGATCCAGATCGACAGCGCGAGCACGGCGACGAGACAGAACGCGCCGACGACCACGCGCACGAGCGTGGCCGAGTGCTGCTCGGCCTTGGCCGCGGCGAACGCATCCGCGAGCGCGCTCTCGTCGAACACCGTCATCTGATCGACCAGCTCGACGACGTGCTGGTGCTTGGACTGCATCGCCTGGACTTGCGACGCCGTCGCTTCGCCGCCTTCACCCGCGATCAGGCGCTTCGAGGTCGCGATCGCGGAATCGTAGTAATCCGCGATCGCGAGCTGGAGCGTCGCGCTCTGGCCCGCGTTGAGCGCGTCGCGGCCGCCGATCAAGACCTTGAGCACCGCGTCGTGCTCGCCCGTCGCCTGCGCCAGGAGATCGGCATCGGAGGCCGCGACCGCGTTCTCGATCGTGCGGCTGAGTCGCTCGAAGCTGGCCGTGAGCGCGGGCCGCAGCCGGATCTTCGGCAGGTACTGGTCGCGAATGCCCTCGACCTGCGTCTCGACGGCGCGCTCGGAGATACTGCTCCACACGGTGAGCCCGATCAGCGCGACCGCCGCCACCGCGACGATCGCGAACAGCTTGAACCGCAGCGTCGCGCGCATCACTCGACCTCCACGATCTTGACGCCCGCGAGCTCGACGCCGGCGGCGACGTAGCCGATGCCGCCGGGATGGCTCGCGACGTACTTCACCACGTCGGCGTCGCTCGACAGCTCGGGCGGGGGCACGCCGCGCCCCGAGAATACCTGCTGCGCCCAGTAGCGCCGCACCGACGCGACGTCGCGCTCGAGCACGTCGTGCGAGAACCGGTCGCGCACGGCGCTGCGCTGGCCGAGGTCGACCGGCTGGATCGCTTGCGCCTCGTCCCAGTGCGTGACCTTCTTGAGGAACGCCTCCTCGACGAATCGCCGATCGAGATGCGTGGCGTGGTTCTTCGCGTTGACGATCACGCGCACGCCCGGCGTCGACTCGCCGTGCGCGAGCGCGGCGATGATGCACAGCCAGATGCACGCGAGCCATCTCATCAGAAGTACGCCGTCATCTTCGCCGCGAGCAGCGCCCACTGGTTCGTGAGCATCGACTGCGGGGTGTTGTTGTTGAGCGACGGATCGAGCCCGGCGGTGCCGCGCATGTAGTGCGCCTCGATCTTCACCAGCCAGTGCGACGAGATGTCGAACCGGAACGCCATCGCGGCATCGTGCTGCTGGTTTTGTTGCCCCGAGCGATGGCCGACCTCGGGATACTCGAGCGAGTAGTACAGCGTGGTCTGCAGCCACGGCATCCAGCGGTAGCCGGCCATCGCATAGCCCATCTCGCCGATCCGGCGGAAGCTGCCGAGGCCGCTCTCGGTCTCGTGAGACCGCGTGCGACCGTATTCGGCGGCGAGCAAGAAGCCGTCGTTCGCGTACTCGACGGACGCGAGGTAGGCGGTCTGCGTCACGTCGGCCGTGATCGGCATCGTCATGCCGGTCAGCAGCGCCGTGATGTCGACCGAGCCGTGAAACGCGCTGACGCCGCCGCGCAGGCCGGTCACCGGCGTCTCCCACATGATCTGGCCGCCGCCGATGTACGGGACGTTCGGCGGATTGAACGTGCCGGCGATCGAGGTCGGGACCGACAGGTACAGCGTGCCGAGGTACGCCTCGTAATCGAGGGCGCCGGCCTGGCCGATCGGCACGAAGCCGTAGATGTCGAAGCCGTTCTGCGCGAGCAGGAACTGGCGATCGGTTTCCGGGTAGACCGACTGCGGCAACAGCACGACGGGCTGCGCGGCGTCGATGTCCTGCGTCTCGTTGTAGAGGCCGAACGGCAGCTTCACGCGGCCCGCGCGCAGCCCGAGCCAGTCCCGCCAGTGATAGTCGAGATAGAGCCAGTCGAAGCTCGCGCGAAAGCTCCCCGTCTGACCGAGGTCCTGCGCGAACAGCTGCATGCCGACCGTGAGTCGATCTTCGAGCTGCTTGGTGAAGTTGATGCCCGCTTCGGTGAACGCGAGACTGCCGTCTTCGGTCTGCGCCAGGTAGTTATTCGCCGTTGTCAGCAGTGCGCCCTGGCTGACGAAGCCATGCACCTGCATCGCGTTCTCGTCGGGCGTTTCGTCGGCAAATGCACTGCCGGCGAACGCGAGAACGAGCGCTATCACGAGCCGCCCACGCAACATCATCAAAACCATCTCACACGCTGCGCGCGGGTGATCGCAGCCTCGCGTTTGATCTGCGTGAGAGTCTGTCGCCGAAAACCCTTACATGTCTTCGCAGACCGTTCCGATGCGCTGGTACACGCCGAGCTCGCGATAGATCAGGTAGCGATTGTCCCCGGGCTCGAGCACCGTTAGCTCGGTCTTCTTGCCCCCTTTGATCCAGAACGCCTGATTGTTCGCGCTCGCGATGATCTTCAGCTGGCCACCCTTGGTCGCGAAGATGTCGCCGCCCGAGTCCTCGACGACGTTGATCATCGGCAGCTCTTTCATCTGGCCCTTCTGCCCGACGTAGACGTGGAAGTCCTTACCGCCGAAGTTGTCGCGCAAGCGATCGACGAAGTAGTACGTGCCGTCGTCGTCGCGCGCGAGGAACTGCGTTTGTCGCGTCCACAGCGGCGGGTAGAACGTCGCCTTCGCGAAGAACAGGCGCGCTTCGTCGGCACGCAGCGGCGCGAGCTTGCGGTCGCCCTTGTGATCGGCCGCGCACTGGAGCTCGAGCTCGCCGACCTTCGCGGTGATGTTCGCCATGTTCATGTTGCGCACGCGCGGCGACCACACGCTCCATTCGAACTCGGGGCCGCTCGAGCCACTGGACCCCGTGAAGCCCGAGCCGATGACCGCCTGCTGCCACATCGACGTGCCGTCGCCGAAGAACAAGAACTCTTCCGACTTGTCGGAGTCGTCCCATTGGCCCGGCGTCGGCACGACGTAGTACTGGCCAACCTCGTCGCGAAACACCATCAGCTTCGAGATCATCGGTTTGACGTCGATCGGTTTTGGCTTCGGCGGTCCGGCAATCGCGACAGCCGGAATGGCCACGAGCGCGAGCACGATCAGATGTCGTCGCATAAGGTCCCCAGGAACGTGTAGATGCCGAGGTCTTTGAAGATCAGGCGCGAGGCGGCGTCGGTATCGATCAGCGAGAGCACCGTGTGCTCGCTGCCGTGGACCCACGTCGCCGTGTGTTTATCGTTCGCGTCGTGGACGAAGCGCACCTCGCCGGTCGACGTCGAGAACACGTCGCCGGCCGGATCGGTCACGACGTCGGACATCGCGAGCTGCTTCATCGCGCCCTTCTTGCCGACGAACACGCGGTAGTTGGCGCCGCCGCGCAGCTTGTCGACGTAGTAGTAAACGCCGCCGTCGTCGCGCGCGAGCAGGTACGCCACGCGGTTCGCGGCCGGCGACATGATCGTCACGCGCGACAGCAACGTCTTCACGCGATCGGCGGTCACCGCCTTCAGCGGCAGATCGTGCTCGCCGCCGCACCAGCGATGGAACGAGCCGTCGGGCTTTCGTTGCACCGAGCCCGGCTGCAGGTTCGGCACGCGCGGCGCCCACACCGGCACGTCCCAGCCATCGCCGTCGCCCGAGTACCCGATCGTGATCTGCTCGTAGAGCGTCTTGCCCGTGCCGTACCAGACGCGCGAGTCGCCGGCGGCGGGCAGCACGACGTAGGTGCCGCCCAGCGCATCTTCGAGCACGACGAGCTTGTCACGGAACGGCGTGACGTCGACGGGTTTCGGTTTCGGATCGCCGGCAAACGCGGTCCCGGCTCCGATCACGAGCAGCATTCCCACGCGTGCACGCATCGCTCGCTCATTATACGCTCTGGGCGATGCAGAATTCACCCGCGCGATCGAGCATCGACGTGGGCTCCGTTATCGACGACACGTACACGATCGAAGCGTTGATCGGTCGCGGCGGGATGGGTGCGGTGTTCCTCGCGAGCCACAAGCGGCTCGCCGGCAAGAAGGTCGCGATCAAGATGCTGCTCGCCGAGCTCGGCGGTGACGAGATCCTCGCGCGGTTCAAGCGCGAGGCGGACATCGCCTCGACGCTCGACCACCCGAACATCGTCAAAGTCGAGAACTACAACGTGCTTCCCGATGGAACGCCGTACATCGCGTACGAATTCCTTCAGGGTGAATCGCTCGCGCAGCGGATGGCTGCGGGCCCGCTGCCGCTCGACCAGATCTATTCGATCATTCGAGGCGTCGGCTCCGCGCTCGCCGCGGCGCACCGGGCCGGGATCGTCCACCGCGATCTCAAGCCGCAGAACATCTTCCTGGTGCAGTCCGAGGTCGCCGGCAACGCGGTCGAGATGGCCAAGGTCCTCGACTTCGGGATCTCGAAGCTGCGCGGCTCGCAGACCGTCAAGACGCAGGATTCGACGCTGCTCGGCACGCCGCAGTACATGGCGCCCGAGCAGGCAACCGGCCAGCACGCCAACGTCGACGAGCGCACCGACATCTTCGCGCTCGGCGCGATCGTCTACGAGATGGTGACCGGCCGGCCGGCATTCTCCGGCGCGTCGATCCCCGAGGTCGTGTTCAAGGTCGTCTACGAGCAGCCTGCACCACTCGGCGTCGACCTGCCGGCCAACGTCGCCGCGGCGATCGCCAAGGCGATGACCAAGGCCGCCGACGAGCGCTACCCGAACGTCGCGACGTTCGTCGAGGCGTTGACCGGCCAGCCGCTCGCGCTGATGCCGCGCACGTTGCCACCGGCGGTCGCCAGCGGCGAGCGAGGGAAGATCACGGCGAACGAGGCGTTCGCGCAGACGATGGGCTCGGGCGATCACGGCCCGTCGCCGCAGGCCGCGCCGTTCGGCGCGACCGTGCCGAGCGAGCCGCCGAAACCCTCTGCGCCGCCGGCCGCCGTCGTCACCAGCGCGCCCACGGTGAGCCACAAGCGCTCGCCGCTGCTGCTCGTCGCGCTCGTGCTCGGCGGGGCCGCGATCGCCGCGGGCGCCATGTTCTTCGTGATGCGCGGCGGCAGCGACGAGCACCGCAAGCGCGAGCATCACCACGAGCCGACCGTCGAGCACGCGCCTGTCGCGGTCACCACACCGCAGCCGCAGCCGCAGCCACAGCCGACGGTCGCCGATGCCGGCGTCGCGGCGGATGCGCCCGTGCACGTCGCGAAGGCGCCGCCGCCGAAGCCGGCGAGCAGCCCGCCGCCGCCGCCGAGCTCGCCGAAGGACACCGGCACCGACACCGGCGCGGATCCCGACACCGAGGCCAAGCTCGCGCTCGCGCAGCAAGCGCTGCACGACAAGCGTTTCGACAAGCTCGAGTCGCTGACCAATCTGATCATCACCGCCGAGCACGCGAGCGATCGCCAGCGTGCACGCGCGCACATGCTCCGCGGCGTCGTGCAGTGCCAGCGCAACGACCTCGAGAAGGCCGTGACCGACATGCGCGCGCTCACCGGGTTCCCCGCGCTGCGCCGCACGTTGCTCAAGCAGTGCGACGACGCCGGCTTTCCGCTGCCGCAGAACTAGCCGCCAGCAGCGGCCGGTGGAACGCGGGAAACTAGTCCACGTCGACCGCGATCTCGCCGTCGCGCATCAGGACGGTGACGTCGCCGCCGGCCTCGAGGCCGAACGAGCCGAACGCGACGTCTTCGAGGTCGCGCGTGAGCGTCGATGCCAGGCCGCGGGCGCCGGTCTCGCGCTTGAGCGCGTCGGTCACGATGTGATCGAGCACCGCTTCCTCGACGCCGAGCTCGAAGCCCTCGAGCTTGAACTCGCGGGTCATGCGCGCGATCACGTCGGTGCGCAGGATGTCCTTGAGCGTCCCCGCGTCGAGCGCCTTGAACGGCACCACGCGCGTGAACCGCGCGACCAGCTCCGGCAAGAAGCCGTAGGCCTGGAAGTTGGCGACGTTCTCGACCTGGTCGGCCGTGAAGTCGACCGCGATCGCATCGGGATCGCTGCCCGCCGACATCTGGTCGCGGCCGAAACCGATCGAGTCGCGCATCGCGCGGCGATGAGCGATCTGCTGGAAGCCCGAGAACGCGCCCGCGGCGATGAACGCGATGTCGGCCGTCGACATCACCACGTGGTCCGCATACGAGCTGTGCGTCAGATCGAGCGGGACGACGACTTCGCTCGCTTCGAGCATCTTGAGCAGCTCGCGCTGGACGCCCATGCCGGTGACGTCCTTCGTCGTGCCGGCGCCGGCGAAGATCGCGTTGTTCTGGCCCGATGCGATCTTGTCGAACTCGTCGAGGCACACGATGCCGATCGACGCGAGCATCGGGTTCTCGTCGGCGGTGTGCAGGAGACGCGTGAGGATCGTCGACGGATCCTGGCCGACGTAGCCGGTCTCCGAGTACGTCGTGATGTCGACCAGCGCGGTCGGCAGCTTCAGCACCTTGCCGAACAAGCTCTCGACGAGAAACGTCTTGCCCGAGCCGGTCGGCCCGACGAACAAGAAGTTCGACTTGCGCGGCAGCTCCGCGCGGTCGACGCCGTCGACATAGATGCGCTTGATCCGGCGGACATGGCGATAGGCCATGAGGCACAGCGCGCGCCGCGCATGGTCCTGGCCGCGATAGCCGAGGTCGTGCAGCGCCTGGAACATCGCCTGCGGCGACGGACAGGGCAGCTCCCTCACGAACTTGATGAAGTGCTCGAGCCCCTGCTTACGGACCTTGCGGTTCGGCTCCATCCGTCGGGATCGAGTGTAGCGAACCGTTTGATGTTTGACCAATCGATGCTCGTGATGGCCTAATTCGTTCGTGGTGACCGAGAGCCTGGTGCGCCCGTTTCTCGCCGCCGTACCGGCGGCCGTGCGCCCGACGCTCGAAGCGCTCGGCGATCTCGACCGCCGGCTATGGTCGCTGGTCGCCGAGGGCCGCGCCGCTTGGCCCGATCTCCCGGTCGACGCCAAGGCGCTCGTCGAGTTCGTCGCACGCCACGTCACCGCGGACCTCGCAGACGCCGCGCTCGACGGGCTGCGCCCCGCCGATCTCTACCTCGCGTGCGCGTGCTCCCTCGGCGATTCTCGCGCGATCGGCGCGTTCGACCGCGACTACATGAAAGAGGTCGACATCGCGCTCGCCCGGATGCGCGTGGGCCCGCCGAGGCTCGCCGACGTCAAGCAACTCGTACGCCAGCGCCTGTTCGTGGGCGGCGGAACTGCCGGCGCGCCGACGAGCGCTGGCAAGATCGCCGAGTACGGCGGGCGCGGCGATCTGCGGCGCTGGGTGCGCTCGGTCGCGGTCCGGACCTGCCTGAACGACATGCGCAAGGGCAAGCGCGAGGTCCTCGTCGACGACGATCACCTGATCGCGCAGCACGCGATCGCTCAGGATGATCCTGAAGTCGAGTACATGAAGCGCACGTACGCGAACGAGTTCAAGGCCGCGTTCTCGGCGGCACTCGGCGAGCTCGGCGCGCGCGAGCAAACGCTGTTGCGCTACCACCACGTCGACGGGCTCAACATCGACGAGATCGGCGCGATCTACCGCGTCCACCGCGTGACCGCGTTTCGCTGGATCGAAAAAGCCAAGGAGCAGCTGGTCAAGGCCACGCTCGAGGCGCTGCGCGCGAGGCTCAAGCTGCCCGCCGCCGAGCTCGACAGCGTGCTCCGCATGATCCGCAGTCAGATCCATCTGTCCCTGGTCCGCCACCTCGGCGGCCCGAAGGACAGCGTCGAGGGCGACGAGGTCGAGCTCGACGAATCGGAGCTCGAGGAAGTCGACGCGTGAAGCGAGTCGCGGAGCTCGCGATCGCGGCACTCGTGATCGCGGTCGTGGTGATGTTGATCGTGCCGGTGCCCCGGCCGGTGCTCGACGCGCTGCTCGCGCTCAACATCGCGGCCAGCGTGGCGCTGCTCATGGCCGCGGTGTTCTCGCCCAACCCGATCGGCTTCCAGTCGTTTCCGACGCTGCTCGTGGTCACCACGCTATTCCGCGTCGGGCTCGAAGTCTCGATGACGCGCCTCATCCTCGCGGACGCCGATGCCGGCAACGTCGTGCGCGCGTTCGGCAGCTCGGTCGTGGCCGAGAACCTCGTCGTCGGGCTCGTCGTGTTCGCGGTGATCACGCTGGTCCAGCTGGTCGTCGTCGCGCGCGGCGCCGAGCGCGTGGCCGAGGTCGCCGCGCGATTCGCGCTCGACGCGATGCCCGGCAAGCAGATGGCGATCGACGCCGAGCTGCGCGCCGGCTCGATCGATCCCGAGGCCGCGCGCGGCCGCCGCGCCGCACTCGAGCGCGAGTCGCAGCTCTACGGCGCGATGGACGGCGCGATGCGGTTCGTCAAGGGCGACGCGATCGCCGCGATCGCGATCGTCGTGGTCAACCTCGTCGGTGGGCTTGTCGTCGGCATCGCGATGAAGGGCATGACGGCCGGCCAGGCGGCGCACGCGTACTCGCTCTTGTCCGTCGGTGCCGGCCTCGTCGCACAGATCCCGTCGCTGCTCGTCGCGGTCGCGTCGGGCCTGCTCGTCACGCGCGTCGCGTCGGCCGGCGATCGCGCGCTCGGCGACGACCTCGGCGTTCAGCTCGCAGGCTCGCCGCGCGTGCTCGGCGGCGTCGCGATCTTGCTCGCCGCGCTCGCCGTCGTGCCCGGCTTGCCCGCCGGGCCGTTCCTCGTGCTCGCCGCGATCGCCGCCGCCGGTGCGCTCGTCGCGACGCGCCGCCCCGGCAAGCTCCAGCCGCTCGACGAAGCGGGCGCCGATACGGTCCGCGGCCCTCGCCTCGCGCTCCGCGTGTCGCCGCATCTCCATGCCGCGCTCGCCGGCAGTCCCGCCGAGCTCCACGCCGTGCTCGCGGCCGTGCGCGCCGAGCTCGAGACCCGTTCCGGCGTGCCCGTGCCGCCGCTGGCGGTCGCGAATGACTCGTCCCTCGGCGAGACCGAAGCCGCGATCGCGCTGTCGGGGACGCCCGTCGCGTGGCTCGCGCTGTCGGGACCGCCGCTGCGCGCGCTTCAGGATCGGCTCCCCGGCGCGCTCGCGCCGCTCGTCGGCGAGCTGCTCGGCGTCGATCGCGTCGCGGCGCTCGTCGAGCGTGCCGCGGTCCACGCGCCGGTGCTGGTGCGCGAGGTCGTACCGCGCGTCGTCGCGTTGCCGGTACTCGCCGAGGTCGTGCGCCAGCTCGCGCGCGAAGAAGTTCCGATCGACGATCTGCCCGCCGTGCTCGAGGCGATCGCGCTCGCCCCCGTGCCCGCCGGCGGCTTCACCGCGAAGGACGTGCCGGCGCTCGTCGAGCACCTGCGCGGTCAGCTGCGCCGCCAGATCAGCGCGCGCTGGGCACCGCGCGGCCAGATCGCGGTCTACACCGTCGACGGCATGATCGAAGAAGCCGTGCGCAGCGCGATCGATCGACGCGACGGCGGGCCCGTGCTGGCGCTCGAGCCGGCGATCGCCCAGGACATCGTCGCCGCGGTGCGCGGCAAGCTCGCCGGCAACTCCGGCGTGCTGCTGGTCTCCGGCGACGTGCGCCGCTACCTGCGCGGTCTACTCGAGCCCGAATTGCCCGGCGTCGCGATCCTCGCAGCGCACGAGCTCGCGCCGGGCGTTGCGATCACCACGACCGGCCGCATTGCCGTGTAGCCGGGTCTAGCGGGCGCAGACCGGCTCGACGGTCGAGATCGGCGGCAGCGGCCTCTTCGACAGCCCGAAGGCCCAGCCGCAGCGCTGTGCGGTCGTCGCGCCCGTGGCCGGATCGAGCCGCTCGATCCCCGCGGTCGTGATCAGCGCGAGCGAGCCGTCGGAGAGCCACTCGACGCTGCGCACCAGCGAAACGTCGCGCGACCACGCGCGCTTGCCACCGACGAACAGCGACACCGTCTTCGCCGTCAGCACGGCCACGCGGCTTCCGGTCTCATCCGGCTCGACGACGCCCGCGCCGTCGAGCGGCAGCGCGCCGATCTCGGTGCCGTTCGCGAGGATCGCGACGTGGGCCTTTGTATCGTGCGTCCACGCGTACACGTGACCCGCGCTGTCGACGGCGAGCACGGCCGCCGCTGCCATTTTCGCGGTGCGCACCGTCATCTTGTCGTCGGAGAACCATTCGATCGTGGCTTCATCGCGCACGGTCACGCGGACCATCCGCGTCCCGCCGCCGCGCTCGGGCGCGACCGGCACGAGCTGGAGCATGCGATACGGCGTCGCGCGGGCGACCGACGCGAGCGCGGTCATCGTGCGCTTGTCGGGATCCCAGCGGTACACGCTCGCGGTGTCGCCGAACGAGGTCGTGGCGAGCTTCGTCGACGGCTCGTAGCGCGCGAGCAACGCCGTCGACGGCTGCGTGTCGGCGAGGACCGGCGGCGCGGTCGTCGACGCGATCCTGACCTCGCCGCCGACCGAGAACCAGTCGTTGCCGCCGAGCCATGCCATCGACAGCGGCGCGGCGCCGACGTCGATCGCGCCGTGGCCGCGCAGTTGCGGATCGAGCAGCGTCGCCGCCGAGCCCGCCGCGACGAGCAGCGAGCCTCCGCTGCCCGAGGCGGACACCGTCGGTGTGACGATCGCGTAGCCGAGGTACTGCACCTGTCGAGTCGTCGCGAGCGCGATGTGGCCCGAATCGAGCGCGACCAGCTGGCCATCACCGCGCGCGGCCGCGATGGTCCCGACGAGCTGGCTCGCCGTGCTCGCGGTGAGCTTCGGCACGAGCCCGGAGGCCTCGAACCATTGCACCGTGCCATCCACGCTCGCGAGGTGATCGTCGTCGACGAACACCAGCTCGCGCGGTGTCGCCGACAGCGCCACGAGCTCCTTGCCGTTCGTCGTATCGATCACGTCGAGTGTCGGCGGCGTCTGGCTCGAGATGACCGCGAGCCGCTTGCCCGACGGCGAGATCGCGATCGGGCCGCCGACCGCCACATGATCGCCGTCGACGAAGTCGCCCCACGCCAGCGCCGGTGCGACCGCGACCGCTCGCACGCGGCGACGCCGCGCATCATCTTTCGGGACCTCGACCTCGGCCACGACGTGCGAGCCGGCGGTCGCGACCGAGACGAGCCGCTCACCGGGCTGCGTGCCGATGGCACCGCGCGTCGCACCGTCCGTGTCGAACAGCACGAGCTTTTCGTCGCTCGACCACGCGAGCACGCCGCCGTCGAACGTGGCCACGCCGACGAACGCCGGATCGCCGCCGAGGCCGCGATGCCCGAGCACGCGACCATCAGCGTCGATGCGCGTGATCGTCAGATCGTGTCCCTCGTCGATCGACGCGACGACGAACCCGGAGCCGGCGTGCTCGATCGCCAGATCGACCGGGACGTTCGTGTTGAACCTGACGACGCGCGGCTCGATGCGTCCGTCGAGCGAGGGCCACAGCCGCACGCCGCCGCCGTCGTCGATCGTGATCGCGGCGCGGCCATCGGGCGTGACCGCGAGCGAATGGATCGGGCCGCCGGGCGGTGCTTCGCGAGCGTCGGGCAAGGCCGCCGTCGACAGCGCGATCGCCGCTGGTGACGCGGACGCCTGCGCTGGCCGCGTGTCGCCGCCGAGCACGGGAGCCACCGGCACCGCTGGCGCTCCGCACGCGCACGCGAACACGAACGCCAAGGGCAGGCGCATGACTCAATCCTCGCACACCGTCGGCGTGCCGCGCGGAAACCAGTGCGCGTTCGTATCGTGCAGCCCGAACTGGAACGCGCATGCCGACGCGAGGCGCTCGCCGGTTTGCGCGTCGACTACGACCAAGCCGCCGGTCGTCTGGACGGCCAGCCGCCGCTCGTCGGTCGAGAACGCGAACGCCTCGGTGTTCCACATCGGGCGCCGCCACAGCTCGTGGCCTTGCGCGTCGCGCATCGCGAGCTCGCTCTCGTCGAGCGTCGCGATCAACTGGCCATCGGCGCTCGGCACGACGAACGTGCTCAGCGAGGCGCGGCCGAGATGCGTGACCTCCGTGTCGCGGATCGACTCGAGCTCGTCTTCGGTCGTCATGTACGCGGTGCCGTTCGCGTCGAACGCTTTGAAGCTGCTGCCGTCCTCCACCTGCGACGAAGGCGCGACCTTGATGTCGAGACCGCCGTCGCGCCACGTGAGCAGTCTCCACGACCGGCCGCTCTCGGACGTCATGCCGACGGCGACGATGCCGTTGTGGGTCGACGGATCGACGAGCCGGATCTGATTTGCCGTGCCGCCGAGCGTGCCCAGCTCGACCGGATGGGTGAATTGCGCGTCGAGCGTGTAGCGATGCACGCCGGAGTCGCTGACGGCCGCGACCTCGCGCAACGCGGGCAGGTATGCCACCGTGCCCACGGTGTCGAACGTCGCGAGCACGAACGCCGGCTGATGCCCCGCCGGATCGACGATCGTCACCTTGTACTGGTCGTCGACACGCCGCGAGACGATCGTGTGATTCGCGTCGATCCACTCGGGCTCGACGTAGCTCTCGGCGACGAAGTCTTCCGAGTACTGGAGCTGGAGCTGGCGATCGAGCCCGAGCACGTGACCGTCGCGCAGCATCAGCTCGAAGCCGTCGCCGACCGCGCTGATGGTGCCGGCCGTGTCCTCGCCCCAGCCGAGGAACTGCGCGTGACCGAGCTGGCGGAGCTCGAGCTGCGTGTCGCTCGCGCTGATCGCGAGCTTGTCTCCGACGGCGCCGGTCGAGGTCAGACCCGCGGAGAGCACGATCTTCGACTCGAGCTCGTCGGGCCGAGGCTCGCTGGGCGCCGGTTCCGGCCACCACGACACCGTGCGATCGATCTCGGCGACGTCGTCGTCATCGACGAATCCGAGCCGCGGATGCGCCGCGATCTCGACCGGGATCGACGTGCCGATCTCGTGCAGATCGCTCGTATCGAGGACGTGCATGCCCGGGCCGTCGCCCTCGATCACGGCGATGCGCTTGTGGTTCGGCGCGAGGCCGAGCGCCGCGGCATCCACCGGCTTCGCAAACGTTCGGCGCGGTCCCCACGCGAGCCCGTTTCTTGCGAGCTCGTCGCCGATCACGATGAAGCGAATGTCACTCGCCGTCGCGCGAGGCGGAGTCGAGTCGAGCACGTCGCGGGGCGTCTGTACCGGCGGAGCCGCGCTTGCCACGCTGACGAGCACCGCCGCACCGTTGCGCCGCGCCGCGATTCGCGTGAACCGCTCTCCAGGTTCGCCGACGAGTCGGCCGCGCAGCTCGCCGTTGGCGTCGAAGCGCTCGATCGTCTGATCGGAGCGCAGTGCGAGCACGCCGCCGTCGATCGCGGCGAGCTGCACCACGCCGACGTCGCCTGGCATCGACTTCGTGCCGCGAATCGCGCCGTCGTGGCTGAGGCGCACGATCTGGCCGTTGCCCGCGTGATCGATGGTCGCAACCACCAGCTCGCTCCCGGCATGCGCGATCGCGATCTCGCGCGGCGCCGGCAGCCGGAGCTGTACCGGCTCGTGCGTACCATCGAGGGTCGGCCACAGCCGGACCTCGCCGATCGAATCGACCGAGAGTGCCGCATCCCCTTGATCGGTGATCGCGACGTCGCGAATGAACCCACCGTGCACGGAGCTCGGCGGGATCCGATCGGGTGCGCGGTGCGATCCCGAGATCGGCGCGCGTTCGCTGATTGTCGGGACGTTGCAGGCGACCAGGGCGAGCGTCGCGAACACGTGGTGCCGCATCGAGAGCTAGAAACGCATCGACACCCGAGGTTGTTCTGATCGGTCGTCGCGGAGCCGGTAGGTCCGCTTACCAACGACGAGGATCGGTTTCGGTGGCGCTGCACATTTGCAACGCAAAGGCGCTTTCACCAATTTTTCGATTGTCCGTCGCGGCGCCTAGTGTTTCAAAGAGTGAAGAAGAGCCCCACGGGGTGGCTCTTATGCAGGTAGGAGGCAGTAACGATGGCACTCGGAACGGTGAAGTGGTTTAACGACGCGAAAGGTTACGGCTTTATCAGCCGTGCGGACGACGGGAAGGACGTGTTCGTCCACTACTCGTCGATCGCTGGGGAAGGGTTCCGGACCCTCAATCAGGGCCAAGAAGTGGAGTACGAAGAGCAGCAAGGGCCGAAAGGCCTCTTCGCTGCGAAGGTCTTGAAAGTCCTCGAGACCTGATCACCGGGCGAGTTGGGTGGCGCGGTAGTCGCCGGAATTGGTCTGGGTCAGCACGACCGCGAAGCTTTCCTTCTCGGTCTGGACGCGCAAAACGAAGTTGCCTGCCGGAAGGCCGGCATTCGGTGCGTATTCGTTTGGCGTGAGTAACTTCCAGTCCTTGAGCGCCCCGGACTCGACGATCAAGTTGCCGTACATGTCCTTCAGATCGCCCGGGGTCTGAGCGGCCACTTTTCCACCCGCGTAGAACGGGGTCGATGACAGCTTCACGAGCTTGTCGATCTGCGCTGTGGCGTAGGCGCTCACGAACACGTTGGCCGCGAACAGCGCCTGCTTGTCCGTGACGGACGAGTCGGGCGTGACCTTTTGCTTCTCGAGCCCGTCATCGGGCGTGACGGGCTTGCCGCCGGTTGGGACCGGCCGCTTCTTGCCCGGCACGTGCGCGACGTTCGCGACCATCGCGCCATCATCGAGCACGCCGCCGCCGCTGTCGTCTGGAACCTCGGTGAGGATGTACGGCTCGGCGTTGAACGTGCCGCACTGCCGCCAGTTGCGATAGAAGCCCCAGCGCAGGTAGATGCGACCGTCGACCGAGCGGATCGACTCCGGCGTCGGCTCGAACGGCCCCGACGAGATCACGGTGTCGACCGCGGCGACGTCGAACTCGGTCTTGCCCGACGTCTTCGCGATCGTGACCTTGTGCAGGGTGCCGTCGGGATTGACCGAGATCTCGAGGTTGACCCACAGGTTCGGATCGTTGAGCGGATAGTCCGCGCCCTTGTTGTCGAGATCCTCGAGGAAGCCGAAGCCCCACAGCTCGTGGATGCGGCGGTGCATGCGCGCGATGTAGACGGCGTACGGCGCGGCGCGCGTCTTGAGCGCCGTCTGGTTGCCGGGGCGCACATCGGGCACGAAGTTCTCGAGCGAGCTCTTGATCGCATCGAGCTTGCGCTCCCAGCGGCCCTTCTTCGCCGACATCTTGCGCGCCGCGACCTCGCGCTCGTTGTCGACCTTCTCGTGACCTTCGATGCGCTCGTAGTCCTGGAACGCCAGGCTCGTGTTGACGCCGGGCAGGCCCTTGCGGCCGAGCTTGCGACCGTCGCCTTGGTCGGTCACGGGGCCGCGGCCGCCGATGCCGCGCATCGACAGCACGCCCGGCGTGCGATCGCCGGTGCCGTTCTCGCCGTTGTCGCCGCCGTCGCCTTTGATCTCGCCCTGTGCGGTCTGCTTGTTGCCCGAGTGATCGGTCTCCTGCAGGTGCTTGTCGGTCGTCGCCTTGGTGTCCTCGAGCTGGCGGATCTGATCTTTCGGGCCGCCGATGTCGGCGCTCGTCGTGTCGTCGCTTTGCGCGGACGCGTCGGACTTGCCTTCGGACTCCTTGTCGAGGTTCGTCTTGGTCGCGCGCGTCTCTTCCGCGACGTCGCGGTTCTTGTCGGACAGGAACTTGGTGTCCGGCGGCGGCTTGTCCTTGACGTCCTTGTCGTCCTTGACCTCGACCGCCGTCATGTTCGGCGGCGGTTGCTGCAGCTTCGGTTGGTCCTTCTTCTGCTCCTCGGGCTTCTTGATGTCCGGCGGCGGCAGCTTCGGCGGCGGTGGCGGCGGCTTGATCGCGACGATCGGCTTGTCCTCGAGCTTCTCGGCTTCGATCGCCTTGGGCGGCGGCGGCGGCGTGAGCGGCTTGATCAGCTTGTCGAGCTGCTGATCCGTGAACGCGACCGTGACCGCCTCGGGCTTCTTCGCGAACTCCGCGGCGATATCGGTGTCGGCTTTGACCGAGAACGAGCAGTCGTAGAGGTGGCCCGCCGCTGCTGCGGTGACGGCATCACCGGCGTTGCACGCCGCGAGCGGATCGCCGAGGAACGGCACGAGCGCCGGCGGCGTGCGCATCGGCGACTGCTTGAAGCCGCCGAAGATCGATCCGTCGCTGACGATCGCCGTCAGCGTGAGCTTCGTACCCGGCTCGACGCGAATCGTGCAGCTCTCGTCGGAGCAGCGCTTGAGCGGCTGCGCATCGCCGTCGCGCGTGATCAGCACCTGGCCGCGTGGCGCCGTGTAGTCGACGCTGATCATCGTCTCCTGGCCGGCCTTGACCTCGACCGACTTCACCCACGTCGTGCCGTCGTCCGCGGTGAACGTGACCGGCACCGAGACGTCGTGATCGGGCAACTCGAAGCGATACGGCGCGTTGCCGAAGTACTTGCCGCTCGGCAGCTTGACCTCGAGCTTGAATCCCGAGATCGACGCGCCGACGACCTTCAGCGAGGTCTTCCCATCGTCGCGATCGTGAATGACCGTATCCGAGTCCCAGCTCGCAGCCGCGTCGTCCAGGTGCACGGTTACGAACGGCTTGGGTACCGGCAACGTGACCTGGTACGTGACCATCGCAGCCGCCTGTGCGACGCCGGCGAATGCCACCGCGGGCACCCAGCGCCAGAGGCTCCGATATGCGCGGGTACGTGCCACGGGCCCCCAGTTTGACATAGCAAACCCGGGACGCTGTTGCACTGAAAACTAAAGGAACCCTAAAGCTTGCGATAGACACCGACTACAACGCCGATGATGTCCACGCTTTTGAAATCAGCCTTGCGCACGATGATCGGCGCCATGTTGGAATTTGCGGGCTGAAACCGGATCTTGTCGCCCTCGGGGAAATACCGCTTCACCGTCGCCTCTCCCTCGATCATCGCGACGACAATTTCCCCAGTCCGCGCGCTCGGAGTCTTCTTCACGAACACGTAGTCGCCATCGAAGATCCCGTCTTCGATCATCGATTCTCCGACGATCCGGAGGCCGAATACCTCGCGGTGCCCGCCGACCAGGACCTTGTCGATCCTCACCGTATCGGTCGCTTGCTCGACGGCAAGGATCGGCTGGCCGGCCGCGACCTTACCGAGGATCGGGATTTCCGTGAGGTCGTCGTCGTTCGAGACCAGCTGCACGTTCGACGTGCCCGTGGCCAATCGCCCGCCGAACGGGATGACGTCGCCGCCATCCGGCAAGACCGGTCGCATCGCCCGCGACTTCAGATCCTCGCGGCGAAGATGGCCCTTTTTCTCGAGCGCCTTCAGGTGATCGTTGACCCCGTTGGTCGAGCGGATCTGGAAGTGCTCGCCGATCTCGCGGAGCGTGGGCGGAAAGCCGCGCTCGACGATCGAGGCGGAAATGAAATCGAGGATTTCGCGCTGCCGCTGGGTAAGTGCGTCGGCCATAGGTGCTCCTACTGAACGCATACACGGTACTGAACGCATCATCACCCTGTCAATTTTTCTCCGAAGATTTTCACGAGATCGACGACGATCGACGACGATTCGGCTCTCGTGCACTGGCTCGCCCTGATCGCCGGCATCGGCTCCATGACCGCCGCGCTCGATCGCGGCGACCTCGATGAAGTTGCGCGGCAGGGCGCCCTCGCCGGCCCGGCGACCGTCGAGCAGGCGCTGGGCTCGCACGACCGGGAGGCGCAGCTGGCCGGGATCGTCGCGGCGCCTGCCGTCGAAGATCGTGCGGAGCTGTTGCCGGCGCTCGCCCGGATCGCCGGAGGCGCCGATCGCAGAACCGCGATTCCCGCCGCGCACGCCGCGCTGACGATCGCGCGCGGGCTCGGCGAGCACGATCTACCCGACGATCTCGCCGAGGGCGACGTCGAGCTGTGGCGCGCGCGCTTCGAGGCGATCGCGCGGTCGAGCCATGCGCTCGTCGAGTCACGCGTGATCGCGCTCGACGTCGCGCACGCGCTCGCACGCGACCAGCTCGGCTTCGATCTCGCCGCGCTGATCGCCGATCCCGATCCCGACATCGCACTCGCCGCGGCCGCGATCGCGTGCGCCGATCACAAGAGCGAGCTCGCGGCGTTCCGCGATCGCGCACACGCGCTCGCCAAGGATCGCGCCACCGCGCGCGACGTCGAAGCCTGCCTGCGCTAGACGCCCGTCGAGCGCGGCAGCAGCGTCGGGTATTCGCGCGCGGTCCGCGGATCGAACAGGGTCGTGTGATGTTTGTAGACGCGTGCCGTGCGGTGCAGTCGCGATAGCGCGGCGGTGAGCGGCATCGACTGGTAGCGCTCGGGCCACCTCGCGACCAGCTGCGCGCGCACGGCCGGCGCGTCGCGCGTGCTCATCGCGGGGAACAGGTGGTGCTCGACGTGGTAGCCGAACCCGAGCGTCAGCCACTCGATCACGCGCGGCGTGGTCACGCTGAGCGTGCTGACGAGCGGGTCGTCGAGATCGACGCGCGGGCTCAGGCTGTGGTTCGTGACGATGAAGGCCATCACGCACGCGTTCGCGACCAGGAGCGGCACGATGTACGCGAAGACGAACGCGACGAGCCCGATCGACAGCGCCAGGCCGATCCACAGCGCCAGCATCGTCGCGCTGTCGGCGACCGCGCGCCGCCGCTCGCGCCGGGTCAGTGCGCGCGACGTGAACAGCTGATCGGCGCTCTGCACCGAGAAGCCGAGCACCAAGCTGAGGACGCCGCGCCACCGTCCGCAGGCCAGCGAGAACCGATCGACCGAGAACTGCGTCGACGCGCGCGCGACGTAACGCTCGAGCGTCGGGTAGCCGTCCGGATCGTTCGGCATCTGCGCGTGCGCGTGGTGATCGCGGTTGTGCCACGCGCACCACAGACGCGGCGACACCGCGAACGGCAGGAGGCCGATCCAGCCGGCGACGCGCCGGAGCCAGCGCGTGTGCGTGATGCCACCGTGCAGCGCCTCGTGCGCGACGAACGTCAGGCACGCGAAGTTGATGCCGATCGCGAGCGACACGAGCGGCACGACCGGCCACGGCAGCCATCCGCGCGCGATCGCCGCGATGCCTGCAACGGCCAGCGCCACGTGCAGAGGGACGCGCAACAGCCGCCAGCGTGCCGGCGCGAACACCGTCGCGGGAAGCGCGAGACGCAACTCGTGCACGTAGCGAGAGCGCGGGTACAGCGTCGGTCCAGGCATCGCGGCAAGGTGGCGCGGCCGAGCGCGTCGGCAACACATGATCTCGTCATGCGCGATGCCGAAGAACATCTCGGATCAAACAACGTCGGAGCTACGCGCGACGGCGCGCGACGTCGAAGCCTGCCTGCGCTAGCCGCGATACCACGTGCATGCGGCATGCACCGCTTCGAAGAGGAGACTTGGCCATGATAGCGATTCCGACCAGAGGTGCAGTCATCGCCGTCGCGCTGGCGGTGACTGCAGGAGGCGATGCCACCGGCGCGAAAGGCTCCGAGATCAACCCGTGCGCGATCTCCGCGCTCGAATCGATGGGCGCGTTCTTGCGCGCGCAGCAGAGCTTCAGCGTAAAGGCGACGACGCAGACCGACTACGTGCTCGATAACGGGCAGAAGGTGCGGCTCGCGTCGGATGTCGACCTGCAGGTGCAGCGTCCCGATCGGCTCCACGCCGACGTGCGATCCGATCGCAAGCAGCGCCAGTTTTTCTACGACGGCAACTCGTTCACGATCTTCAGCCCGCGCCTCGGCTACTACGCGATCATCTCGGCACCGTCGACGATCCTCGCAACGGCGGATCAGCTCGAGAATACCTACGGCGTGGAGTTGCCGCTCGTCGACCTGTTCCGATGGGGGACCGACGAGTCCGACGTCGGCGCGATCACCGCGGCGATGTACGTCGGCACCGCGCGCATCGACGGCGCGCTGACCGATCACTACGCGTTTCGTCAACGGGGCGTCGACTGGCAGATCTGGATCGAGCGAGGAGTGCGTCCGCTGCCTCGCAAGTTGCTGTTGACCACGACCGACGATCGAGCACGTCCCGACTACGAGGTCGAGATGAGGTGGAACCTGGCCGCCCGATTCGATCGCCGAGCCTTCGAGCTCGTGCCGCCACGCGGCAGCACGCGCATCGGGATCGAGAGGCTCGGCAGCGCGCCGCCGACCTCGATCGGGATCGCCCCGCACCGCACGTTCCGTTAAGGAGGACATCATGCGACTCGAACCATTCGCCCTGACCTTGGCCGCCGTCATCGCCGCGGCACACGCGGTGGACGCGCGCGGCGCTCGCGGCGGCGGCATGCGCTCGGCAGGCGCTCGCACGAGCGTCACCCGCAGCCCCGGCAGCTACAACCGCAGCACGAGTCGCGGCGTCAGCCGCAGCAGCCCGGCCGGCAGCGTCAACCGCAGCACGAGCAGCAACGTCAGCGTGAACCGCGATGCGAGCGGCAACGTCAGCCGCGACGTCAATCGCAGCGTGTCTCGCGACGTTCATCGCGACACCAACGTGTACGGCGATCGCGGTTACTACGCGGGTGGCCGCTATTACGGCGGCGCGCCGCTCGCACGTGCCGCCGTGGCCGGCGCCGCCGTCGGCGTGACGGCCGCCGCGATCGGCTCGGTGGCGTACTCGCTGCCGAGCGGATGCGGGTCGTTCACGACCGCGGGCTATCCGTACTATTCGTGCGACGGTGTGTATTACGCCCCTCAGTACAGCGGCGACGACGTGAGCTACGTCGTCGTCGAGGCACCGGAAGGCGCGCAGCCGGCCGAGCAGACGCCGCCACCTGCTCCCTCAGCCGGCTGATGCCCGCCGCGCGATCAGCGCCCTGCTCGCGATCACCTCGGTCACCGCGCCGTCCTCCGCGAACGGCGCGAGCACGCCGCGCAGCTCGTCGGCGAATTGCTCGGCATGCCTGGCAACGCTCGACATCGTGCGCGTCCGCATCACGAGTGTCTCGACGGGCACGCGAGAGCTCTCGATCACCGCGATCGTCTCGAGCACGTGAAATCGCGACTCGAGCAGCACCGCTTCGTGCGGCAGCCAGTGTTGGTCGCGGAACGCCTTCGCAGGATCCGACGCGCCGACGCGATCGGTGATCGCCTTGAACGCGGCATGCCACGCGTTGCCCGGAACGTCGGGATGCTCGTCGGCGATCAGCGCGATCGCGCCATCGGGCTCGATCATCTCGTCGAGCTGCGCGAGCGTCGCCGGCCGATCCATCCAGTGAAACGACCGGCCCATCGTGACGAGCCGCAAGCGGCCGAGCCTGGGCGCGAGCGACGGCAAGTCGTACGAGCTGCCGACGATCCACTCGAGCTCGGGCGCCGCGGCGCGCGCCTGGCCCAGCATCTCGGGCTCGGGATCGATGCCGGTCACGTGACCGACGAACGGCGCGAGCGCGATCGCGATCTGGCCCGGGCCGCAGCCGAGATCGAGCACGCGATGCGTGCGATCGAGCTCGCACAACAGCGCGATGCGCTGGAACAGGCGCGGCGAATACGCGGGGCGACCGGCGAGGTACTCGGCCGCGGCGTTCTGGAAGCGGTGCGGCTCGAACGGGATGACCATGTCGCAAATCTAATGCATGCTCGCGCCGTGGCATGTCCGCAGCTCGAAGCGATCGCGGCCGGCTGCGACCACGCGTTCACCGTCGATGCCTCGCGGGTGACGTTCGGCGCCGGCGCGCTCGCCGAGGTCGGCCCGCGCACGCGCGCGCTCGGCGTGACGCGAGCGGCGGTGTTCACGGATCGATCGCTGCGCGCGCTGCCGTGGTTCGACGAGGTGATCGCGTCGCTGCGCGCGGCCGGCGTCGAGCCGATCGCGTTCGACGCGGTCGCGATCGAGCCGACGGAGCACTCGTGGGACGACGCGATCCGGTTCGCGCGCGACGCTCGGCCCGATGGCTACGTGTCGCTCGGCGGCGGCTCGGTGATCGACACCGCGAAGGCCGCGAACCTGTACGCCACGCATCCGGCGCCGTTCGAGGCGTACGTCAACGCGCCGCTCGGCGGCGGCGTCGCGGTGCCCGGGCCGCTCGCGCCGCATGTCGCCTGCCCGACGACCTCGGGCACCGGCAGCGAGGTCACCGGGATCGCGATCTTCGACTGGCACGCGCGCCGCGCGAAGACCGGCATCAGCTCGCCGCGACTGCGACCGAGCGAGGCGATCGTCGATCCGCGCGTGTCGCGCACGCTGCCGGCATCGGTGGTCGCGGCGAGCGGCATGGACGTGCTGTGCCACGCGCTCGAGTCGTTCACCGCGCGGCCGTTCACGCGGCGGGCCGCACCCGCATCTCCGCTCGCGCGACCGGCGAGCCAGGGCCAGAACCCGTGGAGCGACATCGGCTGCCGCGAGGCGCTGCGGCTGTGCGGGCGGTTTCTGGCGCCCGCGGTCGCCGGCGATCTCGCCGCGCGCGAACAGATGATGTGGGCCGCGACGCTCGCCGGCATCGCGTTCGGCAACGCCGGCGTGCACGTGCCGCACGCGATGGCCTACGCGGTCGCGGGCCAGGTGCGCGAGTTTCGCGCGCCGGGCTATCCAGACGCGGCGCTCGTCCCGCACGGCATGGCGGTCGCGGTCAGCGCGCCGTCGGTGTTTCGCGCGACCGGCGCGAGCTCGCCGGAGCGCCACCTGGAAGCCGCCGCGCTGCTCGGCGGACCCGCCGCGGATCCGCGCGATGCAGGTGCGGCGCTCGCGACCACGGTCATCGATCTGATGCGCGCGCTCGCGATCCCGAACGGGATCGCCGGCGTCGGTTACGCGATGAGCGACGTGCCCGCGCTCGTCGACGGAGCCGCGCCGCAACAGCGCCTGCTCGCGAACGCGCCGATCGCGGTGGGCAAGCCCGAGCTCGCCGCGCTGTTCGCCGGCGCACTGGAGTACTGGTGAAGCCCGAACGCCTGACGATCGACGCGTACAAGTTCCGCACGCCGCTGACCACGCGCTGGAGCGACAACGACGTCTACGGCCACGTCAACAACGTGACGTACCTGAGCTACTTCGACAGCGTCGCGAACCTCTATCTGATTCGCGAAGGCGGCCTCGACATCGCGCGCAGCCGCGTGATCGGGCTGGTCGCGGCATCGAGCTGCGTGTTCTTCGCACCCGTCGGGTTCCCCGACGAGCTCGTCGGCGCGATGCGCGTCGATCGGCTCGGCACGACGTCGGTGACGTACGGCCACGCCTTGTTCGCGCCGAACGATCCGCTGTCGGCCGCGCAAGCATCGATCGTTCACGTGTTTGTCGATCGCGTGACGCGCCGCCCCGTCGAGATCCCGCAGCCGCTGCGCGACGCGCTCGCGCAGCTCGCGTGAGTCAGTGCTGGTTCGTGCCGGGAAAGCCCAGGCTCTGATCGGCACCTTTCGGACCCGGCGCGTCGGGAATGATCATCGTGCCGCCGTCGGGCGCGACCGCGACGTTGGACTTCGGCGAGACCGGCGCACCGGTCGATGCTGGAAAGTCATTGCCATGGCGACATCCGATCGCGATGGCAAACGACGCCACGAGGGCGATCGCCGCGGTGGCTACGAGCTTCATCGCACGTGCGAGGGAGCAAGCGGCGTGCTCAATCTGCGGGCCTCGCCGACGTCCAGCAACCACAAGCGCTCCGGATCGAATGCGCGTTCGCGCCATAGCGCGCGCGTCCGCGCGGGCGGCTCGCCGATCGGCTCGTCGGTGAGCTTGAACGTGCCCCAATGCATGGCGAGAAAGTTTGTCGCACCGAGCGCGACAAATCCGTCGAGCGCTTCTTCGGGATTGACGTGCTGGCTTTGCATGAACCAGCGCGGCGAATACGCACCGATCGGCAGCATCGCCCAGTCGATCGGCGCGCAGCGCGCTCCGATCTCGGCGAAGTGATCGCCCGCCGCGGTGTCGCCGGAGTGATAGACGCAGCCTTCCGGCCCGCGCACGACGTAGCCGCCCCACAGCGTCTCGTTGCGGTTCCACGGCATGCGCATCGACCAGTGACGCGACGGCACGAGCGTGATCTCGAGCGAGCCGTGGCGATGGCTCTGCCACCAATCGAGC
>Ga0268266_10001465_pt1 | contig 28078 bp, 24 predicted proteins | sample KBSS13metaG_FD_190356 | JGI IMG/M metagenome (GOLD analysis project Ga0268266, IMG submission 190356) | Switchgrass rhizosphere microbial communities from Kellogg Biological Station, Michigan, USA - KBS S1-3 metaG (SPAdes) (version 2) | ecosystem: Host-associated > Plants > Roots > Rhizosphere... | reverse complement strand
GCCCAAGGCGGCGATGCTCCCGGCCATCAGCTCAGTAAGGTATGTGTAGTCCACAAACCCGATTGTCTCGCTGCCGTACGTGATGGTGAAACCCTGGTCGGCCGGAACCTTGATCACCTGGGCAGGCGTGACACGAACGACCTGCAGGCGAGTGTGATAGCCCGAGTCCTGCCCCCCGTGCACGGACCAGAAGTTCCCGCGCATGTAGGCATCGCCCCACTGGGTCGGACCGAGCGGCGTGCTGCCGGCCATGAACGGGTAGTCGTTGAAAATAGGTGACGCCAGCGTGCGATCGAGCGGGGTGCCTGTGTCGATCACGTCTGTGCTCGCGTCAATCGCGCTTCCGTCGGCGAACTCGAAGCGATACGGAACTACCACGACGGGTATGACCGTCGTCTGACCGACGGCTGGATTACCGCCGATCACCGTAAAGGGATAGTCGACGCCTTCGGTGCGAAACGAGCTGTTCCAGTGCGGCACAACGAGTCCTGCGGGATCTGGCGCGGAACCGTGATTCTTCAACTTTGGGGCGCTGGAGACTTTGAACGTGCCATTCGCAATGCTTTGACGGATGGCTTCCTTTCGGGAAGCTATTGAGTTCTGCGCTTGGGTTTGGAGGCGATCGGCGAATCGCAGTTGCGCCATCGCGTGAGCACTGAACAATGCCAGCACGGCGAGAGCGCACATGCGTCCGAGAAATTTCAGCTGAGTAGACATAATTGGCCCGCTTTCGAATCCTGCTCTTGTATCCATAGAGAGCCGGGTGGCCCGGGTGACTCAAAGAATCTTGAAATTTGGCTGGTCCGTAGACGCCGCGGTCGGAGTCCGCGAGCTCGACTTTTCGGGTGGACCGGATCGGAGGCCAGAAGCTGTCCGAGATGCAGCGTCAGACCACCCACCAGAGGTTCCTCGTGGCGCTCAGCGACCGACTCGACGATTTCGCTCAATTGCGACAGCCACCGAGCAACGCCTTCATTTACAGCCACTCGAAAGTGATACGCATTTCTTCAGTCGTGGCATGCGTCTTCTGGATTCGTGCCCGGCAGACACGCTATGATTCTTGTTTAAATAACTTTGAAAACACATCGGGCGGTCATGGAACTGATCATATCCTCGGCCAGCGCACGGCTGCGTCACATGCTCCATGCCTTTGCGGGCGGAGTGCTCTTCACACTGTCAACTTCGATAGCCCTGGCGGACGACGTGTCCGGTGCAAAGGACCATCCCCTCTTGAGCCGCTTTGCCGGCGCAAGTATCAACAACTACTCGAACGCGGCCTTCGATGAGTCGGTCCTGCCCAACCAGCCGATTGACAAGGAATCCACCGCCAAGGGTCTGAACCTCGAAGGCAGGATCACTCGCATCGGCTATACCATCGCCACCGACAAGTCGACACTGGAGGTGGAGCGCAATTATCTGGAGGCGCTACAAAAAGGCAGCTTCCAGATCCTATTCCGCTGCGCCAAGGAGCAGTGCGGCGGCGATTTCCAGTCTTTCGTGTTGAATTCGGGCAAGGTGGCGTTGCCAGGACCCGCGGCGGCCTTCGGCGGCTCGCACCGCTCCATCCTCGCCAAGCTCGCCCGCCCGTCGGGAGATGCCTACGTCTTCCTGCATATCATGGATGATGGCGCCTCCAATCACCGCACGCTGGTGTACGAGCAAGTAGTGGAAGTGCAGCCCATGCAAACCGGACAGGTGCTGGATGCCGGGGCTCTGCAGAAGAGCCTGGCCAGCAGCGGGAAGGTGGCGCTGTATGGCATCTACTTCGATACCGACCAGGCGCAGATCAAACCCGAGTCCAAGGCGCAACTCGACGCCATGGCGAAGCTACTCAACAGCAGCCCCTCCCTCAAGGTTTACATCGTCGGGCATACCGACAACCAGGGTCAGTTCGCCCACAACGCCGATCTTTCGCAAAAGCGCGCCGAAGCTGTGGTGCAGGCATTGACCAGCACCTACCACGTGGCGCCCGCGCGCCTCATTGCAAAGGGCATCGCCTCGCTGTCGCCCGTCGCCTCCAACAGCGACGAGGGCGGCCGCGCGCAGAATCGGCGCGTCGAGCTCGTACAGCAGTAACAACTGGACGCACCTCTCACTCTGATCGTTCGGCGACTCGCTGGAGCCGCCGAGGTCGCTCACGAATGGACTAACTCTCCCCCACATGCTTTCCAGCGCCGCTCCAGCGCGGCTGCGTCGCCATCGGAGCGCGGTTTCACTCCCAGGAGAATTGCTCCGCCGCGAATGCCCGTTTCATATTGGTGAATGCGGTCCTCGGGGATGCCCCAGTTGCTCAGGGCACCGATCAGGCCGCCGGCGAGACCAACGGCACCCGCGGCTGCAAGTGCTACCGCAATGGGACCGGCGAAAGCGATACCTGGGATGAGTACCAGGGTGCCTACGGCAGCGAGCACCGGGGCAATAGTCCCCATCGCCCCACCCGTGGGGCCGCCAAGCTCGTCGGCGAGTTTTGATGACCCGGTGGTGGACTCGGCCACTTTACCGCTCAAATCGGTGTCCGCTCGAGGCTCGGTAGGGAAGAATCGCCTGCGAGTTTCATCGGACATGACCAGGTTGATGTCCCGCTGCTGATAGCCGAGATTGACCGCGGATCCATACGCGCACTCGGCACCGTCCCTGCTGTTGAACAGACCTGTCACCATTGCAGGATGGTTGGCAGACAATGCTGGGTCGGTCATGGCTTTCTCCTACCCGTTCGTGTTCTTCTACAACGCATTACTCAGCCCGTAGGTCATGCCCGGGGCACAGAACGTGCGCGATTCACTGGGCTTTCCCAGCACTGTCGCGGTCACGCTCACGTGCCGGAATGACAAGCACCACGAACGTATGCTGGAGACGAAACCGGCTCACCGCTCTCCCCTATGCCATCCGTGCCCATTTCACCAACGTCCCGAAACTCGGTGGCTTCCCCTGCATCAGCAGCCCGATCTTGAACACCTTAGCCGCGAACCACACCGCCACCCCGGCGCCAACCACCCCGGTCGCAATCGCCCCCAACACCTGCCACAGCGGGGGCGGAGTGCTGGACGCCAATCGAGCCAACACCACGAACGAGTTCACGGGCGGCACAAACGTCATCGCCACACTGAGCGTCGAATTCGGGTTCTGCCCGATCATCGGCACGAGGACATAGGGCGCGACCAGCAGGATCATCACCGGGCCCATCAGGGACTGCGCGTCAGCAACCTGGTTCACCGCCGCGCCGATCGACATCATCAGTCCTCCATACACCAGCGACGCCAGAAGATAAAAGATTACGAAGTACACCAGCAGCAGCGGATCGACCAACCCCGCCAGTGAGTACTCCAGCAGGGCAAACATCCCCAATCCGACATACACCGCGAGAATCAGCAGTCCCACCCCGAGCCGACCGAGCAACTTGCCCCACATCAGCTCCAAAGGAGACACGGCAGCCAGGAGTACTTCGACCACGCGGCTCGACTTCTCCTCGATCGTCGAAGTCATCAGCATCTGTCCGCTCGTCAGGACCCCCATGAACAGCAGGATGCCGCACAGAAACGGCAGCATCCGGCTAAACCCACGCCGGGTCTCGCGCTCACCACCGACGCCAACCGTTACAGAAACAGGCCGCACGACGTGCATGGACGCCTCAACGGCTGCCGGATCGATCCCTTTGTCTTTCAACCTGGCATTGACCAGCCCCTGCCGCATGGCATCGTGAATCACGTTCTCGGTGTTCTCATCCAACCGCGAGGCGATATACAGGTCGTAGGAACCGAACTCGGACCTCCCTTCAGCACGTTTAACCGCGTCAGGATGAATAGCGATCACGGCCAGGTGCCGCTCGGGCGCATCCGGCGCCTGAAGCAGCCAGTTCTTGGCAACCTGAGGGTCCTCGGTCGAAGGTTTCTCAACCATCGCAAGACTCGGAATCGGCGGACCGTCGCGTTGCAAAGGGTTGCGGGGTCCCGCGTCCCGCGCCCGTCGAGCGGCGATGGCCGCCGGCGCCAGGTCCAACCGCAGCTCGGAAACCAGGCTGCCGGTCGCATCCATGACCGCGACCTGGCCTTCGACCACCGGGCTCCTCCCGTTGAGGATGCGGGGCCCGACAAACACAAAGATGCAGATCAGCAGCGGCATGAGCAGGATGCCGAACAGAAAGCCCTTGTTGCCGATCGTCACCGAGAAGTCGCGCGCGGCGACCATCCATACTCGCTGCATCATGATGCGACCCCCGCTCCGCTCAGACCCTGAAGGTGAGTCCGCAGGGCCTGCCTCGATTCCTCCGACCCCGATCCACCCCCGACAATCCGGATGAACACGTCTTCCAATCTGACCCGGGCCAACTCGATGCGCGCCGGCGCAACGGTGCCGGCAATGTTGCGGATCGCCATCGCGGGGTCCGCGCTCGCGGCCAACCCGATGTCACACCCCTCGTCGGTCAGTTGAACCCGTTCCACTCCAGGCACTGACTTCAGTGCCATCAGATCCGTCGTGACATCGAGGGGCTCGAGGCGGATCGTGCGGGTGTCGTACTGGCGCCGCAAACCCGACATCGGCTCGTCCAACACCTTGCGACCCTTGTGAATCATCACGATCTGCTCGCACAGCTCCTCCGCATGCCCCATGACATGCGTCGAGAAAATGATCGTCGCGCCCCGACGCTGCTCATCGGCGACAATCTCCTTCAACACCCGGACACTCAAAGGGTCCAACCCGCTGAAGGGCTCATCGAGAATCAACAGCTCGGGCTCGTGGACGATGGCCGCCACGAACTGCACCCGTTGCAGCATGCCCTTGGACAGGTCCTCGCACTTCTTATTCACGGCGTCCGCGAGTCCCAACCGGGTCAGCAGCTGGGTCGCACGCGCATCGACTCGCGAGCGCTCCCCCATCTTCAGCCGACCGATGTACGACAGGAACGCACGCACCGTCATCGTGCGATAGACGCCCCGCTCCTCCGGCAAGTAACCGATGCGGTCCTTGGCATCCAGGGCCGAGGGCTTCCCCAACACAGTCATCGACCCGGAATCGGGAAACAGGATCGACATGATCATACGGATCGCGGTGGTCTTGCCCGCCCCGCTGGGACCGATCAGGCCGTAGGTCGCGCCACGCGGGATGACGAGGTCGAGGTCGTCGATCGCGCGGTTGCGGCCGAATGCCTTGCTGAGACCGCGAACTTCCAGTGCAGTGTCCATTCCAACTCCATTACATCGGCCTGAACCGATATTGAAACGCGCTGCTCACGGGCAGCACATCCGTGCGACCTTTGACGCGCAGCTGTAACTTGCCGTCGGCATCCGACTCGATCCGATGAATCGCGGCCGCCCGGACGATCACGCTCCGGTGGATACGCCAGAACGCCTCCGGGTCCAGCGCGAGCAACAGCTCCCGCAGCGGCGTTCGTATCTGCACCTCGTCCTCCAGGGTAGCGACCCGGACATACTTGTCCTGCGCCTGGAAGAAGAGGACTTCGTCAATTCCAAACATCTTCGTGATGTTGCCCACGCTGCCGGTGATCCAACGGATGGAGCCCAGGGGCGCGCGTGCGGGCATCCTCCCCTGCAGTGCCTCGAGGATCGCCCCGATCGTCGTCGGGTTGGCCGAGCGCGAGCCGACTCGCTCCTTCAGTCGCGCCACACTTTGTTCGAGCCGCTCGCGCTTGATGGGCTTCAGCAAGTAATCGATAGCCCCTTGATCAAAGGCGCTGACAGCGTATTCGTCGTAGGCGGTAGTGAACACCACATGCGTACCCGGACCCGCGGCACGGGCTATCTCCAGTCCAGTGAGCCCCGGCATGCGGATATCCAGGAAGGCCACCGCGGGTTGCAAGCTGGTGACACACTCGAGGGCGGCCAGGCCGTCCTCGCACTGCGCCACGATTTCGAGCTCCGGCCAGATCTCGCCCAGCAGCTCGAGCAGCTTGCGGCGCTGTGGCTCCTCGTCCTCCGCAATCACTGCCTGTGGCCGTGTCATTCCACTACCTCGCTGAGCGCTCGCTGCTCCTGGTACGGCACGCGGATCGTTGCCGTGACACCACCCACTGTCCGACCCCTGATGACCAGCGCCCCGCTCAACCCGAAGCGGGCCGCCAGCTGCTCCCGAATATTGTTCAGACCCAACCCACCACTCGGCCCCGGTCGCAAGCCGACGCCGTCGTCGGTTACGCTGACCGCGAGCTGCCGTGAGTCACCATGGACTTCCACGGCAGCGCTCAGGACGACATTGCCGCCTGTCGGGCTCGGCTCGACGCCATGTTTGATCGCGTTCTCCACCAGCGAGATCAACACCAGCGGCGGAAACTCGTGGGTCCGCAAAGGTTCGGGTACTTCCACGGAATACCGCAGACGATGGGCCATCCGGACCTTCATCACCGCCAGGTAGCTCGTGCAAACCTCAATCTGCTGAGCCAGCGTCGAATGGGTACTCCCCACTTCCGCGCGGAACCGTGGCATCGAAGCCCGGAGATGATCGACCAACGCCTCGATCGTGGCCTCGGCGCGGGCCGGTTCGGTCCGGATGAGCGAGTGGATCGAGGCCAGCGTGTTGAAAAGAAAATGCGGCTCGACCTGGGCCTGCAACACCGTCAGCCGCAGATCTGCTTCGTTCTTCTGGCGTCGCAGCTGGTCAACCTCGCTCGCATGTTGGGCGCTCTCCCAGGCGCGCTGCTCCCGGAAATAGGTCCGCAGGGCGAGTCCTCCCCCCAGCAGGAAGAACAGCGCGGTGTCACAGCCCCAGATGATTGCGACGACGACGGGTGCCGTCTGACGGAACTTCTGACCTGCGGGCCCCGAGAACAGTGCGGAGAACCGCGGAGAGACTTCCGCCCGGGAAAACCGGCCAGCCAGGTATTGGCCACCGCAACTGATCAGAACCCCAACGAGAATTGCGCCAACAACGGCGATCCGTTCCCGGGCAAGCGGCAAGCGCAAATGACGGACGAAGCTGGCAAGGGCGGGCCCGGAGACGACGAAGGAGACCCAGATGGGCACACCCACCACGAACAACAACATGCCGATGCGCGCGTCACCCAGCTCGGCACCAATGACCGCCGCCTGAAAGGCCGCGATTGCGGTGACAAAGGGGGCAAACAGTGCGGTACGCCGCCAGAACCACGGCCAGCTGAAAGTCGCATAGCCCCGATAGCCTCCAAAGGGGCTGGCAACGCCTGCAAAAACGTCGCTCGGGAGAGGTTCGTCCAGGGAGTATCGGGCCATGGCCGCGGACAATACCGGCCCGCGGGCGTCAAAGGCCAATCAATGCGACCGGCCGGGCTCCCGGCGTCGCCAAACCCTGGGATTACGGCGCCAACTCTTGCGACCTCACGTCACAATGGCAAGAGGGCATCGGGCTTCACATCGGCGACGGAAGCGTATGTATGTGTTTCCCTGACGCCCGGTAACGGCAGGATGACTCGCTGTAGAAAGTCCTGGAACATCGCCATGTCTGCAATTCGCGCCTTCACCAGGTAGTCGAACCCGCCCACGACCATGTGACATTCCAACACTTCGGGTGCCCGGGCGACGGCCTCCGCGAAGCGGTCGAAAACATGCGGAGCGGTCTGGTCGAGGCGCACCTCTATGAACACGAGCGTTCCCCGACCGAGCTTCTGCGGATCGAGCACGGCCCTGACAGCCTTGATGTAGCCCTCACGAAACAGGCGTTTTACCCGTTGGCTCGCACCGGTGGGAGACAACCCAACACGCTCAGCCAGATCGAGGGTGGTGCGGCGGCCATCCTCCTGAAGCAAACGCAGGAGCTGCAAATCCACGCTGTCCAGATCGCTCATTGCAGAATCCACGCTAGAGCCGCCAGAATTTAGTGATTTTCACTCAAATCAGGTCGACAACCGGTATTTTAACACGCATCTTATTCCAATATCCTGCGCTTCCCTCGCCTGCGGGAGATTGACTGCGCATGACTGGAGAGCCCAGCGAAGGCAACCGGAGACTGGCCGTGGCCGCTGGCCTGGCGATGGTCGCAATCACAGCGGTCCAATTCGTTGCCGCGCGCTTCAGCCTGCGCGCGCACCTGACTTCGGCCGACATCGCAAGCCTGCGCTTCGCAGGTGCGGGGTTGGTTTTCGTGCCTATCATGTGGCGCGTGGGCTTCGCAAAGATGGGGGCGCTGGGCTGGCGACGTGCTTGCGTACTGGCGCTGCTCGTGGGCTTTCCTTATCCCCTCATCATCAACTCAGGCCTGGTTTACGCCCCGGCCTCGCACGCCGCCGCAGTGTGCCCCGCGTCGATTGTTTTGTTCTCCTTCTTGCTGTCGCGCATCGTTTTCAAAGACCCGATCCCCGCGGTACGGATCGTGGGCGTTTTGGTGATCATCGGCGGCCTTCTCCTGTTTGTCTCTCCCGCCACCAGGAACTCAGGGGACCACCTCCTCTATGGTGATGCCCTGTTTGCCATGTCGGGGATCATGTTCTCCACGTATTCCGTGCTCCTGCGGCGCTGGTCGGTCGATCCACTGGGCGCGACGGCGGCTGTGGCATTCCTGTCATGCCTACCGCTCCCGCTCGTCCATGTCCTGGCACCCACGGGCCTTGGAGCGGCAGCGGCTATCGAGATCGGTATTCAGATGGTCATACAGGGATTTCTGGCAGGCGCAGCCGCCATATTTCTGTATACCTATGCCGTGAGGCAGTTGGGCCCGCAGACTGCATCACTCTTCATGCCTTGCATTCCAATCACGACGGCATTGACCGGCATGGTGGTTCTCGGTGAAATCCCGCTGCCACGTCAATTTGTGGCGATAGCCCTCATGACGGCCGGTATTGCGCTGCCGTGGTTGACGAAGCAAAGCGCGCCGGCAACCCGATCGGCAGCCGCCCGCTGACGTGCTGCGATCACCCCGCCAGGAACGGCAACAACTGCGCCAGCGTCTCTTGCGGATGCGTCTCCTGGAAGTTATGTCCGCCTGGCATCGGGGCGCCGGTGACGTGGGTGCCACGCTCGCTCCAGATACTCAATACGTCAAACATCCGCCCCATTGCCCCATCCTTCGCCCACAGCACGTGCAGGGGACAGGAGATCTTCTTGTCCAGGTCCGCTTCGTCGAACTGCATGTCGATACCGGCCGAAGCACGGTAATCCTCGCACATTCCGTGCACGTTGGCCGGGTTCCTCATCATGCGCAGATATTCCGCACGCAGCTCAGGCGGCCCATTCGCGTAGCTCTCCGGGTTCGCAAGGATGATGTTCTCCGGGAAGGGCGCGGGGCGGATGAACAGGAACCAGTGAAAGTAGGCGTCCACGAAAGCCTTGGTCAAGTGCGTGTACAGGTAGTACGTCGGCACGATGTCGAGCACGCACATGCGCGTAACAACATCCGGATGGTCGAGTGCAAGGCGATGCGCCACACGTCCGCCGCGATCGTGACCTACAACGGCGAACCGATCGAAGCCGAAGTGGTGCATCAGTTCCACTTCGTCCTGCGCCATCGCGCGTTTGGAATAGTTGCTGTGCTTCTCGCCGTCTTCCGGCTTGCTACTGTCACCGTAGCCACGCAGGTCCGCGGCGACGACGGTGTATTTTTTCGCCAGCTCCGGGGCGACGCGGTACCAGGAAAGGTGTGTTAGCGGCGCGCCGTGGATCAGCAGGAGCGGCGGGCCGCTGCCGCCGACGACCGTGTGCAGCGTCGCGCCGTTGGTCTTGACCTTCTGCACCGCGAAGCCCGGCAGGAGGCGCGCATCGAGTGCGCTGCTATCCGCAGGGGCACCGGCATCCTCACAAAGCGCCGGACGGCTCGATGCTAGCATTGCACCGGCGGGAAAGGCCAGTCCCGCCCGCAGTACATCCCGCCTGTTGGTGAGTGATTCACGGAAGTCCCGCATTGACGAAAAACTGGGCTGGCGCATAGGTCCTTCTCTCCGGTTGTTTTAGGTATGCTAGAACGACCAGCAGGAGAAAAAAACTCCGGTTTCGTTCGCGACCACGGCGTGCCAACGCACGAGAGGTCTCTGAGAAGGAATCGAGATGTTTCGTCACGGATGGTCGGTGATCATGTCACTGCTCTTTGCGCACGCCGCGATTGGCGCAGAGACGGGCGCCCTTGCAAACGCCTCGATGAACGGCGACCTCACCGGCATGCATGCGCTGTTGAAGCAAGGCGCCGACCCCAACGTCCGCGGTTGGTTCGGGACACCACCGCTACATTGGCGCGTCCATGGGGATGACGTCACGGAGGCGAAACGGCTATTGAAGGCCGGGGCCGATCCCAACGGCTTGACTGAGCGCGGCGTGAGCCCACTTACCCTCGCGATAGCCAACGGCAACCCAGAGATGGTCGGTGTGCTACTGAAGGCAGGCGCCGATGCCAACCACGCCGAGCCTACCGGAGAGACCCATTTGATGATGGCCGCGGAGGTCGGCGTGCTGGCAGTGGTGGAGCAACTGCTGAACCACGGGGCACGAGTGGACGTCAGCGAGCCGAACTACGGGCAGACCGCGCTGATGTTCGCCGCGCGGGCCGGTCATGCCGATATCGTTTCTGCGCTGCTCGCCCGCGGCGCGAATCCCAATGTCGCAACCAAGGTGGGGGAGACGCCCGAGTTCATCAAACCCAATTCCGTGCCCGGGTTCGGCTTCGGCGTCGGCATCATCCGCGGTGGCGTGCCTGCCGATCGCGGGCGGCGCGAGCCTACGCCCGGCGGCATGACTCCGCTGCTCTACGCAGCGCGCCACGACCATATAGAGGTGGCGAAGCGCCTGATCGCCGCGGGAGCGGACGTCAACGCCAAAGAGGCCAACGGCATCTGGCCACTGCTGATGGCCATCTCCAATAACAACATGGCTATCGCGCACTACCTGCTGGAACACGGCAGCAACGTCAACGGGCAGGACTGGTACGGGCGAAGCCCGCTGTGGGAAGCCGTGAACGTGCGCAACCTTTATGTCCACAACGCAACATTCAAGAACGGTATCGATCGCGCACCCGTGCTCGATCTCATTCGTGACTTGCTCGCGGCGGGGGCGGACGTCAATGTGCGTACCAAGGAAACTCCGCCGTTTCGCCATTTTCTCCTGGAGATCACCGGCTCATTGGAGTGGGTCGACTTCACCGGACAAACTCCCTTCCTCACGGCGGCGCTGGCGGGTGACGTGACTGTCATGAAACTGCTGCTGGAGCACGGGGCAAATCCGCGCATCGATACCTATCAGGGTACCTCGCCCCTGATGGCAGCCGCGGGTGTCAATTGGGTACTCGCGCAAACCTGGACTGAAGGTCCGGACCAGCTGTTGGAAGCAGTGAAGCTCTGTGTCGAGCTCGGCATGGACGTGAACCAGGCCAACTCCATGGGCATCACGGCCCTGCACGGCGCAGCGAATCGCGGTTCGAACGATATCGTCCGCTTCCTCGCCGCCCATGGCGCCGATCTCAGTGCTCAGGACAAGGAGCATCGCTCCACGCTCGATTGGGCCAAGGGTGTCTTCCTTGCAACGCATCCAGCACAACCCAAGCCCAGTACCATCGCGCTCATCACGGAGCTGCTGACGAAGCAGGGCAAGGAGGTACGCTGATGCGCTGTGGGCCGTGGTTGCAAATCGCCTGCGTTCTGCTGCTGCCTGCGGCTGTCTTGGCTGCCGCGAACGCGCCGGACATGATCGAACAATACTGCTCCAAGTGTCACAACACCACCGACTGGGCAGGCGGCCTCGACCTCACGGCGCTCGATCCGGCGCACGTCGGTGACGATGCGAAGACATGGGAGAAAGTAGTGCGCAAACTGCGTGCAGGCATGATGCCGCCTCCCGGGAAGGAGCGCCCATCTCGCGCAGACAGCGATGCGGTGGCTTCGATACTGGAAACGCGGCTCGACGAGCAGGCGGGAAAGTCAACTACCGGCGGACCGGTAGCGCTACACCGACTCAATCGCACCGAGTACGCCAACTCCATCCGGGACCTCTTCGGTATGCGTCTGGATGTGAGCAGACTGCTGCCGCCCGACGACGCCAGCGAGGGCTTCGACAATGTCGCCTCGGGACTCGGAATTTCGCCGGCGCTGATCCAGGGGTATGTCTCCGCAGCGATGAAGCTGAGTCGGGATGCAGTGGGTGACATGACGGCCACTCAGACCACGGCGATCTACCAGGCTCCGGAGAAGCTGTCACAGGATCAGCACGTGGAAGGGTTGCCGTTGGGATCGCACGGCGGGTTGCGCATCGAGCACGACTTTCCGTTGGACGCGGAGTACCAGTTCAGCGCCCGCGGCAATTTCGGGCTGACGCGCAACCCGGATATCGAGATGGACGTCGCTCTCGACGGTCAGCGCGTGCAAGTCGAGAACTTGGGTGACTTCCGCCTGCGCGTCACTGCCGGACGTCACGTGATCACTGCAGTACTCTTCGATACCACCCGCCCCACTGGCGTGAACGACATTTACTCCGTGTACAAGACGAATGCAGGTGTCGATCGGTTGGAGATCGCCGGCCCATTCAACGCAACCTCGGTAGGCAATACCGAGAGCCGGCGCCGCATCTTCAGCTGCCACCCGCAATCGAAGTCGGAAGAACGTCCTTGTGCCGAGAAGATCCTGGTCGACATCGCCAGCCGCGCGTTCCGTGCCCCGCAAAGACGCGAGGACCTCGCGGATATCCTGCGATTCTACGAGCACGGTCGGCAAGAGGGCGGCTTCGAAGCCGGCATTCAACAGGCACTGTCGCGCGTCCTCATCGATCCGCGGTTCCTGTTCCGGTTCGAGGCGGACTCCAGCAACATCGTGTCGGGCGCACCAGTCAGCGTCAGCGATGTGGAGCTTGCGTCGCGGCTTTCCTTCTTTCTCTGGAGCAGCATCCCCGACGCGCAGTTGATGAGCCTCGCGGTGAAGAGCGAGCTGCATAGGCCCGAGGTGCTGGCCGGACAGGTCCGGCGCATGCTTGCCGATCACAAGGCCTACGCGCTGGTGGAGAATTTCGCCGGCCAGTGGCTCCATCTACGCGAGCTCGCGACGGTGACGCCGGAAGTGGAAGGCTTCGACGAGAACCTCCGTGAAGCCTTCATCGAGGAAACCCGGGAGTTGGTAGACTGCGTACGCACTCAGGATCGTCCCATCACGGAACTGCTGACCGCTGACTACACCTTCCTGAATGAGCGCTTGGCGAGGCACTACGGCATCCCCGGTGTGCGGGGTTCCCATTTCCGCCGCGTGCAGCTGCCGGCAGGCTCGCATCGCCGCGGCTTGTTGGGGCATGGCAGCATTCTCACGGTCACGTCGACCGCGAGCCGAACGTCGCCGGTGATCCGCGGCAGTTGGATACTCGACAACCTGCTGGCGGCGCCGGTTCCGGCTCCTCCGCCAGGCGTGGAGACCAACATCGATGGCGACGGCACCCAGGTCATCACCACCTCTGTGCGCCAGCGCCTCGAGGCGCACCGCAAGAACCCGAGCTGCGCCGCGTGTCACAATATGATGGATCCCGTTGGCTTCGCGCTGGAAAACTTCAATGCCATTGGCGCCTGGCGCGAGCGCGACGGTGATACAAACATCGACGCCAGTGGGGTCCTCGCCGATGGCACGAAGGTCGTTGGACCGGAGGACCTGACTGCCGCACTGATGTCGAGGTCAGATCTGTTTGTCACCAACGTGGTCGAGAGACTGATGATTTACGCACTTGGCCGCGCGGTCGACTACCACGACATGCCGGCAGTGCGCACGATCGTCAGGCAGGCGCGGCGCGACGACCTAAGGTTCAGCGCACTGATACTGGGCGTCGTACAGAGTACGCCGTTCCGTTACCGAACTAAGGCGCCGCAAGGCGTAGGTCTCACCGCTCACGAGTGAAACACGAAGGGAGAGAGGATGGCCAGTTTCATCACCCGCCGACACCTTTCGCGACGCGCGCTGCTGCGGGGCGCAGGCGCATCTCTCGCACTGCCGCTACTGGATTCGATGGTCCCAGCCCTGAGTGCGACTCCGAAGGCGCAGCCACGCTTCGGCGCGATCTATTTCCCCCACGGCGCCACCATGGCACGCTGGACGCCGGCGGACGACGGGCGTGAGTTCAGCTTCAGCGAAATCTTGCAACCGCTCGCGCCGTATCGAGCCCACATCAATGTCATCACGAATCTGGGTCATGCACTGGCCTATGGTGCTGGAGGTGCCACGGGCAACCACAACCGCTCTTCCGCCACGTTCTTGAGCGGCGCGCGGGCAGCGTCCGGCGCCCAGCCCCGGCTCGGTGTTACTGTAGACCAGGTCGCGGCAAGGCACCTGGGCCGCGACACACCGCTTCCGTCGCTGGAGCTCATGATCGAAGAGGCGGGCCTCAACTGCGGCGAGGGACTGAGCTGCGCCTACCGCAATACACTCGCATGGCAGAACGAGACCTCGCCGCTGCCCATGCAGAACAACCCGCAGGTGCTGTTCGAGCAGCTCTTCGGCGACGGCGCGGACGATGCACAGCGCGCGGCCCGCCGCTCGCAAGCCTTGAGCCTGTTAGATTCCGTGACCGAGCAGATCCGCGGGCTCAGCCGGACGCTGCCCGCAGAGGATCGCGAACGCCTGGACCGCTTCGTCACCGATGTGCGCGAGATCGAGCAGCGCATCGAGCGAGCCTCCGAACGCGTGGACGGTCAGGTCACGTTGCCTGCCCGCCCGGCGGGCATTCCGGAAGATGTGGAAGAGCACATCAAGTTGATGTATGACCTGCTCGCGCTGGCATGGCAGACCGAGATCACGCGCGTCAGCACATTCTTGCTGGCGAAGGAGCTGAGCAACGCCGTCTACCCGAAGAGTGGCATCCGGGATTCGTTCCACATCCTCTCGCATCACTCCAACAACGAGAACAGCAAAGCGCGGTTCGCGGTACTGAACCGCTATCACGTGAGCTTGGTCGCATATTTCCTCGAGAAGCTCGCCACTCTCCCGGACGGGGACGGCACGCTACTCGATCACTCTCTCATCCTGTACGGCAGCGGCATGAGCGACGGCAACTCCCACAACCATGATCCGCTGCCCATCGTGCTGGCCGGCCGCGCCGGCGGCACTCTGCAGGGCAACCGCCATATCCGGCAGATGCAAGTCACGCCGATGTCAAATCTGCTGTTGGCGATCCTGGACAAGCTGGGATGCCCCGAGGAGCGCTTCGGCGATAGCACCGGGCGCCTCGCAATCTAACGCGTTTGGCCCGTCACCGGGGTCGGCAGGACAGTGGCAGGTCGGTTGCCTTGAGTCCTTCACCGTTTGTGCAAACCCAGGACACTCGACCATCAGTGTTCGCTTGTGGCACGAAGATCAGCTCACCTTGCCTGGTGCGCACGCTCAGGCGCATGCGTTGCGTGTCCAGCTGCAGGGCCGAGCCATCCGCCAGGGTCGATGCAACGCCCACGTCGTCCAGGGACGGAGGGACCCGACGAGTTGATTCATAGTATTGGGCCAGCTTGTCTCGGGCTGCCTGGGTCTGTACCACCACGCTGTGCATGGCGGCCCTCGTCTGGTACGCCTTGTAGGCCGGAATGGCGACGGCGGCACTCACGCCGATGATATAGACGAGAATGATGAATCCGAAGCCCGCGCCGAGACGCCCGGCATACGGAACGAACAGCGCCAGCAGGTACGCGAAAGGATTGCGCCGCGGCGTGGATACATTGGTGTCCATCACGCGCGCAAAACGTTTGGACAACCAGGGATAGCCTGCCAGCAGCTCGTGGAATGACATCCAGAAGTCACCCGTATCGTTGGACTGGCGGACATAAGCAGCAGCATCCAGCTTGGCCCAGCGTTTTGCGCCACTGGACAGCGCAGCGAGCGCGTGTGCTGCGCTCGTCGGAGAACTACAGCAAGCGAGCCCATGACGGTCGCAGGAGCTTTCTTTCGCACGCGAATACGCAGCACCCAACAGTGGCAGCCAAAGCACAGGCCACCGCAGTAGGTGCCCTGACAAGTGTCGCAGGCGCAGGTGTCCGAGCTCGTGCCCCATGTAGAATCGGATGCCCTCTGCATGCCGGTCCATCGCATCGATGACGTCCGACATCAGAACCACGTACTGGAGGCCGAAGAATTTCGTCGCGAACGCGTTCAGCGTGCCATTGCCGTTGAGCAAATAGGCCTTCGGACGGGTAGGCAGCTTCAGGCGATCGCAGCAGGCCTGGAAGTGAGCGTAGAGATCCGGGAACTGCGTTTCCGAGAGCTCGACCCCATTGCCCCGAATGTGAGCGATGAGGGCGGACTGCACGAACAGGTAGGCCACGAATCCCAGCAGCAGGATGAGCAGGGCGGTACCGAATGTACCGACGATCAGCAGCAGCCAGGCCAGCAACCCCAGTACGAGAGTGAGGGTTCCGAGACTACGTTCGCGAGGGTAGACGAGCTCATCCATGGCTGTGAACCGCAAAGATCCTACACAACACGGGTTGTAGCCCATCCCCGTGGCCGGAAACCGCGAGCGAAGTCACGAGTTTGCCTCGTTTGCTGCAATCTGGGGGCTACTTCACAATCGCGCGCGCCTGACGACGACATGAGCCGCTGCCAATCGTGCTAGCCGGGCGCTCCGCCAGCGCAGTGCAGGGCAACCGCGATAGCACCTCGCGCCTCGCAATCTAAGTTGCGAGGCGCGGATTCCCGGTATCAGTGCGCCGGAATCGCGACGTTGCCGCCGATCGGACCCGACACCCCGGCCCTGTGAGTCAGCGACAACCCGTTGAATCAGTCGGACTCGACTCCAACTCTTTCAGGCAGAATTGACCTGCTGCCGATTGAAGTCCCCGCAAACCAGCCCGAAGGCAGTTCAACCAGGCCATCGAAGCAGATGCCGGGTACGCGCCCGCCTACTCGGGGCTGGCCGACTGCTACACCACTCTCGGTTATCTGAGTTACCTCGACCCTCTCGACGCCTTCCCTCGCGCCCGCGACGCCGCCAGTTGCGGGGCACGTTGTCGGCAAGCCCACACTTTCCATTGGCGCATCTGTGGCTTGGCCGCGCCTATCAGCAGAAGAAGATGTACCCGGAGGCTATCGATGAATTCAACAAGACCGATGCGGCCTTGCCCGGTTGGGTGGTGACAATCGCCGGGACGGGAAACGCCTTCGGTGAATGGGGACACCGAGCCGACGCCGAACAGATACTCGCCGACCTGGATGAGATGACTCGATCGAAATACGTTACGCCGTACGGAATTGCTCTGGTGTATGCCGGACTCGGCGACAAGAATCAGGCATTCATCTGGTTGAACAAGGCGCTACAGGGCCGCAGTCATTGGCTGGTGTGGCTCAACCGTGATCCGCGCTGGGAGGGAATCCGCTCAGACCCACGTTTCGCCGCTCTGGCGAAGCGCGTCGGATTGCCGGAGGCCGACCAATAGCTCACCGCAGGGAACCGAGCAACTGAACGCGCTACGCGCGCATGTGCCTGTTGCGCGAGGTGCTCGTTGAACAGTAACACTCCCGCCGCGAGCGCTGCGGGAGCGTGCCCATCTGCACCCACGCCCGGCGCTAGCGGCGGATGGGCTTGATCTCTTCCAGGAAGGCGCGCAGCGCAGCCCCGATCTCCATGGGCGCATCCTCTTGTATGTAATGAATTCCCTTGACCGTGACCTCACGTTGATTCGGCCATTGACGACAGAGGTCCCTCGAGCGCCCCGTCAGGAGAGCGCCCGGTTCAGCGTTGATGAAGAGCTTGGGAATCGACGAGCGCGCGAGCCAAGCGCTATAGCGCTCCACGAGCCCAGCAACATCGGCTGGGCTACCCTCAATCGGCAACTCACGCGCCCAGGTCAGAGTTGGCATCCGGGAGTCGCGATTCTGGAAGTGCCGGCGATATTGATCCATTTCGACTTCGCTCAAATGCCGAATGATGCTCTTGGGCAATACCCCCTCGACAAAGAAATTCTCATCCAGCACCAGTCGCTCGCCCTCCTCCGAGCGCAGCGCGCGAAAGAACTTGTCACGTCCCGCCGGAAAATCGTCCCAGCGGCGGGTCGCCACGAGCGCCTCCATGTATGCGATCGCTCGAACCTGCTCAGGGAAGCGACACGCACGATGGAAACCCAATGCCGAGCCCCAGTCATGCAACACAAATGTCACGTTGCTGTTGAGTTTCAGCGCGTCAAACCAGGCATCGAGATATCGTGCGTGATCGACGAAACGATAGCCCCGCCGGGGCGACGGGCGCGACCGCCCCATGCCGACGAGGTCAGGGGCCAGGCAGCGGCCCATTCCACTGACGAATGGAATGATGTTGCGCCAAAGATAGGAAGAGGTCGGATTACCGTGTAAGAAGACGATGGGATCGCCCGACCCGACATCGACGTAACTGATTTCACTGTCGAGCACTTTTACGCGTCGCCGTGGATGGGGATCGTCAACGCTGATTAATGTAGCGGTCATGTCACTCATTTGATGGACTCCGTGGGTACGGAATCATGATAGGAGCTCGCCTGCTGAGCGGGAACTCGCTATTCTTGCCCAATGCCTGATCGTTTTCGCACAGGGCGGATTGACTGGGAAGACGCCCGATATTTCGCGGCCCTGGCCCGCCATGGAAGTCTTTCCGCGACCGCACGCGCCCTGGGAGTGAACCACGCAACGGTGGCTCGCCGCATTGCCGCCCTCGAAGACGCACTCCGGGTCAAACTTTTCGAGCGCTGGCCGACCGGCTACAGGCTGACCGCCGCCGGCAGGAACGCGCTCACGGCCACCGATGCGATGGAAAGCGCCGCGGGGGCGCTGACTCGACTCAAGCCCGGGAAAGTGCTCAGTGGACTGGTCCGCATCACCACGACCCCGAGCCTCGCTGAGTCATTCCTGATTCCCAGGCTGCTGCCGTTGCATCGTGAGCATCCGCTGGTGGACCTGGAAATCACCTCGGACCGAAGCATCATCAGTCTCGGCCGGCACCAGTCCGACATCGCGCTTCGCCTGGGTCAGTTCGAACAGGTCGAGCTCGTGGCGCGCCGAGTTGCCAATCTTACGTATCACTTCTACGCGACTCCGCAGTGGCGCAGCCGGCTCGAGACGGGCGCCGCGCCGAGTTTCATCGGATTCGATGAGGCAGGCTCAGAATTCCCCGAAGCGTTGTGGCTGGCCAAGACATTCGCGGATGCGCCGCTGGCGTTACGCTGTAACAATCAAACAGCCCAGATTGCGGCGGCACGCGCGGGATTTGGTATTGCCTTGTTGCCAAACTTCCTGGCCGCCCACGATCCGGATCTGGTTGAAGTGGACCTGGCGGTGACTCCGCCCAAGCGCCCGCTGTGGCTGTTGACGCGACGCGACGTGCACACGACTCAGCGTATTCGCGTGGTAGTGAATTATCTGCTCGACCTCATTCAGCGCGAACGTTCGTTGCTCGAGGGAGCTTGAAACGGTGCCAAGACCCGGGCTCGGGCTGTGGCCTCCCGATCCGCTTACGGTCAGTGCGCCGGCACCTGCACCATTGCATCACGGCGCGCGAAGTTCCTCGCGGAGAATCTTCCGTAGCATTTTGGCCGTAACCGGCCGGTCATCCTCAGCCAGCGCTGCACGCAGAATCTCATTCATGAGTGTCTGATACCCACGACCCGCAGCCTCGGCCTTCGCGCGATATCCTTCTATCACGTCATCGTCGATCATGATCGTAATGCGTGTCTTCCCCGGAGATTTGATCGCCGGACCACGCTTGCCACGGCTGAAATCATAGTCATTCGGTCGACGCCGGCCTCGGTCCTTCGGTAGACCTTGGACGATCGCTCTGTCGCTCGGCCCTCACCAGCTCAGCTGGCGCCCGGCACGATTCGGCCATTTCCGACGCCTCGGCCATATTCCAGAAGGCTTCGGCCTGGCGCGGCGCCATCGCGTATCCCGGTCGCCTCCAGATACGTATAGGCTGAGATGTAATGCTGGAGACCCACCCATGGATTCCCGAATCGACAGCGGCGCAGACAGCGGCGGGCTGTTTCAGCCACGTTACGTGGCATTTCTCGAGACCGTTTCCCATCTGCGCTCGCGGATGCACCGCTACTGCGCCCGCATGACTGGCTCCGCTATGGACGGAGAGGATGTCATGCAGGAAGCGTTGTTCGATGCCTATCGAAAGCTGGAACAGTTCGACACCACCCGTCCTCTGAAGCCATGGTTGTTCAGGATAGTCCACAATCGCTGTATCGACTTCCTGCGCCGGCGCCAGGTTCGGGAAGGCGCGGAGGCAACCGCGGTCGAATCTGTCTCGATTCAGCCCATAGAGCCTCCGGGTCATGCCTCTCGCCACGCCCTCGAACGCCTGGTGATCCACCTGCCACCCAAAGAGAGAGCCTGTTTACTCCTGAAGGACGTGTTCGATTATTCCCTGGAGGAGATTGCCGAGCTCGTCGATTCCACGGTTGGAGGTGTGAAGGCGGCTCTCAATCGAGGCCGTGGGAAACTGGAATGCCTGCACGACCAACCTGGGGCCGAGGCCACCGCCAATCCTACGGCATTGGAAGTGCTGCGCCTCTACGTCGATCGGTTCAACCGGCACGATTGGGATGGAGTGCGTGAGCTCGCCAGCGCCGATGCGCGTCTGCGTGTCGCTGACTGTTTCGGGGGCCGTCTCGCCGACTCGCCGTATTTCATCGAATACGGGCGCCGCAGCATCCCTTGGCGCATGGCGCTCGGTGCCGTGGATGGCGAAGATGTCGTCATCATCATGCTCGATGATCCAAATGGACTCGCGCCATTCTCAGTGATCCGTATCGAAATCCTCGACGGACGCGTCGTCAACATCACTGACTATGTAAAGTGTCCGTGGGTTATCGACGTAGCCATGAAGCTGACTATCAGATGAAACAGGACACAAGTATCTGCGTATCCTGAGTCTGGCGGCGCGCGTATAGACAAGGACCCTACACGAAACAGGACTCTCATTTCATGGCACTGAAGACCTACTCCGGCGGCTGTCACTGCGGCAAGATTCGTTTCGAAGCTGACCTGGACCTTGCCGCGGGAACCGTAAAATGCAATTGCTCTGGCTGTACGAAAGCCCGTTCCTGGTTGATATTCGTGCCGGCGGAGCGCTTTCGGCTGCTTGCAGGCAGGGAATCGCAGCGCAACTATCAGTGGACCCCACCTGGTCGACCCGCACCGACGGTGGAGTACCATTTTTGCAGTCACTGCGGCATTCGTACCCCTGCCAGTGGCAATATCGAATTCCTGGGCGGTGCTGTCTACGGCGTCCAGGTTCCGTTGCTCGACGGCGTGGATCCGGAGGATTTGGCGAAGGCGCCGACACACTACGTCGATGGCCTTCACGATCGCTTCGACCAGCCGCCCGCTGACATCCGGTTTCTTTGAGGTTGCAGCCCGTCCCCCACCGAGCAGCCGTTCGCGTTGCGCGCGCGCGCATCTGCCGGTTCGCGCGGCTGATCTGGCCCCGAGAGGCGAGCGGATACCGTCATGCCATGTCCCATCCTTCGCTGGTCATTCTAAAGACGATCAGAACCCACCCAAAGATTCATGGCTGGAAACATTTTGCCTCTTCGCATCCTTTGGCCGTCCTGAATCGTCTTTGACAGACGAGGGGCAAACGGAAGCAGGGCCTTTACGCCTCGGAATCTTTTGACATCCAGCGGAGTAATGGTCAATGAAACCACATCGAACCGTAGCCAAGGCGGAGTGGATCGAAGTGCGGCGGGCGCTGCTCGCCAAGGAGAAGGAGCTGACACGCCAGCGAGACAGACTGGCGCAGGAGCAGAGGGCGTTGCCCTGGGTCCAGATCGAGAAGTCGTATGTCTTCGACGGGCCCGAAGGCAAGGTGACGCTGGCGGAGCTCTTCGATGGCCGCAGCCAGCTTTTCATCAAGCACTTCATGATGGGTCCCGGCGCCCGGACGCAATGTGTTGGATGCTCCTTCCAGGTCGATCATATCGAAGGCATTCTCGCGCATCTCAACAGTCATGATGTGAGCTACGCGGTGGTCGCGCGCGCGCCCATCGAGGAGATCGAAGTAGTGCGCAAGCGCATGGGCTGGCAGTTCCCCTGGGTTTCTTCGTACCGCTGCGACTTCAATTACGATTTCGACGTGTCCTTCACACCGGACCAGGTTGCCTCCGGCCGCGCGATCTACAATTTCGGCCCGGCCCCCGAATGGGCGGCGGGCATCGAGGATCTTTCCGGCCAGAGCGTGTTCTTCAAGGACGACGACGGAAATATCTACCTCACCTATGCGAGCTTCGGGCGCGGCGGTGAAGAGTTTCTCACCGCCTACCGAATCCTTGACGTGACCCCGAACGGGCGCCAGGAGAACGGCCCTTATCACAGCCTCGCCGACTGGGTGCGCCCTCGCAACATGTACGGCAAGGGCGGCACCGTTGAGGTGAACGGCCGGTATCATCAGCCGGCCTGTGCTTGCCATGTTCACGAGCAGGGTTGAATCGCCTTCCGACAGTCGGCTTTCAGTAGACGTCAACGGCAATTCGCCGGTAGGCAAGCGCGATTGTCATGCTGGATACGCGGGACATGCCCGAGTGACCGAACCGCTGGGTCAGATGCCCAACTTCTCTAAAGCCGCTTAAGATTGCAAGCCGTGCTGGCATTCCGGGATACGTCATGAAAACTGATGCCACGTCAAATGGCCCAAAGCTAAATCGACTGCGCGAGATCTGGTCACGCGGGGGAGTCACGCTGGGCGCAATCGTCACGAGCCCGTCGATCTCCGTCGTTCAGGTCATGGCTCGATCCGGGCTAGACTGGATCATCATCGATCTCGAACATGGCGCGATAGACCCCAAGGACGCGCACTCGATGATTGCGGCAACGGGCGGAACACCTCTGGTACCACTCGTACGTGTACCGGAGCGCGATGCGTGGCATGCAAAGGCACCGCTCGATCTAGGCGCGATGGGTATCTGCTTTCCAATGACGACTGCGGCTACCGACGCTCGGGCCGCAGTGCGCGCGGTGCGTTACCCTCCACACGGCGATCGGTTTTGGGGTCCATTCTACGCACCACTCCGCTGGGACATGTCTATGCGCGATTACCTCAATCGTGCGGACGACGAAGTGCTGGCAATCGGAACGATTGAGCACATCGACGCGTTGCAGACGATCGCTGACGTCGTCAATACGCCCGGTCTTGATGTCGTTTTTATCGGCCCAGGCGATCTCGCGACAAGCATGGGTCTGAAGGGTGACCGTGACCATCCCTCGGTGCACGACGCCATCGGCCGGCTGGAAGCGGCAGTTCTGCGTAGTCCTGTCGTACTTGGGGGAGTCGCTCCGACTGTCGATCAGGCTAACGCGATGATCCAGCGCGGTTACCGAGCCCTCGTTATCGGTTTCGACTGGTCGTTATTGCAGGGTGGGATTAGCGTCGCGATTGACGGAATCAAACGGTGACCGGGGGCGCCGTCCTGCCGGAACCCTCGCGTACCGCTGACTACGCCTTCTCCCATTGAATGCGGGTCGGCCACCCAGCCGATATGCAGTTAGTTGGTGCGCGGCCGGGAATTGATCAATGCCTCATCGAGCATCTTGACGAGCGCCGTTCGATCGTACGTGTAGGGCTGCCCCTCGTTGAGCTGCACGAGCTGGCGAATTTGCCACCGGATGGTGTCCTCCACCACATGGGAATTCAGTTTATCGTGGAAGTGACGCGGAACGACCAGATAACGGCGTTTCGGATTGGGGTCGAACAGCGCATGCTCAACTGCTTCCGCAACATCGTCCGCCTCCGGATACTGGTTGGGGTCCAACACCGGTCCCTCCACCTTGATCAAGTCCGCCTTGGCCGCTTCAGACAACGTGGATCGAGACATCATGTTTCTGTCTATGTTTGATTTGTAGGCGCCGGGCTCGACGATACTGGCCTGAACCCCGCGCGGAGCAAACTGTAGAGCCAGCGAATCCACGAGCCCTTCGACCGCATGCTTGCTCATGTCGTACGCGGCCAGGTCCGGGCCAGCGACGATTCCAGATACCGAACCGATGATGATGACTCGCCCTTTCTGTGCCTCGATCAGCCGTGCGAACGCCTTGGTCATCATTAAAGGCCCGTACGCGTTCACCTTCATGGTCAAGTCGAACTCCTCCAGAGTCATGTCGGCAATTGTTCCCCAGGTAGCGATACCGGCATTGTTGACCAGCCCGTAGAGCCCACGGCCGCCTTTGGTCACTGACTCCACCGCGGCGGCGATGTCCGCGGGCCTTGTGACATCCAGGCGTAAGGGCTGCACATTCTTGATGGCCCCCAGCGCCTCGAGGTCCGCGTCCTTGCGAGCAGTGGCGTAGACGAAATACCCGTCCGCAGCCAGCCGCTCTGTAATCTTGCGGCCGATGCCGCTGCTGGCCCCTGTCACGAGCACCGCCTTCGCGGGGTTTTGTTCGGCAGGCAAGCTTGCAGAGATGCCGGGCGCTCCCAGCATTGCGCTCAGCGCAATCACAATAAATCGCATCTCGATTCTCCTGATGACGAGCCGGCAACAGGCCCCTCGTGCTCCTTGGGTCGAACCGTAGGCTAGATGGGTTCCCGCGTATGACTCCAGATCCATTTCCGGCGTTTTGACCGGGGCCATTCCGCCGAAATGGCAAGCACGTGGTGAGAGCGGGGCGCGTTTTCCCGGCTGCCGCTTACGGCATCTTCCTGCGAACCACGATCTCATGGTGCAATGGACAGCACCATGCTACATCTCGATGGAACAGGGCCTCTCTATCAGCAGGTCTGTCGCACTGTTCGTGAGAAAATTCTTGCAGGGAGCCTCGCGCCTGGTGAACGCGTCCCTTCGACCCGATCCCTCGCCAGCCTTCTGAAGGTATCCCGCAATACGGTCATCATGGCTTATGAGCAACTGCTCGCTGAAGGATATCTTGAAGCCCGCATCGGAGCGGCGGGGACGATTGTAGCTTCCGTTCAGCCGGCAGGCATTCTTGCCCCCGCCTCTTCCAGACATTCCGCCTCACAACGGCGCGGCCGCAATCGTGGGATCCGGCTGTCTGCTGCAGGGAAGCGGATCCTGAACGCAGCAACATCAGAAGCTGCCGGCCTCGGGTTGCCAACACTGACCTGGGAGCTCACACCTGCGCACATGCCGTTCGATTTCCGGCCCGGCCGTGCGGCCTTTCCCGATGTACCTTACTCACTCTGGTGCAAGCTCCTTGGCTCGCGCGCCCGACGCGCCAGCATCCGGGATCTGGAATATGGCCCTCCAGGAGGAAGATGGGAGCTACGCGAAGCGATTGCCAGGCGTCTGCGCCGTTTGCGTGGCATCGACACGGCCCCGGAAAGAGTGGTCATCGTCAATGGAACCCAACAGGCGCTCGATCTGATCGCCCGCGCACTTCTCAACCCGCGAGACCGTGTTTTGATCGAGGAGCCTCACTACACAGGCGCGCGTTGCGCGTTGGCTTCCGCGGGAGGTGAGCTGATCCCGGCGAGTGTTGACGGCGAAGGCGTCCAGATACCAAAAGCAGCGCTCCGCAAGTCCCGAATGCGCCTCGCCTATGTCACACCATCACATCAATTTCCGACAGGCGTCGTGTTGTCGACCGCACGGCGCCTCGAGCTTCTGGAGTGGGCCTCACGCGTAGGTGCGTTCGTCATCGAGGACGATTACGACAGCGAATTTCAGTATGACGGACCTCCGCTGCAGGCGCTGGCCGGTCTCGACCAGCAAGAGCGAGTCATCTATGTAGGAACCTTCTCCAAGATTCTCTTTCCCGCCTTACGGCTGGCCTATGTCGCTCTACCGCAATCCCTGGTCGAGCCGATCGAAACAATGAAGGCCGTCGCAGATACCGGAAGCGCCGGCCTGGAGCAACTCACCCTCGCGGATTTCATCAGTCAAGGCCACTTCGATCGTCACCTTCGCCGTACCAACGTTATAAATGCCGCTCGGCGCAGCGCCCTGGTCGCAGCCCTTCGCAAGGAATTCACAGATCGCGTCGAGATTTGCGGCGCGAATGCAGGGCTCCATCTCCTGGCCTGGTTGCAAGGCAGGGGTGGCGGAATGATTGCGGAGGTGTCGCGCAAGGCTCAGATGGTTGGTGTTGGCTTCTATCCCGTGGATCCCTTCTACCTGACACCACCCAGCCGCACCGGCATCGTTCTGGGTTACGCGCCCTTGCGTGAGCATGAAATTCGCGAAGGAATCAGGCGCCTGGGAACCGCCCTCGCCTGACCGCGCATCCCCTGCGCCGCCGGCTCCATGTATTCCACTCACGCACGGCGGCGCCATCGAGGGCTTCACTGGGTATCTGACCTACGTCCCTGACCGACGAATTGCCGTAATCGTACTGGGAAACGTTATCGGGGCCGCCCCCGACCCCATGTCCCGTCAGTTGGTCGATGCAATCCTGGATCGTCCGGTCACGCTCGCCAGTGAGCGCAAGGCGGTCCCGATCTCAAAGGAGGATCTGGCGCGGTTCGCGGGCGTCTACGACCTCGGTCCGACGCTTTCATTGACGATTGCCGGGCGGCCATTACGAACCCACTTACCGGTAGATTTCCGGTAGACGCCTCCACCCTTGAGACCCTGCTCAGCCCTTCCGAAATAGGCTGGCGCGTTCCCGGATACCTGGGGTACTACCCGGAAGACTAGGGCTACCCCTGCCTCGACCAGATGATCCAACCTGGGGTCTGTCCTATCTGGCGCTGCGCCCGCCTTTGCGCACAATGGACCTCTCTTTACAGATAGACGCCAGCGCGTGCAGTCCGGCGGTCGCCGGGATACCCATCGCTCAAGGAGGCCTTTGTGGCGGGCATCGACAGAGTGACTTCCGCAAGCAACGTCCCCGGGAACTCCTCGATTCCGAGTGACCCTGCCGCTGAACTGATTCACGAAGCGACCGACCCGAGAACAGGCGCTGTGGACACGCGGCGGCTTGCCGCTGCCCTGAGCCAAATGGGGAATTTTCACCAGGCTTCGCAAGGGTACGCGCAAATCGAGGCGGAGCTCTCCCAGCGCAGCCCGATCACCGCTGCGCAGTTCAGTCGCGACGTGGTGGATTACTTTGCAACTCGCAACAACGGTGCTGTTGCGGGGAGCACGCCTTCACCCGTCGATGCCGGCAACCAGGCAACACCACCAGGGCTGAGGCAGCTTCTCGAACAGAGTGGAATCAGGGTAAACCCGAATGTTTCCAACACCGCCGCTCCCGCTACGGCATCAGCGAAGCCTGCTGCTACGGCGGTCGATTACGGTAACATTCCCGAGGAGCACCAGTGGCGCTACGACCGCTACCTCGAGGGTGCAGCCAACAAGCCTAAGGTATTAGGCCCAAATGACTGGTACGCGGCCGCGCAACGAGCCTGGGCCAACAATAAAAGCGGCAACACTTTTGAGCAACAAGTCCGTACTGAGTTGGGCGCACCGCTGGGTAAGGGGTCAAAGCCCGTAACAATAGGGAACCGTGTACCCGATCTGCCGGTTGGCAGCGACTATGGCGTAACGGATATCAAGAACGTTGCGTATCTGCACGACACCGACCAGCTCAAACAGTTCGCCCAGTATGCGAAGGATAACAAGCTGCCCTTCAATCTGATTGTTGGGCCGGATACACAGGGAATTTCCGGACCGTTGCTGGACAATGTTCGTGCGACAGGCGGGACCGTGACGCAGTATGACCCCGCTACAAAGCAGTTCTCGACGATTGAGATCGGTGAGTCCGGGAATTGGAAGCGGCCAGCCGTGGCAAGCACCCCGGCAAACACGGAGCAGGACGTACGCGCCACCGGCACCCCCCCGGAGGAAGGCGCGAAGATACCGACCCTCAATTCCGAGTCCACGTCCGCGCCGGGTGTGAAGGCACCGGCCCTCAATCCGGAGTCCACGTCCACACCCGGCGTAAAGGCACCGCTCCTTGAACCAGAGTCCTCGATGTCGGGTGTCAAGGCCGGGTCGCTCTGGGGTGGCGCGGCCGGGGCCACTGTCTCATTGGTCCAGTTCGCCGCCACCGGCAAGCTGGATCCTCAAAATCTGGGACAGGTTGCGAAGGGCGCCGGCGAGAGCGCCGTGATTAGCGCGGTGGCGGCCAAGGGTGAGCAGCTCGTTGCCCCTGTTATCGATAAGGTGGTTGGCAGCGCCGCGACGAAGGTTGCCACCACAGCGGTAAGCGAGGAAGCGGGTGTGGTTGCCGGACAGGTGGTCTCGCGGGTAGCGGGCGCCACGGTCGTCGGTGCCGTCATTACGACGGGATTCTCGGCCTGGG
>Ga0268266_10001464_pt1 | contig 28083 bp, 24 predicted proteins | sample KBSS13metaG_FD_190356 | JGI IMG/M metagenome (GOLD analysis project Ga0268266, IMG submission 190356) | Switchgrass rhizosphere microbial communities from Kellogg Biological Station, Michigan, USA - KBS S1-3 metaG (SPAdes) (version 2) | ecosystem: Host-associated > Plants > Roots > Rhizosphere... | reverse complement strand
GCCCTCCGCCGGTATGCTGCTAATGAAGAAGGACATGGGGGGTGCCGCCTGCGCGCTAGCCCTGGCGCAGATGCTGATGCAACTGCGCGCGCCTGTGCAGTTGCGGGTCCTGATCCCTGCGGTTGACAACAGTGTCGGCGGGCGCGCCTACCGTCCCGGTGACGTGTTGCGTTCCCGCAAGGGACTGACGGTGGAGATTGGTAACACGGATGCCGAAGGGCGCCTCGTCCTCGCGGATGCCCTCGTCGAAGCCGATAGCGAGCGGCCGGATCTCCTTATCGACCTCGCTACCCTGACAGGAGCGGCGCGTGTGGCGTTGGGACCGGAGTTGCCGGCGGTGTTTTCTCCCGATGAGACCCTGCTCGGAAAATTGCGAACCCACGGCGAAGAGGAGGCGGACCCGGTCTGGCCGCTGCCGTTGTGGGCGGGCTACGACGATGAGCTCTCGAGCAAGATCGCGGACCTGGGCAACGTGTCGGCGGCGCCTTTCGCCGGCTCCATCATCGCTGCTCTATTTTTGAAACGCTTCATCAGTGCCACACCCAACTGGCTGCACGTCGACCTGTATGCCTGGAATTCCCGCGACCGGCCCGGCCGGCCGGTAGGAGCCGAGGCCCAGTGCGTGCGCAGCCTCTACCGGCTCATCCGCGCACGATACGGCTAGGTTTCCCTACGGACTTCACCGGTCCGACCGGGTGATACTGACGCGCTTGCGTGGCGAGCGAATTCCCCAACGATCGAGCACCCCCGAAATGCCAAGCAAGAAGAAACACGACCCGCGCGAGTATTCGCGACTCGTAGTGGATGGCGCGAAGCAGGCTGCATCGCGCGCGATGTTGCGCGCCGTGGGCTTCACGGACGCGGACTTCTCGAAACCCCAGATCGGCGTCGCATCGACCTGGGCAAACGTTACACCGTGCAACATGCACATCGCCGAGCTGGCGCGCGAGGCAGCCGCGGGCGCTGATGCCGCCGGCGGCAAAAGTGTTTTGTTCAACACTATTACAGTCTCGGACGGCATCTCCATGGGGTCCCCGGGGATGCGTTATTCCCTGGTGTCCCGTGAGGTCATCGCCGATTCGATTGAAACCGTGGTGGGTGCCGAAGGGTTCGACGGGTTCGTCGCCATCGGCGGATGCGACAAGAACATGCCCGGTTGCGCCATGGCCATGGCGCGTCTCAACCGTCCGTCGGTGTTCGTGTACGGCGGAACGATCCGCCCGGGAGCGCAACGACGTGACATCGTCGCGGTCTTCGAGGCGGTCGGTGCCAACGCCGCCGGCAAGATGTCGGATGCCGACCTGAAAGAAGTGGAGCGCACCGCGATTCCCGGACCGGGCAGTTGTGGCGGCATGTACACAGCCAACACCATGGCCTCGGCCATCGAGGCGCTCGGGCTGTCGCTGCCGGGCAGTTCCGCGCAAGAGGCAATTGGTGCTGAAAAACGCGCCGACTCACAGCGTGCGGGCGAGGCAGTGGTCAAGTTGGTGCGCGAGGGTTTGCGTCCGCGCGACATCCTTACACGCAAGGCGTTCGAAAATGCCATCACGGTCGTGATCGCCCTGGGCGGCTCGACCAACGCCGTGCTGCACCTGTTGGCCATCGCCAGGGAGGCGCGTGTGAAACTTTCTTTAGACGACTTCACCCGCCTGGGCAAACGCGTTCCGGTACTGGCCGACCTCAAACCCAGTGGTCGTTACATGATGTCGGAACTGGTGGCCATCGGAGGCATTCAGCCGTTGCTGAAGATGTTGCTGGAGGGCGGCCTGATGCACGGCGATTGCCTCACCGTCACCGGCCGGACATTGGCGGAAAACCTTGCAAATACAGGTATGTATCTTGCTGGACAAGACATCGTGCGGCCGCTGTCAGACCCGCTGAAAAAGGACAGCCACCTCGTGATCCTCTACGGCAACGTGGCTCCGGAGGGTGCGGTCGCGAAGATCACCGGCAAGGAAGGGTTGGCTTTCACCGGCCGGGCCAGGGTCTTCGAAGGCGAGGAACGTGCGACGCAGGCGATCCTCGCCGGCACCGTGCGCGCAGGCGACGTTGTGGTGATCAGGAACGAGGGTCCCAAAGGCGGGCCCGGCATGCGCGAGATGCTGAGTCCAACGGCAGCCATCATGGGCCGCGGACTCGGGGACAAGGTGGGCTTCATCACCGACGGGCGTTTCTCAGGAGGAAGTCACGGGTTTGTCGTAGGACATATTTCGCCGGAGGCGGCGATGGGTGGTCCTATCGGGCTGCTGCGCAACGGCGACAGCATCACGATCGATGCCGTGAAGCGGGTGATCAGTGTGGACCTGTCGGCCGCGGAACTGCGTCGGCGGCGTGCAAGCTGGAAACCGCGTAAGCCGTACGCGGAGGTTGGCGCACTCGCGAAGTACGCCAGTTTGGTGAGCAGTGCGTCGACCGGTGCGGTGACCGAACCGGCGCGGCGCGACTAAAAAATTCTTCAGCTTGAGCGGAGTTGTCAGTGCACTGGGCAGCGGTTAGAGTTGACGAAGCATCTATTATCAATGCGCGCGACGTGCTCTTTGGGCGAGACCTTCCAGCACGTTGCGACAGAACCAGTCAGGGGGATTTAAAACTCGCGCGCATCCTAGACCGAGCGCCAGGGGATGTGCGTTTGTCAGTATCAAACGGGTCGGTGGTGATGACCGCCGGCACGTTCGGGTCCGGATCCGACAACTTGCGGGCAACGACAAAGACGGCTACTTTGCGTGACCCGCGTTTCGATCCGGTTTGTCCGGACATGTAACAACGACACTTACCAACTCATGGCAGCCTACGTACAAGACTCGAATTTTCTTACGCGCAGAACGCTAGTCCTCTTCGCGATCATCGGGATCCATGTGTTTATCGCCTGGGCCCTGGCCACGGGCCTGGCGCGTCGCGCGATCGAACTCGTCGCGCCTCCGATCCAGACCGAGGTCGTCGAGGAAGTTCAGAAGAAGGATGAGCCGCCGCCGCCGCCACCACCGCAGATGGAACGGCCGCCGGTGGAGATCCCACCGCCGGACGTCGCGATCGAGGTCCCGGTGGAGACTCAGTCGACTGCGATTCAGGATGTGACAGACAAGCCGGTGGTGAAGGCGCCGCCGCCGCCGCCAGCACCGGTAGCCAAGAAGAACGTCGTGGCGCCGCGTCCAGGTAAAGGGTTCCCGTCGACGGAGGACTACTATCCGCCGGCATCGAAGCGTTTAGGGGAAGAGGGTTCGGCTAACGTGCACGTGTGCGTCGGACCGAACGGCAAGCTCACGGAAGATCCCACTCTCGCTCAGACGTCCGGCAGCGCCCGGTTGGATGAGGGAGCAGTCAAGCTTGCCAAGGCGGGCTCGGGGCATTACACGCCCGGCACGGAGGATGGTCAGCCCGTGACGTCGTGCATGGTGTTCAAGATCAAGTTCGAGCTCCGTAATTAATACGATATAAACGCCGCCCCCTGCCGGGCGGCTTATTTTTGGTGTTTCGAGGAAACTATGGAAAATCAAGCCACCGCAACCGTCGATAATCCCTACGGCCTCCAAGCTCTGTGGGTGGGCGGCGACCTAGTCAGCCGTTCTGTGCTCATCCTTCTGCTCATCATGTCCCTGTCGTCCTGGTACGTGATGCTCACGAAGCTGTGGGATCAGCGCAAGCTGAAGCAGTCCGCACGCGTCGTGGAGAAGCAGTTCTGGACCGCTCCCTCGTTGAAGGATGGCGTCGAGCGATTGAAGAAGGGCGACGACTTCCGCGCCATCGCCGAGGACGGCCTGCGCGCCGCGTCGCACCATGACGGCCGCCTCACGGACCGCATCGACCTGCACGAGTGGATCACCATGTCGCTGCAGCGCGCCGTCGATGCCGTAAACAGCAAGCTGCAGAGCGGCCTCGGCCTGCTGGCCACGGTAGGCTCGGTAGCGCCGTTCGTCGGTCTGTTCGGCACGGTGTGGGGCATTCTGAACGCCCTCGTCGGTATCGGTATCGCCGGTCAGGCGAGCATCGACAAGGTCGCGGGCCCTGTCGGTGAGGCGCTGATCATGACGGCGCTCGGCCTGTTCGTCGCGGTGCCGGCGGTCATGGGCTACAACTGGCTGTTGGGTCGTAACAAGATGCTGCAGGACGCCCTGCGGAACTTCGCGAGCGACCTCCACGCCTACCTCGTCAGCGGCGCCCGTGTTGGCGTTCCCGGCAACGAGATGGGTGGTGCCCGCCCGGCTGCCGCGCCTGCTGCCGCCATCCGCAAGTAACTCTGCGACACGGTCCGCGAGACACCCTGGCGCGCCCGTAGAGGGCGCGCCTGTTTGAACTTGGAGCGACTAGTATGGCAATGAGTGTCGGGACTGGAGGCGGGGACGGGCCCCAGGTGATGAATGTCATCAACACGACGCCCCTCGTGGACGTCATGTTGGTGTTGCTCATCATCTTTCTGATCACGATCCCGGTGATCAACAAGACCGTCAAGGTCGACCTGCCGAAGGCCGTGAATATTCCGACGCAGACGAAGCCGGAAAACATCACTGTTGCGGTCGACAAGAACGGCAACATCTATTGGAACGACAAGAGCATGCCGAACCGCGATGACCTGCTCGCGCACGTCAAGACGGCAGCCGTGCAGAAACCGCAACCCGAAGTTCATATCCGCGCGGACCGCGAGGCGCGCTATGAGGCGGTGGGTCGTGTGCTGTACGCGTTGCAACGCGGTGGCATCGTGAAGGTGGGCTTCCTGACCGAGCCCGACCACGGCGTGCGCGGCACGCGCTAGCACTGAGGAGAAGCAGAAAATGGCAATGAGTGTCGGTGGCGCTGAAGGCGCTCCCATGTGCGATATCAACACGACGCCGTTGATCGACGTGATGCTCGTGTTGCTCGTGACCTTGATCGTGTCGTTGCCCATCATGACCCACGCGGTGAAACTCGACATGCCGCAGTCGAACAACCCGCCGCCGCCGGACCAGCGTCCGGAGGTGATCGACCTGGAAATCGACTTCGACGGCACGGTCGTGTGGAACGGTACGCCCATCCAGTCGATCGACCAGCTCGAGGGCTACTTCCATACGGAAGCTGACAAGCCGGTGCAGGCGGAAATCCACCTGCGTCCCGATCGCCGTGTGAAGTACGACTTCGTGGCACGGGTTCTGGCCGCCGCGCAGAGGAATCGCATGAAGAAGATCGGCTTCGTCAACACCTCCGAGTTCAGTCAGTGATGCGGAGCCGAAGGCCAACAGCGATGCGGAAGAACCCCATGAAAGTGAACTGCAATGCTTCCCTGGCCAACGTGGTGGCGGCGCTCATCCTGGGCGTCGCGGTCACGAGCGTGGCGAGCCTCATTCCGGCCTCTACCGTCGTTGCGGCGGAGAAGGAGAAGAAGGACGAGAACAAGGTCAGCAGGGACCTGCAGAAACCGCTCAAGGCGGCACAGGACGCGCTGCAGGCCCAGAAGTACGACGAGGCGGTCACCCACCTGAAGGAAGCCGACTCGAACTCGAAGAAGACCCCGTACGATCAGCACGTCATCAACCAGCTCTCCGGCGTGACCTACGCCCGGATGAACAACTTTCCGGACGCCGAGAAGGCCTTCGAGGCCCAGGCGGATGACGGGTTCACGGACCCGGCCGACATGCCGCGGATCCTCAAGGCCGTGGCCCAGCTCAACTACCAGCTCAAGAACTACGACAAGGCGATCGAGTTCGGCCAGCGCGCCATCAAGGGCGGCTTCGCCGATGACGATATCAACATCATCATCGGCCAGGCGTACTACCTGAAGGGCGACTGGAAGGGCACCCTCAAGTTCGAGCAGGACCTCGCCGACGCCGACATCAAGGCCGGCAAGACCCCCAAGGACCAGTCCCTGCAGCTCATCTTGAGCGCCTGCGTCAAGCTCGAGGACAGTGACTGCACCACGAAGGCGCTCGAGAAGCTGGTGGCCTATTATCCGAAGCCGGAATACTGGAAGCAGCTCCTGTATTCCATGGCCCAGGACAAAGGGGTCAACTCTTCGGACCGGACCACGCTGCAACTGTACCGCCTGATGGCGGAAGTCGACGTGCTGCAGCGGCCCGAGGACTACACCGAGATGGCGAACCTCGCTATCGAGCAGGGTTCCCCGGGTGAGGCGGAGCACGTCCTGGAGAAGGGCTTCGACAAAGGCGTCTTCACTGACCCGAAGGTGAAGGAGAGGAACCAGCGGCTGCTGGAATCGGCCAAGAAAACCGCGACCTCCGACCAGGCTTCGCTTGCCAAGTCGGAGCAGGAAGCCAAGTCGGCCGCCACCGGCGACAAGGCGGTGGGTGTCGGCTTTGCGTACATGGGGTATCAGCAGTACGACAAGGCGACCGACCTGCTGTCCCAGGGACTGGCCAAGGGTGTGAAGAACGAGGCCTCGGCACGACTGTTGCTGGGCATCGCGGAACTCAAGGCCGGTAAGAAGGACGACGCCGTGAAGGCCTTCCAGGCGGTCAAAGGTGACCCGACGCTGGAACGCCTGGCGAACCTGTGGAGCCTGCACGCCAAGCAGGCCTAACCACCACGAGGTTTTATAGGGAACTCAAAAGGCCTGGGAGATGACATCTCCCGGGCCTTTTTATTAGTTTACGATACACGTAGTGCGAAGCTTCGAAACACCTGCGCTTCAGGAGATGACACATGGCGATCAAGGCGGGCGACCGCATGCCCTCTGGCACGCTCAAGACGATGACCAAAGACGGTCCCAAGGACGTCACCACCGACGAGCTCTTCAAGGGCAAGAAGGTCGTGCTGTTCTCGGTACCGGGGGCTTTCACACCGACCTGTGATGCAAAACATCTTCCGGGTTTCGTACAGCTCGCCGACCAGATCCACGCCAAGGGGATCGACACCATCGCCTGCATGGCCGTGAACGACGTGTTCGTCATGAATGCGTGGGGCAAACACTCCGGCGTCGCCGATAAGATCGTGATGCTCGCCGACGGCAACGGGCATTATGCGAAGGCGCTCGGCCTGGAGCTCGATGCGAGCGGCTACGGCATGGGCACGCGCGGCCAGCGCTTCGCCATCATCGTCAAGGACGGGGTCGCCGAGCACGTGAATGTCGAAGCCCCCGGTCAGTTCAAGGTTTCCGCGGCCGAACACGTTCTCAGCCAGCTCTAACAACAACACTCCCATGAAAGCCACCAAATCCAACATGCTCGCGACGCTCGTGTGTGGCGTCGCAATCGTCGGCGTCACGAGCTTCGTACAGTTGAGCCCGGCAGCCGCCCAGGAAAAGAAAGCCGCCGTCAGCAAGGAGCTGGCGAAGACTCTGAAAGCGGCACAGGACGCCGTGCAAGCGAAGAAGTACTCGGAAGCGCTTGCGAAGCTGAAGGACGCGGACGGCAACCCGAAGAAGTCGCCCTACGACCAGCACGTCATCAACGAGCTGAGCGCCTTCGCCTACGCGAAGACGAACAATGCCGCCGAGGCGGCGAAGGCCAACGAGGCACTCGTCAACGACAGCTTCACTCCGCAGGCGGAGCTCCCCGCGCGCGTGAAAGCCGTGGCCTCGAGCGCCTACGGGGCGAAGAACTACGACAAGGCCATCGACTATGGCAATCGCGCCGTGAAGGGCAACTACGCGGACGATGAGATCCGGATGATCATCGGGCAGTCGTATGAGCGCAAGGGCGACTACAAGAACACCGTCAAGTTCCTGCAGCCCATCATCGATGGCGAGATCAAGGCGGGCAAGGCGCCGAAGGATACGGAGCTGCAGATCCTGTTCAGCGCGTGCGAGAAGACCGACGACAACGACTGTCAGACCAAGGCGCTCGAGCGCCTGGTTACGTACTACCCGAAGCCGGATTACTGGAAGGGTCTGCTCTACGGTCTGCGCCAGAACATGCAGGGCGACCGCAATTCGTTGCAGCTGTTCCGCCTGATGTCGGAAGTCGACATTCTGCAGCGGGGCGAGGACTACACGGAGATGGCGCAGATTGCCCTCGACCAGGGCTCCCCGGGCGAGGCGCAGCACATTCTGGAGAAAGGCTTCCAGAAGAACGTGTTTGCCGATCAGCGCAGCAAGGACAAGAACACCCGTCTGCTGGAGGCCGCCAAAAAGGCTGCTGCCACCGACAAGGCCCAGCTCCCGAAGATGGAGCAGGATGCCGATGCCGCCCCGACCGGCGACAAGGACGTGAGTGTTGGACTGGCGTACCTGGGTTATGGACAGAACGACAAGGCGATCGAGCTGATCCAGAAGGGCCTGAAGAAGGGCAGCCTGAAGAGCGAGGCGGAAGCGCGCTTGCTGCTGGGTATCGCGCAACTGCGCAGCGGGCACAAGGATGACGCCGTGAAGGCCTTCCACTCGGTGAAGGGCGATGCGCCGCTGGAGCGCCTGGCGAACCTCTGGAGCCTGCGCGCGAAGCAGGCCTAGCGATTTTCGAGTGAAGGTTGGCCGCGTGACAGGTGTCGCGCGGCCAACCGGCTCGAGCTACTTGGCTGCGATGAGTTTTTCCAGTTCGGGGACGATCTGGAACAGATCCCCCACCAACCCGTAATCCGCGACCTCGAAAATCGGCGCCTCGGTGTCCTTGTTGATGGCGACGATGGTGCGCGCGTCCTTGATGCCGGTCAGATGTTGGATTGCGCCGGAAATGCCGATCGCGATGTACAGCTCGGGCGCGATGATCTTGCCCGTCTGGCCCACTTGCAGCTCGTTCGGTGCGTATCCGGCATCCACGGCCGCGCGTGACGCACCGACCGCCGCGCCGATCTTGTCGGCCAGACTGTAGAGAATCTTGAAAGCGTCCGCGCTGCCGAGCGCGCGCCCACCCGAAACGACGCGAGTCGCGGTCTGCAGATCGGGGCGGTCGCTCTTGGCGGCGGACACCGAAACAAACCGGGTGTAGGTCGGCAGCTCCGCATTGACCGACGCTTTCTCGATCGGCGCGGAGGCGCCGGCCGGGGTCCCCTCAAAAGACGCTGTGCGGACGGTACCGACGACTTTGGCACCGCCCTCGACTTCCACCGTCAGGATGGCGTTGCCCGCGTATATCGGCCTACGGAACCGCGTAGGACTCTCCACGGCCATGATGTCGCTGATCTGCGCGGTGTCCAGAAGGGCCGCGATACGCGGCATGAGGTCCTTACCGAACGTAGTGGAGGGGCCGAATACGTGAGTGAATGGACCTGCCAGCGCGACAATCTGAGGAGCAATAGTGGCCGAGAGGGCGTGTGCGTTCACGGGATTTTCAACCGTGAGTACGCGATTAACTCCCGTGAGTTGCGCCGCTTGCGTAGCCACGGCCGCGGCGTCAGCTGCGCATACGACTACGGTGATCTCAGCGCCCGCAATACCGCGTGCGCAAGTCACGCACTTCGCGGTGGCGGGATTCAACTTGCTGCCGTCGTGCTCGGCAACGATCAGAACTTTGCTAGCCATCTTAGACAAGGCCCTTTTTCTTGAGAGCTTCCACGAGCTCGGCGGCGTCTTTCACCCGGATTCCTTTTTGCCGCTGCGGCGGCGGCTCGAACTTCACCAGCTTCAGGCGCTGTTTCGGCTCGAGACCCAAAGCGCCCAGGGTGAGCGTCTCGAGCGGCTTTTTCTTCGCCTTCATGATGTCCGGCAGCTTCACGTAGCGGGGCTCGTTCAGGCGCAGGTCGGTCGTCACGACGGCAGGCAGGTCGACTTCCAGCGTCTCGAGGCCGGCATCCACCTCGCGCGTGACGCGCGCCTTGCCTTCGGCGAGCTCGACCTTGGAAGCGAACGTCGCCTGCGGGCGATTCCACAGCGCCGCCAGCATCGGGCCGGTCTGGCTGTTGTCATCGTCGATCGCCTGCTTGCCGACGATGACCATCATCGGCTGCTCTTTCTCAACGAGCTTCAGCAGGGCGCGGGCCGCCACGAGCGGCTCGATGACACCGTCCGCCTGGACGTGCACCGCCCGGTCGCCCCCCATGGCCAGGGCAGTGCGCAACTGCTGCTGGCACTCGGCGGGACCGACCGTCGCGACGACGACTTCCTCGGCCCCCCCTTTTTCCTTGATCCGTAACGCTTCCTCGAGCGCGATCTCATCGAAGGGGTTGATGCTCATCTTCACCCCATCTGTGATGACACCGCTGCCATCCGGCTTGACGCGGATGCGCACGTTGTAGTCCACGACACGCTTGATCCCGACGAGGATACGTTTCATTGACCCCTAGCTCATATGGAGAAGCCCGGGCGGGCTGGAACGGGGAGTATAGCGGCAGGGAGCCGCCTTCATCGACTCGAAGGCGGCTTGGTCTTGTCTGCTTACGACGCATGGGCAGCGCGGCATCGCGCAGCCGACGAAGTCATGTCCGCCGAAAGCGCCGCAGGCGACTTTCGGCCAAATCAATCAGCCGATCTGGGCCTGCTGCGAATGGCGATGGGGCGGATTGCGCTGCTGCTCGGTGAAGGTCTGGCGGATCTTCTGAGCCGCTTCCCGCAGCTTCGGCACGAAGCGCTCCACGGCCACCTTGAAAGGGACGGCCTTTTCGGCGAAGCGGATGACGATCGTCCCCAGGACGGTTTCTTCCAGCAGCACGGGCACCGCCATCGTGATCTCGTCAGAGACACGCCGGGGATGCACTGCGCTCGAGTAGCCCCGGGCCCGCGTCTCCTCGAGAATCTTGTCGAGCTCCACCCGGTTGTGCGCCAACTTGTCGGAGTCGTTGTTGGAGCGGCGCAGAATCTCGAGCAGCGACTCGCGCTGCAGTGACGGGCAGAATGCCAGGTGTGCGCGGCCTGCAGCCGTCGATAGCAGCGGTAACCGCAGTCCCGGTGATATGCGTTCGACCGCAAGCGGGCTACGATGATCCGTGGTCTCGCGGACCAGCATCTGCGTACCTGACAGCGAGGTGATGGCCACGGGCCACAGCACCTCGCTACCGAGGTCGTCGATGCACGGGCGCGCGATCTGCGTCACCCAGGCATCATCGTCGAACCCATCGGCGAGGCGATGGACCATGATAGTGAGCCGGTAACGATCATCCGCGGGGTCGCGGTAAACATAACCGGCGTGGGTCAACGTCTCCAGGATGCGGTACGTCGTGGTGCGCGGCAGGCGGATCTGCTGAGCAATCTCAGAGACCGTAGCGCCGTTGCGCATGTTCAGCATCGTAAGGGCGTCGAGGCCACGGACCAGGGCACGGATTGGGCGAGTCGATTCCATGGATCGCTTTAATACTCATGTATGAAATCGGACCAAGTGCACCAGTTTAGGAATTGTTACGGTCACCGCGCAATGGTCACCACAATTCTTTGCGCGGTATTCGCCCGCGAAGACCTCTTTATTAGCGTGCTAAGTCCGATAGGCGCCGAAACGTGAAAAGTGCATTGCTGCTGCGATATGCAATGCGGCGCCTGCTCGGCATCATTCCGACATTGTTCTGCATCGTGAGCGCATCGTTCTTCATCGTCCGATTAGCGCCCGGGGGCCCGTTCGACCAGGAGCAGGCCCTGGCGCCCCAGATCAGGGCAAATCTCGACAAGTTGTACGGTTTGGAGCAGCCCCTCGGAATGCAGTACCTGCACTACCTCGGCGGGCTGCTGCACGGGGATTTCGGGCCCTCGTTCAAGTTACGGGATTTCAGTGTGGGTGAGCTCATCGCCCAGGGGCTGCCGCTGAGCTTGACCCTCGGGTGTGCCGCCCTGGCCTTGGGGATCGGGCTGGGGATCCCCTCGGGGATCGCGGCGGCCCTGCGTCGAAACACGGCGACGGATTATGGGATCACCACCCTGGTGGTCCTCGGGGTCGCGCTTCCCAGCTTCGTAACGGGTCCGCTGCTCGCGCTCATCTTCGGGCTCTACCTGCATTGGCTGCCCGTAGCCGGGTGGGCTGAAGGGTCACCGCGATATCTCATTCTGCCGGCCATCACCCTTGCGCTGCCCGTAATTGCGTATATCGCGCGTATCACGCGAGGAAGCCTTCTCGAAGTGCTGCGGGCCAACTACATCCGAACGGCTCGCGCGCGTGGAATCGGCGAGCTGCGGGTTCTGTGGCGACACGCGCTGCGCCCTACGTTGATGCCCGTGGTGAGTTACCTTGGTCCCGCCGCCGCGTACGTAGTGACCGGATCGCTCGTCGTGGAGACGGTGTTTGGGCTGCCGGGCACAGGCCGATATCTGGTACAAGGCGCGATCAATCGCGACTACACGCTTGTGGTGGGGATGATTACGGTCTACGGCGCCTTGACGTTAGGGTTCAATCTCATCGCTGACATCGTCTACGGATGGCTGGACCCGACCGTGCGCTATGAGTGAGGCGCGCGGTCTGTGGCGCGACGCCTGGTACCGCCTGCGGAGTAATCGCCTGGTCCTCGTGGCCCTCGGCCTCATTCTGTGCATCGCACTGGTAGCGGTCGGTGGGCCCGCATTGAGTCCGTACGCCCCCGATGCCCTCGACTGGCAGCACCTGGCCGCGCCGCCCGGCCTGCAGGCCTCGCATTGGTTCGGCACCGACCGGCTCGGCCGCGATCTGTTTGTCCGGACGCTGCATGGCGTACGGATTTCTCTCTTGATCAGCCTGCTGGCCAGCGCGGTGAGTCTCGCGATCGGCGTCACCTGGGGAGCGCTCGCAGGCTACGTGGGCGGACGTACGGATGAATGGATGATGCGCTTCGTGGACGTGCTGTACTCCCTTCCGTACCTGTTCATCGTCATCATCCTCACGACCCTGTTTGATCGCGGCAGTCTCACGGTGCTGCTGGTCTCTATCGGAGCCGTCGGCTGGTTGACTACTGCGCGTATTGTGCGCGGCCAGACACTAACGCTCAAAAGACGCGAGTTTGTCGATGCAGCCCGTGCAACCGGCGTAGGGGTGCCTGGCATCCTCGCACGGCACATCGTACCCAACCTCATGGGGCCGGTGACGGTCTACGCGACTCTCACCATTCCCCAGATGATTACGTTCGAGAGCTTTCTGAGCTTTCTCGGGCTGGGCGTGCAGGAGCCGCTGGCCAGCCTGGGCAGCCTGATCAACGACGGTGCCCAGGAGATGCAGTCCGCGCCCTGGATGCTCGTGGTGCCGGCCGTCTTCCTCGTGACGTTGCTGGTCTGCTTCAACCTCGTCGGCGATGGTCTTCGCGATGCACTCGATCCCCGCGACCGCTGAAGCTGACGTGCTGCGCCTGGAGGCACTCAACGTCAGGTTCCACACGCCCGACGGAGACGTCGCCGCGGTGCAGGATTTTTCGCTCGCGATAGGGCGGGGCGAGTGTGTTGGTGTCGTCGGAGAGTCGGGGGCCGGCAAGAGCCAGGCATTTCTTGCAGTGATGGGACTTCTCGCGTCAAACGGCCGCGTGAGCGGTCGGGCGACGTTCGGTACGACGGACCTCATCGGTCGCAGTGATGATCTCGATCGTGTGCGCGGCGCCCGGATCGGAATGGTGTTCCAGGATCCGATGACATCGCTCACACCGCACATTCCCGCGGGGGACCAGGTCGCGGAGCCGATCGTTCGCCATCTCGGGGTTTCCTGGCGAGAAGCCCGCTCCCGCGCGCTGACATTGCTAAAGCGAGTGCACGTGACCGACGCTCAACAACGGATGAAGCAATATCCGCACGAGCTGTCCGGTGGCATGCGACAGCGCGTGATGATCGCCATCGCGCTTGCCTGTGAGCCCGAGCTGTTGATTGCAGATGAGCCGACCACCGCGTTGGACGTCACGATCCAGGCGCAGATTCTGGCTTTGCTGGCGGAGCTGAAGCGCGAACGCGGTATGGCCATGGTGCTGATCACTCATGATTTCGGAGCCGTGGCGGGTCTCGCCGATCGGGTAGCCGTGATGCGAAGGGGCCGGATCGTTGAGTTGGACACCGTGGGCATTGTCATGAAGTCCCCGCGCCATCCCTACACACAGGCGCTGTTGCGAGCCATGCCGAAGATGGCGGGAGCTTTTGCCGACGACGTGGCTACCAAGGCAGCGCCGCCCGCCTTGACGATTTCGCAGCTGAGCGTCCGGTTCGGTGTGAATCGGGGCTGGTTTGGTCACACCGCCCTGTTGCGGGCCGTGGAGGCAGTCAGCTTCGAACTCCGCGCGGGTGAGGCTTTGGGCGTGGTTGGTGAATCGGGGTGTGGCAAGTCCACGCTCGCCCGCGCAGCCTTGCTCCTGGTACGCCCCACCTCGGGCCAGGTTGTTTGGATGGGCCGGTCGCTCGAGAGTCTGTCCGCTCGCGAGCTCAAGCCTTTGCGCCGCGAGCTGCAGATCGTTTTTCAGGACCCGCTGGCGAGTCTCGACCCGCGGATGACGATCGGCGCGATCGTGGCGGAGCCTCTATACGTACACCGCCCGGACCTCGGGGCCAGTGACAGAGCAGCTGCGGTCGCCGAGATGCTCACGCGAGTGGGTATCGGACCGGATCTCGCGAATCGCTATCCGCACGAGTTCAGTGGTGGTCAATGTCAGCGCATTGGCATCGCCCGGGCGATGATCCTGAAACCGCGCTTGCTGATCTGTGACGAGCCCGTCAGCGCGCTGGATGTCTCGATACAGGAGCAGATCGTCACGTTACTCGCGGACCTCAAGCGCGAGTACGGCATGTGTATCCTCTTCGTCAGCCACAACCTCGCGGTCGTACGCCGCCTCTGCGAGAGAGTTCTCGTGCTCTATCTCGGCCGGATGATGGAGCTGGCGAGCGCCGAAAGGCTTTATTCTGAGCCGCTCCACCCCTACACCCGTAGCCTTCTGGACGCGGTCCCAGTCCCCGACCCCGACACGCAGCCGGCTCGCCTGACGGGGGTCCTGGGTGGAGAGCCACCGTCCCCCCTGGACCCACCCAGCGGTTGCGTGTACCGGACCCGGTGTCCCCACGCTATCCAGGTCTGTCGTGAGCAGGTTCCTGCATGGGAAGAGGTCGAGGGCGGGCGGCGGGTGGCCTGTCATCGGTGGCGTGATCTCGTAAAGGGTCCGGCCGGCGCGTAGGCTGCTATTCTTACCTCCTACAGCGCCGCCTGACGCTGGCGCAGCGAAACCTCGAGCCATGAAAACCGAACCCACCGTCCGCCCCAGCGACAGCCTCCGTAACGTCCGCTATGAGATCCGTGGCCGGCTGGCTCATCGCGCGCACGAGCTGGAGCGTCAGGGGTACGAGATCGTTTCTCTGAACATCGGCAACCCCAAGGCCTTCGGCTTCCGCACCCCGGAAACCATGCGCCTGGCCATGATCGAGAACCTCTCCGAAGCCGAAGGGTACTGCCACCAGAAGGGCATCTTCCCGGCTCGCGAGGCCGTCGTGATGCAGCAGCAGGAGCGGGGCATCACCGGCATCACCGCCGACGAGGTGTTCATGGGCAACGGCGTGAGCGAGCTCATCGACCTGGTGCTGCGCGCGCTGCTCAACGAAGGCGACGAGGTGTTGGTCCCGAGCCCCGATTACCCGCTCTGGACGGCGGCGGTCACTCTGAACCGGGGCAAGGCGGTGCACTACCCGTGTCGTCCGGAGGCCGATTTCGTTCCCGACCCCGAAGAGATCGCGCGCCTGATCACTCCGCGCACCCGCGCCATTGTCGTCATCAACCCCAACAATCCCACGGGCGCGGTCTATCCGCGGCCGGTGCTCGAAGCGATCGCACGCCTGGCCGAGCGAGCCGGCATCGTGGTGTTCAGCGATGAGATCTACGACCAGATGACCTACGACGGGGCTGAGTTCGTCCCGATGGCGACGCTGGTGCGCGAGACACTTTGTGCGACTTTGTCCGGTCTTTCAAAGGTGTATCGCGCTTGCGGCTACCGTGTGGGTTGGGCTGTATTTTCCGGTCGCACGCGCGCGGCGGGTGATTACCTCCGCTCGCTGGAGCTGTTGAGCTCGCTGCGTCTGTGCGGAAACGTGATCGGCCAGTGGGCCGTGCAGACCGCACTGGGGGGCTATCAGAGCCTGCGGCAGCTCATTACCCCGGGCGGCCGCCTGTATGAATCACGTCGGGCGATCATGGAAGCGATCGACGGCAGCCGCTTCCTGAAGCTGCAGGCGCCCAGGGGGGCGATGTACGCCTTCATCGGCGTGGACACGAATGAGTTGCCGGACTTCGACGACCAACAGTTCGCGCTCGACCTGTTGGAGCAGAAGCACGTGCTGGTCGCGCCGGGAGTCAGCTTCAACGTCGCCTATCGCAACCATTTCCGGGTGACGACGCTGCCCGATTCCTCCACGCTGCGCGATGTGTTTGGTCGGATCGACGAGTTGCTCCAGGCTTATGCAAACTCACCCAAAGCCGATGGGCAGACCAACGTGGTCGCGGCCGGCAGTCGTTTCAAGTAGAGCTTTTAATATAGTGTCTAACGCTCTGTTTTGATTAGGCTTCCTACCGAGCTCAACGAGGTTCTCCAGCAGGGCGGCAGCGTCATCGTCCCCTCGCGTCAGCGGGCGCACGCCGCTCGACTCGCCCATGCGGCAGCCGAGTTGGGTCGCGGCCAGCGGGTCTGGGCGACCCCGGACATCCTTTCCGTCGAGGCGTGGCTGACGCGTGAGGTTGAGCGATACGCGGCTACCGCCGGCACAAACGTGCCACGGTTACTCTCTCCTGCGGAAGAGTGGTTTCTCTGGCGTCAGTGTACGGCGGATGCGACGGGCGAGCTGGAGCTCGTCAATCGCGGCGCGCTAGCTGAGGCGTTGCGTCGCGCGAGCGCGCTTGCGGCTGAGTTTGGCATCGACATACGACGCGCTGCCGCCGCAAAACGACGGCGATCTGCAACGGCGGGGTTGGAGGATTCGACGGGGGGCCCGGGATCGACTGAAGCCCTGGGGCTGTCGGAAGCGTCAGGCAGCGCCAGTTGGCAGATCGCCTTGGCGGACGAGCCTGGCACCGAGGCGACCCTGCTGGCTGACGTCCAGCTCGCCGTCGACGAGCGCTGTCGTTCGCTGGGCGCCGCGACCGCGGCGTCTCTAGTGCCGCAACTGGCCTCCGCGGCGGCTCGCGCCGGGGATCGGCCCGGACCCGCGGTCGCAAGCGGTTTCCTGGCCCTTCCGCCACGCTTGCGAGCGTTGGTGACGCCAGCCCACGATGTCCCCGCGACAGAGACCGTCGTCCCCACCGTTGTCATCGCCGCCGACGAGCTGGATGAGCTCGAGCGCATCGCCGAGTGGTGCAAGAGGCAGGTCCAACACCACACCGACGTGCGCATCCTGATCGCTCTTCCTGGCGCACCCGGCACCCGCGAGCGCCTCGCAACCCTGATCCGGCAGGCGATTAACCCCGCTCGTTGGCTGACAGACGCCGCACCTGCAGAAGGGGAAGCGGCGGCGCCGGCTGACAGCCTGGTAGTGATCGAGGGTGGTTCCCCTCTGGCACAGGTGCCTGCGGTCGCACACGCGCTGTCGACCCTGACCTGGCTAAGCGGCAACCCGGGTGACTTTGAAGCCGTCAGTAGTTGGCTACGAGCACCGTACTGGAAGTCTCCCGGTGAGGTGGCCCGCGCACGCTTGGATCTGTGGTTGCGTGAACGCGAGCGGATGCAATTCAACCTGCGAGATCTCACGGGAGCCCTCGCTGGGGCGCCATCGGCTTTGGCCGCCGCGGTGAAGGAGATTACGGCGCAAGTCAACAAGGCCACCGTGTTGCTGGGGCAGGGCGCTGCCTCACCTCGTGACTGGTCGGAGCGATTTCGCGCGGCACTCGAAGCGTTTGGTTGGCCCGGAGAGCGGGCACGCGACAGTGGCGAGCAACAAACCGTGGTTCGTTTCTACGAATTGCTCGATGAATTCGGGCAGCTTGCATCAGCCGCGCGGTCGATCTCACGCAACAACGCGATTCAATGGTTCGGCGAGCTCGCCACTCGCACGGCATTCCGGCCGGCGGATGATGACGCCGTAGTCACGATATCGTCCGTTCTGGCTGCCCCGGTGGTCAGGTACGACGCAATCTGGGTCGCGGGCCTCCACGCCGAGGCCTTTCCGCAGCCGGTGCAACCCGACCCCTTTATTCCTCTCGCCGCACAGCTCGCCGCAGGCGTGCCCGCTGCCAGCGCCAACGGGCGCCTGGCGGAGGCTCGCGCGTTACTGATGCAATGGCGTGCTTCCGCGGACACATTGGTGTTGAGCGCGCCTTCGCGGGCGGAGGACCTCGAGCTGCTGCCCAGTCCTCTGTTGGCCGAGTGGCTGCCCTCCACCGAGCCGGCCTCTCCGCAAGAGCCCGCGGCCTCCATCTGGTTGCCCACCCGAATCCATCGGGAGGGCCTGCTCGAGACCCTGGAGGACGGGGTCGGCGTGGCCTGGCCCATTGAAAAGCCGCTCCCTTCGGGCACCCGAAGTCTCGAGTTGCAGAATCAGTGTCCGTTCCGGGCGTACGCCGAGCTGCGCTTGGGAAGCACGCCCCTGGATGCCCCGGAGCCCGGCATCGCTGCCGACCTGCGCGGCCAGTTGTTGCATGCAGCCTTGCAGAAGCTATGGTCGCGTCTGCGTGATTCCCGGGGCCTCGCCGCGCTATCCAACTCGGCGCTCGAGGCCGCCATACACCGCTGCGTCGATGAGGCCGCAGGCGAGACGCAACGCAACTCGGCCTCCCATCGGACACGACCTTCTCAGGTCAGCGACGCGCAGGGTGACCTGTTTGGCAACCCGCAGTATTCCCCAGCGTTGACCCGCGAGTGCCGGCGCGCCGAGAAGTTGATCTGGACCTTGTGCGCGCTCGAGCGCGAACGCGCTGGTTTCCGCGTCGAGAGCACCGAGCTCGACACGACCCTGACGGTATCGGGCGCCCATCTGCGAATGCGCATCGATCGTGTCGATGCGCTCGAGAGGGGTGGGCGCGCCATTTTGGACTACAAGAGCGGACGCCGCGGCACGGCGGATTGGTACGGCGAACGCCCATCGCATCCGCAGCTCCTGGCCTACCTCGCTGCTCTCGGTGACGATGTCGCCGGCATCGCGACAGTCAACGTCACCGCCAGGGAAGTCCGCTTCGACGGGATTGCCAACGTCGCGGAGTTATTGCCGAAGGTGAAGGGAGTCGAGGCGGATTTCGGCACCGACCCGGGCGATGCCTGGCCGAAGTGGCGGCGAGAATGGGTGTCACGCATCGAGCAACTGGCCGCGGCCTTCGTGGCAGGCCGAGCCGCCGTCGATCCGAAGCCCGGCGCCTGCGACTATTGCCATGTCGCAAGCATTTGCCGGATCTCGGATCGCGTCGCTCCCGCGGGAGGCGACGAGCCGGCGCTTGGAGGCGATGATGCCTGAGCGCGCTGCATCCGATTGCGAGCCTGACGTCACAGCCATCGCGGCGGCCGACGCGCGCGCCCGCGAGGACGCGACCGACCCCACGCGGTCAATCCTGCTACAAGCGCCAGCCGGTTCGGGCAAGACCACGGTTCTGACCCAACGGCTCCTCCGCCTATTGGCCGAGGTGAACGAACCCGAGGAAATTCTCGCGATCACCTTCACTCGAAAGGCCGCAGCGGAGATGCGTGCTCGCGTTCTAAAGGCTCTCCACGGCGAGATCGATACCAACAGCGCCCAGGGCCGCAAACTGCAAGCGCTGGCCTCCGCGGCCCTGAGTCGGGGTACGACCCGCGGCTGGAACCTCGCGCAGGATCCCGGTCGCCTGCGCATCCAGACCATCGACTCCTTCAACTTCCGCCTGGCGAGCCAACTCCCCGTCACGGCCAAGGCGGGAGGGGGCCTCACGATCACTGACCGCCCGGGAGAGCTTTACAGCCGCGCGGCACGGGCAACACTCGTTTCCGCCGAGCGGGATCCCGATCTCAGCGCGGATGTGGAATTCCTGTTCGAGCGACTCGACAACAACTGGCGCAACGTCGAGCAACTCCTGGCGGGCATGTTGAAAGAGCGCGGCCACTGGTTGCGCTACGTGTTGGGTCACGAGCCGCAAGCGCTATGCGCCCGCATCAACGAAAGTCTAGCCAGCATCGTGCGCGATCACCTCGTCGCCGCCTGTAATCGCCTGTCGGCGGCGCTGCGCGCGGAGGCCGGCATGCTTCCGCAGGCAGGCGTGCTCGAGAGCGAGCCCGAGAGCCTGACAGCCTGGCAGAGCCTCGCCGCGCTGACCCTGACGCAGAAGGGCGAGTGGCGTAAGCCCAAAGGCATCACCAAGGCCCTGGGTCCCGCCTACGAGGCCAAGGCCGCGAAGGAGGCGCTGCGCGACTACCTGGAGCGCGTGAGCGGTGTCCCGGGCGCCCGAGAGATTCTGCTCGAGCTTTCCTCTCTGCCCGCTCCCGAACTGGTCGAGAGTGATGCGGCCGCGATAGTGGCGCTATCGCGAGTGCTGCGCGCGGCCGCGGTGCAACTGCAGGCCGAGTTTGCGAGCGACGGACGGGTTGATCACACGTACATCGCGGGAGCCGCTCGCGCGGCCCTCGCAGATGCGGGCCTGCCGACGGACCTGGCGTTGCGGACCGGGCTCTCGCTGCGACACATCCTGGTCGACGAATTCCAGGACACCTCCCTCTCGCAGTTCGACCTGGTTGAAGCCTTGACTGCCGGTTGGGAAGAGGGTGACGGACGCACCCTGTTCGTCGTCGGCGATCCTATGCAGTCGATCTACCAGTTCCGCGAGGCCGAAGTGGGTCTGTTCCTGCGGGCGCGCGCGTCCGGCATCGGTAGCGTGCGGCTCGAACCGCTGCAGTTATCACGCAACTTCCGCTCGGTACCCGACCTAATCCAGTGGACGAACGGCGCATTCGGCAACCTGTTTCCCAAGAGTGATGACTTGCGGGCCAGCGCAGTGGCCTTTACGTCGAGCCTTGCGGGCCTGACAGCAGGCTCGAGCATCAGCAGCGACTCCGTTGAGTTACGTCTCTTTCCCAGCGAAGATCGCCAGTCCGAAACCGCGGCCATCACGGAGCGGATCGTGGAGCTGCGCTCACGGGACCCCGATGCGACGGTTGCCATTCTTGTAGCTGCGCGCACGCACGCAGCGCCTATCATGTTGGCACTCGAGGGACGTGGCACTGACGCCATCGGTGTAGACCTCGTACCGCTCCACGATCTATCGATCGTTCGCGACCTGGTCGCGCTCCTGCAAGCACTCCATCACCTGGGCGACCGCACCGCGTGGCTCGCGGTCCTGAGGGCGCCCTGGTGCGGGCTGTCCCTGGAGACTTTGACGCAGCTCTCCCAGCGAGCTGACAAGCAACTGCCGTGGGAAGCCTTGTCTGATCCGGCACGACTCAAACACATCCCGCGTGCCGAAGTGGCACGCCTGACCCGTGTCCGCGAGGTGTTGGCGACTGCGCTACAAACACGCGACACCTTGCCTCTGGCCGATTGGCTCGAGGCGACCTGGTTGCGGCTGGGCGCCGCGGACGCCTATCCCCAACAGGATCTGCGCCACGCACGAGCGTTCCTGAATGCCTTGAGCGACCGCGCTGCATCGGGAGAGTGGAGCGGACCGAAGGATCTCGAATCGCTCCTGGGAGAGCTCTACGCCCAGCCGCAAGCGGCGACTCACAACCCCGTGCAGATCATGACCATCCATCGCGCGAAGGGTTTGGAGTTCGACCACGTGTTCGTACCCGGTCTCGATCGCGAGCTCAATCGCGGCAGAGAGCCGCTCCTGCGTTGGCTCGATCTACCGCGCCGGCTCGGAGAGAGTGATCTCGTCATGGCGCCGGTCCCTGCGATCGGCGATGACGCGGGTGGATCGGTAGGTGTCTATCTCAAGCGGCTGATGGCGCGGCGCCTCGCCAACGAGCAGATACGCCTGCTCTACGTGGCTGCCACGCGCGCGAAGCGGACCCTCTATCTGTCCGCAGCCCCGAAAACCAAGGCTGATGGGGCGATCCAGCCCAAGTCGGGGACGTTGTTGGCCAGCCTCTGGCCGGCTCTCGGAGCCTCTTTCAAGCACGGTGACCTGCGTGCAACCAACATCCAGGCCGAGGTGTTCGATGCGCCTGAGGAGACGATAACCTCCAACCCCCTGAAACGCCTGCGCGCCGACTGGACGCCGCCGTCAAGTGTTGCGACCCCGGCGCCCGATGTCTCACGCCTGCCACTGGGCCACCAGTCGCTGGAGCCGCCCGAATTCAGTTGGGTGGGCGAGACCAGTCGACACATCGGTACCGTGGTGCATGCAGGGCTCGAGTCCTTCGCAAACATCCCGACCCTGCCGTCTCGCGAAAGCATCAAGGCGAGCGAGGATGTCTATCGGCACCAACTGCTCCGACATGGCGTGCCCGAGCGTGATCTTGCACGCGCGACGGATGTCGTCGTGGAGGCACTGACACGGACAGTGGAGGATGAGCGCGGGCGTTGGGTATTCGCGCCTGAGCACAGGGAGGCGCACAGTGAACTGGCTCTGACAGGTCTCGCTGCCGGAAGACTGACGGGAGTCGTGATCGACAGATCGTTCGTCGATTCCACTGGCACCCGCTGGGTCATCGATTTCAAGACGAGCCGTCACGAGGGCGGCGGCCTCGAGTCCTTCCTCGAGCAGGAGATGGACCGCTATCGACCGCAGCTTGAGACCTACGTGGCGTTGGCCCGCGGGCTAGGACCCAACCCGGTGCGTGCCGGCCTGTACTTCCCCTTGCTCGGCGCCTTTCGCGAGCTCAAAACCGCTCAAAACGTATAGGGTATAGGCCCGAACTGACGTCGTCCCTGCGCATCGGGCGAGCCCAGGTACTCGAGCTGATGGCGCAGGTCCGGAGCAGCGTCGGCGCGCGGCGTAACATACCCCTGTACCTCCACTCCCGGCTGATCCTGCATTATCCGCAGGGTCCCCTGGACGGCGAGCGGTCCCCCGATATCCCGCAGCTCCCCGGTGGGATCCCCGTTGCCGCCCCCCGGGAACGTTACCGAGTAGCTCCCGACCGGGGTGACGCCGTTGCGGTCATGATCCTCCAGGTCGTGGACCTCGATGTGTCCCTGGATCTGCTTGACGATGTCCTTGACGTAACGCGCATAGACTATGTTGGCATTGGCGCTGCCCGACAACGACCGCAGGGGCGGCACCAACGCCTTGATCGTCTCATCGAACGGGATGTTGGCCTGAACGTTGTGCGCCGTGACGCTCTTGTCGAGCCCGACATCGAAATCGCCGCTGAGCGACCTGGCAGGGTGCGTCAGCAAGATGTTGACCGAGAGTTTCCCCGTCAGAAGCCGCAGAGCATGGACGCTCCAGGTCATATCGCCGAGTGGTGTCCCCTGGACCGTCAGCCCGCTACAGGTGCCACTCCAGATGGACCCGTCGACATCGGCGCACGTGACGGGCGAAGGCGGGGCTGGAATGATCCAGGTCGCCGGCAAACGGGCAATCACGATGGCCGCAAACGCCACCACCGCCAAGACAGTGATCCACAGTCCGCGTCGCACCTGGAGCTCAACCCATGTGCAATACGATGGCGGCGTTCACCAGTCCCGGTGTTCCGGCGGTGTCGATCGAGGCCGAATCGACCCGGACCCCGTTCTGTTGGGACAGCCGGGCCAACCAGCTGATGAGGCTGTCGAAGGACGCCTTCTGCAACCGCACGCTCAACCCTCCCGGGCCGGCCGGCTCACTTCCGGCCAACGCGGTACCCAGACCCGATTCGCGCGCCGAGCGGTCGACGATGACGAGCAGGGACTCCCCGCTGGGGGCTGACATCATGCCGCCGTCGGCCGCAAGCTCCGGGGCGGCGGTCTGGATCCAGGTGAGATCATCCTGCTTTTTCTTGATGCGCTTGTGCGCGCTCGAGACGCTGCTGTCGAGTTGGATGATGACGTAGAGCAGCAGGAGCACGATGAGCGCGCCGCCGATGAGCAGCATGCGGCGGTCGCGCTCGGAGAGCGTGTCGAGCGACAGGTTGGCGGCGAATGGGAGCTTCATGAAGTGAGCCTCAATGCGTTGTCACAGTCCATCACTGATGGAGCTGGAGGTGCCCTTCGTAGCCCGAGGCCACGTTGCTGCCCGAAGTGAGATCCGCCTGCCAGCCGGTGGTGCGCAGGGCCTGGCCCATCCGGTCGAGGCTGGACGCATCGGGGGCGGCGACTTTCAGCTCGACGGTGCCGTTGTGGAAGTTGAGGGCTTGTACGACGGCCCCCGGCGTCGCTGACTTGGCTTGGACCAGCGCTTGCAACGCGGGCAGCAGGCCGCTGGTGCTCGCGGCACGCGCGGCGGTCAGCCGTGCTTCCAGCATGCGGCGGGCGTCGGGCGAGCTGGCTTGTCCCGGCATGATGGTCTGCACCGCTTCACGGATGGAGACATCCAACTTGTGCTCGTTGCGTTTCAACAGGCTCAGCTCGGTCGCCTTGCCGACGACATGCAACCCGACGAGGCAGGCCGCCAGGATAGCCGCGACGCGCCACGCACGGAAACCAACCGCACGTGCGGTAGTCGGAGTGTAGGGGCCCTGGAGAAGGTTGGTCGCGGTGGCCGTAGGCAGTTGCTGCGCGAACAGGGCCAGCGGACCGGTGGCCAACAGCTGGATCTTGATGCCGTCGAAGCGCTCGCGCAGCGCCTCGACCTGCGCCGAGTGCTCGTGCCATTCCGGCGCGCCGGTGTAGAGAATCAGACCGCGTCCCGCGCCGCCGCCTTCGGGGCTCGCGGACTGCGCCATCTCCAGCGCCTCGTGCAGCGCGTCAGCGGGCAGGGTGACCGGTGAGCCCGAAGGAGGGCGAACAACCACCACATCCTCCTCTAGAAGGGCTACCGCCTGTCCGGGGTTTTGCGGCAGCAAGTCGCTATCCGCATACATCACTTCCGGGTCGAGGCCGTTCGACTTCAAAGCGGTCAGCCACTGGTCCATCAGAGCTCGAGTCACCACCGCGACCGGTGTCCGGGTGGAGTCGGAGGGGCGTTTGCCGATCGCGAAGTGCAGGTCGTCGATGTCGTCGGCAAGCTGCTCTTCGAGCGCGTACGGCACGAGCTGCGCCAGCTTGGCGCCGGCCTTGGTGGGGAGCTCCGGTTCGGCCACCAGCACGTCGGTACCCGGCACCAGCACGCAGATCCTGCGACCCGCGCTGCGCGGTGCAGCGAGGGACAGCGGACCGCTTTGCGGGGGGCCCTGGGCGACGCCCCGGGGGTCGACCACCAGCCAGGTGGCCGCCTGGTCCGGTACGCGCGGGAGCCTCAGCAGAAGCCAGTCAGCCATGTCGTTTCACCTGATTGCCGCTCAGTCCGGAGTGTAACTGCGCAGGAGCGGGCGTACCTGCCCCGTATTGTCCTGGTAGAGAAGACTGTACAAGTTGAATTCCGTAGTGCCAATAGTGACGAAGCTGGTGAGCTTGAAGTAGTTCGAATGCTCGGCGAACTGCACGCCGCCGCCATTTTGACCCTGGGGCGGGGTGCCCGCGGCATTGCGGTTGGGGTTCGTGGGCGGCGGGGTGCCGCCGCTGGAGGCTGCCGCCTGGTAGTCGCTCAGCCGCGGAAAGCACGTGCCGGCGGCCTGCCGGTTCTTGGCCAGGCCTTCGGGGTCCAGGCCGAACTCCTGCCGGCCGGGAATGAACGCATCGAGCACCGCGCCGGGCGCGGTACAGACATTCAGTGGCGTACCGTACGGCAAGGCCGTAACGAAGGGCTCCAGTTTCTGAAAGCGCTCGTGTCCGAACCCCGGTAGCGCGAGCAGCTCGGTGGCGCTCGTGATGTACATGTTGGGTGTCCGGTAGGGCGGCGATTGACCCAGGTAGACACTGTCCTCGGCACCATCCGGGTTGGAGGGTACGATGTCCTGGTCGATCCAGTCGACCACGTAGCCGGCCCACTTCGGCTCGATCCCGAGGCTGGCGAGGAGCTGTTGGAATGCGGCGAAGGCCTGCGGGTCGGGCGCCCCGTCGGTCGTGACGAGGTTGTTGAGATTGAAACGTCCCTGCATGTCCTCCAGCGATGCGGTGAGCATCACTTCGGGAACCACCTCGATCGGCCCCACGGGCTTGTCCCAACCCTGGCCGATATAGATGTGGCTCTGGTCGGAGCGGAACACTTCGCGCAGGCCATATGCCGCCAGCGTTTCGGCGGCCTCCGCGATCAGAACGCTTTCATCCAACGCGAAAGTTGCGGCGCCGCGCCGCGCGGTCATCCCGTTCTCGTAGGCGATCGAGGCCGCGATGATTGTTGCCAGCGCAACGAGCAGGATGGCCACGAGCAGGGCGATGCCGCGCTGTCGCGCAGGCAGACTGCCGAGTCGCTGCGCTCGTGCACGGGCGAGGCTCATCCGGCAACCTCGATGGTGCGAACGAGCTTGCCCCAGTCGTCCGTGTCCAGCGTGATCTCAACGGCAATAGGGCGCATGCGCAGTGCGCTCTCCTGACCCATCGCGCCGGCAACCGATCCGGGGGGCCATTGATTCTGCCACTGACGCGTGACGTCCATGTACCGGAACGTCACCGCCTTCACGTGCGTCAACAGGTCGCGCTTCACGGTCGTGTTCTGGAGTGTCGGATCCAGGACCGTCCAATACTCGCGCCGCAGCGTGTTCTTCTCCAGGAAGTAAGCGACACGTTGCAACCCGGGGCGTTGTACTCCGGTGGGATTGTTCCAACCACCGCGCGTCAGTTGCAGGATGGGCTGCGTGTTCGGGTCAGCCGCCCCGAGCAGACAGGGCAACCATCCATCGCCCACCGGTTGGCGGATCGGACGGGGTGCAAGCTGCACGATATCCTGCTCGAGGACGCGCATGGCGGTCTGCACTTCCAGCAGCCGCGTCTGCTGTTCCTTTACCCCGTCGTGATTGTTCATCGCCTGGTTGATGGCGCCATAGCCGATGGCAAACATGATCGCGGCAATGAACATTGCGACGAGGAGCTCGAGCAGGGTGAAGCCGCGAGTACGCATCCTACTTGTGGGTGCCAGTCCCAGTGCCCGTGCCAGTGCCCGTACCGCTGCCGGTGCCGGTGCCGGTACCAGTACCAGTCCCGGTGCCAGTGCCGTTGCCGTTACCCATGCCGGTGCTGTTGCCGCCGTTCACGCCGTTCGGCAGGCCGCCCACGCCCGTCCCCCACAGAGGCTGGTCGCCTCGTGGCTGACCGACCGCATCCCCCATGATGCCGCTCATCGAAACGTACCAACCCGTGGTGTCGTCTCCCTTGACGTCGGAGGGGCGCACATGAACATCCATGCGCACCATGCCTTGCACGGCGGTAGCGACGGTCTCCTGGCGCCAATGCCATTTGCGTCCCGCGTAGTCGACATCGCCGTCACTGTTTCCCAGCTGCGGCATCTGGGGCCGCAGACGCTGCTCCGCGATGTGATTGAGCGCGACCCAGTTCGCTATAGTCTTATCGCGCATGTAGAGCACGGTACTGGCAGAGGAAGTCAGGGCACTCAACACCGCCGCCATTCCGATCGCGACAATGGCCAGCGCGACCAGCACCTCGATCAGCGTGAAGCCGCCTTGGAGTCGCCGCCTCACGCCCGGCTCTCCTTGGTATCCACCATCGGCTTGGCGATGATGTTGCCTTTATCGTCCTCGACGATGGTGACACTCCGCTCACCGCCCTCGCGCTCGATCGTCACTTCGAATTGCGTGACATCGCCGCTCGAAAAGATCATGAGCTGGGGCGTCTTGTCCTTGGCATCCGCGGGCTTCTTCAACACCACCTGCCGCGTATCGATCTTGAGTTTGAAGTCGAGCCCGTAGGGCAGCTTGCGCGCCCGCAGGGCATCGTCCTCGAAAATGCTGCGCCAGACGGCACGATGCATGTCGTAGGAGACAAACTCGTAGTTGTCGTCCTGGAGAATGACTCCGTACTCGCGCGTCTGCAGCTCGGCCTGCTCGCGCGCGTAGTTGAGGAGGGCGAGAAAGCGATCGCTTTCCTTCTCCAGGTCCCGATCGCGTCCGGTGAGTGAGACCGACAGCAGGAGTCCGGCGGAAAGAATGGCGATGATCACGACGACGACGAGGATCTCGACCAGCGTGAAGCCGCCTTGGGCCACTCGTCCCTTCGCTTTCATAAACTAACTCAGCTCCCGCGCCCCCTAGAGGGGCGGCAGGCTAAGGAGCCTGTGTGACCAATGATCGCCTACTGCGGCCGCCCCCCAGCGGCATCTTTCGGCGATCGTTACTCTTACATAGTACCCCGCTATGCGCGAGTAACGATCGCCGAAACCTGCTCGCTGGGGGTCGCCCTCGCTACGGCGATCATTAGTCACACAGGCTCCTAGTCCGTCATGTTCCAGTTGCCGACGTCGGCATCGTTGCCTTCGCCGCCCGGCTGCCCGTCGGCACCGAGGCTATACAGATCGTAGTCTTTGACGT
>Ga0268266_10001463_pt1 | contig 28089 bp, 21 predicted proteins | sample KBSS13metaG_FD_190356 | JGI IMG/M metagenome (GOLD analysis project Ga0268266, IMG submission 190356) | Switchgrass rhizosphere microbial communities from Kellogg Biological Station, Michigan, USA - KBS S1-3 metaG (SPAdes) (version 2) | ecosystem: Host-associated > Plants > Roots > Rhizosphere... | reverse complement strand
CCCTCCCACCGCTTCCGGCCCCGACGAACGGCGTCAGTCAGAAGCGGTGGTCCTCAGGAGACCGGCTACCCCGCATCACCTTCGGCCCGGCGACTGCGTCCGCCGAGGGTGGTGTCCCCCGACAAGCCACCTTCCAACCGCGTTGAGTCGTCGCCAGTATCGATGACCTGCAACTTTCCTCGCGTACCCTTCACTCGTCCAAGTCGACTTTATAAGCCGCCACCAGGCACCCGCGTCGGCGACGCCTGGTCGCCCCGCACCGCGCCAACGGCAACGTTCACGTTTGGTGGTCTACTCCAGCGGAACTTTAGGCGAGAGTGGCGTAATGTTCGGATGCGGTAAAGGAACGCCAATAACCCTGAGCGTTCGCTTGGCTGAAGCCGCCAGGGTCTGTCGCTTGCGACGGCCTCCAGTTTTGATTATAAATCTGTGATCAAAGATCAAAAGAGGACCCCATGCCGGATCGTTCGCAGCTAGGATTGGCACGGATTGAGCGGGAAACCGTTCAGGATCGAGTGTATTCAGTGCTCCGGGACCGCCTCATGCGCGGGGGTTTTGAGCCCGGCCAGAAACTGAAGATCGCTGAGCTCGCCACCGCCCTCGGTACCAGCGCCATGCCGATTCGCGAAGCGCTGAATCGGCTCGCCGCCGAGCGCGCAATCGAGTCCATGCCGAACCGCAGCGTGCGCGTCCCTTCGCTTTCAAAAGATTCGCTACGTGACCTGATGGAGGCGCGCTGCGCGAATGAGGGTCTCGCGGTCGAGCGGGCGGCGTCCAACATGGATCCTGACACGCTGGCGACCCTCCAGGAATTTATAGTCGCTCAAAGCGCTACAGACGCTGAACACGTGTCCGAGGCGAGCGCCGAGCAGAATCGTGCGTTTCACTTTGCGATCTATCGCCGGTCGGGCTCCGCGGTGTTGCTGCCGATCATTGAGAGCCTGTGGCTGCAATTCGGGCCGTACCTGCGACTCGCGTCTGAACGCTTCGACGGCCGCGAAGGCCGCGGCACGAATTTCCACACCGAAATCGTCTCTGCCCTGGCGAAGGGCGATGGCAAGGCTGCGCGCGCAGCATTGGAATCCGACATCGGCCGGTCGTTGGATCTGGTGATCACCGATCCGGTCTTCAGGCGCGAGCAGGGCGGAGCCGCGTGAGTCGACAGCCGAACGAGGCAGAAGCCGGATTCGAGCTGTATGACTTGCGAGTGGAGGTCGTAGGTCCCCCCGACCAGACTATTTATTGCGGCGCGCGGCTCGGCGATTACTTCGAGCTGCACGGCGAGATGTTGAAATTTCCCCCGGGGCAGGGGTTTTCCATTTATTCCCTGGCGGCGCTGCTGCCGCTGTTGCCGGCCAAACAACGCGTGACCGACCCCAACGATTGGATGTCCTCGGACGCCGAAGTTGCGTGTCCCGATCCGCACTGCCCAACACGCTTTCGCATCACCCGGACGGGGCGCAGATACTTCCGTCGATCCGACACAACAGCTGTACCGCTCCCGGCAGCCCCTGAGCAGTGATTCCACGGTTTGATTTCGGGGGTGGGTACTCGATTTCCCGGCTCATCAAGGGTGGCTGGCATCTTGCCGGCGACCACGGCGTCATCGAGCCCAAACAGGCGATCGAGGACATGGCCCGGTTCGTGGAAGCCGGCATCACGACGTTCGACTGCGCGGATATCTATACCGGCGTAGAGCAGTTGATCGGGGATTTCCGGCGGGCGTATCCGAGTCTCGCACCGCGGGTGCAGATTCACACCAAGTTTGTGCCTGATCTGTCGGATCTCGGGTCAGTCAACCGCGAGTATGTCGAGAGGGTTATCGACCGGTCCTTGCAGCGTCTCGGTGTCGATCGGCTCGACATGGTGCAGTTTCACTGGTGGGACTTCGGTGTTGCCCGGTATGTTGAGACCGCGGCGCAGCTCGATCGGCTGCGGCAGGCGGGGAAGATTGGGAGGATCGCCGTAACCAACTTTGACACTCCGCACCTGGCGGAGATGGTCACGGCGGGGGTGCCGATTGTGGCGCACCAGCTCCAATATTCGCTGGTGGATGACAGGCCGGGCATCAGGATGGTTGAGTTCTGTCAGGCGCACGGTATCCAACTGCTGTGCTATGGCACGGTGCTGGGTGGGTTTATGTCGGAGCGCTGGCTCAACAAACCCGAGCCGCACGGTACGATCCAGAATCGCTCGCTGGTGAAGTACAAGCTGATCATCGATGATTTTGGCGGGTGGGAGCTGTTTCAGGAGCTGTTGCAGGTGTTGGCAACGGCGGCAGCCAAACATGGGACGGATATCGCGACGGTGGCGTCGCGAGCCATGTTGGATCGCTCGCAGGTGGCGGCGGTGATTGTTGGGGCCATCAATACGCAGCATTTGAAGGCTCATGAGCAGATCGGATCTGTCGCGCTGGATGCCGAGGATCTGGCGGCAATTGCGGCGGTGACGGACTACCGGCGGGGGCCGCGTGATGATGTATATATCCTGGAACGCGACCGGACCGGGCGGCATGGGCAAATAATGAAGTACCAGCTCAGTGGCACAGCCAAAACCTGACGACCGGCTTGGGCGCCCACCGGCTAACGCCGCGGACAGCCAGTGCGTCCCAACATGAGCGCTACTGCTGAAGTCGATTACCCTCCACGCGGGTATGCGTGGACCGTCGTGGCGATCCTGGTCGCCACCGCTGTGCTCTCATACACCGACCGGCAGGTGTTGAGCCTGCTCGTAGATCCCATTCGTGCCGACCTGGGGATCAGCGATACGCAGATCAGCCTGTTGCTGGGGACTGCGTTTGCGGTGGTTTATGGCATCGCCGGCATCCCGCTCGGCTGGTTGGCCGACCGGACGTCGCGGCGCAATCTCATCTTCTGCGGTGTGATTGTGTGGACGGTGGGTACGCTCGCCTGCGGGTTGTCGCAGAGCTTCGGGCAGTTGTTCGCCGGACGGCTCGTGGTGGGGCTGGGCGAGGCGGTGTTGTCGCCTGCGGCTATTTCGCTGATCAGCGATTATTTCCCGCCGTCGCGGCGTGGAACAGCCGTCGCCTGCTTCCTGAGCGGCATCGCCATGGGCATCGGCGCTGCCATTCTCATCGGCGGTGGCGTGTTGCATTTCGTGCAAGTGGGCGCGCTGGCAGGCACGCCGCTAGCCAACCAGGCCCCGTGGCGGATGGTGTTGTTGTTGATTGGCGCCCCCGGCCTGCTATGGGCGCTGGTGATCCTAGCCATTCGCGAACCCGTGCGCCGGGGCGCAGATCCAACCGCCGTTGACGGCACGTCCGCCGGCAGCCGCAGGGCCAACGCCGCCGACACCCATGGGACCAACGCCGCCAGCAGGCGTGGCGCCGACGTCGCCAGCAGCCATGGGGTCAACATAGCCGGCAAGCGTGGGGTCACCGCTCCGGACGCCACCGTCGCCCAACATGACGGCCCAACCGGCGGACGGACACCGCGCACATCCGTCGCCACGGCGAGCAGCAGTGGCCCAACATCAGCCACCGGTTGGGTCCAGGTCATCCCGATTTATATCGTCGTAGCCATCGCATCATTGGTAGACAACGCCGTCGGCGCCTGGGCGCCCACACTGCTCACCCGCGAATTCCACATGGACCGTGCCCAAGTCGGCATGCAGCTGGGCCTCATGCTCACAGCCGCCTTCGGCGGCGGCGTCCTGATCGGCGGCTGGCTGGCCGACAAGGCCGGTGTCTCCGGCGGATGGTCCCGCAAACTCCTGGTCTGCCTGGTCGCCGGCGCTCTGATACTCCCCGTTGCCGCATCCCTGAATGCCGGCAACGCCAACCTCGTCATGCTGTCCGTCCCAGCGTACTTCGCGCTATCGGGCATCGTCACAGCATGCGGCTTCTCCGCAATCCTCGACGTCGTTCCCAACCGCTCACGCGGTCTCGCCATGTCCATCAGCTTCTTCCTGAATGTGGCCGTCGGCGGGGCAGTGGGTCCCACGGCGGTAGCCATGTTCAGTGAGCAGTTGTGTGGCGGAGAGTCGGGGTTGGGGCCTGCCATCGCGCTCACGGTGGCCCTGTCCTATGGCACCGCCATCGTGGCGCTCATCGCCTCCCTCTCCAGATTCCGCCCCCGAAACCTTTAACAAGTGTAAAGGCTCCCGTACGGTACAGTGGGTGAACCCAAAAGAAGGGAGCACCCCACTTGGATCGTCGCGACTTCATTGTCCAGGCTGCCGCTGCCGCCGCAGTCATTCCGCTCAACCCGTCCGGCATCCAGACAGCCGGCATCCGCATGGTCCCGGTCGTCAACGGCAAATACAAGGTCTGGACCAAGCGGCTGGGAAAAGCGCCCCTCAAAGTCCTGCTCCTGCACGGCGGCCCCGGCGTCAGCCACGAGTACCTCGAGGCCATGGAGTCGTTTCTGCCGCAGGCCGGCATCGAGATGTATTACTACGACCAACTGGGCTGCAACAACTCCGACCAGCCCGACGACCCATCCCTGTGGACCCTCGAGCGTTACCTCCAGGAAGTGGAGGAGGTCCGCATCGGCTTGGGGCTCGATAACTTCGTACTCTATGGACACTCCTGGGGCGGCATCCTCGCCATGGAATACGCCCTGAAATACCAACAGCACCTGCGCGGCCTGGTTATTTCCAACATGACCGCCGGCATGAAAAGTTATCTGGTGCGCACGGCCTGGTGGAAGACCCAGCTCTCCCCCCAACTGCTCGCCACCCTGAGCGCCCTCGAGGCGAAGCAGGACTACGACTCCCCCGAATACCAACGCATCATGATGGAAGAGCTGTACCCGATGATGCTGTGCCGGACGCGCCCCTGGCCGGAGCCGGTGTCTCGCGCATTCCGGCACATGAACGAAAAGATCTACGTGCAGATGCAGGGCAAGAGCGAATTCCTCGTGACCGGCAATCTCAAGGAGTGGGAGCGCTGGGATCGCCTGCACGAAATCAAGGTGAAGACCCTCACCGTCGGTGCCAGGTATGATGAGATGGATCCGAAGGATATGGAAAAGATGGCAACCCTGATGCCGAACGCAACCTACGCGTATTGCCCGAACGGAAGTCATCTATGCATGTGGGATGACCAGGCGGTGTACTTCAAAAACCTCATTCAGTTCCTGAAGACATGCTAGCGCTCGTCAGTGCCATGGCGGAGGAAATTGCCAGCGTCATCGACACGCTGAGCGATGTGAGCACCAAGGAATTCGGGGGCAGAAAGTTCCACACCGGCAAGTTCCACGGCGTCGAGGTCGTGGCTGTCTTTTCCCGTTATGGCAAGGTTGCTGCGGCGGCAACCGTAACCCAACTGCTGGCATCCTACCCCGTGGACCGGCTCATTTTCGGCGGAGTGGCCGGAGGTGTACAACCGGGGTTGGCAATAGGGGATATCGTCGTCGCCACCGATCTGGTCCAACACGACATGGACGCCAGTCCCTTGTTTCCCCGTTACGAGGTGCCGTTGCTTGGCAAGGCGCGCTTCGCAACCGATCCGGATCTTAGGGCCGCACTCACACAGGCGGCCAGGTTATTCGCCGAGCACGATCTGGCCAACCACGTATCCCACGTCGAGCGCACCTTCTTCAAAATGACTGTCCCCAAGGTGGTGGAGGGAATGGTTGCGAGCGGCGATAAATTCTTCGCCAGCAGTGCGGGTGTACGCGACCTGAGAGAGCGCCTGCCCGGTGTGTGTTGTGTCGAGATGGAGGGTGCCGCGGTAGCGCAAGTCTGTGACGAATATGGAATTCCGTTCGCCGTGGTGCGCACGATCTCCGATTCCGCGGACGAGCATTCCGTACACGATTTCCCACGTTTCGCGCGGGAAATTGCCCGTCATTACTCGAAGGGAGTGCTCGTCAGGTACCTAAACTTGGGTAATACCTGAGCGCAAATTGGGTAACCGCCGTCTTTAAGGTGACAGCGGCCCAGGCGCACACTGCGTGACAATTCCTATAGAGAGAGGACTGTCATGTTGAAGCGGCTCAGCGTATTTTTGTACGGCGTGTTGTGTTACGTCGTGTTCTTCGCAACCTTCCTGTATGCGATTGGTTTCGTCTGCAACCTGTATGTACCCCGGACAATGGATGGCCCACCGGTGGCACCGTTGGCCACCAGCCTGCTGGTGGATCTCGGTCTGCTGGTCCTGTTCGCCCTCCAGCACAGCATCATGGCGCGGCCTGCGTTCAAGGCGTGGTGGACGCAATTCATTCCCGAGCCGGCCGAGCGCAGCACCTACGTGCTCGCATCCAGCGTGGCACTGATCGCCCTGTTCGCCTACTGGCAGCCCCTGGGCGGGGTCGTCTGGAATGTCGATCAGCCGGCGGCGGTGATCACACTCTATGCCCTGTGTGCCTTCGGCTGGCTGCTGGTCTTGCTGTCGACCTTCCTGATCAATCACTTTGACCTGTTTGGACTGCGCCAGGTGTGGCTGTACCTGATCGGCAAACCGTATACCCACCTGACCTTCCGCACGCCCGGACCCTACCGGTTGGTTCGGCATCCGCTGTATGTCGGCTGGCTGTTCGCGTTCTGGGCAACGCCCGATATGACCCTTACACACTTGCTCTTCGCGCTGGTCACCACGGGCTACATCTTGGCCGCCATTCAGTTGGAGGAGCGCGATCTGGTGACCCACCTGGGAAGTCAATACAGCGACTACCGGAAACGAGTACCCATGCTCATTCCCGGCACTTCGCTGCTGCGCAGCAGGCACTAGAGCGGCTTGCTGCAGCTCCCCATGTCATTCGAGTGGCAGGTCGATAAAATGGGGGCCGGGTTCAGACGACCGCCGGTCTCCCCCATCATCAACAGCTCACCAGCGAAGCTGTCGAAGACCATCGAGACAGCCACCGCGGCCCAGGTCGCGCCTGCGCAGGGCTGCTGAGGACGCCGGTCAGCCTGTCGTCGCGTTGGACCGGGTGCTCGAGGAAGAGCTCACCCGGTCCATCGAATTATGTCTGCGTCGCACCCGGAGCATGAAAGTCCTGAGTAAGATGCCCGAGTGCAACTACCCGACTTTGTAGACGACCGCGACCTCAGTCTGACGGTCAGCCAACAGCCGCTCAATCCTCAACAGCTCGAACAGCTCACGACCGCAGGGATCGATCTCCCGAGTCTCGCGGAAGTGCGCGCTCTCGGCGATGGCACGCTGGCTTACCGAAACCAAAGGGTGCTGGTGTACGTCAGGGATTCAGCCGTGGCCTTTCACGTGGCCAACTGCGAAAGGATCCGCGCGATGCGCGCGAATCGCCAGCGCGCGCGTTATGTCGTGAGCGCGGCAACCGTCTCGACGCGAGTCTGCCATGACTGCCTGGATGAGCTGCAGTACGAAGACAACGCCAACACCTTTACTGTAGAGCGCTTTTATCACCTGTGGCCGCGGGAGCTGCCCGAAGCCTACGCCACACAGACGGTGCTGTTGGATGACTTTGGTGGCGACTTCGGCGAACACGCCGCCGAGGCCATGGCACTGGCGAATTTTCGGTGTACAAAATGTGGAATCGATCTGAGCGCGGCGGCCTTGCGTAGGTTCCTGCACGTGCACCACAAGGAGGTCGTGAGGTTCGACAATCCGCTCAGCGAGTTGGTGGTGCTGTGCATAGGCTGTCATGCCAACCAGTCCGGTCATGGCCTGATGCGCGCGCTGCTCGACTATTCCGAATTCTCGGTGCTAGCGCGCGGATGACAGTGCCAGGCGATCCAGAGCCGACTGCAAATCGCGCATCGCGGTAACAAAGGCCTCCGGCGTATAACCTTCATCGTTGCGCGTCAGCCGGTACAAACCATCCAGGCGTGCGCGATGCTCCCCTGACCAGCCCAGGTCGATCAGCAGGCCATCAATGGCCATGACGGCCTGCTCAGCGCCGATATAGTCGTGGAATTCTCCTTCCACTCCCAGCGAAACCACCATGTTCAGCAACTGCTGCTGATCTGTGCGCGACCATTGATAGGTGGCGGCTCGGTCCCGGAGCTTGTTCATGATGGCGCCGACGTCGCGAGCGCGGTTCACAATGGCCGTACGGCCGGCCGGTCCCGAGGCAATCAGGGACTGGCTCATCTTGAGCACAGTAGGGGCAATCGAGGGGTCCAGCCGCCGCGCAATCACGTAGGCCATGCGCAGATGACCGTCATTGATCGGCACCTGGCCGGGCTCGATGGCCAGTGTGAGGAGGCGGTGACTCCAGTCATAACGGCGCATGGAGCTCATGTGGCACGCATAACAGTTGAACAGCGCCAACTCCGGGAAGGTCCCGTTGTTTTCAATCCGAGGCCCCTGCAACGCGACCATTTCGGAGGCGGCGGCCGCCAACTGACCGTAAGCCCAGGTCTGCGTGCGGCTGTAGGAGGGTTTGCGCCGCTCATAGTCGGCGTCCACTCGATAGTGAGCAGGCTCAATGGCCTGGAAGGTATCGAGCTCAAAACTCAGGCGCGGGTGTCCCGCGGCCATGATCCGGTGTGTAGCGAACTTGTCAGCGGTGCCGTAGTGACAGGATAAGCACAGCGTGACCCGCTCGTGCAGGTTGGCTGAGGGGTACATCCCCTTGGCCATGTTTTCCGTATAGGTCGCCTTGCGGGAGGTATGGGTTGTAATCCACTTCTCCGATCCCCCGTGGCAGGCCTCACAACCCACGCCATCCGTCAGTGAGAACTTCGGCCCGCGCTTCTCCGGGGGCACGTTGTCAGCATGGCAGTCCAGACAGATCTTCGCCGTAGCGGGGTTCGGCAGGCCGAGCTTCGCTGCCATCGAGCGCGCCCGCGGGGAATTCAAGACCGTGTAAGCCTTGGAGTGAGCGTCCTCATGAGACCAGGTCACGTACTCGTTGAGCAGCACATCGTAGGTCTTGTTGGGTGTCACCGAGCCATGGCACACCGTCGAGGAGCAACTGGCGACGCCGAGATGCTTTTGTGCGAACGCTGTGGAAGGGCCCAACAGCGTGAAAATGATTACTGCGGCTTGACGAACCACGGTTTCCGTTCCGAATCCAGATAGAGGCGCTCCATCTCCTCGCGAGTGAGCGGGCGGGAGCCGATGCGGCCGAAGATGGCGATCTGATGGCCGGTCTCATCGACGCCGCGATCGCGATCGAGTCCCTTCGACAGCGCGAGCGCCGGCTTGCGAGTGGCATAGTGCGCGATCAACTGCGGCCTCGGCTCCGGGCTGAAGCCGTAGAACTTCGGCTGTGTGGCCGGGGAAGTCAGCTGCAAGACCTTTAGTCCCTCGCGGCCATCCGCGACATACGCAAACAGCGAAGCATTGGTCGAGGCGACAACAACATCGCGTGCGTCATGCAGCGTGTCAACGACCTGCTGCATCTTCATGTGCTCGGGCTGCTCGATGTCCACAATGGCCAGACCCTGCTTTCCAGCCGCCACATAGGCATACGTCCGCGCGAGATAGACGCGCTGCGCATCCTGCAGCGGCACCACACCCGGAACGACGACGGGATGCTTCTTGTCGGTAACATCAATAGCTCTGAGTCCTTCGCGATCCGTGACAAACAGATACCGGAATTGCAGGGCCGAGGCGCGCCCATCCTGCAGCGGCACCACGCTTTCAACCCGAGGATGCAGCGGATCATCGAGGTTGAGAATCACAACGCCCGCATCAGCGACGACGTACACGAAGTGTCCACCGATCACCACATGGCGCGCACCCTGCAGAATGCCGCCTTCGTTCCAGGTCAGCGCCCGGCGCAGAAAGTTGTTGCGGGGATTTCCGTCCGCGAGCGTGTTGATGTTCGTCAATATCAAACCCTCCCGGGAGTCCGTGATCAGCGCGTAGCTGTAGATCGGGTGAAAGGGCTGCTCCTCGTTGTCTTCCCGCATGAGCTTGCCCTGGTTGCGCGCCGGGTCGATGGGTTGATTGGTGGGCAAGGCCACGCAAGTCGCATCGCTCGAGGCAATCCGCGTCTGGTGCCCGAGCGGGCTGTCCGGTCCCGTGAGAATCGGTTGACTGACCCCCTTGTTGGCGATACTGGCAACGTCATACACCTGCATCCCGGTCCGACCCTCAGCGGCGTAAACATATTCGCCGCGCATCTGCAGACACCGGATCGGATCACCTGAATGCTCATGTGCATTCTGTAACGCACCCTTGAAGCTCTGATGCTGCGCGTAGTTGTCCGGATAGGCATATTTCTGCAGGTAACTGCCGAGAACGGCTTGCGGCTCATCCCACTCCGTAACCTGTACGCCTGTTACTCCGCCGGCCGTACCCACCCAGGCGTAGTAGCCGACAAAGTTCACGAAGTTGGTTCCCTGCAGCAGCAGCTGGGCCATGATTGCGTTGTTGTCGTTGGCCGCGCTCAGATGGCAGTCATCGCAGGTTTTGGTCTCAGTCAGCCGCTCCGTATGCGGGTAGTGCGGGTTGAACGCCTGTGAGCTGTAACCGCTGGCCGAAATCGGCGGCTGTTGAATGTAGGTCTTCTCGCGATTGATATTGGTCTGCGAGACCACGAGCGCCGAGCTCGAGCGCACGGGCGCGATCCGGCCGCCATCGGTAGGGCCGCGGCGACCCAGGCTGAACATGTCATCGCGGGCCACTTGCGGGTTGTAAGTGGCCACCACTCGCGAATCGCCGCCTTCATACCGATGGCTCGGTGTCTTCCAGTTGGCCTCGGTGGGCAGATGACAGCCGCCGCAACTCGTTGTCCACGAGGTATGGCACGAGTAGCACTCCAGATCCTTCGTGCCGTGAGCGCGTTGCGCAATGGGAACCTGCGGTCCCCACTGCTGGGTATGGGTGTCCTTGCTCATCAGCTTGGCGCGGGCAGAGCGTTCGTTGTAGTCGGGTGACTTCGGATTGACGCTGTCCTTGACCAGGTGAACCCGCCATTCCTGTCCGGGATTGACGAGCGAACGCTGATACAGCTTGCCTTCACGCCACTCAAACCGCTTGCCGCCGTCCGGATTGCGCAGGAGCGTCAGGTCAGTACCCTTGGGCGGAGCTGCCGGACCGGAAGTGCGCAACGTCGGATAGGCGTCCGCGGTGCCATGGCAGTCAACACACGCGATCTCGATCGCCTGCGCAACCTCGCCGTAGATATAGCCGTTGCCATGATTGTCGCGGGCAAAATGGCAGTCCACGCAATGCATGCCCTTGTCCATGTGGATCGAGGCCATGTGCACCGCTTTCTGGAATTTATGCGGATCGTCATCGCTGACCGGGGCGCCTTTCGCATCCAGCAGTGTGCCGTGGCGGTCGCGTTTGAAGATGGCCCGGAAATTCCACCCGTGACCGTGGTAGTCCGCGAACTGTGTGTCGTGCAGCGACGGATTCAGCTCACTCACATGTTGAACAAAGTCGATGTCAGCCCACTTGCCTCGCGGTGCTGCGCCTTCGGGATTGCGCTGGTTGATTTCCCTGATCTCATCAGGCGTCGGGTACTTCTGCTTTTCCGGCCACATGCTCGGAGCATCCGACTCGTAGTCCCACATGGTGTAACCCATGAACGAATTCACAAACACATTGGGTTGGTGCATGTGACAGACCATGCACTGGCTCGTGGGAATGGAGCGGGTGAAGCGATGGGCCATGGGATGCCCGGACTCGTGCTTCGGAATGACCGGGTCCACGCTGCGGCTCTCACCCATGTTGCCGGCCTTTGCATACGGCCCGGAGTGCTTCTCGTCCCGGTCATTCGCGTAGACGACATGACATCCAGAGCAGCCTGATCCGCGGAAGTCGCCGGGTTGATCGTCCGTGCCCATGAACCACATGTACGGATCGTTGAGGCGCGTCTTGTGGACGTTGAGCACGGGAATGGCTACACGGCCAGCGGTTCCGGGCCCTCGATTGGATACATGCAAATCGGGCCGCCCGGGCTCGTTCAGGTTCTGCAGGCCGCCGGTGATGTTGGGCAGGGCAATTTCGGGAAACCGATTGCCGGTTGTGCGTCCTCCCGGCTCAAACACGCGGAAGACGTCGGCAGGCGGAACCGATTCCCACTTCGGTACCGCCTGCAGATTCGGCAAGACGCCATGCAGGAAGAGGGCGCTCGCCGGGTCCGGCAGCGTCGGCCCTTCGATACCGGCGGCCTGCCCATTGCTGGTGAAGGCCTCTCCCAGGATGTAGCGTTTGAATGGCAGAACGCCGTTGTTGTAGGAGGCTCCGCCGAAGAACATGGCTCCCGTCGCCATCAGGCTTCTCTGAGCGGCTGCAATGATGGACAGATGGCAGGCGCCGCAGGCCTGCTTGGCCACGCGGTAGTCGCCGGGATTCACAAACCGGATGAACGCGGGCGATTCGCGGTTGAGAAGCGTGTAACTGCGCTGCGGCTTGGCGCTCTTGGGATAACCCCACTCGTCGGGAAACTTCGGCAGCACGTGGGCTTTGTCGCGCAGCTGGCTGTATTCCAGCTCCATCCGGGCGATCCCTCGCGGCGGGATGACACTGGCGTCGCCACCGTGGCAGTCGGTGCAGCCCAACTTGACGGCCGGGTTGTCGTGCATGGACAGGGCATCCGTCCGCTCATGGCAGCCCAGACAGCCGATGCTCTTCCGATTGACATCCGCGAGCGTCTGATCCGCAGGCGCCGCCTGCTGCGCAACAGCCATCCCGGGCACGATCAGCAATGCAAGCAGTAAAAGAACTCTCATCTCAGTAGGTCAACACGAGATTGAAGAACAGGGAGAACGGCGCGCTCGACCCCACGAGTGGCCGGGCCGCCGCCGAGGCAAACAGTTTCGCGAGTGATAAACGCGCAATGATGTTCTGCGAAATAAATGGGCGGTAAATGGCATCCAGCGAGGCATCGGTACCCACGGTGTTGGAGATATCGGAACGACCGAGGATCGCCACCAGCGGCGCCGTGTTGGCGAACAGGATGTGGCTGACATCCATTGAGACCCGCAGTGACGGCATCAGATCCAGGTCGGCCCCGATACCGAGCAACTCCAATCCGGGATTCGTGAAGTTGGACTCGCCTGTGTCGCTCGTCGACCGCAACGAGGGGAACAGCGAATCGCGCTGCTTGAGATCAATCGCGTTGGCTACCAGCGCGACACGCTGGTGGATAAAGAACGTGGAGTCGGTGCCGGCAAAGATGGCAGTCTGGTTGATGCCGTCAAAGCCGTGGCTGCTGCCATCCGTGGGATCACCATCACCTGAGGCATACAACCCCGAGGCGCGGACCCGGATCCAGTCGAAATCCCGAGACAACTCGAGGGCTGCGAAGGTCGCTTGAACCTTTGACAGCGTACCGGTAAACACTCCTTCGGCCTCACGCCCCAGTACCTCATAGGCGCTGCCAGTCAGGTTGAACGTCCCTATGTGTCCATCAACGCTGTAACCCAGGTAGACAACGTCGTAGTCATGGCGAGCGCCTGAGGCAAACGCCGGTGTGCCGTTCTGCACAGTGACGCGCGTCCCGGCAGCACGGCTGCGGTCATATATAAACACCGCCTCCGAATTCAAACCCTTCCACCCCAGGTCCTGGATGTAGAGATTCCCCATGACGACATCATTGGCCGGAATCCCCGCGCCGAGCTCGTTCTGACGGGCCGGATTCTTCGGCAGCCGCCGAAACCAGCCCAGGCTGTACTGATAGAGGTTGTTGTCCCTGGTACCGAACAGGCGGATTCCCGCCGGCTGATCCGCGAGTACAAATCCCCGGAAATCGCTCGTCACCGGCTGAATGCCGATGCGGAGGCTGTCGAAGTCATAGTGGGCTGATACATCCCGCAAGTGTTTCTCGAAAAAGAGTGCCTGGGCTCCAACGGAGGTTGTGGTGGTTGTTGCGGCGCCGCTGGTGCTGGTGGAGCTGTAGTTGAAGATGGGCGTCAGGCGCAGCTGATAGTCGGGCGGCCGAAAAATCGTATCACCCTCGTACAACACTGCATCGACGCTTGCCGTCTGGCTGTTGAAGAACTGCCGGGCCGCCACGCGCCGTGATTCGAACAGCGAGGTGGTGCTCACCGTGAGCACCGAGAAACCGTCCTTTCCCCAGATCGGTCGATCTCCCTTCAGTACATTGTTCGTGTTGTAGGGGTCCGTGAGGTTGGCCGGATGGCCGAGCGAATCGACGATCCGCCAGCGGTCAACCGGTATCGATCCCGACAGCGGCGATGTGGTCGGCGTAGGCAGCCGCGTGGGATCACAATCCTCCGGCTGCAACCGCTGCGGAGATTCCTCTCCGGGCCGCTGGCGGTGCGCCGCCGGATCGTCGGGCGGACAACCTGAATTCGGATCCACTTCGGCCGCAAACGATTGCAGCGCGGCCGTGATCCAGATCCAGCCCAGCAACAGGGTAGGCGCGGCTTTCATTGCAACAACCGAGCCCCGTCAAACCGCCCCCGATTCGGCAGGTGGAACCGATGACACATGACGCAATCCGACTCGAGCTTGCTGCTGTCGCCGACTCCGCCATGGCATTCCCGGCACTTGCCGATCTGCGGCATCAGGATGTCGCTGCTCTGTTTAGAGTGGGGTGCGGCGTCATGACATGAAGTGCACGGCTCGGTGGTATGAGCTCCGTGATTGAAACGGGCCCGCGGCATCCAGTTCTGGGTCAACCGGACCGGCGCGACTTTCCATTGATCGAACCCCGTGGCGCCCACTACGTGAGTCACATCGTGGCAATCGACACAGACGCGCCGTTCGAGCAACTCGCGAGCCATCTTCAGCGACTCTGTGTCGGCCCAATCGCGGGCACGCCGCTGCTCTTCGAGTGACATCCGGCGCGCCTCCCCGCCGGGTCGGCGCATTCCTCCATCGGCACGGGCAGGCGATCCAGCTTCGAGATATTGCCGGCTGAAATGCTCACGCAGAGCCCGGAACATTCTCGGCAGATCGCCGTGGGGCACGCCACTCGAGGGATCGTGCTCATCGAAGTGCAGGCTGTGACAGCCGCTGCATTGGATTTCCATGCGGATGGGCATCATTTCCCGGCCGCTGGCATTGGGCTTGTGGCAGTCGCCACACTCCAGCACCCGCTCCCCCAGGGGTGACTTGATGCCCTTGGGGTTGAGATGCTGCGCGTGTGAGAACTTGAGGTGCGACGTCTCTTTGAAGGTCGCCGGATTACTGGCTTGCAGCCAGGTGGGCCGCCATACGCCCGGTGCGACGATCGAGTCCTCAGCCAACACAGCCAGGCGGAATTGCGGGTGGTCGGAACCGAAGTCCGAGGAGTTCTCCACCAGCGCGTTGGACTCGAGCTTGCTCATGCGGGCGTGGCAATCGGTGCACAGCCGCTGATCGCGCAGGACCAGCGTCGCAGGCTCCTTGTGCTCGAAATGACACTGAGCGCAGCGCTCACGATCGAACAGAGTCAGGTCGGCGGAGCGCACATCAACATGATGTTGGACTTCGGCGTGGCACGCCTCGCATTCCGAATTGCGGACCGGTTGGAAAGGGTTGACGTGGCAGGCCGTGCAGTCATTGCCGATAAATCGGTGTGCGGAGTGCAACGGTCCAGACGACCACAGAGCGTCACTCGGCACGAGCGGAGTGCTGCGCAGGATCTTGCGCATGGATGGCCCGAGAAAGGTGCCGATCGGTACCAACAGGAAGATCGCTGCCACGCCGATGGTCAGCGTCCACGACCAGAAACTGATCGTGTAGCGGGACGACTGATTCCGGGTGCTCGCGGCAGAGGCGGGCAGTGAATCGTCAGTTGAGAAGGGGTCCTCGACCCGCACGATGCACGCATATTCGCCGCGCCCACGTTGGACCTCGACTTTGGTTTCGCCGAGTTGGAGCGTGTCGTCCGGATCCAGATGCACGCGGGTTTGGCGGCGACCATTGACCAGGACACCCTTGGGCCCGAGTGCCGTCAGGAGCACTCGTCCGTTCGGCGCCACTTGCAAGGTGGCATGGCGCGGATCCACATCCTCGTGAGGTACCTGGAGCTGCTGATCCGGCGCGCTGCCGATGGTCAGCTCCCGGGTTTGAAAGACAGTTCCGGGAATTTGCTGGTGTGCAGCAGACGTATTCCCGGAGACCCCGCGTATGAGGCAAATCAACATCGCCTCACCTCACCAGTACAGAAAGACTGTAACGATGTGGATGAGGAGCGCTGCCAGCAGGGCACAACACATCGGCACGTGCAGGAACAACCAGATCCGCAGCAGCGCGGCGAGCTGCGTTTCACGGCGTAGACGCTGCAGCAACGCGGCCTTCGAGCCCGCGAGCTCCAGCAGCTTCTGTACGCTCGTCAGCGCGATCCGGGTCTGGCTGCCCGAGCGCCGCTCCGCCAGTGTCCGGATCAGGGCCCGCTGATTGATGTTGGGGACGATGTGAGAGCTGCGCGCCGCGCCGCCTGAACCCATCAGCATCGTCGATTCGTCACGACCGCGCAGTTGTTTCCACAAATTGCCGCCGCCCAGGTCCGTGCGCCGGGCACTTTCGGCCAGCAACCGGGTGATCTCGGGTGAGATGCCCTCGGCCAGCTCGAGGGCGCTGCTGTCGATCTCCGCGATCTGCCGCAAAAACTCGCTTCGGCGCAGGTTCCCGCGCTGATGCATCATCGCGCCGGGGAAGCTGATGTAGGCATACACACCCCAGCAGCCGCTCAGTGTGACGATGCACATGAGCACATACGCGACCGTGTGAACGTTGGCACCGAAATGCATCCCGCTATGAAGCGTCGCGATCAATAGGGCCGCGAGCCCGAGATACACGTGCGCTGATACCCAGCCGAGCGCGGTGCCGATGTTGGAGCCGAATGAGCGCTTGCGGATGCCGAACAGGGCCAGAAAGATCACGAGCAGGGCCGCGATGGTTCCCAGTGTGTAGCCGAGCCAGGTGCCCCCATTGGGCGGCACGCGCGGCCGGTCGAGTGTGTAGGCGGCGATCGCCAGGAGTGATGCGGTACCGGCGATCAAACCATAACGATAATTGCGGAAGTTGATAAATGACTGATGCATGGAGCTTGCGCCACGAGCGGCGTCTACTCCAACGCCACGGCGCGCTGACGCGCCAACTCGATCACATCCTGTGCGTGAATTCTGATCGCAGCTCCCGTCGGGCAGGCGCGAACACACGCCGGCCCGCCTTTGAGGCTTGCGCAGACATCACATTTGACGGCGGTTTTCGCGGCTTCGGCGGGTTTGACACCTCGCAGACGCTCGAGCAGGGAGAGCTTCTGCTCCTTCTGCGCCATCTGGATGACTCCGTAGGGGCAATTCTCTTCGCAATTGCCACACCCGATACACGTCTCGTCGATAAAGACTTCGCCGTTGGGAAGCCGATGGATGGCGGAGGGTGGACAATCCCGCATGCAGTGCGGATGTTCGCAGTGCCGGCAGGAAGTAGGCAGATGCAGTGAGTGCAGGGAGGGTCCGGCGCTTCGATCGAGTCTCGAGACGCCCTCGTGAGTGGCCGCGCAGGCCTTCTCGCATTGATCGCAACCCACGCACAAAGTCTCATCAATCACCAGGACACTGGTCGCTTCGCCGAGTCCGTGTGACATCAGATAGTCGAACACGCTGCCCGCCTTGGGCCGCGCCTGCATGTGGGCATATTGTGTGAGCTGCTCGGTTCGCTCGGCTTCCATCTTGGCGGCGAGGCGCGCGTCTGCCTTCAGGAGCGCCTTGAAGCTCGCAAAATCGATGCTCAACGCCTCAGTGGCCACCATCGCCTTGGCATTCAACGAGCGTGTTGTTTCCGCAGACAGGCAGCCGAGGGCATCGAGAAACGAGTTGGCCGCGCAATAGCCGACCACCGTGTCCTGGTTGCCGTTGCGTCGTGACAGGGCGACCGAGCCGCTGCGCACCAGGTAGAAGCGCTCGATGGCATCGCCTTCCTTGAAAATCTCCGAGCCGGGTGCGAAACGGTGCAGGCCCACTGCCTTCGACAGCGTGTGAATGGTTTCCGGCGCGGCATGCGGCATCAGCAGAACCCGCAGGGCACGGAGCGCGTACACCGTGTCGATATAAGCGCGCAAGGACTGCTCAGTGCGCATCAGCTTTTTGATAGCACTGTGTGGAGTCTCCAACAGAATGCAGTCCAGGCCGGCCACTGCGGAAGTCTCGTGCGGACGTCCCGAAATCAAGCTCATTTCCCCGATCAACTGTCCGCCGCGCAGGACCATCGGCGCGCCGCCGCCCACATCGAGGTGCACCTCACCCCGCAGTACGTTGAATATGCTCGAGGCGTAGTCGCCCTTGGCGAAGATGCTGGAGCCTCTGGAGGGCGTCGTGATCGTGCTCACCAGCAACAGCTCGCGCAGAGCCAACATCTGGATATCGCGGAACAGCGGCAGTCCTTTGTGAATCATGCTGACGATGCGTTCGACATCGCCGCCGCCGCGCAGCGTGCGGAACTTGGCCCGCAGGATGTCGTGATCGGCGGGCGCCACCTCGCGGCCGAGCAGATGCTCGACGACCTCGTAACCCTGGTTCATGGCCTGCTTGATGAGCGGATAGCCGGCGAGGGCGCCGATGACATAAAGCCCCGGCACGGTCGACTCGAACTTCGGTGTCAGCTCCGGCAGCGAATCCGCGTCCGCTGAAATGAAGCGCACTCCCGCGGATTCGACGAGTTGGCGCGGCGGAATGGCGCCGAGGCGGGCAATCACGCGATGACAGGGGATTGCACGCTCCCCTTCCTGGGTCGTTATCACCATGCGATACGGTGCGGCCGCTCCATCGGCACTGCGCACGGCGCTGAGGCTCGCGACTTGCGCATTCATAAAACACTTGATCCGGCCGGCGCTGATCGCCTTGGTGATCTTCGCCGCGTTGGCATCCTTGGCGCGCGGAAAGCCGTTACTGCGGTTCAGCACCACCACCGAGTTGTTTCTCGACAGGGCGATTGCATTTTCAATCGCCGCATCGCCGGCGCCGATTACGACGATGGTCTCTGCGCGCAACGCCTCCGCTGACTCCAACGTGTATTGGACACAAGGCAGATCGCCGCCCGGCACGCTGACACGACGTGGATGACCCTGCACGCCGAGCGCGAGAATAACATTCTTGCCGCGAATGACTTCGCCGGACTTGAGGGAAATCTCGAAACTGCCGCGCGTGCCGCGGATCGAGCCGACCTCGGCGCGATATTTTATGTTGACCTTCTTGGCGCGGATGCCTTCTTCCCAGCTTTCCAGGATGGCCTCGCGCTTGCCCGCGGCGAACTGCATGTCGCTGCGCAGTGGCAGCACGCTGGGCTCGGCCATGACGTGCTTGAAGTGCTGATATTGTTGAATCGTATTGGCATGCGCGGCGCCCGCTTCGAGCAACACGTGGGCCATTCCTGCCTCGCCGGCGTGTGCCGCCGCGCTGAGGCCACCCGGTCCCGCCCCTACAATGACCAAATCAAATAAGGCTGAATCCATCCGCAGGGCATCCCCGTTTGATTGCCGTTCCCGTGGACGTCTTATACTGACTCGAGGGAACACAATGCAAAAGATGTAGCCGTCGGGCGACGATGTTGTGTCAGAAATTGTAAGCGCGGCGTTGAAATCAACATCGCCGGGACTGACGTCTCGGGCGAGTCAATGCGCCGCGGAAATGCGACGCATATCGGCGACAGATTCAACAGCGGCGGCAGCTGTCAATGCTTCCAGCACTTTGCCGCCGGCTATGACGCCTCTTCGGGATCGCGCCACCATTTTTCTATTCTCACCACCGCTTCGTGGTGTACGAGCAGGTGGCCGCCGTGCAGAACCTCGATGCCTTTAAACATCGTGCGCCCGTGGACGGGCTTCTGTGACGCGAACAGGATGCGGCCGCCCGTGCGGCAGTAGAACAGGGGAAAGTTGCCAAGGTGATCGGTTGCCGCCACCGTCCGTCGCGACCAACGCTCCCAGGCTACAAACGCAAAGTCGCCGTACACGCGTTGCGGCGTCTCCTCGCGCCACCTTTTGTAGCATTGCCGCAGAATCTGCGCGTCCGAGAGTGTTGCAGCGCGCGGCGCGTCAATTTGCAGCTGCCGCAGCAGCCCTGCGCGAGCATGCAGGCGGGCGCGACAGACGAAAATCAACTCGGGATCGACGCCAGGTTGGGTGTCGAGCGGATCCTCCGGCAGCCAGCACAAGCCCCGGCAGACTGCGGCAAAGGCGCCGCTGTCATCGACCCAGACAGCGTGAGCGGGATCGCCGCGACTCAACAGCTCGCTGCGGCCGGGCAGGGCCGCGGCCATGGCCGTGATATCGTGGGATCCGCAGCCGCCTGCGGCTGCCATTGCAGCAAACATGACATCCCTCCCGCGAGTGCCCTGACACTAACAGAAGGTCTGCGCGGGCTCATCCCGCGCCGCGCCATGCTTCAGATGCGGTCGAGCTCGAGGAGGGGTTTGATGAACCTGGAATAGTGGCGCCCGCGCTTGACGGAGTCGCCATAAATGCGCTGCCGCACCTGCCAGGAGCTGGGGGTCGCGACGGGGCGGGGGTTCTCATTGAACTTCAGGCACGCCTCATCCCACGCGAGCCCCAGGTGCGCGAGCATCTTGCGCGTCCAGCCTTCCTGATCGGCCACGAGCTGCTCGTAAGGGACGTCGAGGAGCGTGCCGGGCGGCAGGACCTTGCGCCAGTGAGCCATGAGGCGGGCGTGTTGCCGGTAGTAGTTGGCGAGGTCGTTGAGATCGAAGGTATAGTTCTGGGGCAGCGCAAAATGCTGGAAATAACACGACAGGCACGTGTCGATCGGATCGCGCTGCACGTAGAGGATGCGCGCGTCCGGGAAAACTGAGTGAATCAGACCGAGGAGATCGGCATTGCGGGGCATCTTGTCCACCACATAACCGGCATTCGCGCTGCGACTTTTCAGCACCTGCAGGTAATCCGTCGCGATCTTGTGCCGCTGCTCGGCCGGCAACAGCTCCTTGCGGATGCGAGCTTCGTCACTGCGCAGTTCATCGGGCCAGAATTCCAACTCACCGGCGCCTGCGACGGCGGGGTGCGATGCCAATATCTGCTCGACGAGTGAAGTTCCGGAGCGCGGCATGCCGACGACAAACACCGGGCGCGTCGAGGAAGAGCCGCCGGCTTTCACGCTCTTGATGGCTTCCGGCGTGTAGACACACGCCATGTCATTGACAAACCGCGAATGCTCACGCACGTCATAGGGGCTCGCGAGCGGCTTCATCAGCTCGTTACCACGCTTATAGTTGCTGAACGCCTGCGCGTACTTGCCGAGATCGTCGTAACACTTGCCGACTGCAAAGCGCAGGGAGGCCGCTTCGAGCGGGCTCTGGATTTCGTTGGCCCGTGTCTCGGTATCCGCAATCCACTGTGCATCTTGTGGGCCCATGCGCCGGCAGACTGACAGGCCGACCAGGGCGGCCGGCAGGTTGGGGTCCGACTGTAGTGCCTTTCGATACAACTCTTCAGCCGCGCTGAAGCGGCCCGCGGAGCGCTCCAGGGAGGCGAGTCCTGCCAACGCGGGTGCGAAGCGGGGTTTGGATTTGAGGATCTTGTCGTATTCGACCCGGGACTTGTCGAGCAGGCTCTGGGCCGCCAGCGCCTCGGCGAGATGGGTCCGGATCAACGGGTCCGTGCGTCGAGCCGCCACGGCACGTCGGAAATAATTCTCAGCATCCGCATAACGGCCCAGCGCCATGCGCAGATTGCCCATGTTGAAAATCGCATCGGCGTTATTGGGACTGAGGGCCAGCGCCGCGTGCAGTTGTTTGCGCGCTTGTTCGAGACGACCCAGCCTGATCAGAGTCGCGCCGAGATTGTTGAATCCGGCCAGGTCCTCGGGGCGGCGAGCGATATATTCCTGGTATTGCGCGACCGCCTCCAGGTAGGCGCCGCGCGCCGCCGACTCGTCGGCTCGGCGAAGGAGCGTCTCCGGCGACTCGGCTCGGCCCGATTTGCCGTCGCTGCCAGATGCGGCAACGGCCCCCTGCGGGCTGTCAGCTCCGGAGGTCAGGATGCTGATGAGCAGCGTCTGCGTCACGTCGTGCGCGGTCTCAGGCGCCACGCCTTTCTCGAGCAGTCGCCACTTGAACGCATTCGCGAAGCGAACCCGCTTGTAGAAACCCAGTTTCCGTGTGCGCAGCTCGGCCGCACCGCGGTCGAGAAACTCGCGAATGTAATCGCCGGTCGTCTGAGCGGGGAATGAATCTGCCAGAGCGGACCCCGCATCGACGGCGTCCTTTGCCTTGAGCCAACCCAATATCATGCACCGCATCGTATAGGGCCCAGGACCCGCCACAGTGGACGTAAGTCTCACGCAATCCCGTTCCCGCGTTAACTTTTGTTTAGACATGCCCTCAACTGAGACTCGGGTCTCACTGGCGCCGGCTCGGGGACGCTTCGCGCCGCGAGGCAGCCGTGCGTCGCGTCCCGCTCGCGCGGCCGGAGCAGCGCCCGCAAAGTGGCCTCCATTCGCACCACGATAGGAGTTCCCACATGATTATCGGCATCCTCCAGCACACACCGGTCTGGGTCTGGGTCGTCTTTGCGGCCATTGTGCTGCTGGGCCTGCAGCAAACCCGCACCCGGGACGTCAGTATCGCGCGCGCCACGATCCTGCCTGTTGTCATGATTGTGCTGTCGTTGAGCGGGGTTCTCGGGGCGTTTGCGCACGTACCGCTCGCGTGGGTGGCTTGGGCGGTCGGCGTCGGCTCATCCCTGTTGCTGGCCAGCAAAGCAGTGGCTGTCCGCGGCGCCTCTCGGTCGACCCAGCCAGGCCACCTGCGGATACCCGGCAGCTTCGTGCCGGTCATTCTCATCCTGGCCGTGTTCATCACGAAGTACACAGCAGGAATCGCACTGGCGATGAATCCGTCTCTGGCGGCAAACACGGGTGTGGCCGTGGCGCTGAGCTTGGTGTACGGCGCTTTCTCAGGCCTGTTTTGGGGCCGAGCCCAATCGCTTCGCGCGGTGATGCGAGGCCAGCACGGCGCCGCCGCGTAATCGCCATCGATCGGGCAAAATGCGCAGCCATGCGCCCTGCCATCGGCAACAACTCGGTTCGAGCCAGTCCTGGCCAGGCCGCTATCAGGCGTCGCAAGCGTTATCTCGCCCGAGCGCTGCGTAGTGTTGTGTTCGGCGTCGTAGCCGGACTCTCCATTGCCTTCGTTCGCCAGCAGCCCCTTGCGACGACCGTCGTCTACTCTGTCTGCATTTCACTCGCTTGTTGGTTTTTCATCGAAAGTGGTCGGTATCTGGTGGCCACTTATGTGGGCACCGGCGACGAGCGGCCGGGTTGGCCCGGATGGCGCTGGATGACCGCGGTCGTCATCGTCGGCGGCTGTCTTGGAATGCTGGGTGGCACTCTGTTTGGTGACACGCTGACGGGCCACCACACCCTCATTTTCTCGGATGCCGAAGACCTGCGACACCTCCTCGGCGACCTGTTGTTCGTACTGCTGCCGGCCTTGGTTATTACCTATTTCTTCAACGCCCGCAGCGTCATCGCCGATCGGGAGGCGGCGGCTCAGGCCGCGCAACGCCAGGCAGCAGAAAGCCGCTTGCGCCTGTTGGAGTCCCAACTCGAGCCCCACATGTTCTTCAACACGCTGGCCAACCTGCACGTGTTGATCGGCATCGATCCGCCCCGGGCCCAGGCAATGTTGGACCAGTTGATTGCGTTCCTGCGCGCCACCCTGAACGGGTCGCGCGCAACCGAGCATCCGTTGGGCGCGGAGTTTTCCCGCACCCGCGACTACCTCGCATTGATGCAGGTACGCATGGAAGACCGCCTGCACACCCACTTCGATCTGCCGGATACGTTGGCCGATGTGCCCGTACCTCCGTTGCTGTTACAGCCCTTGGTGGAAAACGCCATCAAGCACGGTCTCGAGCCGTCTGTAGTCGGCGGTCGCATTGAAGTGCGAGCCGCGAGGGAAGGGGACTCCTTGACCCTGACTGTGCGCGATACGGGAGTAGGTTTGGGGCAGCGCGTGACACGAGGCACGAGTTATGGTCTTCAGCATGTCCGCGAGCGACTCGCCACCGTGTATGGAGGAGCCGCCTCGCTCAGCCTGGATGCGGCGAACGATGGCGACGGTGGTACTCTGGCGATCATCCGCATGCCTTTGAAGCAATGACCGCGACCGCACTGATTGCTGAAGACGAGCCCTTGCTGGCGGCCAACCTCAAAGCACTGTTGGCAAAGCTCTGGCCGGAATTGCAGATTGTGGCCACGGTGACTCACGGCGCGGCCGCTGTGGAGCAAGCTTTAGCGCACAGGCCTGACATTGTCTTCCTGGATATCCGGATGCCGGGATTGTCGGGGCTGGAAGCCGCCGAGTTGCTTGCGGAGGATTGGCCGGGCGATGGGCCGCTGCCGCTGATTGTCTTTGTGACTGCGTACGATCAGTACGCGCTGCAGGCATTCGAGCATGCGGCTGTCGACTATGTGCTCAAGCCTGTGGAAGCGGATCGGCTCGCTGCCACCTGCGGTCGCCTGCGGGGCGCATTGGCGGCGCGTAACAAAACAACAACCGATCTGCCGGATGACCTGATCGCGGCTCTGTCGGCACTGCGCAACGCGGGACCGCCCGTGCCGCGCCTGCGAGTGTTGCAGGCCAGTCTCGGTGCCACGATTCACATGGTGCCCGTGGCGGATGTGTTGTATTTCGAAGCGGCCGACAAATACATCAAGGTGGTGACCGCCGCGCGCGAGTACCTGATTCGGATGCCGCTGCGTCAGTTGCTGCAGCAGTTGGATCAGGAGGAGTTCTGGCAGGTGCATCGAGCCACAGTCGTGCGCGCGGAAGCTATTGCGACCGCCACGCGAGACGACACCGGCAGAGTGGAACTTACGCTGAAAGCCCACCCCACCAAGGTTGCCGTGAGCCGCCTCTACGCGCACCTGTTCAGAGCGATGTAGCGGACGGCCCCCCGCGCGTGCGCGCGCCGTCAGCCGACACACTTAAGTGGATACTTGACTATCGGGCGAGCCAGGTCCAAACTTAAGTCACCACTTAACTGAGGTTGTCGCCATGAACGTAGCCCACAGCACTTTCGTGATTGAGAGAAAGTATCCTGCCGCCCCCCAGCAGGTGTTCCGGGCCCTGTCGGACCCCGCCCGCAAGCGCCGCTGGTTCGCGGAAGGCGAAGGCTTCGAAGTCGATTCCTTTGAGATGGATTTCCGGGTAGGGGGCTTCGAAAGAGCGCGGTTCCGGTTCAAGGAAGGTACGCCGGTCCCTCCGGGTACTCCCTGTGCGAACGACACTGTGTACCTCGACATCATCAACAACGAGCGAATCGTGATCGCCTACACCATGACCGTGGGAGGCAACCGCATGTCGTCCTCGCAGTCGACCTTTGAGTTGGTGCCCGATGGCACCGGCACAAAGCTGGTGTTCACCGAGCAGGCGGCGTTCTTTGCCAACGCGGATGGGCCGCAGATGCGCGAGCAGGGCTGGCGCGCATTGCTCGAGCAGCTGGCCAGGGAGTTGGCACGCTAGTGCACGCTCAAACAGTTGACGTCAACCGCGTGTTTCATGCGCTGAGCGATGCGACTCGCCGGCAGATGATCGAGCGGCTGAGCGAGGGGCCCGTGTCAGCCTCGGAGTTGGCCAAGCCGCTGGGGGTTTCCCTGGCGGCAGTGGTCCAACATCTGCAGGTGCTGGAAGAGTGCTCACTGGTCCGCAGCGAAAAGGTCGGCAGAACCCGCCTGTGCCGGATGGAATCGGCAGGCCTGCGCGCGGTGGAAAACTGGATCACCGAGCGCCGCACCTCCTGGGAGCGCAAATTCGACCGCCTCGGCGACCTGCTGGCCGACGAGGACCCATCGAAGCCCTGACGTCCGCGCCCGCGCGTGCTCCGCAGACCGCTGACGCCAAGGGGGCCATCAAGCCGCCGACGCCCAGGGCCAGCACGACCGATAACGCCAAGCCGAGCGCCGAGGGGCCCTATCGCCGCAAGCGCCAAGCACGCCAGCGTCGTTCCCTGCGCCCGAGCGTGCTAGGAGGCGGTCGGCAATCACCCGATGCTGATCTTCAGCACGTTATCCCGCGGCTTTAGCGCCTGCTCCACGGCCGTCAGCGCCACCAGCGCGGCGCCGCGCCGGTGCGGGTTCGGCTCTGTCTCGAACGCCAACGGCGTGTCATTCAACGTGACGGAGTTGACCCCACACCCGGCCCCCCTGATCTGGTAATTCAACTCAACAGCCCGCCCCAGGAGGCTCGACTCCACCCGCAACCCATTGAGCGTCGACGGAATAACCGGATCGACGCGCACGACGCGCGCTTCCTGGCTGACACCCAGGAAGCGCCGGAGAATCAATCCCAGCGCGATTCCAGCGCCGCTCGAATACACCCGCCACCCACCATCCAGCGCAATGGACCCACGCCCAATGCGCTGATACTCCTCACTCGCCTGATACCGATCCTCAAACGCCGCATCCGAGCTCGAGTAATAGCAATTGGCCTGCCGCAACGTAGCCTTGGGCACAATGGAGCGAATCCCGATCGGATTCGCCTGACACAGCGCGTGCAGGAACTTCTCGGCCTCGCCAACGTGCGCAAGCGCCTGCGCATAGCGCAGATGCGCGTGCATATACATCAACCCGATCTCACGCCCGAAAAAAGTCGCCGTCTCCGCGCGCTGGAACAACTCCATCAACCCACCGTGATAAGGCATAGGTCGATCAAACAGACGAACGCCATCAGGGGTGCTGAGATGTTGGTCAATGAGCTTCAAATGCTCACGTGACTGCTCCGGCGTCAGCAGGTCTTCAATAATCGCGTGAATCATGGCCAGCGAGCTGTACCGAACCCCGGTGGTCTGATCGCTCGGGTGCAGCAGATAGCGCGGATGTTTCTCGTCGTTAAACAAGGCATAGCCCGTCAGCACGCCATCCACGACCAACAAGCGCTGAAAATCCTTCTTGATCCTCTCAGCCCAGGCCGCAAAGCGTTCGGCCTCCTTTACGCGACCGAGCGGCCGCAACACGCTCGCAAGCGATACCAGTGCCTGGTGGTGCAGCGTGACAGTCCACGCACTGCACATCTTCTCGCGCAGGGCTGGATTGGCAGGCTGCAGCGAGTCATTCCAGTCGCCGTGGCCGTAGGCAGCGAGCGACGTGCCGGGAATGACGCGCTTCTCGATGAGCGACAGTGCCCGCTCAACGTGTTCCCAAACAGTTGCGGCGTCGCCGTCGAAGTACCGCACACTCTCATCCAGCACGCTGGCATCGCCCGAAGCAGCGAGATACTGCGCAAGCACCACGAGCGGCCAGAAAATAATGTCGCCATGCGAGTCGCCCGCCCGAATGCCGCGCTCGCGCTCGAAGAACATCCACCACTGCGGCCAGTCACCATCCGGATTCTGGTTGGCCATGACCCGGATCAACAGGTCGCGGATGGCATCCACGTGCCCGAGAGCGAGCAACAACTCCACCGGTCCCTGGCAGACATCGCGGGTGCCCCAGCCGCCGCCGGAGTACTGCTCGAGCCCCCGAGGCGAGAGGTAATGAATCAAAGCGTTCTGCGCAAACCACGGAACAATGTCAGCCAGGCGCGCGAGCCCATCGGCATTGGCAACACCCTGAAACCGCAGTTGCGGTGTCAGGTCGTCCGCCTTCGCGGCCAGCAGCGGCGCGGGCACCGCTTTGGGCACCAGCCCGCCGCGGATACTCAACCCAACGTGAGTTGACGGCGCGGTAATGATGCACACGAACGGCTGCTGACGCGTCTGCCCATCGATGAACAACAGCTCATCACCGCCCACCTTTTCAAACTCGGTGGTGCGGGCGGCCGTGATCGTGAAGCTGCCTTGCGGGAAGCGACGGCCAAGGTCCGTGTTGGCTGCGGGCGAAATTACAATCTGCGCGCCGGCAAGCTTCCACAGAGCGCTTCCGGGCGCGCTGCCGTCATCGTCGTTCAGCGCTACGTGATTGGAAATGAGAAAGCGCGTCGGGGTGCCCGATTTCACTTCAATGGACAGGCCCAGCTCGTGCGGATCAGTCTTTGCCTCCGCCACAACGTGAATCGCGCCCTTGGCATGTTGATAGATCCAGCGGCATCGGTTCGGCGCGATCTCAAACGCGGACGGAACGTGAAGCAACTTCCATTGGCCGTTCTCTTCAACGAACACGCGCTGCCCGTGAGAGCGGAACAGTCCTATGTAACTGTGCACCGTGGACAGGAAGCGATTGATGCTGACGTGTCCCTCGGTCACCATGGAATGAAACACACCGCTCATCCACGCGGTGGAAGTCAGCGCGGTCTCATCGGGAGTTGTGTTCCGGCCCGTGCGCAGCACATGCCCGTGC
>Ga0268266_10001462_pt1 | contig 28120 bp, 25 predicted proteins | sample KBSS13metaG_FD_190356 | JGI IMG/M metagenome (GOLD analysis project Ga0268266, IMG submission 190356) | Switchgrass rhizosphere microbial communities from Kellogg Biological Station, Michigan, USA - KBS S1-3 metaG (SPAdes) (version 2) | ecosystem: Host-associated > Plants > Roots > Rhizosphere... | reverse complement strand
ACCGGGTGCACGGTGGCGGCGGCGATCAGGCCGGCCGCGGCAAGATATGCCCAGGCGAACCTCCGCCCCTTATGACGCTGACAACGACTCAATCCCTCGCGTCCCTTTCCAGGCCCACGCGTCGGATAACATAGCTTTGGGGAGCGAAAAACCGGCAATCGCCCGAAGGGCTACGATTGCCGGTTAAAGGAGCTCAATAGCGATAGGTAGCGGTGACCCCTGTCGTCCGTGGACGGAAGGTCTCGGCGGTGTAGAGCAGGGTGAACTCGTCCTGGTGGGCGAGGTTCAGCTGCGGGTGGGCGTTGAAGACATTGTCCATGAACAGGTTGAATTCCCACTTGTCCAGCGTGATGCCGGTGCGCAGCGAGACCAGGCTGGTTGCGGGGTCCGGATGCAGGCCGGCATCGAAATACTCGGTCTGCGGATCCTCGGTCGGGATCGGGCGATGCCGGCGGCTGGTGAACTCGTAGTCGGCGCGGACGAAGCCCGCATGTTCGTCGACCAGGAAATTATATTGCAGCCCGATCGTTCCGGTCCACGGGGTGACGTCGAGCGAGTCGCCCACCCGCGCCAGGATGCCGCCGGTCGCCGGATCATAGGCTGTCTTGGTATACTTGGCTTCCGTATAGCCGATCGCCAGGTTCAGCTGGAGGTTGTCGGTGATCGCATAATCGATATCGAGATCGAAGCCCTCACTGACCGCCTCGCCGACATTGGTCGTATATTGGATGCCGCAGGACGGGACATAGATCGCCTGCTGGATGTTGTCCCATTCCACGTAATAGGCGCTGGCCGAAACCTGCATCCGCCGGTCCAGGAAGCGGTCCTTGGTGCCGATCTCATAGCTCCAGGTCGTGTCTGACTCATATTGGGTCGGGAAAGGCCCGCCGCAGGCCGCCACCGGCAGCGGCGGGGACGCGCCACCGATGCGGTAGCCTTCGGCGATCGTGCCGTAGACCATATCGTCCGGCGTGATCTGGTAGGACAGGCTGACCTTCGGCGTGACTGGCTCCTCATCCGCCAGCCCCTTTGCCGTGGCAGGCACGCCCATATTGTCCAGCAGGTCCTGCGGGCCGTTATTCAGGTTGCGGAAATCGAAATGCGTCCAGGCCAGGCGTAACCCGGCTTCAAACTTAAGTTGCTCTGTAATCGCGTAGGTGACGTCACCGAACAGCGCGACCTGGCGGTCATGGCCATGGGTATCGTTGATGTAATCGTCGCCGCCAGGCAGCAGGTTCATGCCCCATGCCCCGGGGTCATTCGCGTACGCGGCGGGATTCCCTAGGTTGCGGACCATCGGCCGGCCGAACAGATAGCGGGTCAGCGCCGGCAATTGCGGGTCGTTGATCTCCTCGTTGCTGTTCTGCATGTTCTGGGCATAGAACACGCCCGCTACCCACTGCAGCGGCGCATCCTTGTCGTTCGACTGGACGCGGAACTCCTCTGTCACGTTGCTCTGCTTGTTGGTGATGATGTTCCGCGACACGTACGGCCCGAAGCCCGGCAGGTTGATGCCGTTGGGGGTGAGCAGCTGGGTATGGGCGGCGCACGGCACACAGGGTGTAATGCCGTTCGGATCGGTTCCGCCGCTGGTGATCTGCTGGAAATAGGACAGGTTGTAGAGCGTGCCGCTATAGCCCTGCGTCGTCTCGAACCGTGAGAAATAGGACGAGTTGGAGATGAACGAGATATCGTCCAGGTCGTACTGCACCTTCAGGCTGGCCAGGTCGAAGCGGTCGTCGTCGCGCATGTTCTCCGGCGTGCCGTCGATAAATTTGCCGTCGTTGCGATCCGACAGGCCGACCCAGTACTGGTCGTAATTGTTTTTCGACTTCTGTTGGAAATTATAGGCCGGGGTGATGGTCAGATTGTCGATCGGCGCGACGGTGAAGGCGGCGCGCACGACATAGGTGTTGGTGCGGTTGGCGTCGGGCGCGACCACCTCGCCGCTATAGGGATTGATCTTGTCGATATAACCGCCGTCACGCCGGGCCCAGCCGCTGATCCGGAAGCCCAGCTTGTCCTCGACGATCGGGCCGCCGACGGCCACCCCGCCTTCATAGCTCAACCCGCCGCCTTCGGTGCCGGCCAGCTCGGTATGCGCCATGCCGCTGAAGTCGGTCAGGCTCGGCTGGGGTGTGATATAGCGCACCGTGCCGCCCTCGGATCCAGCGCCGAACAATGTGCCCTGTGGCCCGCGCAGCACCTCGACCCGGTTGAGGTCGAAGACATAGGGCAGCGCGTTGTTGGCGTTGAGGCCCAGCGCGCGCAGCTGGATCGGCGTGTCGTCGATATAGATGCCGGTCGTCGCCGATCCGGCATCCGACTTGATGCCGCGGATGGAGATGGCGTTCGAATCTTCGTCGAAGTCGACGCCCGGCGTGTATTTGGCCAGGTCGGCGAAGGACTTGACGTTCAAAATGTCCATTTTCGCGGCGCTGAAGGCGCTGACGCTTTGCGTCACCTTGCTCAGCGCTTGGGCCCGGCGCGTCGCCGTGACGGTGATTTCTTCCATCGCCGGCGGGCCGGCGGACTGTTGCGACGCCGCCGGTGGCGCATCGGTGTTTTGCGCCTTGGCGCCCGAGAGGGGGACGCCCAAGGCGATGAGGAGTGGAACGAGCGCTGCTGACGCGAGAAGCGGCTTACGGCAATCTGACATGTGGCGCATGGCGGGCTCCCGCTGGTTTTGAACGACCGTTCCACCTCACCTGTGATCTGTCAAGGCACTGTGATCACATCGCGTTTGCGCTGTGGAAATTTTTTCCACGCCACTGTGGTGAATAGGCAACCAATTGGCGAAAACCGGTGCGTGCATGAACGGGAAATCATGGGGCGGGCAGTGCGAAAGGGGTTGACCAAAACTAATCTGTGATCACACTTACCGATCATGACTGAACTCACCCTGGAACACTGGCGGCAGCGCGCAAAGCAAGCGCGGCGCGACTGGCCTGCCTTCATCGATGGCCGCGTCGTGCCGGCTGTCTCCGCCAAGCAATTCCCGATGGTCGATCCCGCGACCGGGGCGGAATGGGCACGGGTGGCCGCCTGCGATGCCGCCGATATCGACCTTGCGGTCAAATCCGCCCGCGCCGCCTTCGAGGACCGGCGCTGGGCCGGGCTGAAGCCGCGCGAGCGCAAGCGGATCCTGCTGCGCCTGGCTGAGCTGATGCGCGAGCATCGCGAGGAGCTGGCGCTGCTCGAGACCCTGTCGGTCGGCAAGCCGATCGCCCAGGCGCTCTCCATCGACATGCGCGCCGCGCCCGACGCCATCGCCTATTACGCGGAGGCCTGCGACAAGGTCTATGACCAGATCGCGCCGACCGGAGACAACGATGTCGCGCTGATCGTCAAGGAACCGCTCGGCGTCGTCGGGCTGGTCGTGCCCTGGAACTTCCCGCTGATGATGGCCTGCTGGAAGCTGGGCCCGGCTTTGGCCGCCGGCAATTCGGTGGTGCTGAAGCCGGCCGAGCAGTCGCCGCTCTCGGCGCTCAGGCTGGGTGAGCTGGCCATCGAGGCCGGGTTGCCGGTCGGCGTGCTCAATGTCGTGCCGGGTTTCGGCGAGACCGCGGGCAAGGCGCTCGGCCTGCATCCGGATGTCGATTGCATCGCCTTCACCGGCTCGACCGAGGTCGGCAAGCTGTTCCTGACCTATTCCGGCCAGTCCAACATGAAGAAGGTCTGGCTCGAATGCGGCGGCAAGACGCCGAACATTGTCATGGCCGACTGCATGGACATCGACGCCGCCGTCGCCGCCGCGGTCGAGGGCGTGTTCTTCAACCAGGGGGAGATGTGCACCTCCGCCTCCCGTCTGCTGGTCGACCGCAAGATCAAGGACCGGTTCGTGGAAGGGCTGCTGAAGCATACCGGCGCCTGGGCGCCGGGCAACCCGCTCGACCCGGCGACGGTCAACGGCTCGCTGGTCAGCGCCGGCCACATGAAGACGGTGCTGTCCTACATCCAGTCCGCCCGTGACGAGGGTGCGCATATCGCGGCCGGCGGCGATCAGGTGCTCAAGGAAACCGGCGGCGCCTTCGTTGCCCCGACTCTGCTCGACAAGGTGACGCCGGGCATGAAGGTGGCGCGGGAGGAGATTTTCGGGCCGGTGCTCTCGATCATCGAGTTCGATGGCGAGGACGAGGCGATCCAGATCGCCAACAGTACGGTCTACGGCCTGGGCGCGGCGATCTGGACCGGCAACGTCTCGACCGCGCACCGTATGGCGCGGCGGGTCAGGGCAGGCATCGTCTACGTCAACTGCTTCGACGCCGACGACATCACCACACCGTTCGGCGGCTACAAGCAATCCGGCATCGGCCGGGACAAGTCGCTGCACGCTATCGACAAATATACCGAGACAAAAACCGTCTGGATTCGGATCTGACCATGGCTCTCACGATCGACGCCGCCGCCCGCACGACGGCCGAATGGAAATCGCTGGATTCGGCGCATTTCCTGCACCCTTTCACCGACCATAAGGCGCTCCATCAGGAGACCAGCCGCATCATCACACGGGCCGAGGGTCTGTATCTGTGGGATTCGGACGGGACCCGCATTCTCGACCTGATGGCCGGGCTGTGGTGCACGACGGTCGGGTATGGCCGCAAGGAACTGGCCGAGGCGGCGGCGGCGCAGATGATGCAGCTGCCCTACTACAACGCCTTCTTCAAGACGGCGACGCCGCCGGCGATCGAGCTGGCGGCGCGGCTTAGCAAGCTCGTCGGCATGGATATGAACCATGTCTTCTTCGCCACCTCGGGCTCGGAGGCGGTGGATTCGATCATCCGGCTGGTGCGGCATTACTGGGCGTTGAAGGGCAAGCCCAAGAAGAAATGGGTCATCAGCCGGCAATACGGCTATCACGGCTCGACGCTGGCCGGCGCCTCGGCCGGCGGGATGGCCGACATGCACAAGCAGGCAGGCGATCTGCCGTTCTTCGCCCAGGTGAAGACGCCCTACTGGTTCGGCCATGGCGGCGACATGAGCGAGGCGGAGTTCGGCATCGCCGCCGCCAAATCGCTCGAGGCCAAGATCCTGGAGCTGGGGCCCGAGAATGTTGCCGCCTTCATCGGCGAGCCGATCCAGGGCGCCGGCGGCGTCATCATCCCACCCGACAGCTATTGGCCTGAGGTTCAGCGCATCTGCCGCGAGCACGACATCTTGCTGGCGGCGGACGAGGTGATCTGCGGCTTCGGCCGTACCGGCACATGGTTCGGCTCGCACACTTACGGGATCAAGTCGGACCTGATGTCGCTCGCCAAGGGCATCACCTCCGGCTACGTCCCGCTCTCGGCAGTGATGGTCGGAGACCGAGTTGCCGAGACGCTGATCGAGGAGGGTGGGGAGTTTCATCACGGCTTCACCTATTCCGGCCACCCGGTGTCCTGCGCCGTGGCGCTGGCCAATCTCGACATCATCGAGAAGGAAGGGCTGGTCGCGCATGGCGCGGGGCAGGGGGCCAAGCTGTTCGCGGCCCTGCAGGCGGCAGTCGGCGATCACCCGTTGGTCGGCCAAATCCGGACCAAGGGCCTCATCGGCGCGATTGAGCTGGTGCGGGACCGTGCGACACGACAGATGTTCCCATCCGACATGGCCGTCGGCATGATCTGCCGGAAGCACTGCCTTGCCAACAACCTGATGATGCGGGCGGTGCGCGATACGATGATCTTCTCGCCGGCGCTGGTGATCGGCGACAAGGAGATCGCTGAGTTCGTCGAAATCTTCACGCGCGTGGTCGAGCTGACCTATCGTGAGGTCAAGGAGACGGTGGGGGCCTGACTTATGAACGACAAGACGCTGGGCATGGACCGCCCGATCGCGCGGCGCGATTTCCTGAATGGCGTTGCGCTGACCGCGGGGGCGGCGATGCTGGGCGGCGTTTCGCCGGCGCTTGCAGAGGCCACGAGCCAGGACCAGGCCGGCTATTACCCGCCGACGCGGACCGGCATGCGCGGCAGCCATCCCGGCTCCTTCGAGACGGCACACGCGCTGCGTGACGGCGCGCTGAAAGTGCCCGCCGGCAGGCTGGAGGGCGATGAGGAGCATTACGACCTGATCGTCGTCGGCGGCGGCATTAGCGGCCTGTCGGCTGCGTATTTCTTCCGCGAGCGCAAGCCCAACGCCAAGATCCTGATCCTCGACAATCACGATGATTTCGGCGGCCATGCCAAGCGCAACGAGTTCATGCTGAACGGCAAGCTGGCGCTGATGAACGGTGGCACCCTGGAGATCGACAGCCCGCGCCCCTACAGCGTGGTCGCCTCGGGCCTGCTCAAGAAACTGGGCGTCGACCCGGTGAAACTCGAAAAGGAATGTAGCAAGGAGGATTTCTACAAGTCCCTGGGGCTGGGCCGTGGCATCTTCTTCGACAAGGAAACCTTCGGCGCCGACAAGCTCGTCGTCTCCGGCGAGGGCAAGCCCTGGGCCCAGGTGCTGGCCGACGCGCCGCTGTCGCCCCAGGTCAAGGCCGACATCGTCCGCCTCTACGAGGCCAAGACCGACTATATGCCGGGCCTGTCGTCGGACGAGAAGAAGGCCAGGCTGTCGCGCATGCCTTATGCCGACTATCTGGTGAAGGTCGCCAAGTGCGATCCCGGCGTGGTCAAGGTTTTCCAGGCTCTGACCCACGGCGAATGGGGCGTCGGCATCGACGCGGTCAGCGCGCTGGAAGTGTGGCCCTTCAACATGCCGGGTCTGGATGGGCTGGGGCTGGCGCCCGGACCGGCGCCGAATATGGGCGTGACCTCGTCGGGCTATTCCGAAGGCGGTTCCGACACCTTCCATTTCCCCGACGGCAATGCCTCGATCGCCCGGCTGCTGGTGCGCAGCCTGGTGCCGGGCGTGCTGACCGGCCATAGCGCCCACGACATCGTCACCGCCAAGGCCGATTACACCAAGCTCGACCGGCCTGGCTCGCCGATCCGCATCCGGCTGTCCAGCTTGGCGGTCAAGGTCACCAATATTGACGAGAAGACGCCGAAGCCCGCGGTGGAGGTGATCTATAGCCGCGCCGGCCAGCTGCACGCCGCCCGCGCCGGTCTCTGCGTCATGGCCTCGTGGAACATGATGATCCCCTATCTCTGCCCCGAACTTCCTGACCGGCAGAAGACGGCGCTGCATTATCTGGTGAAGACGCCGCTGGTCTACACCACGGTGGCGCTCAGCAACTGGCGGGCCTTCAAGGCGCTGGGCATCTCCTATGTCTATGCGCCGGGCTCCTACCACACCGGCTTCGGCCTCAACCCGACGGTCGATATCGGCGACTATAAAAGCCCGCGCTCCCCCGACGAGCCGATCCTGATCCGCATGTTCAAGACGCCGTGCCAGCCCGGCCTGGACGAGCGGGCGCAGAACCGCGCCGGCCATGCCGAGCTGCTCGCGACACCGTTCGAGACGTTCGAGCAGAAAATCCGTGACCAGCTCCAGCGCACCTTGGGACCGGGCGGGTTCGACGCGGCCAGGGACATCAGCGGCATCACCGTCAATCGCTGGCCGCACGGCTATGCTTACGAATACAACCCGCTGTTCGAGCCCGACTGGACCGAGCGGGAGCAGCCCCACGTCGTCGGCCGCGCGCCGTTCGGCCGGATCACCATCGCCAACTCCGATTCCGGCGCCCAGGCCTATACCGACAGCGCCATCGACCAGGCCTACCGCGCGGTGGGTGAGGCTTTCGCCATCGCGGGGTAGGGGGCCACCATAAGGATGAGCTAGAGGCCTTTCACTATGCTCTTCGATGGTAGGGCTGCGAGTAACATCGCGAAAACACGTATGTTGACGATCGCTGGAGTCTAGCTCTTGTCCCTCGGGCTTTCGCTGTCCGCGGCAGGAATTCGCGTATCGTTCTTCGATAGATGAACGTCCGCTTGCGCCACTAGGGCGAAAGGCTAGTATCGCCTTTCGTTAGGGGAGGACGATCATGGCGATTCTCGATTTTCTGTCGAAGCAATTCGTCGACGTCATAGATTGGGTCGAAGAACCCGGGCTCCTTGGATGGCGCTTTCCGTTCGCGGATCGGGAAATCCAGACCGGCGCTCAGCTGACGGTGCGGGAAGGCCAGATCGCCGCTTTCGTCGACCAGGGACGGCTCGCCGATGTCTTCAGGCCGGGGCTCTACACGCTGGAAACGGCGAATCTGCCGTTGCTCACCAACCTCCAGAATTGGGACAAGGCTTTTGCCTCCCCGTTCAAGTCGGACGTCTATTTCTTCACCCAACGCGAGCAGCTCGGCCTCAAATGGGGCACCACGCAGCCGGTGACGGTCAGGGACCCCGAGCTCGGGGCGCTCCGCATCCGGGCATTCGGCACATATTCGTTCCGGCTGGCCGATATCGATGCCTTCCGCACCCGCGTAATGGGGACCTTGGGCAGCGTGCACGTGCACGACGTGGAGCCGCAGCTTCGCACCGCGATCCAGACAGCGATGGCGAGCGGACTGGGCGGGTCGGGAACGGCCTTCCTTGACCTTGCCGCCAACCAGACGGCCCTGTCCGGCACGATCAAACAGGCGGCCGTGCCGCTCCTTGCCCAATGGGGCGTGGCGGTCGAGAGCTTTTTCGTCGAAAGCCTCTCCCTGCCGGAAGAGGTGCAGGCGCATCTCGACAAGAGCAGCTCGATGCGCGTGCTCGGCGACCTCGACCGTTATGCGAAATTCCAGGCGGCCGAGGCGATCGAAACGGCGGCGGGCAACAGCGGCGGCATCGCCGGGTTGGGCGCCAACATCGCCGCCGGCGCGGCGATCGGCCAGGCGATGAGCGGTGCGTTGGGCGCCGCCCCAGCGGCAGCCGGCGCTCCGGCCGACGATCCTTACGCGGCGATCGAGAAGCTCCACAAGCTTCTCACCGTCAATGCGATCACCCAGGCGGAATTCGACGCCAAAAAAGCAGAACTGCTGAGCCGCATTCGCTGAGCTTCGCGCAACCCGGACCTTCGCACAACAATAGGCATGATTGCGCTGAACTGCCCCAATTGCGGTGCTGAAATCGTCTTCAGCACCCCCGCGCTTCCCGTAAAGGTCTGTGATCACTGCCGGACGATCGTCGTGCGGCGGGGCCAGTCGGCTGAGAATGTCGGCACCGTCGCGGAGCTGCCGTTCGACGTCAGCCCGCTCAAGATCGGCACGCGCGGCGAATGGGCGGGCGAAGGCTTTGAGATCGTCGGGCGTGTGCGCTGGTCGTGGGAGGATGGCGCTTGGAACGAATGGTTCCTGACCCTGCAAGGCGGCGGAACGCGCTGGCTGGGTGAGGCGATGGGCCAGCTGATGGTGACGGAGGAACGGTCGCCCGACGATGTCGACCCCATCCTGGAGTTGCTGGCACAGGGCAAGGACATCGTGATCGGGCAGGAGGCGCTGATCTATGGTGTGCGGTATAGGCTGGTCGACCAGCGGACCGCACGCTGCGTTTCCTCCGAGGGGGAACTGCCCTTCACCGCGCCCACTGGCTGGACGGTGTTCAGCGCCGATTTCCGTTCCGGCCAGGGCGATTTCGCCAGCCTCCAGCGCGACGGGCGCGAGTGCCGTCTCTATGTCGGCCGCTGTGTCGATCTTGCCGAACTGAAGCCCGACAATCTGCGCATTCTGCCGGGTTGGGAGGCGCCGACCTATGGTTGACGGCGCGGGGTCCAGCATTCACGGCATCACTTGCCCGGCCTGCGGCGCCGCGCTGGCGATGCGGGCGCCCGGCTATACTGTCACGCTGGTCTGCGAATATTGCGGGTCCTTTCTCGATACGGCCAATCCCGATGTCCGCCTGATCGCCCGCCTCGAAGAAGAGCAGCAGAAGCTGGAGATACCCCTCGGCACCCGCGGCATCCTGCGCGGCGTGGAATGGCAGGCGATCGGCTATATGCGCCGCTTCAGCAACGGGCCGACATGGGAGGAATATCTCCTCTTCAACCCGTATCACGGCTATCGCTGGCTGGTCGGGGCCGACGGAAGCTGGAGCTTCGGCACGATGCTGACAGCCAACCCGGATGCCGGCGGCACGGCGCGCTGGCAGGGCCGGACCTACCGCCTGTTCTATGGCCGCGCCAAAACGCAGGTCGATTACGTGGTGGGCGAATTCTACTGGCGCGTGCATGTCGGCGAGACGGTCATCACGATGGATTACGTGCGCCCCGGCGCGATGCTGTCCATGGAGGAGAATGCGGCCGAGCGCAGCTGGACGCTCAACGAATATCTGCCGCCGGGTGAGATCAAAGCCGTCTTCCCGGGCGTGACGGCGCGCGGCTGGCGTCTGGGCGACACCCCCGCGCCGCACGAGCCGTCGCCTTTTGCCAGGCAGTTCGGGCCGTGGCGCAACATCGCGCTCTCGGCGGCCGCGGTTCTCCTCGTTTCCCACTGCACGGTTGGGCCGCTTGGGCTTGTCGGCCGCGCCGATCTGTCAGTGGTGATCGACAAGCCCACGGTAACCCGCAGCGTCGGACCGATCCAGCTGACCTCGCCGTGGCAAGGCATGACTGTGGACACGAGCACACCGGCCATCGATCAGGGCTGGACGGATATCGACATAGCCTTCGTCGACAGGCGGACGCAGGAACGATACGAGGTCTACAGCCTCAACGAACATTATTACGGCTACGATTCGGATGGGTCCTGGTCGGAGGGGAATCGTGAGCAGACGGTGAAGGTCGGCGGCGTGCCGGCGGGCACCTACGACCTTATCGTCGAGGCGTCCGCCCACACCTGGTCGAACACGGGGTATAACCGGTCAGGAACCCCCGTTGGGGTCACGGTATCCGTCTATAGAGGGGCGGTTTTCTACGGCAATCTGATGCTGGCGCTGGTGCTCGTCCTGCTGCCGTTCCTCGTTCTCTGGTGGCTGCAGTACATGTTCGACAAGGCGCGCCTCGCCGAAATGGATCACGCGCCGGCCCCGGCGGACTGGAGCAGGGGCCGCGGCACCGAATGATGAAGCCGGGCACTCTCATCTACGCGCTTTGGTGCCTCCTCGTCGTGGGAGGATTCCTGACGGCACAACATTACGGCTACTCGCCTTTTGCCGACGGCGCCCGCGCGCCCGGCAGCGTGCACGCCTATGGCCCTCAACACAAATAGCCCGCAACGCAAACAGCCCCACACAAACAGGAGGAAAAGATGATCACCACCCTGCCGGTTCTGCTCGGCACGCTTCTCTACGCCGTGATCGGCATCGTCGTATTCGTCGCCGGCTTCTTCATCTTCGACCTGCTGACGCCGGGCAAGCTGTGGGAAGATATCCGCATCAAGCAGAACGTTGCCGTCGCGCAGTTCGCGGGGGCGGTGGCGATCGGCTTTGCGATCATCGTCGCCGCCGCCATCCACGGGTAACGGCGCATGCATGACGATGGGGCGGCCCTGAAGGACGGGGTAGCCCTCAGGGACGCGCCGCGCCAAAGGGGACTGGTCGGCCTGCTGCTTGCCTCCGTGTTCGCGGTGGCGACCTGCGGGCTGATCTACGAGCTGCTGGCCGGGACGATCGCCAGCTACCTGCTGGGCGACAGCGTTACCCAATTCTCGACCATCATCGGTACGTATCTGTTCGCGATGGGCGTGGGCAGTTGGTGCTCGCGCTATGTCCGTGGCGGCGAGATGGCGCTGTTCATCCGGATCGAGCTGCTCATCGCGCTGCTGGGCGGCTTCTCGGCGGCCGGCCTGTTCGCCCTGTTCCCGCAGGTCGAGCAGTTCCGCGTAATCCTCTATCTGCTGGTCTTCGCCATCGGCGGCCTTGTCGGCCTCGAAATCCCCCTTCTCATGCGGATTCTCAGGGACCGGTTCGCCTTTGCCGAAACCGTGTCCAACGTGCTGACCTTCGATTACGTGGGATCGCTGGTGGCGTCGATCCTGTTTCCGCTGCTGCTGGTGCCGCATCTGGGGCTTGTCCGCACCGGTATGATGTTTGGCCTGATCAACGCGGCGATCGCTGTCGGGCTTCTCCTCGCGATCCGGCGCGAACGGCCGATGCCGGGCGAACTCGCCACCGCGTTCGCCGTTATCGCGGCGCTGCTGGCCGGGTTCGTGCTGGCGGACCGCATCCAGCGCTGGTCGGAGGTCGGCGTCTATGGCGAGCCGGTGATCTACGCCACCTCGACCCCCTATCAGCGGATCGTGCTGACCCGGCACAATGACGACCTGCGGCTCTATCTCAACGGCAATCTCCAATTCTCGTCACGCGATGAATACCGCTATCACGAGGCGCTGGTGCAGCCTGCGATGGGGCGCGTGGCCGACCCGGTCAACGTGCTGATCCTGGGTGGCGGGGATGGTCTCGCGGCGCGCGAGGTGTTCCGCTATCCGTCCGTGCGCAAGGTGACCCTGGTCGACCTCGATCCGGCGATGACGCGGCTGTTCACGCTCACCGGCCCGCTGGCCGAGCTCAACCGCCATTCGCTGTCCGATCCGCGCATGCATGTCGTCAACGCCGATGCCTTTCGCTGGGTGCGCGAGACGGACGAGCGCTACGACGTCGTCATCGTGGACTTCCCCGATCCGGTCGATTTCTCGGTCGGCAAGCTCTACACCGAGAGCTTCTATCGCATGCTGCGCAACCATCTGGCCCCGGGCGCAATGGCGGTGGTCCAAAGCACGTCGCCGCTGGTCGCCCGGCGGTCCTTCTGGACTATCGCCGCCACATTGGAGGCGGCGGGGTTCGAGACCCGGTCGTACCATGTCTACGTGCCCAGCTTCGGGGAGTGGGGATACACGCTCGCGGCCCTGCGGCCGATCCCGCCGGCGGCGAATCTCCTGACGGGGAATCGCTTCTTGTCGGCGGATACGGAGGAGCATCTGTTCGATTTTCCGCCCGACATGGCGCGGCGGCAGGAGACGCCCAACCGGCTGGACAATCAGCTTCTTGTGCGGCTCTTCGCGGAAGAATGGGCCCCGTATGAGAATTGATCGCAGGGCTTTGCTCGCGGGAACGGCTGCGTTGGCGATGAGCGCGCTGGCCTGGGCGCGGCCCTGGCGGCGGCGGACAGAGGGAAGCGCGGCGGGGCCCGATCGTGCCGCCGGCCATCGCTTGCGGGATGGCAGCTTCCCCGCGCCCATCCGGGAAGAGCGCACTGGCATCGTGATCGCGGGCGGCGGGGTGGCCGGGCTGGCCGCGGGGTGGGCGCTCACGCGCGCGGGCTATTCCGATTTTCGCCTGCTCGAACTCGAGCGCGAGGTGGGCGGGAATGCGCGCGGCGGGCGAAACGCCATCTCCGCCTATCCGCTAGGCGCGCATTACCTGCCGGTTCCCAATGCCGAGGCCCGGGCGGTCCGCACGATGTTGAAGGATTTCGGCATGATCGTGGGCGAAAAGGACGGCAAACCCATCTATGACCCGCTTCAGCTCTGCGCCGACCTGGACGAGCGCCTGCTGTGGCAGGGCCGTTGGCAAGAAGGCTTGATCCCGCGCATCGGCCTGACGCAGCAGGACAAGGCCGATCTCGCCGCCTTCAATGCAGCGATGGACGCTTTCTCTCGCGCGGTCGGCAGCGACGGCAAGCCGGCTTTTACCCTTCCCATCGCCTATTGCTCGGCAGACCCGGCCTTCACCGCGCTCGATGCCATGCATTTCGCGCGGTGGCTCGACGGGAAAGGCTGGACCTCCGACGTGCTCCGCGCCCATGTGCGCTACGCCTGCCGCGACGATTACGGGACCGAGCCGGAGCATGTCTCGGCCTGGGCGGGGATCCATTATTTCGCCGGACGCCGGGGTGACGCGGCCGACGGGGCAGGGGATGCGATCCTCACCTGGCCGGAGGGGAACGCCCGTCTCGCTCACTTGATGGCTCAGACGTTTACCCCCCGCATCGTGTCCGGACGGATCGTCTTCCGCGTGACCCGCGAGGGACAGGGCGTCATCGTCGACAGCCACGATATCGCGGCGGGAGAGAGCGTCCGCACCCATGCCGCCGCCGCGATCCTCGCCATGCCGCGTTTCGTGTCGAGCCGCGTGGCGGGCGGGGAAGATATCTCGGCCGACGGTTTCTCCTATGCGCCCTGGCTGGTCGCCAATGTCAGCGTCAGCCGCCCACCCGCTGGGCCTGGGATCAGTCTCGCCTGGGATAACGTCTCCGCGAGCGGCGACTCTCTGGGCTATGTGGTCGCCACGCATCAGACCGCCGCGACCTCCCTCGGTCCGACGGTCCTGACGTGGTACATGCCGCTCTCCGGCATGGCGCCGGGCGACGCGCGGCGCCTCATGCTCGATCGGCCGGAGGAAGAATGGCGGCAGCTCGTCGTCGATGACCTGCTGGCGATGAATCCGGATCTGGACGGTGCGATCGACCGGGTGGACCTGTGGCAATGGGGGCATGCGATGATCCGCCCAACGCCGGGCTTTCTGTTCGGCACGGCACCGCATGCCCGCGCGGCGTTGAGCCCGCCGCTGTTCCAGGCGCATTCGGACCTCAGCGGTCTTTCCCTGTTCGAGGAGGCGCATTATCACGGCGTCGCTGCGGCGGAGGCCGCGATGAACCATCTGTCCCATCCGCACGAGAGCATCCTATGACGCCGGATGGCCTGGGGCAGCATCTGCTCGCCGATCTTTACGGCTGCTCCCATCTCGCGGATTCGGATGTGGTGGAACGGGCGCTCCGCGCGGGGGCGGAGGCGGGCGGCGCGACCTTGCTTCATCTCCATGTTCATCGTTTCGGCGAAGGGCAGGGCGTGACTGGTGTGGCGCTCCTGGCGGAATCCCATATCTCGATCCACACATGGCCCGAGCATGGTTTTGCCGCGGTCGACCTGTTCCTGTGCGGACGCCGGCATAGCGTGCCCGCGGCCCTGGAAGCCTTGGTTCGGCATTTCCGCCCGATCGAGGTCCGCCAGCAGATTTGCATGCGGGGCGTCGGCATGCGGACTGGGGAATTAACGGCCCTGGATTGACTTTGACCTGGGCGGCTGTCACCCTACCTGAGATCACAGCGCGACAGGATATCATGTCTTCGTGGCCGTTATGGGCTGGCAAGCCACCGGATTAGCGACGTTCGAGACTTTCGGGCCGCTGTATCCGGCGGCGCAAGAACAGCCCCGCCACAATTCGTGATCGACCATTGCCCCGAGACACTACCAAGCCTGGTAAGCCTTCTCCCACCCCTGGGAGAGCTGCGCCGGCGCGGCAGGGCATGGCCGCAAAGACTGGTGATATTATGAGTAAATTCGAGACCTGGATCCGCGACAACGGGATCGGCGAGGTCGAATGCCTGGTCCCGGACATGAACGGGATCATCCGCGGGAAGGTCGTTCCCGCCCAGAAATTCCTGGAGATAGAGCGCAACCAGGCGCTGCGCATCCCCAGCAGCGTCTTCCAGATCACCGTCACCGGCGAATATCCGGAGGACGGATCCGACCCGATCTCGATATCGGACCCGGATGTGGTCCTGCACCCGGATTTCGACACGATCTGCGTCGCCCCCGGCTACCGCACGCCGACTGCCTTCGTCATCGCCGACGCCTGCCATTCCGACGGCAGCCCTTATGAATCCTCGCCGCGCTATGTGCTGAAGCGGGTGCTGGAGCTGTATGAGAAGAAGGGCTGGCGCCCGGTCGTGGCGCCGGAGCTGGAATTCTACCTCACCCAGGTCAATGCCGACCCCGACCTGCCGCTGCTCCCGCCCCTCGGCCGCTCAGGCCGGTCGGAAAGCGCGCCCCAGCCTTACGGCCTGGAATCGATCACCGAATATGAGGACCTGATCGAGCATATCTATGCCGATGCCGAAACGGCGGGGCTGGATATCGATACGCTGATCCATGAATCGGGTGCGGCCCAGCTCGAGATCAATTTCAATCACGGCGACCCGCTGCGCCTGGCCGACCAGGTGCTGGTGTTCAAGCGGCTGGTCCGGCAGATCGCGCTCAAGCACAATGTCTACGCCACCTTCATGGCCAAGCCGATGCACGATCAGCCGGGCAGCGCGATGCATCTGCACCAGTCGATGGTTGACATCAAAAGCGGCAAGAACCTGTTTGCGGCCAAGGACGGCGGCAACAGCAAGATGTTCGACCATTTCGTCGGCGGACTGCAGAAATACCTGCCGCAGATCACGCCGCTCCTGGCGCCCAACGTGAACTCCTTCCGCCGGATGCGGCCCAGCTTCAGCGCGCCGATCAACCTGCAATGGGGTTATGACAATCGCTCCTGCGGCCTGCGCGTGCCGCTATCGGACGGGCAGAATCGCCGGATCGAGAACCGCATCCCCGGCGCCGATTCCAATCCGTATCTGGCGATCGCAGCGTCGCTCGTCTGCGGCTATATCGGGCTGATCAAAGAGATCGAGCCGACGCCGATGGTCACCGGCAACGCCTACCGCGAGGCCCGCACCCTGCCGCGCACGCTGGATGAGGCGCTGGACCGGTTCAAGAACTGCAAGCCTGTTCGCGATCTGCTGGGCGAGTCCTTCGCCCATGCCTTCACCCTGATCAAGGAGGCTGAGCTCGACGCCTTCCAGGCGGTGATCAGCTCCTGGGAACGCGACCACCTGCTGCTCAAGGTCTAGTCCGTGTCGTTCAACGCGACGCTCGGGATCGAGCGGTCGTACTACGCTGCGACCGCCAATCCCTTCACCCGCCCCCCCAGCCTGACCGGCACGATCGAGGCCGATCTTTGCGTGGTCGGCGGCGGCTGCTCCGGCCTGTCGGCGGCGTTGCATGCGCGTGAGCGCGGCTTCTCGGTCGTGGTGCTGGAGGGCGGGCGGATCGGCTGGGGCGCGTCGGGCCGCAATGGCGGCCAGATGATCCCGGGCCTGCGCAAGTCGGCGCTGGAACTGATCAGCCTCTATGGCGAGGCCAAGGCGAAGGAGCTGTTCACCCTGTCGGTGGAGGCGATGGACCTCGTCGTCGGGCTGATCCAGAAGCACGGCATCTCCTGCGACCTCGCCTTGACCGGCCATCTTGAGACCGCCTGCAAGCGGCGTGAGGTCGGCTATCTGGCGGAGGAGGCGGAGTGCCTCACGACCAAGATGGGCTACAGCCATGTCGAGATGCTGGACGAGGCTGAGACCCACGCGGCCGTCGCCTCGCCGCTGTTCTACGGCGGGATGCTCGACCGAAATGGCGGCCATTACCACCCGCTGAACTACACGCTCGGCCTGGCTGAGGCGGCGCGCAAGGCCGGGGTGCAGCTGTTCGAGGACTCGCTGGTCACGGGCGTGGAGGAGGGGCCGCTTTACACCGTCAGGACGGCGGCCGGCAGCGTGAAGGCGCGCTATGTCATGCTCGCCTGTGACGCCTTCCTGGGCGATCTCGACCCGCGCCTGGCCGGGCAGATGATGCCTGTCGGCTCCTACATCGCCGCGACCGAGCAGCTCGAGAACGCGGCCGAGCTGATCGCCGGCAACCGCGCCGTGTCGGACACCAAGTTCGTCGTCGACTATTTCCGCCTCAGCGCGGACAACCGCATGCTGTTCGGCGGGCGCGAGCACTACACGCCGTCGGCGCCGCGCGACATCGCCGCTTTCGTCAAGCCGCGCATGGTCGCGGTCTTCCCGCAGCTGAAGGACGCCCGCATCGATCATGCCTGGGGCGGCATGGTGTCGGTCACGCTCTCCCGCCTGCCCGATATCGGGCGGCGCGGCAACCTGTTCTACGCCCACGGCTATTCCGGCCAGGGCGCAATCCTCTCCAGCCTCGCCGGCAAGCTGGTGGCCGAGGCGATCGTCGGCACCGCCGAGCGCTTCGACATCATGGCCAGGGTCGCCCCGCCATCCTTCCCCGGCGGCTCGCGCCTGCGCCAGCCGCTCTACGTTCTGGGTATGCTCTGGTATGCGCTGCGCGACCGGCTCTAGCAGTGATCACAGATTGCACCCAGCCCCAAGCCGGTGCATCGTTCCCACCTGACCCATACGAAGCATTCCGTTCGACAATGGCCCTTCACAAACTGTTCCTGCGCGAGGCGCATGAGCCGATCGCCTCGCCCGCCGATGATGAAGACGACGGCGCCCTGCTGCACAATTCAGTTTATGACGAGCTGTGTTGGCGGATGATCACCGGGCGGATCACGCCTGGGATCACATTATCGACGCGCGGTCTGGCGCAGGAGCTGGGCGTCAGCCAGATGCCGGTGCGCGAAGCGCTGTCGCGCCTCTCGGCTGAACGGGCGATCGAGATCCGCTCCAAGCGCCGCATCACCGTGCCGGCGATGACCCCGGCGCGGTTCGACGATCTGTTGCGCTGCCGCCTGCTGTTGGAGCCCGAGGCGGCGCGGCTGGCCTTCGCTGTCGTCGATAGGCCGCGGCTCAAGCTGCTCAAGGAGATCGATGCACGGATGGACACGGCGCTCAAAACCGGCGACGTGAATGTCTATATGGAAGGCAACTTCAACTTCCATTTCGAACTTTATCGCGCCAACGGCATGAACACGCTCAACCAGCTGATCCAGACTTTGTGGCTGCAGTTCGGCCCCTATATGCGGGTCGTCTACGGACGCTTCGGCACCGCCCATCTGGTCGACCAGCATCATGTCGCCCTGGCGGCGATCGAGGCGGGGGACCCGGCCGGTCTGGCCCAGGCGATCCATCGCGATATCGAGGACGGGATGGGCCTGATCGGGCGCAGCGGGTTGGCTGTGCAGTGATATTGGCGGCACAGTGAGTATGGTGCAGTGATGAAAAAGCCTCTGGTCGGCGTCGTCGCCGACGTTCAACCGGTCGGCGAGCTGCCGTTCCACATGGCGCAGGAGAAATACCTGGCCGCCGTGCGGATCGGCGCCGGATGCTTCCCGGTCATCGTGCCCAGCTTCGGCCTTGACGACGACCTCGCAGATTTCGTTGCCGAGCTGGACGGGCTGATGCTGACAGGCGCCGTCTCCAACGTCGCGCCCGAACGCTACGGTGCCCCGGCCGAGCCGCCGCGCGGTCCCTACGACCCCGCCCGGGATTCGACCACCCTGCCGCTGATCGAGCTCGCCCTCACCACCGGGCTGCCGCTGCTGGCGATCTGCCGCGGCTTCCAGGAGCTGAATGTCGCGCTGGGTGGCACGCTCAGCCCCCGCGTGCATGAAATCCCCGGCCGCCTCGACCACCGCGCGCCCTACAAGAAGCCGCTGCCGGAGCAATATGCCGCCACCCACGCGGTAAAGCTCACGCCCGGCGGCGCGCTGGCGGCTCTGATGCCGGGAACGGACAGCGTCATGGTCAACTCGCTCCACTGGCAAGGCATCGAAACCATCGCGCCCCGCCTCGTCGCCGAGGCGACCGCGCCGGACGGGACGATCGAGGGCGTGCGCGTCGCCGACGCAAAAGACTTCGCCCTGGGCGTTCAGTGGCACCCGGAGTGGGATGTGGCGAACTCGCCTTTCTCGATGGCGTTTTTCGGCGCCTTCGGCGACTCCGCGCGGAAGCGTCGCGCCCTTCGCGGCTAACCATGGAACCCTGAATCGGTCTACCGGTTTGGTGTGAGCACACGCTCCCCCAACCGGACAGACCATGGCACCCGACTCTTTCGAATCCGACCAGCTGACAACCGCCGACGATATTGCCGGTCAGCCCGAAACCCTGATGCAGGATCCCACGCCTGCTCCGCCCCGTGGCCCGAGACCGAGCCTGTTTCAGATGGTCTGCCTCGGGGATAAGCCGCAGGCTAAGCCGGCTACCTAAGCGCTTCCAAAGCTGAATGTTTCCCGCCACTATCGCGCAAACACGCCGATAGGGGAGGAAACATGGAACCGCTGATCATCGAGGCTGCGATCAACGGCAGCACGCCGCGCTCGCACAATCCGCACACGCCGAAGACGCCGGCCGAGGTCGCCGCCGAGGCCATCGCCTGCATCGATGCCGGCGCGAGCGTGATCCACAGCCATATCGAGAAGCTGTCGGTGCTGGGCCGCCCAGCGGCGGATGCTTACATGGAAGCGTACCGTGCTGTCGTCGCCGAGCGGCCCGACGCGATCCTGTGCCCCACGGCGGGCGCCGGCGGCACCTTGCAGGAGCGGTGGGAGCATACCGAGCTGATCGCCCAGTCGGGCCTGATCAAGATGACGGTGCTCGACCCCGGCTCGGTCAATATGGCCAATTCCGGCGAGAACGGCCTGCCGGGCTCGTTCCGTGCCGTCTATGCCGTGCCGTTCGAGGAGATCGAATATCTGCTCGGCATCATGGAGAAATATCGGCTCGGCCCGTCGATCGCGATTTACGACCCGTCCTATCTCCAGACCGTGCTGGCTTATCACAAGGCTGGCCGCCTGCCGGCGGGGGCGATGGTGAAGCTCTATTTCGCCGGCGACCATAACTTCATCGATTTCAAGAAGGGCGGCTTCAAGTTCTTCAGCATGAACCCGACCCGCAAGGCGTTCGACGCCTATGTCGAGATGCTGGAGGGCAGCGGGCTGACCTGGTGTGTCGCGGTGCCCGGCGGTGACGTGACCGAGACCGGCATGACCCGCCTGGCGATCGAGGCCGGCGGCCATGTCCGCATCGGGTTGGAGGATCACGCCAGCGTGGGTCGCCGGCCCAGCAACAAGACGCTGATCGAGGAGGTCGTCGCCATCGCCCGCGAGGTCGGCCGCCCGATCGCGGACTGTAAAACGGCGGCCCGGATCATGGGTCTCCCCAGGGGCTGACCGCTCCGCATGATTTCCGCTTTCGCGCCTGTGGTTATGCTGTAGAAACATCAACGATAAACCGACCGAGCAGGGGGCCTGTCATGTCGCTGATCGCCTTATTCAAACCAAAGGGGCCGACCGGCTTCGGCTATGCCTCGTCCGCGTCGGATGTGACGGAGGGCGTGTCGCTGGCCGGCAAGACCATCCTGGTCACCGGCTGCAATTCCGGCCTGGGGCTGGAGACGATGCGGGTGTTGGCTGCTCGCGGCGCCCATGTCATCGGCGCGGCGCGGAGCGAGGCCAAGGCGAAGGAAGCGGCGGCCACCGTCACCGGCAAGGTGACCGGTGTCGCCTGCGAGCTGTCTGACCCGGCTTCGGTGCGCGCCTGCGTCGAAACCGTTAAGGCGATGGGCACGCCGCTCGATTCCATCGTCGCCAACGCCGGGATCATGGCCCTGCCCAAGCTCAACCAGGCGCACGGCTATGAGCTGCAATTCTTCACCAACCATATCGGCCATTTCATCCTGGTCACCGGCCTATTGGACCGGCTCACCGACGATGCCCGCGTGGTGATGCTCTCCAGCGCCGCGCACCAGATGGCCCCGGTCGGCGGCATCCAGTTCGACAATCTGTCGGGTGAGCGCGGCTATAAGGGTTGGGTCGCCTACGGCCAGTCCAAGATCGCTAACCTGCTCTTCGCCAAGGAACTGGCCCGCCGCTTCGCCGGCACGAAAAAGACCGCCAATGCTGTCCATCCGGGCGTGATCGCCACCAATCTGGGCCGTCACCTGCGCATGTCCAATATCGTCGCTTCTACGGTTTGGGGCCTCGGCAACCTGCTGTTCCTGAAATCCATTCCCCAGGGCGCCGCCACCCAATGTTACGTCGCCGCCAACCCCAAGGCTGCCACGATCTCCGGCGAATACTGGTCCGACTGCAACGTGCTCAAACCCCGCGCGGAAGCCGAGGATCCGGCCTTGGCGGCGAAGCTGTGGGAGGTGTCGGAGAAGATCGTGGCGGGGTTGAACTGACTGTCTTCCACGTCGACATTTCACCCCCACCCAACCCTCCCCCACCGCGGCGCAAAGCGCCGCTCATTGCGTCTCGTAAATGAGGCGCAAAGCGCCTCGGGGGAAGGGCTTAAAAGCGCGGCGTTCATATTTCATGTCCCTCCCCCTTGATGGGGGAGGTGAGGTGGGGGTGAATGCCGGGGAGTGGCCTGCAATGGGCCGACAATGAGTTCTACGGGCGGCCTATGAATCAGGGATCGGCACTACTGGCGCGGGACCAAATATTCTATCCCCTCTACGCCGGGCTGATCCTGTTGGCGCTGGTCCTGCGCTGGCTCTCCCTGCCGTTCCAAAGCCACGACATGCAGGACTTCCTGCTGCAATGGTACGATTACATCGTCACCCATGGGCGCTTCGCCGCGCTGTCGGACAATTTCTACAATTACACGCCGCCCTACATCTACATGATGACCGCGGTGTCGTACCTGGACGGGGTGGTCGACCGGGTGACGCTGATCAAGTCGATCTCGATTCTGTTCGACGGGATTTCGGCCTTTCTCATCTACAAGATCGCCTTGCTGGTCCGGCCCGACCGGCGGCTGGCGATGCTAGCCGCGGCCCTATTCCTCAATTTGCCGACATTGATTCTGAACGGCGCGGTGTGGGGCCAGTGCGATATCATCTACACCACCTTCCTGCTCGCCTTCGCCTACTACCTGATGCGCGGCTGCCCGTTCCAGGCGATCCTGATGTATGCCATCGCCTTGTCGTTGAAGGTGCAGGCGATCTTCCTGGCGCCGTTCTTCATCTATCTGCTGCTGACCCGCGCCATTCCATGGCGGGCGTTGATCCTGCCGCCGATGATCTATGGGTTGCTGATGCTGCCGGCTGCCCTGGCCGGGCGCAGCTGGATCAGCCTGATCGGTGTCTATGCGGGTCAGGCGGGGTTCATGCATTCGCTCTCGGCGCATGCGCCCAACGCCTACATGTTCTTCCAGGACGGTCTGTCGGAGCAGGCGCGGTCTTATTTTGCCTATGGCGGCCTTCTGGTCGCGGGGTTGGTGAGCCTACTGGTGCTGGCCTCGCATTTCCGGCTGCGGCCACCGCTGCCGCCTTTGTTCGTCATCCTGGCGGTCACGCTCTGGCTGTCGCTGGAGCCGTCGCTGCTGCCGCGGATGCATGAGCGCTACTTCTTCCCCGCCGACATGTTCGCCTTCCTGTTCGCCTGCCTGGTGCCCCGCGCCTGGTGGATCGCGGTTCTGTTCCAGGCCGGATCGGCGCTGGCCTATGCCCAGTATCTGGCGAGCTCGGTGTCCGATTTTCCGGTCGACACCGTCTACGCCGCCCATATCGGCGCGGTGGCGATGATCGCGGCGGTGGCCGGCGTCGCCTGGTATTACCGGCCTTACGTGCGGAAGCCGGCCTGATGATTGACCAGCCCATATCGGCGCGGCCTTTGTCGCTGGGGCTGCTGCTGTTCGGCATGCTCTGGCTCGCCATCGCGCTGATGCAGGATTTCGACCTCGAAGGCGGGGCCAAGGCGATCATGCTGATCGGCCTCGGTCTGGCGACGGTCGGCGCGACCCTGACTATTGAGGGCCGCCGCCTTCGGCTGCGGCGGGAGAGGATCCTGGTCGGCGGTCTGGCGCTGGTCCTGGCGGTTTTCGCGGCGCTGACGCCCTCGCGGCTCACCCAGGCAGAGACGGTGGCTGCCTTCGGGCTGGCGGCGGCCCCTCTTGCATTGCGCGCTGCCGGAGTGCGCAATCTCGCCGGCCTGGACCGGCTGCCGGCGATCCTCGTAGCGGTGTGTGCCGTCCTGGCCCTTAACCGGCTGCGGATGGCCCTCGCGTTCCTGCATGTGCCCGACATGGAGGATATCGGCCGCACCACCATCGCCGCCATTCATGCGGTCTTCGAGGGCCAGAACCCCTATGCCGCGCCGATCGACCTGCACGCGGAGTATCCGGATTTCCCCGGCTATAAATACCTGCCGGTGATGATGGCGGCCTACGCGCCGCTGGCCGCCGCGCTGGGCGAGACCGGGCTCAGGCTGATGAACTTGGCTCTCGACGCTGGTGTGTCGGCGGCGGTCTTCCTGTCCGCCCGGCGGATCGGCGGTCAGATGGCGGGGCTGCTGGCCCTGGCGGCCTGGCTGATGCTGCCGGTGCTGCCGCGCGACATCTATAAGCACGGCGTCACCGACCTGGCGCCGGTGCTGCCGTTGGTGATCGCACTGCTGCTGGCGGAGACGCGCCAGGGCAGGGGTGGATTGGGTCGGGCAGGGCTGCTGATCGGCCTGTCGGTGGCGGCCAAGCTGTTTCCCGGCTTGTTGATGGCGCTCTGCTGCCTGCGCCGCCGGCATATCGGCTTCTACTTCCTGGGCGGGATCGCCGGCATCCTTCCGGCGATCGCTTTCTATCTGTGGGACCCGGCGGATTTCACCCGCAACGTGTTTCTGTTCATCCTGTCCCGCCCGATCGACGTGACCAGCTGGATGCACGGCCTGCCGGCCATCGTGCCGACCCTGGCAAAGCTGGCCTATTTCCTGTTTCTGCTGTCGGTCCTGATCTATCTGGTCCTGCGCTCGCCCGGGCTGGTCAGGCGTTGCGGCCTGATCGTGCTCTGCGTAGTCGGCGCCCTGCTGACCGGGCCGGATGCGCACAACAACTACATGATCTGGTGGGTACCGTTCTTTTGCATTTTGCTGGGAACCCTGGTTTCGTCCATGATCACCGGCCCCCATGCAAAAGAACGGGGTAAGCTGACGGGAGAGCGCGCGTGAGCGAGAATGAATCGCCGGTTCTAAGCGACGAGGCCCGGGTCGCCTTCTATCGTGAGCAGGCCAAGGGGCTGAAGGACGACGACATCAATTATCAGGGCCTGCGCATGCATGCGGTCGAGGGGCTGCACGACATGGTGGGCGACATCGCCATGGCGGAATTCCCCAAGGGCGCCGAGGTGCTGGATGTCGCTTCCGGCTCCGGTGCCATGTGCCTGCGCCTGGCTGAGGCCGGCTTCCGGATGACCGGCTGCGACATGGTGGAAGAGAACTTCAAGCTTAAAGGGAAGGTCCCATTCCAGGCGCTTGATCTGAATACAGAATTCTCCAAGACCATCGGGAAACTCTACGACGCGGTGACCGCTACCGAGATCATCGAGCATCTGGAAAACCCGCGCCAGTTCCTGCGCCAGTGCTTCGCCTGCCTGAAGCCGGGCGGCAAGCTGCTACTGTCGACGCCGAACCTCGAAAGCGCGCTGTCCAAGGCGATGTATGTCACCTCGGGTACGTCGCGCTGGTACACTGACCGCGACTATATGGAATACGGCCACATCACCCCGATGCCGCTCTGGGTCCTGCGCAAGGCGGCGCTGGAGGCCGGCTTCAAGATCGACCGGGTGACCTCGCAGGCCGAATATACCGGCCCGTGGAAGGGCTGGTGGAAGATGCGGATGGTGACAGCGCTGATGAAGGCGCTGGACCGCGCGGGCAGCCCGCAGGGGGATATCTTGATCATGCTGGCGCATAAGCCGGGTTAATCGCCACGACATTACCTCCCTCTCCCTCCGGGAGAGGGTTATGAAGGCTTAGCGAACGCAGTGAGCTTAGCCGAAGTGGGGTGAGGGTAACCCTGCCGGGCACCGCACCCTCACCCTCCCACCGCTTCGCGGCGGGCCCCACCCTCTCCCAAAGGGCGAGGGAATTTATGAAGCTGAGCACCTTCCCGTCGCCCACACTGGCCCGGCTTTCAGCGCCTCCGGCGCGGCGCAAGGCAGGGCGCTCGCTAGAGTCACAAAGACAAAGCTCCGGCCCTCCGGCAACGCCTCCTTCTCGAACACGAACCGACCGAAGCTCGACACCTCGAACACACCGTCGACGACCGTCATCCGGCGCGTCGATTGGAAGTCCGCCACGGACCCCAGTCCATAGAACAGTGGATAGAGATAAGGCTGGGGCTCCCCAGCCGCGAGATAGACCGGTTCGCCGGGCTGGGCCAGGGCAACCTCAGTGCGCAGTGCATCCTCCAGCCCGAACCGGAAGCCGTTGCCGAGTTTCAAGTCCAGCACCGAAGCCTCCTGGTTATAGGAGGTGAAATAATAGGCGTAGAACGGGACCAGGAAACCTGCGAGGTAGATCGCCGATCCGGCCAGCGCCATGCGGCGGACGGCGTCCGGCAAGCTGGTCAGGAACCAGGCCGCGAGCATCAGCGATGGGATCAGGAACCAGTTCAGCCGCGTGAGTTGCAGCGGCAGCAGCAGGACCGGAAACACGACCGAAGCCGCGACGATCAGTACGATGTTCGGCCGCCGTGTCCTGATCGCATCGCAGGCCAGCAGGGCCGCACCGGCCAGGGTCAGCAGCGGCGCCGCGCCGGTCAGCGGCAGGAAGAAGCGGCTCTGGTGCCAGATCGCCTCGTCGCGGTAGCCGCCGGCGAGGAAGGTCAGGTTGTTGAAGACGGTGACGGCGAAACCCTGGCCGATCTGGCTGAGCCGGGTCGCCGCCAGGGCCGGCACCGAGAAGGGCAAGGCGTCTTCGATCGCCTTATGCGGCGCGTGCAGCAGGTAGTTCTTGATCAGGAACAGGCCGAAGGGCAGGGCAACCAGCTTGGCGATGACGATGCCGCCGAGCCACGGTTTCCACGCCGCCAGCATCCGCCGCCAGTTGAACGCGATGATGCCGACGCTTCCCGGAACGATCGCATAGATGACGACGGGATAGGCATAGATCGCCACCGACCAGGGCAGGAAGGCGAGCAGCGGCCAGCGCCCGCCATCCCTGAGCGCGCGGCCCAGCGTGTAGAGGCCGAGCGTGAAGAACAAAGGCGCCAGGTTGGAATCGAGTGCCCAGCGGCTGGCCATCACATGCCACGGCAGCACGGCCAGCAGGAAGGTCGTCACCAGCGCCGTGTCGCGGCCGAAATGGAGGCGGGTGGCGGCATAGGCGACGGGCAAGGTCAGAATTCCAAACACCGCCCCCACCGCGCGCAAGGTTACCGTGCTGAGTCCGAACAGCCAGATCACCGGCACGGCGATGTAGGTGTAGAGCGCGTTCATGCCCGAGCCCCAGGCCGGGAACCAGACGGGCAGGCGATTGCCCCACAGGTCGGCGCCGGTCTGGAGGACCGACAGTGCTTCGACCCCACTCGATGCCTCGTCGGAATTGAGCCCGCCCGGCACTGTGCCCAGCGCCGCGAGGCGGAGGACGCGCCCAGGATCAGTGTCGCCCAGAGCAGAACAGAATGCCATTTCCGGCTCTTATCGGCTTGCTCGGTCATGCGGTCCCGCGGTCCTCGAACTTGCCGCCACCATAGCATGTTCCCCGTATCCGCAAGCCTTCACCGCACCCCCCCTGTAAATCGGAACGGGAATGAAGCCGGCACGTTGACCAACTATCGAAGCACTCAATCGAGGAGGGGAAATATGACGACTTACGGCACCACCGGCACCAGTACCGATGAAGGTATCCGCAGCGGCGAGATCCAGGACGAGCATGTCCATGAAACGGCGGAGCTGATTGCCGCCGAAAAGGTCAGGGGAACGTCCGTCTACAACGCGGCAGGCGACGATCTTGGCACGATCCATGACCTGATGATCGACAAAAGGGCCGGGCGGGTCGCCTATGCCGTGATGTCGTTCGGCGGGTTCTTAGGGATTGGCGAGAAGTACCATCCGCTGCCCTGGAATGTGTTGACCTATGACGAAAGCAAGGGCGGCTACAATATCGACCTGACTGCCGATCAACTCCGCTCAGCGCCCAGCTATTCCCGTGAGGAAATGCTGCGCTTCGGCGGACGCGCCGATGACGACCGGGTCGATACCTATTACGGCGGCCTCGGCTACCCGCCGCTGGTCTGATCCAGCTTGAAAGGCGAGAGCCTTCCGTCCCCTGGGGCGGGAGGCTCTTTTCATATGTGAAACTTCCCGCTGGTGGCGCAGGATTTCCCTGTGCTATGAATTCATACGCATGCGGATGATTAATGCCGTGCCGCGTTTAAGAATGAACCATCGGGAGGATTGTTATGCGTGGATTTTTGACCGTCTCGTCATTGGCGCTGGCGGCATCGCTCAGCCTGTCGGCTGCTGCGGCGACCAAGTACGAATCCTGGGAAGGGACCTGGCATCTGAACAAGAAGGAAACGGTCTATCCCAAGGGCGTGATGGTCACCGATAACGATCTGGTGGTGACCAAGGATGACGGCGACAAGCTGGTCTATACCGAGACGGTGGTCGCCAACGGCAAGACCGACGTTCAGAAATATGACGGTGCCTATGACGGCAAATATTACGACATGGGCAACGGCGAGAGCATGGCCTTCACCCATATCAGCCCCACCCAATACCGCGCCGTGCGCCACGACAAGAACGGCTTCGTCCGCGAGAACAGCATCTTCGAGCTGACGAACGGCGGCAAGAAGCTGATCTGCCACGCCTGGGCCCAGCACGAGCTGGGCGGCCCGGAAGTAGCGTTTGATGAGATTTTCGATAAGGCGCCGTAAGACCGCTCCTTCGAATCGATTCCCTCCCCCTCGATGGGGGAGGGTTAGGGAGAGGGTGAAATGGCCCTCAAAGGCGCGGTCTACGCCAAGCGCCCAAACAAACTAGGTGATGAACCCA
>Ga0268266_10001461_pt1 | contig 28121 bp, 20 predicted proteins | sample KBSS13metaG_FD_190356 | JGI IMG/M metagenome (GOLD analysis project Ga0268266, IMG submission 190356) | Switchgrass rhizosphere microbial communities from Kellogg Biological Station, Michigan, USA - KBS S1-3 metaG (SPAdes) (version 2) | ecosystem: Host-associated > Plants > Roots > Rhizosphere... | reverse complement strand
CGCGAAGTAGACGAGCGTCGCGGCGGGGATCAGGAACAGGCCGATGCGGCCGGCGGGCGCAAGATCGAACATCACGTCGGCGGCGATGACGATGGCGATGGTGCCGAGCGCTTCGATGAGAAAGACGACAGCGCCGGCCATTACGGTCATGCGCTTGTATGCGCGGCGAGCAACGCTGAGCCGAGAAGCCAATTGTGCGTATTGCGGGTTTTGCATAACGAACTCCGATCAGTGCCGAGGCACTTTGTTCGATACGAACAATTCAACCAACACCAGCACGAGTGAAACGCCAATCAAGTACGACCAGAACTCACGTGATCCGAGGTTTGCTGATACCAGGCCGCTGCCCGCGGTGGCGTCGTCCTGGTCGGGCGATTCCATCGACGCACGAAGCTCGTCGGCGGGAATGCTTGCGGTATCGGCCTCGGCGAAGGGCGTGTTGACGGCGTACGTGAACACGGTTTTGCCTGAGGGATCAGTCATTGTGTACAGGCCGGGCGCGGCGGCGATAAGCGGCACGCCCTTGTGCGATTGGCCGGCCGGGTCTTTCAGCGAGTTCTCTGCGGTGAGGGGCAGCAGATCACCGACCTGGTAGGTCGTCGGCTGCTCGCCGCGAATTGCCAGGTATCGCAGCGTCTGATGCAGCAGTGGCAGGTAGATCGCACGCTGCGGGAAGTTGTTCCACGCCGGATCAGGCGGGCTGGCGATCAACACGCACGAGCCACCGCCGGGCGACACTTTCTCGAGCATGAACGGCCGGCCGTCATCGAGGCGCAGCGGCACGCGCGAAAGCTGCGAATCAGTGACTTCCCAGTAGCGATCAATGCCGACGGCCGAGAAGTCGCCGCTGTGGGGCTTTTGGAAGATTTCGAAGATCGGGTGTTCCAGATCGACCCGGGTGATGAGCGCTTTCGCGCCGCCCTTGCGGGTGTCGCTGGCGAGTAACACGCGGCGGAGCTGGCAGGGGGCGAACTCGCCGAAACTGCTGGTGAACGAAGCCGGCTGAGTCTTTGACCCCGGCAGCAGCAGAATGCCGCCGCCGTGCTTGTGGAAGTCGGCGATCGCCTGCTTGAGTTCGGGCGAGATGGTCGCGACGTCGAGCACGATGAGGACCGAGGCGTTTGCCAAATCCGCCGCCGTGGCCGACGACGCGGGCAGCACCTTCAGCTCGAACGGAGAATCGGCGGCGGGCTGGATTGCGCGGGCCAGGAAGAACGGGGCGCCGCTTGCGCTTCGGGCTTCATCATCCTGCGCGAGCATCGCGACGCGAATCCGCGGCAGCACGTTGACGTTGAGGTAGAGCGTTTCGGTCGTCGATTCGGTCTTTAGCGTGATCGTTCCGGCGTGGTCGCCAACCTCGCCAAACGTTGGGCGGAAGGAGGCCGTCAGTTGCTGGTTGGCCGGCACAGCGATCTTCTGCGACTGCACGGGTTGGCCAGTGAGCGCGAGACCGATCGAGACGTCTTTGATCGGCTGGGCCGTGGCGTTGGCGATGCGAACCGTCACGGGGTGCGGCAGCCTATCGTTCACCACGCTCTGCGGAAGATTCGCGCCGATGATGCCGACGGTGGAGGGGGAATCGGGCGAGATCGGCTCGACTTGCAGCGCCACGCCTGGGTGAAGTTTCCATCCGCTGGCCGCGTTTGACACGCCGACGCGTTGAAGATCGGAGACGAGCACGACTTTCTTCTTATCTGCCGCCACTTCGGCGAGGGACTCATCGGCCTTTCGGAGCGCGGCAACAAGATCAGTGCCCGCCGCGGCGGGTTGGAGGGTGGCGAGCTTGGTACGGGCCTGCGAGGCGTCGCCCCAGTTGGATTCGGTGCGGGCAGCCTGGTCGAACGCGATCAGGGAGACGATCGATCCGCCCGGCAACGCGGCGAGCACTTCATCTGCCTTGTCGACTGCGTGTTTCCACGCGCCCGGCCGGGCCATGGATTGCGAAACGTCGACTGCAACGACAACGGCCTGGTCCGCCCGAAGCTTGCCGGAAGCGTCGGGCTTTTTCTGCAGGAATGGCCGGGCGAATGCAATGGCGATCAACGCACACAGGAGCGCCCGCAGTGCGAGCAGCAGCGTCTCCAGCCACTTCTTGCGGCGCACCAGCGAGGCCGACGTGCCGGCGAAGAACCGCAGCGTGGAAAATGGGATCACGGAGATCCGGTCTCGCGTGATGAAGTAGATAATGATCGGCAGAATCGCCGCGGCGGTCCCGATCAGCAAAGATGGATTGCGGAAGCTCATCATCCTAGCTGGCTCCGCTTGTACAGGTACTCGCTGAGCGCGATCTCGAGCGGCGTGTTGGTGTCGAACAATTTGTAATCGGCCCGCACGTCGCCGGCGGCTTTTTCAATGCTGTGAAGGAAGTTGCCGAGTTGTTTCATGTAGGTCTCGCGCATCGACTGCGGCGCGACCAGCGTGCTTTGGCCGGATTCCAAATCCTGCATCTGCATCATGCGGTCGAACGGAAACGTGAGTTCGGCGTTGTCCATGACGTGGAAGATGATCATGTCATGGCCTTGGAAGCGGAACCGCCGGAGGGCTGCTTTGATGGAGTCGACGTCGTCGAGCAGATCGGAGATCAGCACGACGAGGCCCTTGCGCTTCAGGCCATCCGCGAGTTGATTCATCGCGCCGGCGACCTGGGTCTTTTCGCCGGTCTTGGTGTCTTCGAGTTCCGTGAGGATTCGCCGCAGATGCGTGGGCGTAAGCTTGGGCGGGATGACGGTGCGAACTTTATCGTCAAACGTCACCAAGCCCGTCGCGTCGCGCTGGCCGATCATGAAATGCGCGAGGCACGCCGCCAGGAAGCAGCCGTATTCGAATTTGCTCAGGCCCTTCGGATCGGACTTGTACGACATCGACGCCGAGCAATCGAGCAGGATATTGCAGACAAGGTTCGTCTCGGCCTCGTACTGCTTGACGTAGTAGCGGTCGACCTTGGCGAAGAGTTTCCAGTCGATGCGTTTGATTTCGTCGCCGGCCGCGTACGGCCGGTACTCGGAGAACTCGACCGACGAGCCGTGAAAGGGCGACTTGTGCAACCCGAGCACGAAGCCTTCGACAACCGTCTTGGCCAGCAACTGCAGGTTGCCGATCCGGCTGAGCGTGGCGAGGTTGAGGTATTTCGGTTGAGCCATTTGGTAGGGTGGGCATTGCCCACCAATTCAGCGAAGGTGGGCAGTGCCCACCCTACAACTAGAGGCCGCTCTTCGGCTGCGGCACGGTTTCGATCAGCTTCGCAATGATCTTTTCGCTCGTCATGTTTTCAGAGGCCGCGTGGAAGTTCGTGATGATGCGGTTTCGCAGCACCGGCACGGCGACGGCTTGAATGTCCTGGATCGACACGTGCGGCCGGCCGCTCAGCACGGCTCGCGCCTTGGCGGCGAGCACGAGGTAGTGGCTGCCACGGACGCTGGCGCCCCAGCTCACGTAATCCTTAATGAACTTCGGTGCGTCAGTGTTCCCGGGGCGGCTCGTTGCGATCAGCGAGACCGCGTAACGCAGCACCGCGTCGGCCACAGGTGTTTCGCGGATGAGTTGCTGGTGGCCGAGCAGTTCTTTGCCGTCCATCACCTTCACGATGTCCGCCACGCCGCTGCCGGTGGTGGCGTTCACGACGGCCACCTCCTGATCGCGCGGCAGGTAGTCGATCACGAGACTGAACATGAACCGGTCCTGCTGCACTTCCGGCAGCGGATAGGTGCCTTCCTGCTCCACAGGATTTTGCGTGGCGAGCACGAAGAACGGCTCTTCCAGGTGATACGTGTTACCGCTGACGGTGACCTGATGTTCCTGCATCGCTTCAAGCAACGCGGCCTGTGTCTTCGGTGGCGTTCGGTTGATTTCGTCGGCGAGCAGAATGTTGGTGAAGATCGGACCCGGCCGGAAGCGAAGCTGCTTTTTGCCGGCGGCTTTGTCTTCTTCGAGCACTTCCGTGCCGGTGATGTCAGATGGCATCAAGTCTGGAGTGAACTGTACGCGGCTGAACTTCAGGTCGAGCGCTTTACTGATGCTGCTGATGAGCAGCGTCTTGGCCAATCCCGGCACGCCGGTGATGAGGCAGTGCCCGCCGGCAAAGAAGCTGGTGATGACGTCGTTGACGACGTCTTCCTGACCGACGATGGCTTTGCGGATTTCGGCGAGAATGCGCTTGCGACTTTCGGCAAGTGCGGCGACGGCTTTTGCGGCGTCGATGGTTTCAGTCATAGCTCAACTCGTTTTGCCACAGATCGGGCACAGATTCACACGGATTCAAAAAGCAGCAGCGACTAAGCGTGCGTCGCGGTCGGCGCGGGCACGGCCTTGACCAACCGTTCGATCAAAATCTCCGGCGTTACGCGATCGACATCGGCGCTGAACGCCAGGCCGATGCGGTGTCGAAGTACCGGCACGATCACGTTGCGAATGTCGGCGATTGACACGGTATCGCGGCCGTCCTGCGCGGCGACGCTCTTACTCGCCAGCGCGATGTTCTGGCTGGCTCGCAAGCCGGCGCCCCACGAAACGTATTCTTTGACGAAGTCGGGCGCACCGGCGTCGGTCGGGCGGCTGCTGGCAACAAGATCGACGATGTATTTTCCAAGTTCCGGCGGCAGCTTGACGCTTCGCACGGCTGCAGCGAATCGCACGAGGTCTTCGCCGCCAATGACTTTGGCGAGTTCGACCTTCTTCGCGCCGGTGGATTGCCGGACGACGGTCACTTCCTGGTCTTGCGTGAGGTAGTCCATTGTGATCGACAGCATGAACCGATCCTGCTGAGCTTCGGGAAGGTTGTAGCTTCCTTCCTGCTCCATGCTGCTGAGCGTCGCGAGCACGAAGAAGGGTTTCGGCAGCATCATCGTCTGGCCGCCGATGGTGACCTGTTTTTCCTGCATCACTTCGAGCAGGGCGGCCTGCGTTTTGGGCGGCGTGCGGTTGATTTCGTCGGCCATCAGCAGGTTAGTGAAAACGGGGCCCTTCACGAACTTCACGAAGCGTTTGCCGGTGGTCTGATCTTCTTCAAGAATCTCCGTGCCGCTGATGTCGGACGGCATGAGATCGGGCGCGAATTGAATGCGCTTAAAATCTAAATTCATCACCTGCGCAAGAGTTGCCACCAGCGCCGTTTTTGCCGTCGCAGGCGGGCCTTGGATGAGGCAGTGGCCGCCGGAGAAGATGGCCGTGAGCACGTGGTTGACGGCCTGCTCCTGGCCGACGATGACCTTGTGGATTTCCTGCAGGACGACACTTCTAACGGCCTTAAGTTCTGCAAAAACGCCTTTGCCGGTAGAGGTCGGCGCGGTGGCCTGAGAAGGGGACGCTGCCATGAAAGCTCCATTCGCCAGTTCGTCTTATAGCGGGGTCATCGAGACGTTCGAGACTACCAGATATACCCCGCTTTATCACGCTTGTTGACCGCCGTTTTATCGCCCCAGTGCTGGCCCGGTTTTTTATTGGCCAAAACGTCCACTCTTAGCCGTTATTGGCAAACAGGCGGAACGTCCGTTTTCCGTCAAGGGCCGTGCTGTTGTGGGGCTCGGGAGTCTGGATATGGGTTCGTTGCGTCACTGGATCGGAACCGGCAGCCTGATGTTGTGCGCGACCTCGGCGTACGGCGGATTCACCTTCAACACAATCATCGACGACCATGTCGCCATCTCCAGCGGCATCGCCGACCCGTCGGCATTCACCCTCGCCGGCACGAAGCAAGTAGTGATGGGAAACGACGGTTCAGTCGCGTCGATTTCGTTTCTCAACTACGGCCCGACGGAGAGTCCGAACCAGATCACGGCCGTCACGTTGAACGTTCAGGTCGGCAGCGCGAATACCCAGATCGTCGCTCGATCGGGCGATCTCGGCGGGGCGGGGAGCCTAGCTGATTTTGACACGAGCAGCTCCGAAAATTTTGACACATTCGCCGAGCTCGCGATCGGCAGCGACGGCGGTCGGACGATCACATTCATCGCGTCTGACACGGCCGGTCAGCTCGGCGTTTATCAGGCAACCGCCACCACCACGGTCGATGGACGAACCGCCATTCAGCACGACAGCGGCAGCGCCATGTACTCGCTCAACACGCAATCGCCGTCGTCGGTGGGGATCGAGCAGATCCACATTCAGATCAACGACGCGGGGCAGGTCGCCTATCAACGGCGGGATACGACGAGCACTGATCCGGTTGACGAGCAGTCCTTCGTGCTCACCGGCGGCTCGCCATCAAGCGTCACCGACACCACCAACGCCGGCGGACTGAACGACTTCAACAGCTTGTCAGGTTACACGTCGATTTACGGCTCGCCCGAGTTTCGGCGCATCGCGGTGACCTCGACCGGCGTCGCGGTGTTTCGAGCGGCCAATGGCTTTGGGCAGGTCAATCTATATCGATCGACGAATCTCACCAGCCCGCTGTTGGGGACCGATGCGAATCGCGACGGCGACTCGCTCAAGCTTTTTAGTGCCAGCGATACCGCCGTTCTTTACTCAGCTGAGTACACGGTGCCGTCGCAAGCAAATGAGGTTCGGCTGACGTACCTGGATTCGGGCGGCTCGCACGTACTGGCGACGTATGATCCGCAAAGCCAGAACGGCGGCCCGCTCAACGCGGTGATGACGCAGGACAACCACGTGGCGTATTACACGCCGGGGCCGACCCTCAGTTCGTCCGCGTCGGTCGGCTACTACTACAACCAGTTCGCGCACACGATCGCGACGGCCGGCGAAACGAGCACGGCTGAGGGTTACACGATCAACCAGATCTCGATCACCGGCAACACCAACCCAATGGTCAACACGCGCGGCACGGTGGTGTTCGATGCGGTCATCGGGAACGAGGAAGACCCGGAAGAAACGGCGCTCATTCTTTGGCAGGAGTCGAGCCCGGGCGAGTTGAAGATCATCGTTAAAACCGGCGACCTGTACGAAGGCAACGTCATCACAGCGATCGGTGTCGATGCGTCGACCAACCAGGCCGGCGACGTGCTGAAGGACGGACTGAGCGATGACGACTGGCTGGCGTTCAGCATCATCTACAGCGAGTATGACGCCCAGACGGATAGCTTTATAGACCACAACGCCGTGTTGACGGTGCAACTCCCCGAACCGTCAGGCTTACTGCTGACTGTGCTGCCGGGCTTGGCGGCGATGCGTCGCCGTAAATGCCGGCGGTCACTTGCCACTCTGGCAGCCGGGTAGGGTCGACTGTCGATTTGGCATCTTGTTCTGCCCGCCTGCGATTTGCATAAGCCTATATCATAAAAGCACTTGGGCCTCTGCCCTGCATGGCACACTCTTTGCCATATAAGGGCGTGTCGACGCTGCTTTAGCAGCAGTCGGCGCAAGAAAAGGAGCTTTGAATCATGGCAAAAATCATTGGTATCGATCTTGGAACCACGAACAGTTGCGTAGCAATTATGGAAGGCGATCAGCCCAAGGTGCTGATCAACTCCGCCGGCAGCCGCATTACGCCGTCGGTGGTTGCCTTCACTGAGAAGGGCGAACGTCTGGTCGGCCAGACCGCCAAGCACCAGCAGATTACGAATCCTAAAAATACGATCTTCTCCATCAAGCGTTTCATGGGCCGCCGTCACAGTGAAGTGGCGACTGAAGAGAAGATGGTTCCGTACACCATCGTCGGGGCGCCTGAGGAACTCGTGCAGGTTGAAATTCGCGGCAAGAAGTACACGCCCGAAGCGATCAGCGCAATCATTCTTCAGGACCTGAAGAAAACGGCTGAAGACTACCTCGGCGAGAAGGTGACCGAAGCGGTCATCACCGTGCCGGCGTACTTCAACGACGCGCAGCGTAAGGCCACCAAGGACGCCGGTGAAATCGCCGGCCTGAAGGTGCTCCGCGTGCTGCCGGAACCGACGGCCGCCGCGCTGGCGTACGGCCTTGATCGCAAAAAGAACGAAAAAATCTGCGTCTTCGACCTGGGCGGCGGCACGTTCGACGTGTCGGTGCTCGACGTCGGCGACGGCGTCTTCGAAGTGCTCTCCATCAACGGCGACACACACCTCGGCGGCGATGACTTTGACGAAGTGCTCATCAACTACCTGGCCGACGAATTCAAGCGCACGGAAGGCATCGATCTCCGTAAAGATCCGATGGCTCTCCAGCGCCTGAAAGAAGCGGCCGAGAAGGCGAAGATCGAACTGTCGGGTGCGATGGAATCGACCATCAATCTGCCGTTCATCACCGCCGATGCGAGCGGGCCGAAGCATTTGCAGATCACGCTCAACCGCACCAAGTTTGAGCAGTTGATCTCGGCGCTGGTTGAAAAGACCCGCAAGCCGGTGCTCGACGCGCTCAAGGACGCGAAGCTGAACCCCGAGCAGATCGACGAGATCGTGCTTGTCGGCGGCAGCACCCGCGTGCCGATGGTGCAGAAGCTTGTGAAAGATCTGTTCAAGGGCAAAGAGCCCAACCGTACGGTCAATCCGGACGAAGTGGTGGCCATCGGCGCCGCGATCCAGGGCGGCATCGCCAAGGGCGACGTCAAGGACATCCTGGTGCTCGACGCCACGCCGCTCAGCCTGGGTGTTGAAACTCTCGGCGGCGTGATGACGGTGCTGATCCCCCGCAATACGACGATCCCGACCAGCAAGTCGGAAACGTTCAGCACGGCGGCGGATAATCAGAACGCCGTCACCATCAACGTGCTGCAGGGCGAGCGCGAGTTCGCTCGCGACAATCGCCTGCTCGGCACGTTCAACCTCGAAGGCATCCCGGCCGCCCCGCGCGGAGTGCCGCAGATCGAAGTGCAGTTCAATATCGACGTGAACGGCATTCTGGCCGTGAGCGCCAAGGACAAGGCGACCAACAAGGAAAACAAGGTCACCATCCAGAACTCGGGCGGCCTGAGCAAGGAAGACATCGAAAAGATGAAGGCCGACGCCGAAGCTCACGCTGCCGAAGACAAGAAGCGGCGTGAAGTGATCGACCTGAAGAACCAGGGCGAAGCGCTGGTCTACCAGCAGGAGAAGGGCTTGAAGGACGTCGGCGAGAAGGTATCGGCCGACGACCGGGCGAACATCGAGCGCGCGATCGGCGAGCTCAAAGACGCCCTCAAGACCGATGACGGCGACGTCATCAAGAAGAAGATGGAACTTCTCACCACGGCCAGCCACAAGCTGGCGGAAGAGATGTACAAGTCGCAGTCGAGTCCGGGTGGCGCAGGAACGCCGCCTCCGAGCGGCGGCGGCAACGGTGGCGAAGAGAAGAAGAAAGACGAAGACGTCATCGACGCCGAGTACGAAGTGAAAGACAACAAATAAGCGGTCTTTCAAATCCAATGCAACATCAAAAAGCCCCGGCAGTTAGCTGCCGGGGCTTTGTTGTTTACATGATTGAGGGGGCAACGTCTTTTCATCGCACGGGTATTACTCGATAATACGAGTTCGAGCGGAGCGAGGAAATCAACGTGATTCGAATATCCAGCTATTTACTAACCTGTCTTTCCGTCTTGCTGTGTGCTGCGTCGACTACGCTGGCGGGTGCGCCGGTGGATTTCTCCACCATCCCGCAATCCTGCGGCGTTCAGGTTAAAGGCAAGGAGATGGGGCCTGAATCACTGGACCTCATCAAAGAGCTGGGTGTCAAAGTCGTCCGTCGCGGGTTGCTGTGGGAAGGCGTCGAAAAATCGACCGGCAATTATGATTTCTCCGACTATGACGAATTCTTCAAGCTCTGCAAAGAGCGCGGCCTGACGATCATCGCGCCGCTGGCGTTCAAGAACAAACTCTATCCGGATCCGACGCAGGACGAACGCGGCCGACAGGCGTTCGCAAAATTCTGCGGCGCGGCGGCGGGACATTACCGAGGTGAGACGGTCATCTGGGAAATCTGGAACGAGCCGAATGTCCAAACCTTCTGGGGCAAGCACGGCAAAGGCCACAACTCAGACCAGTACGCGGACGAATATATCGCGATGCTCAATGCCTGCGTTCCCCTCATGCGAAAGGCCGACCCGCGATGCACGATCTTGGGCGGGGCTGTTTCCGGCCTATGGGAAGAGTCGTTCAAGTGGATGGATTTTTGTTTTCAAAAAGGCATTCTCAAGACGGGGATTGACGCGTGGTCAGTCCATCCGTACTCGACGGCCAGCCCGGAGTCGTACATCGACGCCTACGCCCGCATGCGCGCGTCAATGAAGCAGTACGCCGCGAAGACGAACGTCATCGTCATCAACAGCGAGCGAGGCTTCCCCGTGAAAAAAGGGGCCGAGGGCTACTCGGGCGGAAGTGAAAACAAGGTTTACGAATACCAAGCGTGGCAGCTCGTGCGGCAGTTCATGATCGATCAGTCGTGCGACATCAAGCTGACGAGTTGGTACGAGTGGGGCGGGACCGAAGGCTTCGCGCTGTATAACGCCAAAGAAAAGATCAAGAACCCGGCGTACAACGCCTACAAGGTGATGATCGACCAGCTCACCGGCTATCACTTTGACAAGCGGATCAAGCTGACGTCGGATCTCGATTACGTCATGCAGTTCGTCAATCGCAATGGCGCCGTGAAGCTTGTTGCGTGGACCGCGTCGTCCGAGCCGAAGAATCTCGACGCAACCGTGCCGCACGAGGTGACACTTCCCGTTGCCACGAGCGGCCCATTCGAGACGTTTTCGATCTATGGCGAAAAGGGATCGGTCGCCGTCAAGGACAAGGGCATCGTCGTCAATCTCACCGGCGCGCCTCAGTACATTTCGCTTCGTCGTTGACGACGATCATTCCCCACGTTTCATTTAAGCCAACTGAGCAATCTTCGCGGTGATCGGCGTGGTGGAGAACATCGCGGCCGGCTTGGCGACTCGCTTGCTGTTCAGGTCAACATCCTTCACGCCGGCGTTCGAACCGACCAGGCGAAGAGCGTACGAGGTCGGCAGATCAGCGGCCGTTACCGTCAGGTAGTACGTGCCGGCGGTCAGCTTGCCGGTGATCAGCTTGGCGGACATCGCCTTGCCGCTCGTGGTCGCAAGGGCGTTGCCGTTCGCGTCGGTGAGCGTCACATCGGCGTTCTTGGTCAGGCCTGACAGGCGGATGTCGTACTTGGTGTTATCGGTGACGACCAGCTTGTACACGTCGGCCGAGTCGTTGGCGCCGATGTATTCGTTCACGGTGCGGTTGCTGCCGCGGGGAACGGTGAAGTCGCGGGCGTTCGCGGTGTCGTTACCGGTCTGGTCGACCTGGTCAGGCGTGGTGAACGCAGCCGTGCTGTAACGCAGGTTGTAGTTGATGATCGCTCCGCCTTCGGCCTGCAGAACGCGAACCTGATACGTGCCCGCGTTCACCTGGCGAAGGATGCTTTCATTTGCAGCCAACAGATGCGCCGAACGCTGGATGGTTTCGCCGCTATCAAGACGGTTGTTGTGGTTCTTGTCGCTGATCAGCTCGAGCGTCGCGTCGCCGGTGAGGCCTTCCAAGCGAAGGTTGATCAGGCCGGCTTTCATTACTCGAACCAGGTAAAGCTGTTCCTTGTGAACGTTGTTGACCTGCGAGGTCACAACGGCTTCGGTCGACTGGATGTCGAGGTAAGCCGGATTGCTCAGGCTCGTGCTCATGTACTGACGCGATTCAAGTTGTTCGATGAACTGTGACATAATCTCATTCCCTTTCTTGTCGCTGGCGGCGACTGGACAAGAGTTAAGTCACATTCATTTAACGAGCAGGCAAATTGGAGAAGCAAAAATTTTTTGGTTTGAAAATCCTCCCGCTTTTATCGGACTTTGAGCAAAACCTTGCCCATCGGCCCCGCGGCGAGTCGATCGAACGCCTTTGGCAGGTCCGAGAACTCGAAGATCTCGTCCACCGGCGGCCGCTGACCGGTGCGGGCGAGAAGTCCGACAATCTTCTTCCACGCCTCGTTCACTTCGTTGGCGGTGTACGCGCCTACCTGCACGCCACCGATGCGGAGGCGGCGGAACAGCAGTGACGCGGTGTTGAAGTCCGGCACTGGCCCGGCGAGCCGGCCGACCACGCTGATCCGGCCCTTATCGCCGAGCGTATCGATCACCTGCGGCAGCAGCGGCCCGCCGATATTGTCGATCGCCAGATCGACGCGCCGGCCGTCGAGCGCCTGCTTCACGTCTTGCCGCCAGTTGGGACTGTCGGGATTCAGGACGATATCCGCTCCCAGCGCCACGAGCTTTTCCTGTTTTTCTGAACTACGCGAGAGCGCGATTACGCGGAATCCCATCGCCTTGGCCAGAAGCACGCTCGCTGTACCCACGCCGCCCGACGCGCCGGTGACCAGCACGACCGAGTTGGGGGCGAACACTTCCCACATGGTCAGCGCCTGATACGCGGTGCAGTACACGAGGGCCGCCCCGGACGCTTCGGTGTCGCTCCATCCCGCGGGCTTTGGCGCGAGATACTCAACCGGGACCGACAGCCGCTGCGCAAACGTGCCGGGTCGATTCACACCGGCTTCGCCACGCAGCACCACGCGCACCTCGCCCACGCGCGGCGAGATCACAGCGTTGCCTACGGCAACTACTTTGCCGATGCCATCGCGACCCAAAATGTGCGGGAATGTGGGTTTGGCCGGGTACTGCCCTTCGGCGAGATACCGATCGGCCGGGTTGAGCGCAGCGTACTGAACCTCGATCACCGCTTCGCCCGGCGCTGGCACCGGGTCGGGCACTTCTTTCAGTTCGAGGTTCTGTAGTCCGCCGATTTCTTTGAGCATCCATGCTTTCATAGCTTGGGATTGTAGCCGCTCGACCGCAGATTGGCGCGCCGGCACTCGCGAAGTCACGCGTAACTCGACTAGAATCAGCAGACGATGCCCAGAAAAAGTTTTTTCATCATTGACGGCCACGCCCAGATTTACCGCGCCTACTTTGCGCCCTTTCGCGATCTCACCTCGCCCACCGGCGAGCCGACCAAGGCCACCTACGTTTTCACGCAGATGCTGATCAACCTGGTTGAAAAGCGTAAGCCCGATTTCCTCGCCATGGTGATCGACTGCGGCGAAGAGGTTTTCCGATCCGAAATTTTTCCCGAGTACAAAGCCAACCGCAAACCCGCGCCCGATGATTTCAAGCCGCAGGAGCAGCGGATTCTGCAGATCGTCAAAGACGCCGGCGTGCCGATCTTCTGCAAGCCGGGCTTCGAGGCCGACGACGTCATCGCCACCATGGCCACGCGGCTCGAGAGCCAGTACGACGTCTTCCTCGTCAGCAAAGACAAGGATCTGCGGCAGATCCTCGACGACTGCATCCGCATGTACGACCCGCAAAGCGACGAATCCTTCGGCCCGGCTGAGCTGTTCGCCAAGTTGGGGTACACGCCGCAGCAGGCGATTGAAGTGCAGACGCTGATGGGCGACGCGATCGACAACGTCCCGGGCATTCCCGGCGTGGGCGAGAAAACGGCGGTGAAGTTTATCGAAAAATACGGATCGGCCGACGCGGTGCTCAAGCATCTGGACGAACTGACGCCGAAGATGCGCGAGAATTTTGAGAAATTCGCCGACCGTCTGCCGATCGCGCGGCAGCTCGTCACGCTGAAACGCGATGTGGAGATGGAGTTCGACCCGGCCGTGTGCGAGTTCACTGGTCTCGATATGCCGGGCATCAGCCGGCATTTGAACGAACTTGGATTCACCACTCTGGCCAAACGCATCAGCGCCGCGGAGGACGCGCCGGCCGCGACCGTGAAACCCGCCGCGCCAAAAAAGTCCGGGCCGATTGAAGTCGGACTCTTCGGCGCGATGACCCAGTCGGGCGAAGAACCCCCGGCCGAGGCGGTCTCGACGCACGAGACGAGTGAGGGGGCCGACTACCATCTTGTTAACACGCCTGAAAAGTTCGACGCCTTCATCGCCGAGCTCTCGAAGCAGAAGCGATTTGCGTTTGACACCGAAACCGACGCGCTCGGCGCCATCAGCAGCGGCTGCATCGGCCTGAGTTTTTCGTGGAAAGCGGGCACCGGTTACTACATCGCGCTCTGCGGGCCGAGCGGGTCGACCGTGCTCGACACGCATCCGACGCTGGCGCGCCTCAAGCCGATTCTGGAAGACGCCAAAATCGAAAAGGTCGGCCACAATATCAAGTACGACGTGCAGGTGATGCGGCAGAAGGGCATCGAAGTGCGTGGCCTGGTGATGGACACTATGGTCGCGGCGTTCCTGCTCGAGCCGACCCGCAACACCTACGGCATTGATTCGCTCGCGCTGCACCTCCTCAATTTCAAGAAGATTCCCACGATCGACATCATCGGCAAAGGCCGTGTGCAGATCAGCATGGACAAGGTCGATCTCGACCGCGTCACCCGCTACGCCGCGGAAGACGCCGACATCACCTGGCGGCTGGCGGAACTGCTCGAAGCGAAGCTGAACGACGTGCCCGCGATCAAGCAGCTTTCGCACGATCTGGAAACGCCGCTGGTCGACGTGCTGGTCGAGATGGAAGCCAACGGCGTGTCGATCGACCCGGCCATCCTCAAAGAGCAAAGTCAGAAGCTCGGCCACCGCATCGACGATCTCAAGCAGCAGATCATGGCCGACGCCGGTACGGAGTTTAATCCCGACTCGCCCAAGCAACTCGCCGACGTGCTGTTCAACAAGCTCGGCCTGCGGATCGTGAAGAAAACCAAGACCGGCCCGAGTACCGACGTTGAAGTGCTCGAAAAACTCTCGCTCGAGCATCCGGTGCCCAAGCTCATGCTCGAGTACCGAAGCCTGACGAAGTTGAAGAACACGTACCTCGATAATCTCACCTCCTACATCAATGAAAAGACGGGAAGAATTCACGCCAGCTTCAGCCAGATCGGCGCTGAAACGGGCCGGCTGAGTTGCAGCGATCCGAACCTGCAGAACATTCCGATTCGAACTGAGGAAGGCCGTGCGATTCGCCTCGCGTTTGTGCCGGGCGATCGCGAGAAGAACGTGCTGCTCACGGCCGACTATTCGCAGATCGAACTCCGCGTGCTGGCCCACTTCACGCAGGAGCCGGCGCTGGTGAAGGCGTTTGAGAACGACGAAGACATTCACCGTGCGGTGGCTGCTGAAGTGTTTCATGTTCCCCTCGAGCAAGTCAGCAAGGATCAAAGAAACCAGGCCAAGACGATCAACTTCGGCATCATCTATGGCGTGACCGCGTTCGGCCTGGCGCGTCGCATCGACGGCCTCTCCGTCGGCGCGGCCCAGGAACTGATCAACACCTACAACAAACGCTTTCCCAGCATCCAGCGGTTCATGATGGAGTGCGTCGATCACGCCCAGCGGCTCGGCTACGTCGAAACTCTCCGCGGCCGGCGCCGGCCATTGCCCGACATCAACTCCGGCGTGATCGCCATCCGCAACGCAAGCGAGCGAATGGCCATCAACAGCGTGGTGCAGGGCTCGGCCGCCGACATGATCAAGATCGCCATGCTCAACGTCTACCGCCGCCTGCGGGCGGAGAAACGGCCGAGTAAAATGCTGATGCAGGTGCATGACGAACTCGTGTTTGAAACGCCGACCTCCGCCGTGGAGGCCGATGCTGAAATCGTGCGAGAAGAGATGCAGAACGCGATGCAGCTCCGCGTGCCGATCAAGGTGGAACTGGGATGGGGCAAGAATTGGGACGAGGGAAAGTGAAATCTCCGTTGGGCCCGTAGTCGTGCAAAAGTCAAATCCTGTCATCCTGAGCGTACTCGCGAAGGATCCGGCCTCGACGTCCGGTGCCAGATCCTTCGCGAGTACGCTCAGGATGACGACTCTTTGCAGAAACTGACGAAGGCGGGGAATGTTGGTCGCGAAGCGAGTTGAATATGAACATCACTTTGGAAGAACCCAATTTCGAGTTCAAACCGGTCGACGACCGTCGGCCGCTCATCCCCGAGCCGCCGCCGGTGCGGTTGGTGGCGGTGGAGGATTGCTCGCTCTTTGCGACCGCCGCTCATGTGCCGGCGCTGGATGCGTTTTACGTCGGCCTGCTCAAGTTCGAGCGCGAAGGCGAGCCGTCGTCGCCCGTCTACCGGGCTGAAAACGTCCGGCTGCGGTTCATGCTGATCGACCAGCGGGCGATGCGCGAAGACATGCGGCCCACCGGCGTTGAACTGTTCTCCTTCACCAGCCTCGAAGACCGACTGAACGAGCAGGAAATCCCGTTCACTAAAGAGCGGGGCCTGACCGCGGGCGAGTTGACCTATCTGCTGCAAGACCCGGCCGGCAACTGGGTTCGCATTGGGCTCGTGCGACGGATCGTGTGATCGCGGTGGTTTGAAGCGTTGCGGCCACGATCCTTGCCGTACTTTCGAACGCTGGATCCCTCGGAAAAACCAGGCGAATTCGTCATCCGCGCCGCCGCGTGCGCACTTTTGCGTTTTTGAGCCCGGCCGACCGACTGATCGGCCCAACCCTCGGCCCGGCCGAGAGTTGGCCGAAAATCGACAGCGCTCGAAAGCGGTTGTAAACGGTCGCAAACGGTCGCAAACGAGCGCAAATGGTCGTAGGCGCTCGAAAGCGCTCGAAAAAGTACGCCAGGCACGCCACTTATTCACTTGTCAAAGAACGCCTCGCGCCGGCCTATCGCCGCGCGACAAAATCGTATGGCGGCCGCCGGCCTAGTCAATAAAAATGTTCTAATTTTGTTAGGTACACACATGCCCCGCGTTTCCAGCAGATTTCTGCAGGGTCAGTGACTGTAGTTCACGATGGCGGCCAATCGCATGTAGCCGGGCCCGATTACCTGTCCCGGCTTCGTCGACTCGCTTTACGGCCGGCTTCTACGGTCATCCCCGAGCAAGTGGCGCCCCGCCTCAGGCGGGTGCGATGTTCTGGTTCATACAAAAGAGATTGTCCGGATCATATTTCCGTTTGACGCGGGCAAGGCGATCGTAATTCGGGCCAAACGCGGATCGGACGCGATCGATTTCGTCGGCCGTGAGGAAGTTGACGTAGACGCCGCTGCTGGCAAAGGGAGCCGAGGCTTTGAAAAAGTCTCGGGCCCAGGCGATGCAGCGCTGGTCGTCGGCCGCGTCGTCCCATCGGCCGTGCACGTTCATCACGTATTTCGCGTCGCGGTGCGCGTACGCCGCGGAATCCGGAGCGGGCCGAGTGGTTGCACCGCCGATGGCGCCGAAAAAGATCTCGCACTGTGGAGACGGAAGTGTTCCGATGGCCTCGATGACGGCGTCGAACAGTCCGTCTTTGAGCGTCGAGAAATTATGGGATTTCCAATAATTGCGCGCGCCCGGGGTGAGCAGCGGATCGAAGGCCTGTTGCCACGCAACATACGGCTGCGCCCCCACGTGTTCGCCCAGCGGCGTTCCGAACTTTCGCAGCGGCTCGATGAGCGACTGGCCCTGTTTCGGGTCGCCCACGTAGAGCAACGCCAGCACAACGACTCCTGTTCCGTGAGCCTGGGCAGGAAGAAACGGCAGCGGCGGCGCCTTGCGCAGAACCGTCCAAACGGAGAGCTCGTCAGGCGCCTTGGCCATGAATTCGCGGTACTGCTGCAAAACCGACTTGGCCTGGGCGATCGGGTACACGATCAATCCGCTGAGCACCTGCGGGCCGACAGGGTGGAGTCGAAACTCGAATCGCGTCACCACGCCAAAGTTTCCGCCGCCGCCACGCAGCGCCCAGAAGAGGTCCGGAGACTCCGAGGCGCTGGCGCGCACGACCTCGCCGGCTGCGGTGACGACTTCCGCCGACTCAAGGTTATCAACCGTCATTCCGTACTTGCGACTGAGCCACCCGAATCCGCCGCCCAGTGTCAGTCCGGCCACCCCGGTGGTGGAGTTGATGCCGAGCGGCGTTGCCAGCCCTTGGGCCTGTGTCGCGGCGTCAAGGTCGGCGAGGGTGGCGCCGGCTTCGATGGTGACGCGGCGCGCATCGGGGTCAACTTTCGCGGCCTTCATCAGAGAGAGGTCAAGCACGATACCGTCGTCGCACACCGCGTTACCCGCGATGTTGTGCCCGCCGCCGCGGACGGCGAGCAAAAGTCCGGTCTCCCTGGCGAAGTTCACCGCGCGGACCACGTCCGGCGTGCCGGCGCATCGCGCGATCAGCGCGGGGCGCTTGTCGATCATTCCGTTCCAGATTTTTCGCGCGCTTTCATACGTCGGATCCGTCGGAAGGACGACCTCTCCCTTAAGGCTGTTTTTCAGTTGCTCGACCTGGGTGGGTTGAACGGTTGCCATGATTGCCTCCGTTAAGGTGGTACGGCAAGTGGACGCGAATTGAACTGTTGCATGTACGGCACGGGCTCTGCCGGCGTCAGATGCAAGCCTGATTCTACAATCTAAAATGTGAGAAAATCCATGTATGTTCAAACTCTGCGCGTCGCGTGGCGTTCCGTGGATCGGCTGGATCGTTACCGGAGCGTATGGCATGATGTCGGCGCGTGTTCCACAATAAACCCATCATCGGCATCGCCGGCGGGATCGGCAGCGGGAAGAGCTACATCGCCTCGCTGTTCAAAGAACTCGGCTGCGCGGTGATCGACTCCGACGCGGCCGTCGCGGAGTTGTATCAGCGGCCCGAAGTGCTGCAGACCTTGCGGCAATGGTGGGGCGGCGAGGCGGTCACTCAGGCCGGTCAGGTCGATCGTAAGGCGATCGCCAAACGGGTGTTTTCCAACCCGGCCGAACGGGTTCGGCTGGAGCAATATCTCCACCCGCTGGTGAACCAGCTCCGGATCGACACCATGGCGCGGGAACTGGCGCAAATGCCTGATTTAAAGGCGTTTATATGGGATACGCCGCTGCTGTTTGAGAGCGGGTTGTACAAGCAGTGCGATGCGCTGGTTTTCGTCGATGCGCCGGTGGAAATGCGGGTTTTGCGGGTTGCCAAGCGGGGGTGGACGGCGGAGGAGCTGATAAAGCGAGAAAATTATCAGTGGCCACTGGACAAAAAGCGTTCACTATGCAACGATGTGATAGTCAACTCCGGCAACGGAGATGACGCCCGCGGCCAAGTCGGCAATGTGCTTTCCCGAATTCTCGCGAGATGATTAAATCGGCCTAATCCGGCAATCGCTTATCAGTACCCGGTTTTTTTCCGTTTTGATCCCGATCAAGCTTTAGATTCGTGTTGGCAGCAGTTACTAGTCTCTGGATGAGACTTTTCTGAATCGATTTGGGCGTGAATGGATTGGGAAGAACATGAGTGAGATGGCGGTCGGTCATACCGGCGGCCCTGCAGCGAAATCTTTCCCCGAAAACGCGAATTGAAGTGTAACCGGCGAGCCTGCTCGCTGCGTGAGCACGGCGAGCCAACTCGCCCGCTAAACACGATACCGCATGTACGATAACGATCAGAATCAGGATGATTTGATGAGCGGGCCGCTCGAATCGGCTCGCTGCAGTGGGTCGCTCAATTAGTCATTAACCCTTTTTATTTTGGAGGCCTGTTTCATGGCCAAGTCCACCCCCCGCACGCGTCGGCCGAATCAACAGCATAACGAACCGGACGCTCCCGAAGTCGAGCAAGCCGATGAACCGACGACCGCCGTCGCCGCGCCGCCCGCACCGGCGAAGCCCGCCGCGCCAGCGCCGGCCGCATCGGGGAACGCCAACACCAACGCTACCGGCGAAGACGTCGGGCAGTTCGACGCGGAAACCAACGCCAAGTACGAACAGGTGAAGGGCGGCAAGCTCTACATCAAAGACCTGCAGCAGATGGACATCATCGGCCTGCACGAAATCGCCCGCCAGGAAAACATCCAGGACTACATCGGCCTGAAGAAGCAGGATCTGATCTTCCAGATCCTCCGCGCCCGCATCCGCCAGAACGGCCTGATGTACGGCGAAGGCGTTCTGGAAATCCTCCCCGACGGCTTCGGCTTCCTCCGCAGCCCTGAATACAACTATCTTCCGTGCCCGGACGACATCTACATCAGCCCCAGCCAAATCCGCCGCTTTGGATTGCGGAACGGCCACGTTGTGCAGGGACAGATCCGTCCGCCAAAGGAATCGGAACGTTACTTCGCGCTGCTTCGCGTTGAAGCCATCAACGGCGAAGACCCCGAGCGGATTACCGATACCGGCAACTTCGAAGACCTTACGCCGCTGCATCCGACGCGTCGCCTCGTGCTCGAGAGCGATCCGAAGGACATGAACATGCGTATCGTCGATCTCGTGACGCCGATCGGCAAAGGCCAGCGCATGCTGATCGTTGCTCCGCCGCGTACCGGCAAGACGGTGCTGCTGCAGAAGATCGCCAACGCCATCAGCAAGAACCATCCGGAAGTGATCCTGATGATCCTGCTGATCGACGAGCGACCTGAAGAAGTGACGGACATGGAACGCAACACCAAGGGCGAAGTCATTTCGTCCACGTTCGACGAGCCCACCAGCCGTCACGTGCAGGTTGCGGAAATGGTCATCGAAAAAGCCAAGCGATACGTCGAATTCGGCAAGGACGTCGTCGTCCTGCTTGACTCGATCACGCGACTGGCCCGTGCGTACAACACCGAAGTCCCGCATTCCGGCAAGATCCTGACCGGCGGCGTGGACGCGAACGCACTGCAGAAGCCCAAGCGCTTCTTCGGCGCCGCCCGTAACATCGAAGAAGGCGGCTCGCTGACGATCCTCGCGACTGCCCTCATCGACACCGGCTCGAAGATGGACGAAGTCATCTTTGAAGAATTCAAGGGCACCGGCAACGCCGAGTTGCACCTGGATCGCCGCCTGGTCGATCGTCGTACGTACCCGGCCATCGACATCAACTCTTCCGGCACCCGCCGCGAAGAATTGCTGCTCGACAAGAAGGAAATGGAACTCATCTTCCGTCTCCGCCGCGTGCTGAGCGACATGAACCCGGTGGAAGCCGTCGAGCTGCTCAAGGGCCGGCTCGAGAAGGTGCCGAGCAACGCTCAGTTCCTGATGAGCATGAACCTGGATTAGTCGATCGATTGAAATTTAATCCGATAGGCCCGTCACTTCCGTGGCGGGCCTATCTCATTATGAAAAACGAAAAGCCAGAAAAACGCGTCGAGATCGAGAAGCTCCTGAAGGCGGCGAAGGTTCCGACGCCTCCGGCGCCCGCAAAGGCTGAGGCGCCGCCAGCTCCGGCAGCACCGCCAACACCTTCAGCGCCGGCCAAGCCCGCGCACCGCTACCTTTCCACGCCCGACGGCCGCTATTTCATCGCACGCGGAAAGCTGCTCCGTTGCAGCAATCCCAACCTGTCACCGGCCGACAGGGAGAAATACTCGGCGCTACTGGTGATCGCCCGAAAAGAAGAAAAGTCCGCCAAGATGTGGGGCCCGCCGGAAGCGGTGCAGAAGGCGCACAAGAAAGTGGACGACGCGAAGAAGGGACTCGGTGAACGCGGCAAGCCGTGGTGGACCGATGGCGCTCCGGACTACAACCGCCAGCGGATCGAAGACACGCCGTACGCCGACTGGTGGAACCAGCACGGCGGATCATCAAAGAAGTAACTGTGTCGGTCGCATCCTACGGCAGCCCGTCCATCGCATTGGTCTGCTTTCCCGTCCCCAGGTTATAGCTCAGCGTTTTGCAGTCCTGCGTCACCAGCCAGCGAGCGATGGTCGGCAGGTTGTAGAGCGGTTCGGGGAGCGACCAGAGCGAGATCTCTACGGTCGAGCCTTCGCTGCTCGCGTTGCCGAACATCGGCGAATTGCCGAACTGCCGGCGATCATCGGGCAGCGTGGCGCCGGGCAGTTGGCCCAGGCGCGAGCCTAACTCGTTGAACATGTCGCGGCGCCGCTTCAGATACTTTTCCTGGGCAGCCTTAGCGGCGGCTTCCAGTTCGGCCGGCGTGGCGGTGGCGGGGATGTTCTCGGTTACATCGCCTTCCGGGTCGCTTTCATCGTACGTAGAAGTGTCTGCGTACTTATCGATATAAATCAACGCCAGTTGCGAATCCGCCTGCGGATCAGCGGCGATCGCGGCGAGGTCTCGATTTCTCAAATCTCGATACACCTTGCCGCGCTGGATCTGGATTTTTCTCAGCTCCTCCTCGTCTCCCAATCGGGCGGCCTTGGTCATTTGCTCGTTGAGCGCGGTCAGTTCCGGCAACTCGCGATTGTCGCGCATGCTGCCGGCCATCAGCAGGCGCTGCAGCGTGCGGCGGGCCAGGCGATGAGCGGCCTTCAGCCGGTCGCTCCGGCGATCGACCGGCGACCACGGGGCGATCAACTGATACTCCTCGGCGAGGTTGACGTAATCGCCCACCTCATTGGCCAGCGCGGTGGCGGTCGCGTCGCTATGCGTGATGACTTTGAACTGGGCAGGCCGCGGGCTAGTCATGTTGGCGACGAAGACGTCGTCGCACTGCTGGTCGAGCAGCGTGATCCAGCGTTGGCGCGTGGTCGAGTCCGTGCTTACCGGCGCGAGCAGCACCGTTTGCCCGAACCATTCGATCTGATCGCCCGCGTGCAACTGCGGCCGCAGGCGGTCGAATGATGCACGTGCTGCGTCGGCATCTTTAAAATTAGCGGTGATGAAAAACGTCGGCTTCACTTTGGCCGAGCGGCCCGCGATCGAAGGACCCGACGTCGGCATGACGCTAAAATCCCCGGCCCCGCGCTCCAGCGCGATCTGATCCACCCGCAGCGGCAAGGTTTGCATCTGCTGATGACGCCGCAGCAGCCGGGCTGACAGCTCCGGATTGCTGCCGATCGCCACCACCAGCCCTACAAAGACCGCCGCGACGAGCGCGACAGCGTGCAGGCTGCCCAGCCCGAGCGAAGCGAGCCAGTTCGGCGGCCGGGCGTTGAGCATCTCGTAGATCGTCAGCACCTGCTTGGCCACCATCTGGTTCGGCTGCGCCCGGCGACTCTTCGATTTCACCTTGGCGATGATCGTCGACGCCACTTCCGGCGGGATCGTCTGCGCGTCCGGCGACACGGTGGGAATGCCCGACCTGCGAAGGTCTGCCGTCATGCGCGCGGTGCGGATGTTCGCCGGAATGGCGATCAGCATGACAACGCCCAGCGGCATGAGGAAACGATCGTCGAGCTTCACGCCGATCCAGATCAACACGCCCGCGGCCACCACGCGGAAGATCGCATCGAGCAGCCAGTGCCGGGTGAAGAGCAGCGCGTGCATCACGCGGCCGCCATCAAACGGCAGGATGGGCAGAAGATTGGAGCCGTTCAGCAGTAACGCGATGATCGACACCTTGATCAGGATGGCGTTGTGCAGCATCACGCCGACAAGCCCGAGGATGATGCCCACCACGATGCCCGGCAGCGGTCCCATGAGCGCGACGATCGCCTTCTTCCACCCGGGCACGTTGTAGTGCTGGCCCTTCACGGCTGCGCCAAGGAAAGGGATGAAAAACATCTGCACGTTGCGGTAGCCGAACGCCCGCATCGTGATGAAATGCCCCATCTCGTGAAAAAAGAGCACCGCGATCAGCAACGCGATCATCGTCGGCTCGCCGACGGATCCTTTGCTCGCCAGCGCGAACGCAGCGATGGTGATGATCAGCGTCACGACGCCGCCGCCCCAGCTCGATTTACGCTGCTGGATCCGCTCGATTTCCACCAGTACGTCGGCGTCGGCGCCGCTGGTCTGCCGGGCCTGAGTGCGAACGTTGACCAAATGATCGGCGGCCTGCCGCTCCCGCTGATCGAGTGGGCGGTACAAGCCGCGACGCAGCCCGTCGTTGATCGTTGCCGCGTGGTACCGGTCGGCCAGTTCAATCGCGGCGCCATCGGTGAGAATCGTCTGAACGGCCGCGCGGACTTTCTTTATCGAATCAATGTGAAGCTGCGCGACCACCTCCGGCTTTTTCTTCACCGCGGCCCGAACGATCACGCCGGGGGGCGCGTCCTGGTAGCAGTGCGAATTGGTCGAACAGAGGATCTGGCCGTCAGCGAAGCTGGAAATGATTTCGACGATCTTGCGGGCATTTTGCAGCGTTCGCGCCGCGGTCACTCGGGCCTGCAGGCGGGCGATCGAACGTCGGTCGTCGCTGACCAGAATGGCGAAGTAGAACCTGCTGTTGGTGACGTGATCATCAACCGCATAATGGCGGATCGGCGGCGACGAGAAGCCGCTGGGTTTTAAGGCCGCCTGCATCGATTCCAAGTGCGTGAGCGCGATCGGCGGCAGATCGGCCGCACCGGCGACGAACGGTTCGAGCGACGCCACCGGCGGGTCGTTCAAAATGCCCGCGATGGGCGTGCGAATCAGCTTGGACACCCAGAGGATGATCACCAGCGGCGAACGCGCGTCGCGCCACAGTTCCGCGAACGAACTCTTGTAGCTGATCGCGCGATAAAATTCTGGCGAGCTGGCTGTCGTGGAATCGCCGGATCGTGCTTGGTCCATACGCCCCTTCTGTGAGCAGGCCTGAGATATCCTGCGCAATGTCCAGCGTCAATCATTAATTGTGGTACGCGGCCGATCAGGCTCGCGGGGCGCGTTTCAGATGCTTCTCGTACTCCGGCACGAACGCCGCTGAGTCGTAATAAGCTTTGAACGATTTGATCTGCGTGCCGTCCCAGCCGAGCAATGTGATGCCGCGGTAGTGGATCGGCGTACCGTCGGCCAGCGCGCCGTCACTGTGCCATTCAACGATGGTGATGGCGGGGGTGTCGATCGCGTGGTTGAACGACGTGGCGATCTGTTTGAAGTGGCTGAGGTAATCTTTCCAGAACTGCTCAATCGGCCCAAGGCCAACGAGCGGCGACGGCAGCGCGACGGTGTCGAGCCTGGCGTCCTGCACGAACAGCTTCATGATCGATTCGGTCGAGCGGCTGCGTTCAAGCTCCCAGACGGCTTTCATGAACGCACGGGCGGGCGGGTGACTCGAGGGCATGACGTCGCTCCTTTTCAGATCAGCGAGAACTTAACTTTTCCAATCGGGCAGCACTGTCGTCCAGCCCGCCGGGGCGGTTGCGCGCCAGCCACAGACGGCGGTGCTCGTTGATGACCGATTGTAGGTCCCCGGCCGACGGTTTTTCACCGCGGCCCAGTCGGCAGCCAAGCTTGAGGATCGCGGCGGCGTTGTGGAACTCGGCGGCGATGAGGGCGGCATCGTCGCCGGGCATTTCGACTTGATCGAGCGACGTAAGCACGCGGTCGATCGCGGCGTTAGCGGCGTCGTACCCTTCGCGCGTCGGCTCATTGGCGGGATCGGGCTTGTGCTGCGGCGGCACGAGCTGGCGGAAGAGCATCGACGCGTTGGGCGTCAGCTTGCCGACGGCCTGGTAGACGTTGCCGAAGTCGTACGCGACGCAGCCCATGCGGCCCGTCGGATCGTTGAACGCAAAAAGGCTCGTCGCCTGCGTGAAATCGCTCTTGTTGTTGGCGGCCTCGCACCAGCTCAGCGCCGCACCCGCGGCGAATGGGAGATAGCTGATTGGCAAGTACTGCAGGTGGCCGTGATCGCCCCAGTCGGTATTGAGGTATCCGATCGCGCCGTGCTTCAATCCCGCGGCGGCGGCGTTGCGGAGATTGCCGAGCGCGTTGTCGGTTCGCCCGGCGATGCTGCACCAACTGCTCGTGCCCGGGCAGACATAAAACGGCACGCCGGCGGCGGCGAAGTGCTGGCCATCCGCATCAAACGGGTGATTCGCCTCGTAGCCCCATTCCATCGCGATCACGTTGCTGGGCAGTTCGGGGATGAGCTCCGGGTGCTTCATGATGATGTCGCCCCAGAACTGCATCGTGCGGCCGTGGCTGCGGACCAGCGTGTTCACCTGCTTGAGGAAATCGAGGTACACGGGCGTCACGCCGCGCTGATCGCACTCGGCCTTGCTGCGGCCGGCGCCGATGTCGAACGTCTCGTCGCAGCCGACGTTAAACAGCTTGCTCGAAAAGTTCGGCAGTAGCTCGGCGTACAGCTCCTTCAGTAGCTCCAGCGATTTTGGATCGGTCGGACACAGGCTGAAGGGGCCTTCCCAGCGGAAACCCCACGGCGTCTCCGCGCCGTCCGGCGCCTCGGCTAGCGGCTTGTACTTAGCTTGCTTCAGCCAACGCTCCATGTGGCCAAACGAATTTTGGTTCGGCACGAGGTCGATGAATCGCTGGCGGCAGTACGCGTCGATCGTTTTGATTTCATCGGCCGTGAAGGGGCTGGCGTGTTCCCACACTTCGCGGTGGTTGGCGTACGCGAAGGTGTGCTCGATGTAGAGTTGAAGCTGGTTGATCTTCCAAGATGCGAGCAGGTCGATGAGGCCGAGCAGCGTCTTCATCGTCGGCACTTTGTCGCGGCTCACGTCGAGCATCACGCCGCGAACGGGATAGTCCGGCCAGTCCTCGATCGACACGAACGGCAGCTCTCGCGGGTTGCGCTTGAGGAGTTGTGCGAGCGTGCAGGCGCCGTAGAACAGCCCGGCCTCATCGTGGGCGATCAGATCGATGCCGGTGAGCGACATGTGCAGGACGTACCCTTGCGGTCGGGCGATGCGCGGGTCGATCTTGAGATGCAGGCGGATGTTCGAAAGGTCGCGCTCCACGCCGCTATACAAATACGGCCGCAGCATGAGCAGGGCGCGATCGGCCACCTCAGGCACGTCGCCGGTGATGGCGATGCGGCTCAGCGGCACCGGCCGCTCGGAGGTGCAGGTGATCCGGCGGGGCGTGGGCAGTAATAGCAGGGAAGCTCCGTCCATGGGTGCGAGTGCTTACGTGCCCGGCGGCTTCAGGCGAGAAGCGTACTGCAAGTACGCGCCTTCAAGTGTGCTAAGGAATCGCGGTACGACCGGCACGGCCAAAAACACACGGGCCGACACGCACGCGGTGGGGAAAAAACCGGTGATGAAGTCGAAGAAGAACTCTGTCGGCGAATGCCCGATCAGCACCGAGTTGGCGTACGCGCCGGCGAGCATGTCGTCGGAGATCTTGAAGTTGTCGTAAATTTCCTGAATGCCCAGCCGCCGTTCGTTAGGCGGCCGCGGCGGCGCCGGCGGCGGCGCGCCGAACGTGTCCTGGTACTTCTGCAGGTTGTCCTTCAGCGCCGCGATCAGTTCCGTCATGGTGGCCGGGGCGACCACGACGCGGGCGTTCACGCGGTACGGGCGGGTGAGTCCCTGCAGGAAGTCGATGATGAATTCCTTGGGGCTGTCCAGCACCACCTGGCCGGTGGAGTAAACGCCGGCGCCGATGCGGTCCGGCACGCGTGCCCCCACGGGCGAATGCGCCAGTTTTTCAGAGATCGGTGCGTTCGGATCGGACGGCTGCTCGGGCTGTTGGCCGGGCGAGGGATTGTTCGGTGTTTCGCTCACGACTCAATCGTAACAGGCGGCCGCTCGCTCACAAAGCCGTGCGAGCGCCAGGCAAATTCAATTCCGCCGGTCGACTTTTCAGCCAATCCGTGATCAGACGGTTCACCTCGGCCGCATGGGTGACATTCACCGTATGCCCCGCGCCGGCGACCGTGTGGTCCGCGCGGGCGAGCCGGCGGGGCACGATCAGGTCGCGTTCGGCGGCGATCGTTAGAACAGGCACCGTCGGCGGCAGCGTCGCGCCCGGCCATCGCAGGACTGCGCCGAGTGACCATTTGAGGAAATGCACGTCCGCGTCTTTGAGCATGGCCTGGAATCGCTGCGTCTGTTCCTTGGTGCTGATGCCGAAGAGCTTGCGAATCGCCGGCACGACCGATTTGCCAATCCGCATCGTAAACGCCGGCATGAGTGCGACAAACCGTCCGATAGAACGGTACAGCCGCGGGATGCCCTGGTTCGACGTGCAGGCGACGATGACGATCAGCCCCCGCAGATTCGGCCCGAGCAGCGGCGCCATCTCGTACGCAAGCATCCCGCCGAGCGAAATGCCGCCGAGAAAGAACGGCTGCGAGGTGTCGATTGTTTTCGCGAGCCGCACCGCGTAGGTCGCGAGCGTGTCGTCCGGCTCTGCGGGGATCCACGGGGCAACGATGATCTCCGCGTCGAGCGCGTGCTGCGGCTCGAGCAGGCGTTCGTCGGCGCCCATGCCGGAGAGGAAGATGATGCGAGGACGTGACATGGTCTCTGATGTCGACCACCTTACATTGCTATCGTCTGGGTGTGTAGAGGAACAGGTACATCAAGACGTACGAACAGAACGTGAGGTTGGCGATAAACAGTGCGACTGCCGTCCAGGTGTATTGTCGAACGTCTCCCGCTTGCTCAAGTACGCGGCGTGCGATGATCGCGACAACCATCGCCGCCACACCCATCACCACGCCGAGCACTATCGCCGTGATGACTGAGTCGGTGTCCGCGGAGCCGAAGTATATGTCAATCGCCACGCGTGCCG
>Ga0268266_10001460_pt1 | contig 28134 bp, 26 predicted proteins | sample KBSS13metaG_FD_190356 | JGI IMG/M metagenome (GOLD analysis project Ga0268266, IMG submission 190356) | Switchgrass rhizosphere microbial communities from Kellogg Biological Station, Michigan, USA - KBS S1-3 metaG (SPAdes) (version 2) | ecosystem: Host-associated > Plants > Roots > Rhizosphere... | reverse complement strand
CCCGGTGTTGTTCCTCACCGCACGGGGCGATCCCGCGGACCGCGTCCGTGGCCTGGAAGCCGGAGGCGACGACTATTTGGCCAAGCCCTTTCACCTGCAGGAGTTTCTGCTGCGGGTCCGGGCGATCCTGCGGCGTTGGGACTGGTACCGTAATGCTTCCTCCACTGCAGCGACGGCCGTGTTGCATTTCGGAGGGAATGAGGTCGACTTCCGAGCCTTCCGTGCGCGCTCCTGGAACGGCATCGCACAGGAGCTCACCGAGAAGGAAGCGATGATTCTCAAGGTGCTTGCGGAGCGCCCCGGCGAGATCGTCTCGCGCGAGGACCTGCTCGAGCGCGTCTGGGGTTATGACGTATTTCCTTCGACACGCACGGTGGATAACTTCATCCTGCGCCTGCGCAAGCGCTTCGAGCGCGACCCGGCCAATCCCAAGCACTTCCTGACAGTGTGGGGTGTGGGCTATCGATTTATGACGGAGGGTGAGTCGTGAGTGCCCGTACTCTGCGCATCGGTACGCGGGCGTCTGCCTTGGCCCTGTGGCAGGCGCATCATGTTGAGAGTCTGATCAAGGGGCTCGCGGGTGCCCCCGCGGTCGAGCTCGTCCATATCAAGACCGAGGGCGACCTCCGCACGGACGTCCCTCTGTGGGCGTTGAAAGGTAAGGCCTTCTTCACGAAGGAAATTGATCGCGCGTTGATGTCCGGTGAGGTCGACCTCGCCGTGCATAGCCTCAAGGACCTCTCGACGATCCTCGAGTCGGGCCTCGAGCTTGCGGCGACTCTCACTCGCGAGGACCCGCGCGATGCGCTGTTGAGCCGGACGGGCGCGTGCCTGGCGGATCTGCCAGCCGGGGCGCGTGTTGGCACCAGCAGCTTGCGGCGCAGAGCGTTTCTCAAACGCGCACGCCCTGACGTAACTCTCCTCGAGTTGCGCGGCAACGTGCCGACCCGGGTCGAGCGCCTGAAGAAAGGCGACTACGATGCGATCGTTCTTGCGGCAGCGGGTCTGAAGCGGCTCGGCCTGGAAGACCAGATCACCGAGCTGCTCCCAACCGATGATTTCCCTTCGGCGGTGTCGCAGGGGGTGGTCGGTGTTTGTTGCCGCTCCAACGACGCCGAGGCGTTGAAGTGGCTGCGCCCGTTGGATGACCGCGCGGCCCGCCTCGCGACGACCGCTGAGCGTGCGCTGTTGCGCCGGTTGGAGGGAGGATGTCAGGTGCCGCTGGGCGCCTTAGCAACCTCCACAGGCGGAAGTTTGAAACTTTACGCCGGCGTTTGTGCCCTGGATGGCTCCGAGTTCCTAACGGCCCACGGCGAGTGCAAACTCTCTGTCGAGGCCGCCGTCGAGCTGGGCCAGCGCGTCGCGGAAGAGCTGAAGGCGAAAGGCGCCGCCCGCCTCATCGCGGCAGAGCGCGACCTCCGCCAGGCCGCGGAGCAGCCGTGAGCTCCGGCGAACACGAGCCCACAGCACCGACGACCGAGCCGAAACCCGTCGTCGTCACTCGCGCCGAGGCCGCCGACGGCCCTCTGAGCTCCGAGTTGCGCAACCTCGGCCTAGCCGTGTTGCTCTGGCCAGCGGTCTCAGTCGAAATGGCCGATCCCGGCCCCCTCGAGGAGGCCCTCCGGCGCGCCGACTCTTTCGACTGGATCGTATTCGCCAGCCGCCACGCCGTCGCCGCGGTTACGCAAATCCTCCCTTCGCCCCCAACAGGTGTCAGGGTTGCAGCGGTTGGACAAGCGACGGCCCAGGTCCTGCGCCAGCGCGGCTGGCCCGTCGACCTGCTACCACCCGACGCCAACGCCGCCGCGTTGGTAGACGCTTTTGCCGCGGCCGCCTCAACTCTGAAAGGCTGCCGCATCCTCTTCCCGGCCAGCTCCCGCGCCCTTCCTACGATCGCGGCGGGCCTGACCCAACTCGGGGCCGAGGTTATCCAGGTCGAGGCCTACCGCACGGACTCCTCCGCCGCGCTGGACGTGGAAGGCTGCCGCTCCTGGATCTCGAAGGGAGGCATAGGCGCCGTAACGTTCGCCAGCCCCTCCGCGGTCGACGAGTTGGAGCACGCACTAGGCAAACCCGATTTCGATCGCTTGCTGTCGGCCGCCACCGCCGTTGCCATCGGCCCCACGACTGCGCGCGCGCTCACAGACCGCGGCCACACACCAGCGCTGGCGGAATCCGCAACGCTGCAGGGCCTGGCCCACACCGCACACCGACTGTTGCAAAAGGGCGAGGCCGGACCTCGCTGACGGAGAACGCTGATGGGATTCCCTCAACACAGACCCCGCCGGACGCGTCAATCTGACGCCTGGCGACGAATGGTCCGCGAGACGCGCCTCTCGCCGGACGCGCTGATCTACCCCCTCTTTGTGGTCCCGGGCCGCGGGCTCAGAAACCCCGTGCAGAGCATGCCCGGCATTTCCCAACTGTCGGTCGATGAGGCCGTCAAGGAAGCGAAGGCCGCGGCTGGTGCGGGCGTTCCCGCCGTCCTGTTGTTCGCGGCTCCCGATGAAAAGGACGCCAAGGCCAGCAGCGCCCTGGACCCCAATGGCCTGGCCGCCCAGGCCATTTCCGCGATCAAGGACGCCTGCCCCCAACTGCTCGTCTGGGCCGACGTCTGCCTGTGCGGCTCGACGGACCACGGGCACTGCGGTCACGTCACCTCCCAAGGCACGATCGAGAACGACACCTCCATCAAGACCCTGGCACAGGTCGCCCTGAACTACGCCCGCGCCGGGGCCGACGCCGTCGCTCCAAGCGACATGATGGACGGCCGCATCGCCGCCATGCGCCAGCTGCTCGACCGCGAAGGTCACGCTACGACGCCGATTGTTTCGTATGCGGCGAAATATGCCTCATCTTTCTACGGACCGTTTCGCGAGGCGGCCGAATCGGCCCCCGCCTTCGGTGACCGCCGCTCGTACCAGATGGACCCGGCGAACTCCCGTGAAGCCCTCAGAGAAGTGCTGCTGGACATCGACGAGGGCGCGGACCTCGTCATGGTGAAGCCTGCTGGCCCGTACCTCGACGTCATTCGACAGGTGCGCGACGCCGTGAAGGTTCCGGTAGTGGCCTACCAGGTCTCCGGTGAATTCAGCCTCATCAAGGCCGCCGCCGAGCGTGGCTGGATCGACGAGAAGGCCGCGGTTTTCGAGACCCTCACGGGCATCCATCGCGCCGGCGCCGACCTGATCATCACCTACTGGGCGCCCGACATGGCGCGGTGGCTGAGCGAATGAGCGTCCAACAGGTTGGAACCGTCCCGGCTTTCCTGGCCGCCTGCCGCCGCCAGCCGGTACCCCACACGCCCGTCTGGGTCATGCGCCAGGCCGGCCGTTACTTGCCCGAGTACCGGGCGCTGCGCTCGAAGGGGGATTTTCTCACCCTGACGCGCACACCGGAGTTCGCAGCCGAGGTGACCCTGCAGCCGTTGCGTCGCTTCGAATTGGACGCCGCCATCCTCTTCAGTGACATCATGACGCCCGTGCAGGGCATGGGTGTCGACCTCACCTTCGACCCCGGACCGGTCGTGGCCGAGCCCATTCGCACGGATGCACAGATCGATGCGCTGGCGGAGCTGGTCCCGGAGCGGGATGTCCCGTTCGTCCTCGAGTCCATCAAGCTGATCCGCCCGAATCTGCCGCGCAACGCCCCGCTCATCGGCTTCGCTGGCGGCCCCTTCACGCTGCTGTGTTATCTCGTGTGCGGCAAGCCTTCGAAGGAATTCGGCGCCGCCCGCTCATTCCTGTATGCACAGCCCGACTCCGCCGAGCGCCTGTTGGATAAGCTGGCCGACGCCATGGCTGTCTACCTGAAAGCCCAGGCGGCCGCCGGCGCCCAGGCCCTGATGTTGTTTGAATCGTGGGCGGGGCTGCTGGCGCCCGCCGAATTCAAGCGCTTCGCGCTGCGAGCAGTGCGCCGGACCATGGCAGCCCTCAAAAGCACCGGCGTCCCGTTGATCTATTACGTCAACCAGGGCTCGGCGCTGATGGAATCCGTCGCCGACCTGGATGTCGATGTCATCGGCGTCGACTGGCGCTCACCGCTGGGAACGGTGCGCAAGGTGTTAGGACCGACCAAGTCCGTACAAGGCAATCTCGATCCGGCGGCTCTATTTGCGCCGCCCAAAGAGCTCGAGCGTCACATCGACGCGGTCCTGGATTCCGCGGGTCCCGCTCCCGGCCACATCTTCAACTTGGGCCACGGCATCTGGCCCGAAACCGATCCGGACGCCGTGGCGCGACTCGTCGACTACGTCCACGCGCGCACCAGCCTGTCCGACCGAGCCGCCAAATGACCGCCGACTTCGCCCCCACCGCCGCGGCCTATTTCCGTGATCTGCAGAGCCGCATCTGCCAAAGCTTCGAAGCCTTCGAGCCTACCGCGCGCTTCGACACCCGCCGTTGGAGTAAGCCCGAGGGCCACAGGCTCCAAGGTGGCGGCGAGTCCCGTCTCATGCGCGGCGACGTGTTCGAGAAAGTCGGCGTCAACGTGAGCCACGTCTGGGGAGAGTTTTCCCCCCAGGCTCGCAGCCAGGTCGCCGGCGCGCAGGAGTCGGAAGGTCGCTTTGTCGCTACGGGCATTTCGCTCGTCGCCCACATGCGCAACCCCTACGTCCCGATCGTCCACATGAATCTTCGCTACCTGCGCACCAGCAAGGCCTGGTTCGGCGGCGGCGCGGATCTGACCCCGACATTTCCGTTTGACCAGGACACGGCGGAATTTCACACCGCGCTGCGCGGAGCGTGTGATTCCTATCGGCCCGACGCCTACGCCGAATTCAAGGCGTGGTGTGACCGGTACTTTTATCTGCCGCACAGACAGGAGCCACGCGGTGTCGGCGGGATCTTCTTCGACGACCTCGCCAGCGACAGCCAGGAGGCCGATTTCGCCTTTGCGCGAGCGGTGGGTGAGGCGTTCTTGCGCGTTTATCCGCCGATTGTCACACGGCGGAAAGACATGCCCTACGATGAGGCGGCGCGTGAGCGGCTGTTGATCAAGCGGGGCCGCTACGTGGAATTCAACCTCGTCTACGACCGTGGCACCAAGTTTGGATTCAGCACGGACGCAGACCCCGAAGCCTACTTGATGAGCTTGCCACCCCTGGTGAAGTGGTAACCCTGCCACCCGCCGTGGCGCTCATCGCCCAGCCACGCTCCTAACCAACTCGCCCCATCCGGCCAGAACAGTTTCTCACGGTAAGCCTTGGCCGCCGCATTCCAATGCGAGGTGATCACGGCTGCAATCGTTTCCAGGGTCTCATCCGGCGGCTCCCACAGGGGCCTGCTCACTCTCGTTGTCATAATCGTCAAATTCCTTCCCGTAAAATCGTATCTGTCACTCCATACATGAGCGCCTCGGGCCGGCGCTAGTTCCAGCAAAAAGCGTCTCTCATCAGCGACGCGAACGCGTTAAATTCCCTAGGAGCCTGTCTGACTAATGATCGCCGTAGCGAGGGCGACCCTCAGCGAGCAGCTTCCGGCGATCGTTACTCGCGCATAGCGGGGCACTATGTAAGAGGAAGGATCGCCGGAAGATGCCGTTGAGGGGCGGCCGCAGTAGGCGAGCATTAGTCAGACAGGCTCCTAAGCCACGCAGGCTCTACGGGTATGGGGATTGCGAAGCTTGGCGCGATGGGTGCACCCTCGAGTACAACAAACAAGGACAGTGCAATGCAGTATGCGGGCGGGTCGGACGGCCTGCGCAATGAGCGGGACGAGCTGCGCTGGAGGGAGTTTCGTTACCGCACCCTGGCCTCCATGGCGCCGGGCTTCATCTTCGAATACCGGTTCAACGCGGTGGGCTACCCGGAAGCCATCTGGGCCAGTGATGGCGTCGAGGCCGTGCTGGGCTGCACGCTGCAGGATGTTGAGCGCCGGGGCGGCTGGGATGCGCTCATCGATGATGCCTGGAAACCCGTAGCCCACGCCCGCCAGGCGCGAGTGCTCGCCGGTGAGCCGCAGAGCGGTGAGTTGTGCGTCACCGCGACCTCCGGCGAGCGCAAGTGGCTCCACATGAGTTTGCAGCCCGTCAGGGACTCGGGTACACACGCGGTCACTGGCATCGTCGGCTCTGCTTATGACATCACGACCCGCAAGATCGCCGAAGACGCGGTCCGCAAGTCCGAAGCGGTGTTGCGGGCCGTCACCGAAAACATCCCCGATTGGTTGTTTTTGCTCGACGAGAATCTGTGTATCCAATTCATGAACCGGCCGTTCGGGCGGAATCGGCCCGACATCGTTCTCGGCAAGTATTTCCCGGACTTCGCGCCGCCGGAGATGCGCGCGAGCATGGAGGACATCTATCGCAACACGCTGGCCACCGGCGTTCCCGCCAGGCTCGAGCTCCGTAAGCCCGGCCCGGACGGCCTGCCGGGAAACTTCGAGCACCGGATCATGCCGGTAGTCGACAACGGCGTGGTCCGCTCCCTGACAGTGGCCGTCACCGATGTGACGGAACGCAAACGCGCCGAGAATGAGTTACGTACACAAGTACGGATCCTCGAGACGATGCGTGAAGGCGTGGTGCTGGTCGACCCGGCCAACCATGCCATCAGGCTGACCAATCCCACCTTCGACCGCATGTTTGGGTTTGGTGCCACGGAGCTTTTGGGGCAGTCGATCGAGCCGCTTTTCAGCATGCTCACCGTGCAGCGCCGCCGGCTCGCCCGCGCCGCTCGCGAAGGCTCGAAAACCGGCGAGATAGTGCCCATCGAATTCGAGTGCGCGCGCAGGGATGGCTCGCGCTTCGTCGCCGCTTGCGTAGTGACACCGCTGACCGTGAACGCCTCCGAGCACTGGCTCGCGGTGTTGAATGATGTCACCGAGCGCAAACAGTTGGAACGCGAGATCATCGAGATCGCCAACCGCGAGCAGCAACGCATCGGCAGTGACCTCCACGACGGCCTCGGGCAGGACCTCACCGGCATCGCTCTCATGCTCAAAGGCGTGGTGTCCCAGTTACGCAAGGAAGGCTCCGCCAGCCACCGGGACGTGGAGGAAGTCATAGGCCTGGTCAACACCGCCATTGAAAACACTCGGACCCTGGCGCGTGGCCTGTCACCTGTCGGAAGCGGCGGCGGCAGTCTCGGCGGGGCCATACAGACGCTGGCGGCCAGGATCAGCGAACGCTTCGGGGTCCAGGTGGATTGCCATTTGAATTTTGATGAGCCGCTGCGTGTCAGTGAGACCGCGGCCGCGCACGTTTACCGGATCGTGCAGGAGGCCCTTACAAACGTGGTGCGCCACAGTGGCGCGACGGAGGTCTCTGTCAGTCTCGACACGGCGGACGGCGAGTTGCACCTGCGAGTCGAGGACAACGGACGGGGCTTCACTCCAACCTCGCCGGATCGGCCGGACGGTTTGGGTTTGAAGATCATGCGTTACCGGGCGCAGATGCTCGGGGGTGACCTCGCCATCGAGTTGGCGGGGAACGGCGGCGCCTCGGTGCACTGCACGTGTCCACTCGACCTGACGGTCGAGCCGGCTCCCGGGAATTCTTCCCGTACCAGACCCTCGATATGAATCCTCTTTGCGTTGATTAGGCTCGGGCCCATGTCTACTCTCGGCAGCACATGAAAATTCCCACCCGTGCTCCGAACGGTTCCGGCATGAGAGGCCAACGGCGCGTCCTGATCGTTGACGATCACCCCATCGTGCGTCAGGGGTTGCGACGCATGATCGAGACCGAAGCCGACCTGGTGGTGTGCGGCGAGGTCCAGACAGAGCGTGAGGCGCGGGCCGCCATCCGCGCCCTGGTCCCGGATGTCGTCATCGTCGACATCTCGCTGGCCCAAGGGGATGGGCTCGAGCTCGTCCGCGACGTCCATGCGCAACGTCCTGATCTGCCGATGCTCGTGTTATCCATGCATGACGAGCTCATCTACGGGGAGCGCCTCCTGGCCGCCGGGGCGAGTGGTTACATAATGAAACAGGCCGCCTCCGACCAGCTCCTGGTCGCCTTGCGGCGGGTCCTGAGCGCGGGCGTCTATGTGTCCGATGCCCTAGCCGAGAGCATGGGAAAAAACGGCGTCGACGGGTCGGACGGGGTCGCGAGCGATCCGATCGAGCGGCTCAGCAACCGCGAATTGCAGGTGCTGAGCCTGATCGGGCGTGGGTTGTCCTCCCGGGAAGCCGCGGACGGCCTGGGGTTGTCGGTGAAGACGGTCGAGACCCATCGGCAAAGCCTGAAGCGCAAACTCAATCTCGCCACCAATGCCCAGCTCCTGCAGTACGCCATCAACTGGTACGGGAACCAGAGCTCGCCCCCGGTCGCGGCTTCGTAAGGCCTTAACCCGTAGGGCTTTAAACGCTACGCCTCGTTCAGGTCTCTAAGACCACAGATGACGCAGATTGAGCCTGAGGACACCCGGGTCGATTGGGAAGGGGCGCTGGTGCAGCGTGCCTGCGCCGGTGACGTGCGGGCGTTCGAAAGGCTCTACCGCGAGCATGTCGGTCGGGTATATGGCCTGTGTCTGCGGATGACGCGGGACCCGGCCATGGCGGAGGACTGTACGCAGGAGACCTTCATCAACGCCTGGAAGGCCTTGGCCCGGTTCGAGACCCGCAGCTCGCTCGCCACGTGGCTGCACCGGATCGCGGTGAATGCCGCCCTGGCGAAGCGTCGGAAGGCGGCTCCCGTCGAGTCCCCTTTGGAGGATGACGAGGAGACGGTGGAAAGTGACTGGACCTTGGAAACGCCCTTGGAAGTAAACGAGATCGAAGCGGCCATCGAGCGGTTACCGGACGGAGCACGGGATGTCCTGGTGCTGCATGCTATCTACGGTTATTCGCATATCGAGGCAGCGGAGATGCTCGGCGTCGCGGAAGGTACCTGCAAGGCGCAGTTGCACCGCGCGCGTAGCCTGCTGAGAGAGCGGTTGGGTGTGGAGGTTCGCTGATATGAGCAACGCGAACGGCCATGGTGAGCATGGCAACGGCAAAATGAAGGTGACCTCGCTGCGGGACCTCCCGCTGGCGGTCGAGCCCCCACGCGACCTGTGGGCCGGGATCGAGGCGCGGATCAAGGCGGAAGCCCAGTCTGCTGAAAAGGAGGCCCCGCTCGTCAAGGCCGCCACGCGACGACCGGCGCAGATTCGCTGGCTGGCCGTGGCTGCGATGATCGGTGCCCTTGCGGTTGGTGTCTGGATCGGTCGCAGCGTTCTGCCGACGGTTGGCCCGACCTCGCAACCGCCCGGAACGGGTATCGCGGCGCAGACGCCGCCCAACAACGCTGCCGCGCTCGTACAAGCTGCCTACCTTTCCGACCCGAAGTTCCGCGAGCAGCGCGCGGCCCTGGTGAAGTCGCTCGAGGCGAAGCTCGCCTCACTGCCGCCCGACTCGCGGGCGAAGGTGCTCGACAGTCTCGCGACGCTCCACAAGTCGATGCAGGACCTGGAGGCTGCGCTCGGCAAGGACCCGACCAACGCTTTGTTGCAAGAGTTACTGTTGAATACGTACCAAGACGAGATGCGCGTCCTCACGACCGTGCATGAGGCCAGCGACGCTGGCGAGGGGATCTGACAATGCGCATGCCGTTGCTGTTATCGACGACCGTGTTGGCCCTGGTGGCAGGCGCGGCCGCGCACGCCACCGACTCCGACCAGGTCGTCAACGCGGACCCCCGTGGCACTGTCGAAGTCTCCAACATTTCGGGCAAGGTCGAGGTGACGGGCTGGGACCAGCCCAAAGTGAGCGTGCACGCCAATCTGTCAGGCGGCATCCACAACGTGGAGGTTCGAAGTGATCATGGCAGGACGACGATCACGGTGCGCATGGAGGGTATGCGCTGGGGCGGCGGTGGCGATGCCGATCTGGACATCAAGATCCCCAAGGGCAGTGAGCTCGACGTGACATCGGTGAGCGCCGATGTGACCACCCGGGCAGTGGTGGGTATGCAGCGCCTGAAAACCGTGAGTGGCTCGATCAAGGCGGATATCTCTCAGGGGGATACCGAAGCGAAGACCGTGAGCGGTGGGGTTTTCCTGCGCGGCGACGGCAAGCCCGCCTCGATCCATGCGACGAGCATCAGCGGCAGTATCCGCCTGGAGCACGGGGCGGGTGATCTCGAGGCCACCACCGTCAGCGGCGATCTCAACGTCCAACTCGAGCCGGGTCGGTCCGTGCGGATGCGGACTACCTCCGGGCGGATGGCCCTCCAGGGCAAGCTGTCCAAGGATGCGGATGTCGATACCCAGACGGTCAGTGGTGACGTCAAGTTGCACGCCGCGCCCGATGGAGGCTATGACTACGAGATATCGACCTTCAGCGGCAGTATCCACAACTGTTTCAACGTCGAGGCGGAGAAGACCAGCCGCTACGGGCCGGGTGAGCGGCTCAACGGAACTCGCGGCAATGGCAGTGGGCACATACGCGTGAAGACGATGAGCGGCTCGGTCGACTTGTGCGATAAGTAAAGGCCGGATCAGCTCGGCATGTTGCGCAGCCAATCCGGATCCGGCAATTCGGCAAAAGCCTCGCGCAGCGCCTCGCTCCACCGATTACGGATCCCGCGAAAATACTCGTTGTCGGCATCGATGCTCATGTGCCGCGCCGTCTCATAGCGGTCGCGCTTGAGCATGACCAGGTCGAGCGGGAGTCCCACCGACAGGTTGGAACGGATGGTGGAGTCCATCGAGATCAGGGCGCATTTGGCCGCCTCGTTGAGACTGCTGCTGCGCCGGAGCACCCGATCGATGATCGGCTTGCCGTACTTGGACTCGCCGATCTGGAAATAGGTGGTCTCGGGCGTCGCCTCGATGAAGTTGCCCGCCGAGTAGATGCTGAACAGTCGCGGCGCCTCGCCGCGGATCTGGCCGCCGAGGATGAAGCTCGCGTTGAACTCGACTCCGAACTCCTTGAGGCAGTTGGCATCACGGCGGTGCACTTCCCGGACCGCCTCGCCGATGCACTCCGCGGCTTCGAACAGATTCGGGCAGTTGAAGAGGTTGGGCGAGGGCTTCTCGCCCGGCAGGTCGATCCGCTCCCGCAGCATGCTGACCACCGCCTGGGTGATCGCCAGGTTGCCGGCGGTCTGCAGCACCAACACCCGCTCGCCCGGCTTTTGCAGGACGGTCGTCTTACGGAACGTACTGATGTGGTCGACGCCGGCGCTGGTGCGGGAGTCGGATAGGAACACCAGCCCCGTATCCAAAAGCATGGCTACGCAATAGGTCATGGACGCGCATTCTACTGTCCTACGGCGCTCGACAGGAAGTCGTTGGAAATCCGCGCCCCCACGTCACGCAGCTTTTCCTGGAACCGGTCGAGGAAGACCGGAATGCCGCCGGCGCACAGCTCCTCGAAGCGCCCATAGTGGAACTGCGCGTGTAATTCCCCGACGCGCCGTAACGTCTCCGCCGACTGATCGTTGGCGACGGCTGAAAGGTTGAATTGCAGCTCGTCGAGGCAGCGAATGCACCCCTGCGGCAAGTCATCGCGCATCAGCAGCATTTCCGTGACCCGAATGGGGTTCACGCTGTCGCGACAGACTCGGCGGTAGATCTCGAAGGCCGACATGGCTCGCAACAATACCGCCCACTCCGAAGCTTCGGCCATCAGGCGCTCGCCACGACCGCCCGGATCGCGCCACCGCGCCTCGAGCAGTCGCGTTGTATTGTCGGCGCGCTCGATGAAGGTACCGATATGGGTAAAGTAGAGCGCCTCGTCCCGCAGCATCGTTCCCGAGGTGACGCCACGCGTGAGGTGGGTCCGGTACTTCACCCACTCTATGAACTCACCGCGACCGGACTCCGGCATGCTCGAGTTGAACGCGTGGGATTCCAGGTAGGTGGTGTTGAGTGTCTCCCACATGTCGGAGGTGATGGTGCCCCGTACGGCGCGGGCGTTTTCACGAGCCGCCCGCAGGCAGCGCAGAATGCTGCCGGCATGCTCCCGGTCGAAAGCCAGGAAGTCGAAGGCGGCCACGGGCGTCAGCGCTTCGTGGCGCTCCCGGAACATGTTGTCCATCCCGAGGGAGACCAGAGTGGCCTGCCAACCTTGTAGTACCGCGTCGGGCGCTCGCGGCAACAGCGAAAGTCGATGGTGCGCATCGATCATGCGCGCCATGTTTTCAGCGCGTTCGATATAACGCGACATCCAGTAGAGATGGTCTGCTGTCCGGCTGAGCATGTCAGGCTCCCAGGACCCAGGTGTCCTTGGTACCGCCACCCTGGGAGGAGTTGACCACAAGGGAACCCTCACGCAAGGCAACGCGCGTCAGGCCGCCCGGGACTACAGTGATCTCGCGCCCCGACAGAATGAATGGCCTCAGGTCGATGTGTCGCGGCGCGAGACCCGATTCCACGAAGGTGGGGGATGTCGATAGCGCCAGTGTTGGTTGTGCAATGTAACGCTCGGGATGTGCCTCGATGCGCGTGCGGAACTCCTCTATCTGGGCACGAGTGGAAGCGGGTCCTATGAGCATGCCGTATCCGCCAGCGCCGTGAACCTCCTTTACGACGAGGTCCGCGAGGTTTGCCAACACGTAGGCGCGCTCGTCGGGTCGTCTCAGGATCCAGGTGCGCACGTTCGCGACGAGCGGGTCCTCGCTCAGGTAGAAGCGGATCATGTCCGGCACATACGGATAAATCGACTTGTCGTCGGCGACGCCCGTGCCGATCGCGTTCGCAATCGTGACGTGGCCGGCCCGATAGGCCTTGAGAAGACCCGGCACGCCGAGTGTCGAGTCCGGGCGGAAGGCCAGGGGGTCGAGGAAATCGTCATCCAAGCGTCGATACAACACATCGACGCGCATGGGACCGCGTGTCGTGCGCATGTAGAGAATGTCGTCGCGTACGAAGAGGTCCTGCCCCTCTACGAGCTCGATGCCCATCTGTTGAGCCAGGAAGGCATGCTCGAAATAGGCGCTGTTGTAGGCGCCAGGGGTGAGGAGCACCACTGTCGGGTCGGTAACGCCCTCGGGAGCCACGCTCTTGAGGTTTTCCAACAGGACGTCGGGGTAGTGCTCGACCGGCTCGACCGCATGTCGTGCAAACAGCTCCGGAAACAACCGCATCATCATTTTGCGGTCTTCGAGCATGTAGGACACGCCGGAGGGCACGCGCAGGTTGTCTTCGAGTACGCAGAACTGGCCGTCGCCGTCGCGAACGATATCGATGCCGCTGATGTGCGCATAGATGTTGTTGGGGACGTCGACGCCCTGCATCTCGGGCCGGTATTGCGCGTTGCCGAGAATCTGGTCGGCCGGAACGACGCCGGCCTTGAGAATCTGCTGGTCGTGGTAAATGTCCGCGACGAAGGCGTTCAGCGCCCGGACGCGCTGCTTGATACCGGCTTCCAGCCTCTTCCACTCATTCGCCGGCAGGATGCGCGGGACGATGTCGAACGGGATCAGCCGCTCGGTGCCCGCGTTCTCACCGTAGACCGCGAACGTAATGCCCAAACGGTGGAACAAGGCGTCGGCCTCGGCGCGCTTCTGCGCTAGCCGCTCTGTAGGTTGCTCCTGGAGCCAATCACAATAATGGCCGCAGTGGGACCGGGGAAACCCTTCCGCATCGAACATCTCATCGTACGGCCGGCCACGCACGCTACCCCCTGCCCGTTAAGCATTTCATTCGGATATTGAGCCTAAGCGAGATCCGTGCCAATGCTGCTTCGCGTGCGTGGACAGCGGTTTACGGCTTTGCCGGCCCGGCAGCCTGTAACAGGGCCAGAGTTGGCGCCTCACTTCGGTGCAGTGAATCTCGCGAGCTGCACGGAAGTTGTGCGGCGCTGCGGTCCATTGTCTCGCCCATGCGAAGGAGCCTGCCTGCCACTGCTACAATCGGGCGTGGGAATTACACAGCCAAGCGAGTCGATTGTAGCCAACGCGTTGGTCGCCTGGCACGCCCGCCAGGGGCGGCACGATCTTCCTTGGCAGAGTAACCGCACGCCTTACCGGGTCTGGGTGTCCGAGATCATGCTCCAGCAGACCCAGGTAGCCACCGTGATTCCCTATTACACCCGGTTCATTGGTCGGTTCCCTACGGTAAGGGCCCTCGCGGATGCGCCAATCGATGACGTGCTGCATCTGTGGACGGGGCTGGGCTACTACGCCCGGGCCCGCAACATGCACCGTGCCGCCATCCAGGTGCGCGACGGGTTCGGCGGGGAGTTTCCAAACACCTTCGAGGGCGTTGCCGGCCTTCCGGGAATAGGCCGGTCCACCGCGGGGGCCATCTTAGCGTTGAGCCAAGGGCAACGCTTTCCCATCCTGGACGGTAACGTGAAGCGGGTGCTGTCACGCTACTTCGGGGTGGAGGGCAGTCCGATGGAGCGCGCCATTTCCGAGCGTCTCTGGCAGCTCGCAGACGAGTGCACCCCGCAGGAGCGGGTCGATACCTATACCCAGGCGATCATGGATCTGGGCGCGACGGTGTGCACGCGGCGCAAACCGCTTTGCGCTTATTGCCCGTTGTCGGAAGGTTGCGTGGCCCGGCGTACGGGCCGGCAGCACGATCTCCCGTCGCCACGTCCCGCACGCGTGCGCCGTGTTCGTAAAGTCTTCATGCTGGTGGCGATGCGTGACGACGGCAGTGTGCTGCTCGAGCGCCGCCCCGAAAGCGGTGTCTGGGGTGGTTTGTGGTGCCTGCCGGAGTTCGGCACATCGACGGCTGCGATCGCCTATGCGGCCACATCACTGAAAATTTTGCGAGGCGAGCCCCGGGCACTGGGGTTGGTCGAGCACGCCTTCACCCATTTCGATCTCATCATTACGCCGTTGCTCGTCCGTTGCGCGGCCGGCGCAGGGATCGCGGAGGGCACGTCGAACGTGTGGTATGACACGCGCTCACCGGCCCGTGTCGGATTGCCGGCGCCCGTCAAATCGTTGTTGGAGGACCTGGCCCATTGGTCCTCCGGGCTCTCGAGCCCGACGATAAACAAAGCGCGCGCCGCGAGTTGATGGAGTCTCAAGCATGGCACGAATGGTTCAATGTGTTTTTCTGAAACGGGAGGCGCCGGGCCTGGACCGCCCGCCTTTTCCGGGTGAGATGGGCAAGCGGATCTACGAGAACGTCTCCAAAGAGGCGTGGGAGCGCTGGCTCAACCACCAGACAATGCTCCTCAACGAGTACCGGATGACGCCGATCGAGCCGAAGGCGCGTAAGTTTCTCGAAGAGGAAAGGGAAAAGTTCTTATTTGGTGCCGGGTCGCAGGCGCCGGAAGGCTATCGGCCCCCGCAAAGCTAAAAGCTTATTGAAAGGTCCGTGCTACATCTGTAACCGGCCAACGCCACAGACCGGTACGATTCGCAAACCTTGCGCTGCAGATTTTTACGCGAACTACGGGCACTATCCGTGTCATCCGCGCGTCTACAGGAGCGTTAGGCTCAGGAACGTTCTCCAAAGGAGCACGCAGGATGGTTAACGGGGCGGTCGACACGGTAGACGTGGAGCAGGGTGAGCGGCGGGTGTTTCCGTACCAGGAGCCCTTGCGGACGTGGGCAGGCCGTGGGACCGGTGTACCGTGTAACCTGTGCGGCGCGCCCATCAGGGCGCAGGACATCGAGTACGAAGTCGAGTTGCTCGCGCCCGCGGGTAACTTGCGCGGGTTACATTTTCATTTCAATTGTTATCGTGCCTGGGAGAGCCAAAGCTGACAGCGCTTACAGGCGGATCATGCCCCGCTTGTGAGCGACGGCAACGGCCTCTGTCCGGCTGATGGCGTCGAGCTTGGTGAGGATCGCTTTGACGTGGGTTTTCGCGGTGCCTTCCGTAATGGCGAGCCGTCGCGCGATGTCTTTGTTGCTACGCCCCTGTGCGACGAGTTGCAGCACGTCCAGCTCGCGCTGGGTGAGGCTGGGCTTGGCCATCCGTTGCAGCGCCTTGGCCGCGACGGATGAGGAAGTGTAGGGTCGGTCTTCGCTGACGGCCCGGATCGCCGAGAGGATCTCCTGGCGCGGCGCATCTTTCAGCAGGTAGCCCTTCGCGCCCTGGCTGAGGCACTGGAAGATGTCCTCATCGCCGTCGTAGGTCGTCATGATGAGAAGACAGGCTTTCGGGTTGATCTCCAGCACACGCTGTACGACGGCGACGCCATCGCGCTTCGGCATGCGTAAATCCAACACCATCACATCGGGGCGGTGCTGCTCGTAGAGTGTGATGGCTTCCTCGCCATCACCCGCTTCGGCCACGACCTCCATGTCGGCCTGTTGGTTCACCATCGCGGCGAGTCCATCCCGTACTACGGGATGGTCGTCTGCCAGAATGACTCGAATCTTCCTCTTGATGACCGCGACCATCACGGCCTCCGCTTCGTCATCCGGACGCTTACGCGCGTGCCCGCGCCCGGACGACTGTCAATGTGCCACTCTCCACCGATTGCATTCGCGCGTTGACGCATGCTGCTGAGCCCGAATCCCTCGCTCGCGTAAAGCTCCGGATGCTGCTCCATTCCCACGCCATCGTCGGCGACGGCCAGCTCCCAATGGGATTGGCAGTCAGCCATCGTGATGGCGACGGTGTGCGGCCGGCCGTGGCGCACGGCGTTACTGACCGCTTCCTGGGAGATGCGCAGGAGCTCGTGCTCGTGTTCCGGCTTGAGGCCTGTTGCTACGCCCGCGCCCTGGAAGGTAACCGTAACGCCACCGGGTACCGTGGAGCGCTCCGCCAACTGACGCAGCGCGTTTTCCAGCCCGGCACGCCGTGTCTGGTCGAGTCGCAAGGCCATGACGGAGCGGCGCGCCTCGGAAAGTCCGTCGCGCGCGAGGTCGCGGATGCGGGAGAGAATCGTGTTGAGCTCGGAGTTCTTCCGCTTGCACGGAGGAAACTCCTCCGCCGCGCCGAGCTGCATGAGAATTCCGGTGAAAGACTGCGCCAGGCCGTCGTGAATCTCCTGGCCGATGCGGGTACGCTCGACGAGGACCGCGGCCTCCTTGGCCGAGTAGGCCAAGCGGGTGAGCTGCACGGCGAGAGTCGCCTGCTGTGCGAGCGCGACGAGCAGCTCACTGCGCTGCACCTCCTGCGCATTGCGCCGGAAGCTCAGAATAAAGAAGCCGACGTTACGAGCACCGAACACAAGCGGGTAGACGACCACACCCGAATAACCCTCGCGCCGATGGAATGCGAGCGCGCCGGGCCAGATGTCAGGAGTTTCTTTCTCCAGGTTGAAATAGACCGGCTCCTGCTGGTTCACCAACATGTTGGTGAACGGGGAGCCCGTGAAGGGGACGCTCGTCGCGAACGGCGCCGGCTCGAGTTGCCCATCCTTCACGTGCGCGACGATGCGCCATTCCTGCAGAGTGTCTTTCGAAACGATGACCGCGCCCGAGTCGGCGTCGAACTGGCGCACGGCTTCGAGCAACATGTGTCCCATGAAGCTGCCCAGGTCGGGCTCGCTCGCGAGGCGCTCGAGATTGCCGCGGATAACCTGGTTAGCCTTGGCGAGCTCGGCGACACGCTCTTCGGCGGCGCGCTCGCGCTCGCGACGCACATCGTCGACCAGCCGCTCGCGGTGCAGGGCGGCACCGATGACGCCGGCAGCGGTCTCGAGGGCCGCCAGTTCAGCGCTATCGATCGCGCGACGCTGCTTGGTGTTGTCGAAACCAACCATGCCAATGAATTCGCTGGCCACGAAAATCGGCACGATCGCCTTGGTCTTCGTGCCGATGCCCTCGAACCCCACGGCGGCGTACTCCGCCGCCGAATCGCTCTTGCTAAGGCACACGCTCCGTCCGGCTCTGAGCTCAGAGCAGACCGCCGAGTGATCACGCTCATCGCACGTGGACATCGTTGGATCGTCCAGGTGCGGGACCACGCCTTCCGCGACCCACTCGTTGACCACCGACAGCAGCGGCTCGCCTTTCGGGCCCGCCTTGGTGAGCATCAAGTTCACGCGGTCAACGCGTGCGGCTTCACCAATGAGCCGAAACACCTTGGGAATCACGGCCCGCACGTCCGGGGCCTCGAGCAGGAGTCGGCTGGCTTTCGCGGAGGCGGCCAGCAGGCTCTCGCGCCGATGCAGTGATTCGTTGATCTGCGTGAGTTCCTCGGCGCATTGCGGCGAGCCGAAGGCGGCGGGTTCCAGGCGTGCGAGTGTAGCGTTCATGGAATAAGCATCACTGACTGTCCTGCGCGCGAGTGTAGCGCGGTAGGGGGGCCTGCTCCCAACCCCCGCCCATTGCCTTGTAGACGGCAATCAGGCTGGTGGCGGTCTCAGTCCGGCTCTGCGCGAGGCGGTCTTCCGCCTCGAGCTGAGTACGCTCCGCGTCGAGCACCTCGAGAAAGTCGACGTACCCGCCTTCATAGCGGGTCCGCGCCAGCTTGGCGGCCCGGGCACTCGATTCGGCGGCCGCCTCCACGTGCGTGAGGCTGTCCCGGTCCCTGGCATGAGTGATCAGGGTGTTTTCAGCTTCTTCGAGGGCGTCGAGCACCGTCTTCTCGTAAGTGGCCAGCGCGACGTCGTTCCGCGCGTGGGCTTGGGCGACCTGCGCATGGACACGGCCCAGGTCGAATGCGGCCCAGGTAATCCCTGGTCCGATGACATACCCACGTGAGGGCGATGAGCCCAGATTGCTAGGTGCCGCGGCGGCATATGTAAAATTCCCGGTAAAGGTCACTTTCGGGAAGTAGTCGCCGATGGCGACGCCGACCTGGGCTGTCGAGGCCGCCAGCTGGCGTTCCGCGACCCGGATATCGGGCCTCCTGCGCAGCAGGGTCGCGGGGTCACTGATGGCCGTGATCCGTGGCAGTTCCGGCAGATCCCTGGCGGGGGCCAGCAGGTCTGACAGAGCATTGGGCTCCCGTCCGGTCAGCACGCTGAGACGGTGGATCGAGCGGGCTACAGCAGCCTGAAGCGGAGCAATAGTCGACAAGGTCGTGCTCAATTGCGATTGCGCCCGGGACGTGTCCAGCTCCGTTCCGCGGCCGGCCGACTCCCGGGCTTGCGTCAGCTTCAACGTGTCGGTCTGGTTGACGACGTTGCGCTGGGCCACCTCGAGTTGGGTCTGTTGGCCACGGAGCTCGAAGTAGGTGCGGGCCACTTCCGCAATCACCGAAACCTGTGCGTCCTCGAGGCTCGCCTCCGCGCCTTGTAACTCTGCGGTGCGCGCCTCGACACCACGACGTACGCGACCGAACAGGTCGAGTTCCCAGGTGGCATCGAAACCAGCGTCGTAGTACGAGGTGGTGAGCGGGAAGCCCGCCTGCACTTTCGGTAGCAGCTCGTTCGTATGACCTGCGCTGGCGGTGACGGTCGGCGCGAGATCGTACATCGACTCGTGCCGGGCGGCCCTTGCCTCAACCAGGTGGCCGAGCGCGATGCGCAGGTCGTGATTCGCTGTCAGCGCATCGCTGACGAGTTGGTCCAGAGTCTCGTCATCGAACTGCTTCCAGAACTGCACAGGGGTTTCCTGTGCAGTCTGGTAGGTGCTGGGCTCCGCGCCGGTGAACTGCTGGGCGACCGGGGTGTTCGGACGCTTGTAGTTCGGACCGACCGCGCAGGCGGCCAGCGTGGTAGCTACTAGGGCGGCGATGGTGGCCATTGCCGCAGTGCGCACGGCGCTCGTCCCGCGGCGGTCGCCCGCCACGTCCGTTGGCGTAGGGTTCTGGTTAACCATGGCTTCCCTCCGCGGCGGCGAGCTGATGTGTGTGATGTCTTTCATTGTCATGATTTTCTGAAACGTCGGGCGCCTGAGCCTTATCGCGTTGGGTCAGGCGGCGGATCAATACATAGAACACGGGTGTTAGAAGCAGGCCGAAGAACAGCACGCCCAGCATTCCCGCGAACACCGTCGTGCCGAGCGCGTGACGGATCTCCGCGCCGGCCCCTCCGGCTACCATCAGCGGCACCACGCCCATGACGAATGCAAACGACGTCATGAGGATCGGGCGCAAGCGCAGCCGGGCTGCTTCCATTACCGCTGCGGAGGCGGTATATCCCTGCTCCTCCTGGAGATGCTTGGCGAATTCCACGATCAGAATCGCGTTCTTGCACGCCAGGCCTACGAGCACGATGAGGCCCACCTGGGTGAAAATGTTGTTGTCACCATGATCGAGCAACACGCCCGTCACCGCGGCGAGCAGACACATCGGCACAATCAGGATGATCGCCAGGGGCAACGTCAGGCTCTCGTACTGTGCGGCCAGCACGAGGAATACGAAGAGCACGCACAACGGGAATATGAATAGCGTGGTGTTGCCGGACTGGATCTGCTGATAGGACAGATCGGTCCACTCGTAATTCATGCCACGGGGCAGTGTCTCGGCGAGAATCCGATTCATCGCGGCCTGCGCCTGGCCGGAGCTATACCCCGGTGCGGGCGCGCCGTTGATGTCAGCGGAGCGGTAGCCGTTGTAACGCTGCACGATGTCAGGCCCGAAGGTCTGGTCGATCGTCAGCAGCGATCCGAGGGGTACCATTTCTCCTGCGCCATTACGGGTCTGCAGCGGGAGGATGTCCTCAACGTGCGAACGGTAAGGTGCGTCCGCCTGTGCCACGACCTGGTAGGTGCGTCCGAACTTGTTGAAGTCGTTGACGTACAGCGACCCCAGGAACACCTGCAGCGTCTGGAACACGTCCGACAACTTCACGTTCTGCCGCTTCACTTTTTCGCGGTCCACGTTGACGTTGAGCTGTGGGACGTTGATCTGGTAGGTGCTGAAGACTCCCGCCAACGCCGGATCCTGGTTGGCCTTCTTTTGGACATCCTGTACGGCTGCGTAGAGCGCATCCGGCCCAAGATCCGCTCGGTCCTCGATGTTGAGCTTGAAGCCGCCCAACGTACCCATCCCCATGATCGCAGGCGCGGGCACAACGATGATGAAGGCGTCTTTGATAGACGCGAGCTTCTGGTTCAAGGTCGCCGCGATCGCCTTGGCGGTAAGGTTCTTACCCTTGCGCTTGTCGAAGTCATCGAGCGCGAAGAAGTCGAGCGAAGAGTTTGAGCTCGCCACCAGGCCATTCGGCGACATGCCCGTGAACTGCACGGCGCCCGAAACGCCGGGCGTCTTCAGGCCGATTTCACCGATTTCACGAGTCACCTCGTCGGAGCGCTCCACCGTCGCCGCCGGCGGCAGTTGCGCGATCGCGATCACGTACTGCTTGTCCTGGTCCGGGACGAAGCCGTCCGGAACCGCGTTGAAGCCGAAGTAAGTGAGGGCGATCAAGCCACCGTAGATGATGAGAGCGATGCCACTGCGACGCAGTGTCAGGTTGACCGTCCGCGCATAAACATTGCCGGCGCTCACGAAAGCGCTATTGAAGCGCTTGAAGAAGCCGCCGAAGACTTTGTTCATTACACGCGATAGAAGATCAGGCGTCGTGCCATGTGGCTTGAGCAGCACGGCTGCGAGCGCCGGCGACAGCGTCAGCGAGTTGAACGCGGAGATCACCGTCGAGATCGCGATCGTCAGAGCGAACTGCCGGAAGAATTCGCCGTTCAATCCTTGGACGAACGCGACCGGCACGAACACCGCGCACAGTACCAACGTGATCGCGATGATCGGACGACTGACCTCGTCCATAGCCAGCTTGGTCGCTTCACGTGGAGATTGACCTTGTTCAATGTGCCGCTCGACGTTTTCGACGATAACGATGGCGTCATCCACCACGATACCTATCGCCAACACCAGCCCGAAGAGCGACAGCGTGTTGATCGAGAACCCACACGCAAGGAGCACAGCGAATGTACCGATGATCGAAACCGGCACCGCCACCAATGGAATAACGGACGCGCGCCAGGTCTGCAAGAAGAGGATGACCACCAGCACGACGAGCAGGACGGCTTCAAGCAGTGTGTGGACGACAGCCTCGATCGACTGCCGCACGAACACGGTGGGGTCGTAGATGACCTCGTAGTCCAGGCCCGCCGGGAAGTCCTTCTTCAGCTCGGCCATCGTCTTGCGCACGTCCCGCGAGAGATCGAGCGCATTGGCGTTCGGGGACTGGAATACCGGGATCGCGACGGCGTTCTTGTTGCTCAGGAGGCTCCTGACCGCGTATTGCTGTGCGCCGACCTCGATTCGAGCCACGTCTCCGAGGCGCACCATCTCGCCTTCCGCGCCGGTCTTGATGATGATGTCGCGGAACTGTTGCTCTTCGGTCAGACGTCCCACCGCGTTGATGGCTAACTGGAACTGACTGTCTTGGGAGGGTGGCGCGCCAATCTGGCCCGCAGCCACCTGGACGTTCTGCTCTCTTATGGCGTTGACGACGTCCCCCGCGGTCAGGTTGCGAGCCGCGAGTTTCTGCGGGTCGAGCCAGACTCGCATTGAGTAGTCACCGCCGCCGAACACCTGTACCTGGCCGGCACCCGGCAACCGTGCGAGCACGTCTCGGACGTTCAGCACGGCGTAGTTACGCACGTACAGCGGGTCGTAGCGCCCGTCTGGCGAAGTCAGGTTCACCACCATCGTCAGGTTGGGCGAGCTCTTTACGGTCGTGACACCGAGGTTGCGGACTTCCTCCGGAAGCCTTGGCAACGCCTGCGACACACGGTTTTGTACCTGCACCTGCGCACGATCCACGTCGGCGCCAATGCGGAAAGTAATCGTGATGGCCAACGATCCGTCCATGGTGGAGGTGGAAGACATGTAGAGCATGTCCTCGACCCCCACAATCGCCTGCTCCAGGGGAGCGGCTACCGTGTCCGCGATAACCTTCGGGTTCGCGCCGGGGTAAGACGCGGTGACCACGACGGACGGGGGCACCACTTCCGGATATTCACTGATGGGCAGCGTGAACAGTGCGATCGCGCCTCCAATCGTGATGAATGCCGAAATGACCGCCGCGAAGATCGGACGATCGATGAAGAAGTGGGAGAGTTTCACTGGGGTCCTTTGTCTGATTGAGGACTAGCCTTTGACGGAGGGCCCTTCGGGCGGCTGGCTCTGTATGGGAGCTAGCCGGCGGCGATGGCCGCCCGGACGACCAGCTCCGTGGGAGCCAGTCGTCCGAGGTTGGTCTCGGGCTAGTCGTTTGAGGGCGCCGCGTCGCTGTTAGGGCGTGGGGCCTCGGGGTTGTTGAGGGCTACGTGGGTGCTGTGGTGGTCGTCGGCCTTGGGCGGCGGCGTGCCGGCGGGGGCCTTCGGCGTGCTTGCGCCGCTGGTCGCGTGCACATCACCGCCAAGCCACACCGCGTCGGCAGCCCTCGCCGGCGTCGTGCTAACGGGGGTCATGTTCCAGGCGAGCTTCGAGTTACGCGCGAACAAAGTCTGCGGCTTGTCGCCTCGCTCCCTTTCGCCCATCGCGACACGCTCCGGCGTGACCGGCGACCCGGGACGCACTCGCTGCAGCCCGTTCACCACGATCGTCTCGCCGGGCTTGAGCCCATCGGTGACAACCCGGAGCCCATCAATGATCGGCCCAAGCTTCACCGGCCGATATTGCACTTTGTTGTCGGCTCCAACGACCAACACGTAGCGCACGGTCTGATCCGTACCGACCGCGCTGTCGTTGATCAGCAGCGCGTCATACTGATTACTCCCCATCAGCTTCACGCGCGCGAACAACCCTGGCGTAAACGCTCGATCGTGGTTCTCGAGCTTCGCACGGCCACGGATCGTACCCGTCGTCGGATCGAGCTCGTTGTCGACGAACACCATGACGCCTTGGTGCGGGTATCCCGGCTCGTCCGCGAGCCCGACCATGACTTCGGCGCCAGCCTCTCCGGCCTCTGCCTGCGTGTTGCTCTTCGCAGCCGCGGCCGTGCCGCCGCCAGCAGCCTTCTTGCTGGCACTCGCAGCCGCGGCATGCGCCTGCGCATTTTCACGGGCGAGCTTCGTGTACTTCAGATACGCCTGCTCATCACCGTCGAACCGCACGTAGATCGGATCGAGCGAAACCAGCGTCGTCAGCAATGTCTGCCCCGTCGACACCAGGTTCCCTTCAGTCACAAGCGCCCGACTGATACGCCCAGAAATCGGCGCCGTCACCCGCGTGAAGGTCAGATTCAGTGCAGACTGATCGAGCGCAGCCTGCGCCGCCTCAACATTGGCATCCGCCTGCTCCAGCCCCGCAACCCGCGTGTCGTACTCTTCCTGAGAAATCGCGTGCGCCTGCAACAACTTAGTCGCACGCTCCCGCTCCGACTTCGCCAGCACCGACTGCGATCGCGCCTGGTCGAGCTGCGCCTTCGCGTGCTTGTAATCCGCCTCATAGGGTCGCGGATCGATCACAAAGAGAACGTCGCCTTTCTTAACTTCGCGACCTTCCGCAAAGTTCACGGATGCGATGTAACCGTTGACGCGCGGGCGAATCTCAACTCGCTCAACGGCTTCGAACCGCCCCGTGAATTCATCAAACTCGGTAACACGACGAGCGACAACCTGCGCCACATCGACCTGCGGCGGCGGCTGGTTGGCTGCCGTCTGGGCTGCAGCCTTGTCCCCACACCCGGTCAACGAGAGTGCGGCTGTGATAGCCAACACCACCGCGACGGCTGGAGCTGCAATAAAAGAATGGCGCATGAGGTCTTCTCCCTAAATGTCCCCGTCCTCGAACTTGAAGACGGAGTCGCGCGCCGTTGTCCGACGCTGCGGGGAGAATTGTGGTGTCGCCAGCCCCAATCCGATATTCATCAGTGGAGCGGTAGCGGGCGCTTCTCTTGGCGGCAACTGCGTCCGCCCTTCGGTCGGCGTTGGCTGCCTCTTAAGGGAGAGTGGATTTGTCGCGACGCTGGCTTCGGCCTGTTTGGCGCCCCATCCTGTGGCTTCGCCCTATATATATGTGCCAGCCGCCGGCACCGGATATACGGGATGTGCCGGACGCGCCGGACCCGGATATGCTGGGCGCCGGACATGCCGGACGCCGGACTTGTGTGGCGCCGGACAGGTCGGCCCCCGGACAGGCCGGATGCCCGACGTGCCTGGCCGGCGGCTCGCTCGCTCCGAATCTCAGCCCCCGGGGCGTTTTGCGCCGTCGACCTCGAAGCCAGCCAAGAATCAATGACTTAGCCCCGCCATCCACGCCGGCATTGCTTGACGGGACCCTCGCAGGCCGGTCTAATACGCGCCCCATCCGGCGGCCAGGTAGCTCAGTTGGTAGAGCAGCGGACTGAAAATCCGCGTGTCGGTGGTTCGATTCCGCCCCTGGCCACCACTACGACCATAAAAATCAGCGCTCTGTGTACGCCAGCGGCTCGCCCGGGTCTGACGGCGCATGGAATATCTTCAGTTCCATCGAATATTCGCGCTTGGGTGTCGCCTCTTTGCGGAGTTGTTGCTGAGATCCATGGCCAGAAGCTTCGCACAGGGACGTGGGCAAAACACCGGAGGGTTTATAGCGCCGAAACTCACTTGGGGCATTCAACCGCCTGTGCTGACTTTCAGCGAGACCGGATTTGCGGTTATCCCTGACTTCATCGAGGCGATGGAGCTGGATCATATTTCCCGCTGCATTGATGCAGTGGTTGTGGACGGCGTGGGTACGCGGGGCCTGATCGCCACCCCATGGTGCGCAGCTCTCGCGAACCGCGTTGCTCGAGATGATCGGCTGCGTCAGGTAATGCCGGTCGATGCCGTGCCAGTGCAATGCACGCTGTTTGTTAAATCCACTAGGAAGAACTGGCTGCTATCGCTTCATCAGGACCTCAGCATCCCGGTTGCGCAACGAGTCCCAGACTCTCACTACACCGCCCCCACGAGTATTTCAGGGTCAGCCGGTACGCGGACACGAGCGCAGACCTCGCAATTGAAAATGGCTTGATCTCCCTCTTCTGCTTCTTCGCCGCCCGTTTTTCCATCAGTGTCTTTGCCGGCTTTTTTTTCGTGTCTTTCTTTCTGTCCATGCCCTTGCTCATATATGTCTCCTGGATCTCGAGCGGCGAGTGATCGACGACAACCGCGCGGACGCTTCGCGCCCATCCGGAAGCGCCATTTCGCATGACCGCTTGGTAACTCGGACGCGTGCCCGCAATTGCGCCGCCCTCATCTTCCCAGACCTCCAACGCTACCGCGTGGGCGGCGCGCCGCCGTCGACTCCGAACACATAATCAAGTCAAGCGGCCGTTTACGGTCGTCCTGCTCCGGGGACCGGAGGGCAAGGGAGCCATGCCACCGATGCGGCCGCGCCGGCCATCAAGCTGGCGGTATCCTGCCACCCAGAGCGCCGCGTGGCATGCGGCGAGCAGTAGCGCCGCTCCAGAGAGCGCGATCAGCCCGCTCGCAATATAAAGTTGTGCGATCTTCACTCCTATGTAGTAGTTGAACAGCGAGCCCGCAGCAACGGCGCCGATGACACCCAGACACAGATCCAACAGAAGGCCGCCGAGGGTGGTATTGAAGAGCCCGCGGGTGAAGCCGCAAGCCGCCATGCCGATCAGAACGAAGACGACAGTTGACATGCTTCTCCCGGCGCGTAGGTACGTGTCCGTATACTCTACGGGGATACACTCGGGAGATCTGTTCGTCAGCGCACGCTCGATCCGGGCTTTGTGTACGACCGTTACGATGACTCGCGTCTTTACCAGCCTACACTCGTTTGTGCGGTGGCGCACCGAGCAGGGTACCGCACGAGCCTAGTATCGGGGACGCGTGTACCCGTCACGCCCGCAAGCTCGGCAGCGACGTGCCTTATGCGCTACGAAAATCAGAGGCTCGAAGGTTTGACCTTCGACCTGGACGACGACGAGATCATCGGATGCCACCTGGTCGATTGCCGCATTCTTTTGGGGGGAAAACGACTGCCGATATTCTCGGACAATCAGTCCCAAGGTTGCGACTTTGAATTTTCCAAGTCAGCGTTGGTCACCATCCAGATGTTGCGCCGGATGCTCAAAATCCCGCTACTGCAAGACCTCGTACTCATGGAGCTGGGACTCCTACCGCGTCAGATGCCGACGCTTCACTGAAATGCCGCAGAAACGAGCTATGGTTGCAACTCCCTCAAAATCCGCCGCTACGCTAGACCTGTCTGTGCCATTGCAGATGCGGTTGCCGTAAGATGGACATCGAGGAACACATATCGCGTGCTTCTTCGACCATCAATGGACCCCTCATTGTTGCGGTGGCGTGCTTTTCGGGCGATATCGCAGCCCCGTCCGAGCTGGTGTCTGCTTTGCCGGCCGACTGTGGTGCGGCCTTTATCTTTGTTCAACAACTTTCTCGAGCCCGCGAGACACAGACACTGCTCGCTACATCTCTGACGAGGAGAACGACTCTTCCAGTGATAAACGCGCGCGGGGGATTGATGGTGGAGCGCGGCTCTCTCTATGTGATACCCCTGAATGTGACCCCGACAATGACTGATGCGCGCATCTGTCTGACACCCCTCGCTAGCGGAATCGATTGCCCGGCGGATGCTCTGTTTACCTCGCTTGCGCAAGAATTTGGCAGTAATGCAATCGGCGTGGTCCTTTCAGGCGGAGATTCCGACCGAGCCCTCGGAATACGAGCGATCAAGCAGGCCGGCGGCATCACGTTTGCTCAGTACCCGGGATCCGCGCGCTTTCCGAACACACTGATCAGTGCTATTGATACGGGGTGTGTGGACTTCGTGCTACGTCCAAACGAGATCGCACACGAGCTGGCACGCATCAGCCAACCCAAAGAGACGGCGGCGCGAGGGACCCTCAAGCACACACAAGTCACTCGGCCGGAGCCGATCCCCACACGGTCGGCGCTGGCGACCGCCATCTCGGTGTCCATGCCCAAAATCAACGAGATCCCCAGCATGCCTTCGTCGCCGAGGCCGACTTCCAGATTAGCGTGATTGTCGCTCGGCGCGATGAGAGAGATCAGTGTGCCAACAGATGTTCCCGATCTTGGCCGAAAAGGTACTGACACGAGACGCTCGACTCGGACGCGCTGGGAAAATCAACTCCAACTAGCCTGAGGCTTGGCGCTGCAATGTCTGTACGGTGAAATACATGGTGCATTCGACAGCTCGCATGATGTGAATAGTGAATGTCACAAGGATGTTACAAAGACTCGACGAAACAGCGCCTCTGGAACAGCAAGGCGTGCGCTGGATCCCTGTAGTTGCCTACCACAGCACGACGAAGAAGGTCGTGCGGTCAAGGATCGAGCTGATCGGCCGGATGACGAGCTCGCACGCGCTGGGGCTTCGAACGCTATGTACTGAAACCGATCGTCCGAGGTCGACTTGCCGGACGTTTGGGTAACGCTCTCTCCACAGCGGCGGCTAGCTAGCGTAGAGGGCCGGTTACGAGAATGTTCGCCACCGCACTGAAGCGCTATCCAGTA
>Ga0268266_10001454_pt1 | contig 28178 bp, 21 predicted proteins | sample KBSS13metaG_FD_190356 | JGI IMG/M metagenome (GOLD analysis project Ga0268266, IMG submission 190356) | Switchgrass rhizosphere microbial communities from Kellogg Biological Station, Michigan, USA - KBS S1-3 metaG (SPAdes) (version 2) | ecosystem: Host-associated > Plants > Roots > Rhizosphere... | reverse complement strand
AAGGACGAGACACGCCAGCACGGTCCTGCGAAGATGCAGAAGCATGATCTTTCTCCTTGAATAATGAATTTCAACTAATGGTGAAAGCCTGAGACTGTAAAATCCGAGGGAGAGAAACATGCCCATTCAGCCTGCTTCTCAACTGCTGGCCGAGCATGGTTTGGAGCAGTCGTAGCTCCTTGAGCCACTCGAGGGCTCTTGATTTTGCAGGCTGTCGTGGCCTGCGACATTGGCTCCTCCTTAGGAGGAGATCAATCTTTCCTATGCGCGCCTTTACTGCTCGCGTGTTCGTTCTGCATGGGCTGCGGTAGGGCGAATGTGAAGAGATCGCTGCCTGCTGCAATGGCAAAGTACTGCACACCGTCGACCGCATAGCTCATAGGTGAGGCGTGGATGTGCTGGCCAAGATTGAAGTGCCAGAGCGAGCGGCCCGAAATACCATCCACAACCTCAAACTCCTCAGCATCGTTGCCGAACGCAACCAGACCGGTCGCCGTACTCATGGCTCCTGCAAACGAATGCGTATCCCCGGTCTGCGCATATCGCCAGATGAATTTGTGCTTCGCCAGATCGTAGGCATTCAAATATTTTTTGTTGTGCTCGGTCGGAAGATGCGCGGCACCTGTGGAGTAGTAGGCACGCCCTTCTTCGAAGTCTTCTGTCTTCGCCTTAAACACACTGCAGTCATCGAGTGAAACGAAGTAGAACATCCCGGTATGTTCGTTGTAGGTAGGTGAATACCAGTTGGTTCCGCCGGCATAGCTCGGACACATCCGCGTTCCTTCGGCGTTTGGAATCAGATCGGTGCGGATAGGGCGCCCTTTGGAATCGATCCCTTTGGCCCAATTCATGGTTTGCGCAAATTGAGTTGCCTGCAGGAACTCACCCGTCACGCGATCAAGCACGTAGATAAAGCCATTGCGGTTCGCTTGTATCAGAAGCTTACGCGGCTGACCTCTGTAGGTCCTGTCGACAAGCACTGGTGTCTCAGTGGCGTCGTAATCGTTAAGGTCATGCGGAGTGAATTGGAAATGCCACTTCAGCTTGCCGGTATCGGGATCCAGCGCGAGTACGCAGTTGGTGTAGAGGTTATCACCTTCACGAACGCTTCCATCGAAGTCGGGCGATGGATTACCGGTACTCCAGTAGATCGTGTTTTGTGCCGGATCGTAGGTTCCGGGCATCCAAGTGGTGCCACCACCGTGTTGATAGATAGTCCCCTTGGGCCAGGTCTCAGAGCCCTGCTCCCCCGGTGCCGGAATCGTCCAGAAGCGCCAGGCCTCTTTGCCGGTTTTCGCATCGAAGGCGGCAACGAAGCCACGTACGCCATCGTCACCGCCAGAGGTGCCGACAAACACTTTGTCCTTAACTACCAGTGGAGCGCTGGTCGCACCGTAATTTTTGTTACCCAGAGCATAGGCAACATCCCACAACAGATTTCCAGACCGAGCGTCGAGACATAGCAGGTGCGCGTTGTCTGTCTGCATGTAGAGGCGATTTCCTAGAATTGCCACTCCACGATTGATGTGTCCGGAAGCATCGTCGATGAGACCCTGCGTGACGCCACGTACGTGATGCCACAAGAGCTTGCCGGTCACAGCATCGATCGCATAGGCATCATTCGATCCAGTCATGTACATCACACCATCCACTACAAGCGGAGTAGCTTCAAGCGTTCCTGCGTTGTGGCTGTGAAAGACCCACTGGGCCTGCAACTGTGAGGCATTCGCGGGGGTGATCTGTGTAAGTCCGGTGAAGCGGCGGCCCGTGTAATCGCCGTTATACGAAGGCCAGTTATTGAGCAGTGCGGTGCTGTGAAGCATCTGCTGCGTCACGATTTCGTCATTTTGTTTGTCAGGAGCCTGAGCTATAGCTGAAGACAGGACGCCCGTAGCACAGATAAGTCCGAGGGCTGATATACGAGGAAGAAGACCTCTCACTTTACCTCCTTCGGGTCGGCGTAAGGAAGATATCCGGAGGCCTTCATCTTGAGCGTATAGACATAGTGTCCTGCAGTGATCCACAGCGTCGACCGGTCCAGATCGCCCCACGTCAGATTCGCTGCAGAAGAAGGAAGAAGAATGCGGCCCAACCGTTTTCCTTCAGGGCTCCAAACCCAGATGCCACCTGGACCTGTAACGTAGAGGTTGCCTTTACGATCTACCTTCATCCCATCAGGAACCCCAGGTAACCCATCGCTTTTTTCATCGGCAAATTGGACACCATCCGAGACTGTGCCGTTTGGATGGAATGCGTAACGCCAGACGTTGCGACGTTCCGTATCGTCGACGTAGAGATATCTTCCATTCGGAGAGAACGCCAAACCGTTCGGCTGCGCCATGTCTCGAGTTAGGAGAGTGAGATTTCCATCTTTGCCGAGGCGGTAAACACCTTGGAAAGGTGTTTCCTGCTTTTCGCCTTTTACAAGATCGAGCGTAGGGTCGGTGAAGTAAAGAGCACCGTCTGGTCCAAGAGTTACATCGTTGGGGCTGTTCAGACGCGTCTCCTTATAGCGATCGGCGATCACGGCGTAGCTTCGCTCATCCGGCGAAAGGCGAATGAGAGCGCGCAGCACGCTGGCTGTGACAATTAACCTTTGCTGCGAATCGCGCGTATTGCCGTCGGGATCACCCAGCTTCAGGATCGACTCATGATGACCATCGGGAAAAAGTCGGAAGAGCTCGTTCGTTTGCTCATCACTGACGATGACGCTTCCCCCGGGCTCCCACACGGGCCCCTCAGTAAAGCCAAATCCCGAGCCGACGGTCTTTAGCTGCGCATCCTTTTCAACAAGCTCCCAGAATTTGGGAGAGTCTGCCTGCAGCGAGAACTCGCGCTTGGGTTTTTGGGCAGTAAGACTGCTAAACAGCAACGCAACTCCCACCGTGCCCGTAAGGATGCGAACAATCATTCTGCCGTTCCTTTCCTTCTACGCTGCGATGACGGATCGACGGGATTCGCAGAGCGGATCAGATAGCTCACGATGTCATCAATTTCCTTTGGGGAGAGGCGAGCTCCATAGTCAGTTGGCATCAGCGAGTGGCCGGTATGCGTGAGTTTTTTCAAGTCAGCTTTCGCAAGCTTGCGATAACGTCCGTCCTCCATCTGTACGACGATCGAGAAGTTATCCTCAATTCTCAGGACGCCGCGAAAACTTTCACGAGAAGTAACAACCTCAACCATCTCAGAACCGGGAGCGACAAAGGTTTTCGGACCCACAATCGCCGTGCGAATGCGCTCGGATGCAATTCCGCTGCCGTAGTCAGACAGATCGCTGGCGATGAAGCCGCCTTCGCCGTGCATCATGTGGCACTTTGAACATCCGGCGTTGCCAAAGAAGAGAGTGCGCCCAACCGCGTCGTCGCCGGTGACCTTAACTTCTGTTGTTTTTCCCTGCAATTGCCGTAGGAACGCGACTACATCTCTGATACCTGAATCCCCAAGAAAACCAAAGGCTGGCATACCGGATCCGGGAACGCCATTATGCACAAAATTGGAAAGTTCTGCGTTGGTGAGAGATGTGACACTCTGCGCTGTAGCAATATTGGGAGCACGCTCTCCGCCACGCCCGTCAGAGCCGTGACACCCCGCACAATTGGTCGCGAAGGTCTTGCTTCCCTTGGCCGCGTCTCCTTGCGCGCGCACGATTTGAGGCATCCAAATCAACAACGCCAGGACTGCCACCCCGGAATGAAAAAACCGTATCAATCGAACCCTATTCATGGGCTTCTTTTCTACAGAAACATTTCCTTTCGCAGAAAACAGCAGCATCGTGACGGTCGCTCCGGTTCAAGCTAAAGATCCTGTAGCCCCGGGCGGCTCCGATATTAAACGCGTCGAATCGGTTCGTTGATTAATGATTAAATTCTGAGGAAAAACATCGGCCGGATGCTCTGTTCTCTGATAGGCCATATGTCCTACAGATCTTGAGGCATGTGGGCTTCAAACCAACAAATCTTCGGCTTCTTCCGTCTAGCACTGGCAGTGGAAATCTCGGTATTAAAGTACGACTGGGGTAGAGAACTTTGGAAAAGAACCATAGAGACGATTCTGGCGGGAGTGCAGGGCGAACAGGCACGCTCGGCGCAATTACCGACATACGTCCAAGTGATCGCCCCGTCGAAGTGCCTCTAGCAAAATAATTACTCGATGCTGTTCAGCCTACTCAATGTTGCTCTTCTGTTTCCTAAAAGACCACCGTGCTGGACTAACGGCGATTTTCCACCATAGCCTGCAGCTCGTTTGCGTGGCACAAAACCTGTGTGTGAAAAGCAAATTAGTTCCTTACCGAACTTAAGATAATTATTGCTTGACAGTTGCTTTTTCACTGGTATATCCACTGTTTCGGCTAAGTTTCAAAATATTATTCAATTTCCTATATTTTGTCTAAAGTTCTTTGTGGAACTATTGAAATTGTGTGAGGTGAATGAGTGATGCGAGAAACAACCCTATCGAAGAATATGGTGAGCCTAGTTGGAAGAACGGGTTTATTGCATTCGGTGACGCTTGCATACGTGCTGTTCGCATTTACGCTCGGCACGGCGATTCGTACTAATGCGCAGACGTTGTTCGGGTCTATTGTAGGCACGGTTACGGACCCAACTGGAGCAGCTGTGCCGGGAGCTACTGTCCAGGTCACAGAGCTTCAGACAAATACCACACGATCCGCGGAGACGAACGAAGGGGGCCTTTATACGCTTTCCACGCTGCCTCCGGGAGTGTATAAGCTGACGGTTTCCAAGGCGGCTTTTGGTGGATATACAAATCCTCGGGTAGAGGTAGCGAGCAACACGATCGCCCGCGTCGATATCGAAATGAAGGTTGGCGACGTGACTGAGCAGATCGAAGTCCGAACGGACAATGCGCTGCTGCAGACGGACCGGGCGGACGTTCATACGCAGCTCTCAGCCGAGACATTTCAAAACGCGCCGCAGCCGACTCGCACCTATCAGGGAGTTCTGAATCTAGTGCCGGGCATGGTGCCGCCGGGCGGACAGCTCGCTGGTGGAACCAACAATCCATCGAAGTCAATGCAGTTTGCGGCGAACGGTACGGGAACACAGGGGCCTAACGTTCGCATCGAAGGTGTGAGCGCGACCAACCCCTGGGTTCAGCAGTACACGACCTTCGTTCCTTCGACGGAAGCAATCGAGAGCGTCAACGTCGTAACCAACAGCCCGGATGCGGAGCAGGGCCTCTCGGGTGGCCCTGCGGTGACGGTGCAATTGAAGAGCGGCACCAACCAGATGCATGGCTCGCTCTACGAGCAGAATGTTAACAACTACACAGAGGCGCGGAATTTCTTCCAGCCGGCAGGACAGGCACCTCCTCACCTGGTCGACAACACAGTGGGTGGGACTCTCGGCGGTCATCTGATCAAGGACAAGCTGTTCTACTTCGGAAGCTACGAGGGCTCGTTTACGAGGGCCTCGTTGGCTGGCATTATCTCGGTTCCGACGCCGGCGATGCTTAGGGGGGATATGTCTGCTTCGACAACGCCCATCTATGATCCGGCTACGGGCAATCCAACGACGGGCATCGGCAAGACACAGTTTGCGGGGAATATCATTCCGGCGAGCCGAATCAATCCGGTAACCGCGAAGCTGATCCCTAATATTCCTGCACCGAATCTGCCTGGTACTGTGAACAACTATTCCGTGATTCAGGGGACTTCCTACAACCTGCACAAGGTCGACACGAAGTTTGACTATGTGGCTACGCAGAAGTTGAGAATTTCAGCACGTTACGGCTATCAGCCCTACTATGCAGTGACCAATCCGCTCTTCGGCCCGATTCTTGGTGGAAGCAGCGGCGCCTGGCCTGCATTCAGCTCGGCTGGCGCCGGCAACTACCTGCAGCACGGGGCTACGCTCGCAGTCTCTGCTTCGGCGACTTATGTAGCCACACCCACACTGGTCTTCGACGCTACCTTCGGTGTGACGCAAGCGCACCAACTCCTGTCTCCGGTGCTGGCTGACCAGAAATACGGATCTGATGTGCTGGGTATTCCCGGTTCCAATCAAGGAACGCTCCCGCTCGCCGGAGGCATGCCCAACTTCGCGATCGCTAATTATGGCGGCAGTACGGGCAATGGAACGTTCGGCTATTCTTACCCGCCGCTTGAATACAAAGACCCAATCTTCGAGTACGTCGGCAATGTGACGAAGACCTATAAATCTCATAACATTCGCGCCGGTGCGGATGTGATCCGTCTACGCGTCAATCACAAGGAGATTCGGAACACACTCTTTTACTTCCCGGGTGGTCTGACGGCTCGCGCCCCGGATGCCGCGCGTGGCGTTACAGCGACGCCTGTACGAGAATACAACTCGGTTGGAGACTTTCTGCTTGGACTGCCGCAGTACATGACCACCTGGGTGCAGTTTGATGATTATCTGACCCTGCGCCAGTATCAGATTGCAGTTTATGTGCGCGATCAATGGCAGGCGAGCCATAACCTTACGATCAACTATGGCCTGCGTTGGGAGAATTATCCCGTTCCGACGCGCGAGGATCGTGGAATTGAGTACAACAACATGTTGACGGACGTGAATAATCCCACGATGCAGCTTTGCGGTGTGGGAGGCAATCCGGGTGACTGCGGCATCAAGGTGTCGAAGAAACTGTTTTCACCGAGTGTCGGCATATCCTATCGTCCATTCCAGAACTTTGTCATTCGAGCGGGGGTGTCGATCTCTCCGATGCAGGTCGCAATGGCCCAGGCGCTAGTGCAGAACTATCCGGCAGAAGTGCAATATACCTCCACCGGTGCGAACGCATACACAGCGGGCGGAAGCCTCTCGACGGGCTTCCCAATCCAAACTGCACCAACTTTCAATTCAAACGGCACCGTCAATATTCCAGTTGGAACCGCGAACGCCAACACGACGGACAAGAATTTCCGTCGCGGCTATGTGGAATCGTACAACCTGATGCTCGAGAAGGAGCTTCCGGGAGGAATTCTTGCATCGGGTGGTTACGTGGGAACACATGTCGTGAACCTTGGCGGCTCCTATAACTTCAATTATGGGCAGCTTGGTGGAGGTGCAGCCTCGCAGCCGCTGAACACTCCGGCCCTAAAGATCACAGGTACGACAAACGTGTTCAGGCCAGTGATCGATAGCGGGTATAACTCTCTACAGATTGCTGTAAGCAAGCGGCTTCAGAATGGTCTTTCGATGAAGATGGCCTACACCTGGTCGAAGAATATGCAGTCGGGATTCCCGTCAGGCCAGATCTGGATCCCACAGTTCAAAGAGCTAAACCGGTCGCTGGCACCAGTTGATCGCACGCACAACTTCATTGTGAATTCGATCTACGAACTGCCGTTTGGCAAGAACAAGCCTTATCTCAACCACGGCTTTGCTGCGGCGATCGTAGGGGGATGGTCCTTGAACGGCACCTTCTACCATCTGTCCGGACTACCGTTCAACATCCTTGCTGACGGATCTTCGTGCAACTGCCCTGGCAATACGCAGCGTGCAGACCGTGTGAAGAACACAGTGGCAAGGACCGGACGAGGCGTCTTCGGAACGACCTATTTCGATACTTCGGCGTTCGCTCCTGTAAACACGGTGAAGTTTGGGAGCGCCAACTACAACTCGTTGCGTGGACCGGGTGCGACGAACCTGGATGCCGCGATTCAAAGGCAGTTCCACATCTGGGAACGTATGAACCTGAGTCTGAGGCTTGACTCGTACAACGTGACGAATACGCCTCACTTTGCGAATCCCAACAATAATGTGTCGACCACTGGCTTCGGAACAATCACTGCTCTGAATCCACTGGGGAGACAGATCGACCAGAGGTACTTCAGATTGGGCGGTCGACTTAGCTTTTAGCAGGTTGCAGACGGTAAAAGTGGGTGGCCCGGCGGCTTCTTTGAAAGGGGCGGCCGGGTTCTCTTTGAACGGCTATGATCAACAGCCGATGTAGCCCGATTTTCAAAGGTTGGTCGATGTTTGTGCAAAAAAAGCAGTTAGCCGGAACTTTCTTGTGGAGCGGAGCTAAGGGTGCAAATTAAGATCTTTTGTGGCGACAAGTCAGCAGTTTTCTATCGGATGGTTGGGGCAGGGCTTCTTTGGGGATCATTAATGATGGCTCCATCCATTTCGAACTCGCAGGAGCCGATGGCTTTACGCGGACCAAGTTTCGTACCCGACACGAAGATGGATGGTGCCGGTCTCAATGGCTGGGAGAAGCTTGGAGCTGCGGAGTGGAAGGCTGAGGGCGGTGAGATTGTAGGAAAGGGCACTGCAGGATATGGGTGGCTCGTGCTGGATCGATCCCTTCAGGATGTGGGGGCTTATGCCGCATTTCGCTGTGCCGGGGCCTGTGATACAGGAATTCTGGTGAGGATGGCTAAGGCCGCGAGCGGATGGACGGGAACGTATCTCTCGATCAAGGGCACGGATCTAGGCGCCTATTCGGTGGTTCTGGACGATCATGGCGGAATCGTTGCTCGCGAGAGGCTACGAGATGCACGCGGGCAGTTTCGATTTGCTCCCGCTCAAGAGGAGCCGACAACACTTCCGCAGGTGCTGAACGATCCGACGGTTTATCAGATTTCACCGGATCAGGTCCCGATCAAGCGGTTGCGTTCAGGAGTGCGAGCCGGGCAGTGGAATGAACTGGAACTTCTGCTGGACGAGAATGTGATGCGTGGCTACTTGAACGACACAGGACAAGAGGTCAGTGTCGCCACGGAAAACCTGGACATCGAATCATTCGGTCAGATAGCCCTTTATGTTGGGAAGGGAAGTGAGGTCCATTTCAAGGCGGTGTCTTATAAAGACATTGCGATGAGGGTGCAACCTGAAGAGAAAGTTGGGAGCCGCTTCCGCATTCAACGGATTACACCTTTCTATTACAACTGGACCGCCGCCGCTGCGGATTTCAATCACGACGGTAAGATGGACCTTATCTCCGGAGCGTATTTGTACTACGGGCCCGATTTCACGAAATCAAGGGAGATCTACCCGGCACGTACTTTCAATCCTTCGACAGAGTATTCGGTGTGGATACAGCATGCTTACGACTTCAATGGCGACGGATGGGCTGACATCCTTGCAACAAACTTGAGTCGCGGTGCAGTTCTGTATGTTAATCCCGGAAACTCTTCGCGTCGCTGGAAGGAGTACCGTGTCGTTCCCACGATGCAGGCCGAAAACTCGATACTGGCGGACGTCGACGGCGATGGCAAGTCTGAGCTGGTGTATATCGCGAACGGCTATATGCGCTACGCGAAGCCAGATCCCGCTAATCCAACCGACTCATGGACGGTACATAATGTGTCGGAGAAGGGGCCATGGCCGGCGCACGGAATCGGAGTGGGCGACGTGAACGGTGATGGAAAGGCTGATGTCGTTGGTGCGGATGGATGGTGGGAGCATCCTGCTTCAGGTGCCGACCAAGGGCCTTGGAAGTATCATCCAGAGGCGTTTGGTCGCTGGGGGAGGATTGGGCCGGGTGGTGCGACGATCGGAATCTACGATGTGAACGGCGATGGTCTGAACGACATAGTAACCCAGCTTGAGGCGCATGGTTTTGGTCTGGCGTGGTTTGAGCAAAAGAAGTCGAGCAGTGGCGACATCTCATTTGTGCGGCATATGGTCATGGATGACTACAACACTGAGAATGCAGGAGGGGTGATCTTTTCCGAGCTTCATGGTTCGGCTGTAGGCGATGTCGATGGAGATGGAATTCCTGACTTTATCGTGGGCAAGCGCCAGTTTTCGCACAGAGACGACTTCCTGGATCCTGATGTGTACGGACCGCCTTATCTTTACTGGTACAAGACGGTGCGGGATCCCAAGGCTCCAGGAGGCGCCAGGTTGGAGCCTGAATTAATCCACAACGATTCAGGTGCAGGCGATAACCTTTTGCCGCTGGATCTGAATGGCGACGGGGTGATGGACATCGTCGCGGCAACAAAGCGCGGACTGTATATCTTCTGGGGGCAGCCACAGTCAAAGGCCGGCACGAAATAACCTGCTATCGACGACAGCAAGGATTCTGATTCTTGAAGATGATCCTATTGCCCAATAGACTTGCCCAAGAGGCGGCAGAAGTCAGTCTGGTGCTTAGACAGGACAGTATGGAGGCGCGGATTTGAAGAAGATTAAAGTTGCGATTTTTGGTACCGGCTTTATGGGCAGAGTGCATATCGAATCTCTCCGGAGGTTAGGAAATGTGGAAGTCATAGGTGTTGCGGGCTCTACTGCGGAGCGGGCCAGGAAGTTTGCTGACGAGGTGGGTATCGAGTGGTCTACGGGGGATTACCGTGAGTTGCTTGATGGGCCAGAGATCGATGCAGTGCATATCTGCTCACCAAACGCTCTTCATTATGAGATGACCATGAGATCGCTAGAGCGCGGTAAGCATGTAGTGTGCGAGAAGCCGCTGGCTTCAACAATCGACGAAGCCAACGAGATGATCGAGTTGGCTAAGAGTAAAGGTTTGGCGAATTGCACACTGTACAACATCCGCAGCTATCCTCAGTTGCAGAACCTGCGGCGAATGCGGGAGGAAGGAGTGTTGGGAGATATTCGTATCGTGCAGGGCACTTACTCACAGGACTGGCTTTTCTACGACACGGACTGGAACTGGAGAATTGATTCGGGGAGCTCTCGCACGTTTGCCGATATTGGGACTCACTGGTGCGATCTAGCGGAACATGTGACGGGTCTGAAGATCACCTCCCTTTGCGCCGATCTTCAGACATTTATGAAAACCCGTAAGAAACCGAGAGGGTCGGTTGAAACGTTCAAGGGGAAGGATGTGGTTCCCGTTGACTTCGACGAAGTGAAGATCTATACAGAGGATTTCGGATCGATGATCTTCAAGATGGGAGAGGTTACTCGCGGATCCATGACAACAAGTCAGGTCTCGGTGGGGCGCAAGAACAGGCTATTTCTTGAAGTATATGGCACAAAGGCTTCGGCGGTATGGGATGGAGAGCGTCCCGAGGAGCTGTGGATTGGTCATAGAAACGAATCCAGCGAACTATTGATCAAGGACGCAACAATCTTTCCGGAAGCAGCGCGAAGCTACTCTGATTTGCCTGGTGGGCACAGCGAAGGGTACGACGCAACTTTCAAACAGACGTTCCGGCGTTTCTATCGCATAGTTGAAGATCGTACGGCACCTGTCGAATATCCAACCTTCGAGGACGGACTGCGGCAACTGTTTCTTGTGGATGCGGTCCTCGATAGCTCGAAGAAGCAAGCTTGGGTTTCGGTGTAACAGCATTGCGACGAGGGTGGTGGTGGCTTCTCGTCGCAATGCCCTCGCTCTTCTCTATGTTGGTTGTATCCAGGCCTGCCTGATCACAGGGTCGCCTGCAGTGTTCAATTTCTGCATTTGTTGATCACTCAGCTTCAAGCTGAGTGCAGCGATATTTTCCTTCAGTTGCTCGATCTTGCTACCGGCGATGATGGGAAGGACGGCAGGTTTGCTCTGCCGCATCCAGGCGATGATGACTTGATTAGGGCTATGGCCCGTTTCTTTTGCAATACCTTTGAGAGTGTCGAGGCGTTCTTCTGACTCCGGGCCGGCAAATTGAGCAGGAAGTTCGCGGTCGGCGCGCGTATAGGCCCCCTGCAGCAGGACGGAGTAGGCGATGAGTGCAATGCCCTCGCCGAGGGAAAGATCCTTGAGCTCAGTCCCGATGACGATTTGCGGACCGAAGTCTGCTCCGTGTCGAGGGCGGAGATAGGTATATCGCTGCTGCACAACCGTGTATGGTGTGAGTCCGTTGGCTTTCGCGATCGCGTTGGCCTGAGCGACGCGCCAGACGGCGAGGTTGCTGGCGCCCAAGGCCCGGATCTTGCCGGCTTTAATCAGACGGTCAAATGCTGCCATTGTCTCTTCTTGGGACACTTCACGGTCGTCACGATGAGCATAGTAGAGGTCGAGTCGATCGGTCTGAAGGCGCCGGAGGCTCTTTTCGCACTCTCGTTCAATTTCTGCGCCACTGAGCCCGCCTTCGCAGCCAGGATAGTCAAAGGCAAGCTTTGAAGAGACAACAACCTTGTCACGATTGCCGCGGGCTTTCATCCATGCACCGATAACGCTTTCGCTTTCACCCCCTTTGCACCCAGGGAGCCAGCTTGCGTAAAAATTTCCAGTGTCGATGAAGTTGCCGCCTTCGCCGAAATAGTAGTCAAGTAGGGAGAAGGTGGTGTTTTGGTCGACCTTACTCCCAAGAACATCGCTACCCATCGCCAGTGCACTTACCTGAAGGTCGGAGTTGCCAAGTTTTTCTATCTTCATAGTTTTCCTGTAGGGATTTGCGAAGACGCTTTCTCTATTTCGTATAGGTTGCTAAAGCGACGCCAGCCAACATGATCAGCGCACCAATTGTGTTGAGAGGCGTGATTCGTTGAGTCGGAGAACCTAGCCATCCATAGTGAGAGATGATCATCCCCCCGAGAACCTGGCCAGCGATGAGGCTGATGAACATGGCTCTCGCGCCAACATCTGGTAGCAGCCATGCAATTGCGAAGACCAGGCAGGCTCCGAGTCCACCAGCGGTGAGCAGCCAGGGGCTGACTCCCTTCAGGCCGCCGAGTATGCCCGGTTGCCATCCCGTGGCCCCAATGAGGATCGCCACAAACGCACCGATACACCAGAAGACAGCATTACCGACTCGTGGATTCCCAAGCGAGGCACCGACTTTGCCATTCATGGACAGATGCAGAGCAAGGATGATTCCGAGAAAGATAGAAAATACTAGCGAAACGCCTTTCATGAGTTCTTCCTTTCGCATTTACACAAGTACTGATGCAGCTTAGGCGTGGATTTAGGATGCTGACGATTCACACTCGAAGATTATGGAGATAAATGTAGCTCTGCTTGAGTTGATCCACGGAGTCTGTGGGCCATGCGCTAGCGGGCATGTGATTCAGCGTCCCGATGCCATAAGCGGCGACCTCTGCAAAGTAGTTTTGGATCGGGGTAGTTTTAGCTATGGTGAAGATTTTCTTCCAATCAAGAACACCTTGTCCTACGGGAACGCTGGTCAGGCCCGGCTTGTAGTCTTTGGCGTGCATGGAGAAATATCGCTGAGAGTACCTTTTGAGGTAGGAGATAGCGTCTTTTCCCGCGAAAGTAAGGTTCCCTACATCGATCTGGAATGAGACTAATTTGGGATCGGTATTCTCCATTAGAACGTCGTACGGTGTTACGCCGTCGACATCGATGAACTCGAGATCGTGGTTGTGATAGCCGAGGCGGAAACCTTCTGGCTTCAAGCGGATTGCAAGTTGATTCAATTGATCCGCCTGCCACTTCCATCCGTCGATTGATTTTGTGTGCTGCGACTCCGGAGCGCAGATGATGTTTTTCAGTTTGAGTTCGTGGCAGAAGTCCATCGTTCTGTTGAAGTCACTATGCAACTCCGCATAGCTGAACTGACAGTTCTCGTAAAGCATGCCGATCGATTCGAGCTTAGTGCGGATCTCCTTTGCGGTCTTGCTCGCAACGGGAGAATTTTCAAAACCGTATCCACGAACGGAGACAAGATCGACTGATTGATAGCCCATGTCCCTCATTGTCTTCCAGCCGAAGTCCCAGTTCTTAATCAGAAGGAACCTAGCGTCGTAACCCTGGAAACCGATCGGCATACCTAAAGGATCGGCGAAGACTTTGTGGGCGCCGGCAGCAACGCCAGCGACAAAGGCCTGTTGCAAAAAACAGCGTCTTGAGATCGCCATTCCTATACTCCGCCACGAAGGACTTCAGAAGTCTCCAATCAACCTTACGTAGTTCTTATGAGAACTTATTTCAAAATATAATCACGTACGTGTATATTCTTACGAAATGCCATTGTCAAGAAATAGTTATGTCAATAAAGGCGGCAACGAAGGCGAGGAGATCGCGATAACCTTTGGCCGGGTGCAGGCACCATTTTAGAGGTGGGAAAGTGCTACCTTGTTGCCGCTCGGCTGATGAATTTGTGCGCGACATGCTGCCCCGTGGGTGCCGATCGGCCCTGAACGATGGGCAAGGTAAAGTTGAAGAGTTCGGGACCATAGCGCTCGGCGTTGAAGGAGACAACTCCAATGCAGGGGCTCTTGGGATCCTTGATAATATCCAGAATCTCCGCGCTTCCACCATGGCCGACGATCGCAATCTGATCCCGCCCCTTTATCGCATTTACGGCTTCAACCGCGCCGATTGCACTTTCGTCGTTGATACCCGCGACCAGTATCTTGCTCGACGGCCGCGTCGACTTGAGAAAGTTTGAAAGGGCTAATTTGGAGGTTGCCTTATCTCCACCTCCATCCAAATGATGGATGACGTTCTCAGGCAACTTCCCGAGCTTTTCCTCGATGCCTTTGACAACGCCTACACTGCGGCTATGCGTTGTTCTTCCTGCGAGGGGAGACTCAAGGAGGACGAGAGCGTCGACCTTCGATCGCCAATGATTGGCTGTGTGTTCCGCGAGAGCTAAGCCAGCCGTCAAGCCAGCCCGATAATTGTTCACGCCGAAATAAACAGTCCCGTGATGTGGATTGACCATCGAGATAAGCGGAATTCCGGCGCGAGCGAAGATGTCGGAGATCACGGGTGCGACCTGCTCGTAGAGCTGAAATTCTATTGCAAGATCAACTTTCTCGGCAACCATTAGTTCCGCATTTCGGATAGCAGCGTCTGCGTTACGGTCGTTGTCCCAAACGACAAGACTGATTCCTGCTGCTGTAGCGGCCTTTTCAAGGCTTGTCTGAATCTCGATCGCGAGCTGGATATGCTTCGATAGATTTGCAAAGCCGAACTTTAGTTTCTTGCGCAGGCGACTGAGCCGATAGTGCCGGCCGGATTGACTGAGATAGTCACGGACCACGAGGGTATGGAGAATGCGAAAGGCACTCGTATGCGGTATGCCTGTGCGTCGAACGACCTCTTCGAGTGTTAGCGTCTCATTGACGGAGCTGAAGCAATCCAGCAGATCAAGGGTCTTCGCAACAATCGGGATCCAATACTTATCAATTTTTCTCGATGGCTCGTTTTGCTTTGCCGGCGATTTTCTCTTCATTGTGCCTCATATTAGCACCACTTCTGTGGCATCCGCGACACTGTGGTTACACGTGCAGATAGGCAATGCTGTTGAAAGTTTTACGCTGCGAACAAAGATCGTGGAGAATTGCGGCCGGGTATCAGTCCTAGCTGTGTTGAAGAACAATCAAACACAACTTCAGGTTCTGTAATGGAATAGGGACTAGACATATGCTGAGCGAGAGTTGAAGCGATCAGAGCAATGCATCAGGATTCGGCAGCATGATATCGCGGACGCGGACAGAAAGTTCATGGCCAGCTTCGAGGAACTGCCTCAGGGTACGCGCGGTTGGGCCGTAGCTATCAAATTCATGGATGGTCAGTCCATCTTGGTTATATGCGCGACCAAAATCCTCAAACTTGTCCAGGAGTTCTTTGACGATTTCAGAGTCGACGGGTTTGTCGATACGAGGAACTATCGCGACATCGCTGGCGTTGAACCGGACCTGCCATTTGTAAGGCGGGGAGATAACGACATCCCCGCCGATGAATTCGCTCCAATGCATGTGATTACGGAATGCGGCCGAAAGGAGGCGAAGGCGAAAGCCGCGCGAGCGGAATAGCTGATATGTCTTCTTGAAGACGGCGACGCCGGCCCATTCCAGATACCCGGGGTCAAGAGTAATATTTTTTTTCTCGGCGACTACTTTAAGCCAATCGTCTAGGCGCCCCACCATAATGGTGCAGACGGGTCCCATCGTGGAGATGTCCTTGCCCTCTTTCTCCCGCCGAGTCAGACCACGTTCGACGGCTTCCGCTACGGCAACACACTGAGGTAGGGTGAAGCAGGCCGTCGCATTGATCGTGATCCCGGCATAGGTAGCCTCTTCGATCGCAGTGACTCCAGCTTTCGTAACGGGAATCTTGATGATCATGTTAGGACCGAGATTATTGAAGCGTAGTGCCTGCTCCGTCAGTGCGTCGGAATCGCGATAAAAACGTGGGTCGGTCTGGATCGAGAGGCGGCCATTCTTACCTCTATCCTTTTCAAATGTAGACAGCAGCAGCTTTGCGCGAGTGGCTGAAATGTCTTGGACGAGCTTCCAGCCAATCTGGTCTTCAGTCGCGGAAGGCATCTCCTTCGAAAGCGCCTGAATGTGATCGTTCCAGAGCTGAGGTTCGCGCTTGAGAGCATCCAGAACGATAACCGGATTGCAGGTGGCCCCGACGGCACCATGCTCGATCGAATAGGTGAGCTCAGAGAGTGTCGCGGAGTCATTCCACAAAGAAGTGCAGGTGGTCTGTGTCATCTCGTAAAGCGGGCTCTTGTAGCCGGCAGGTGTCTGGGTGGCGCTGCTCATGATTTCCTCATCGAAAGAACAATTGGTTATCTTCGGGAAATTGTTTCCAGTTAGACCGTATCGCTATTCCGGATACATCAGAACTTTCAGGGCTTTCTTCGTCGTACAAAGATTGAAAGCAGTCTGCCAGTCAGATATAGGGAGTTTAGTGCTGATCATCTCCTTGAGGCTGACTTTACCGCCGGCATAGATCTTCATCATGCGATCCCATGTGTTAGAGGTGTAGCAGACTGAACCTGACATGGTGAGTTGCTTATAGAAGATGCGGTCAATCGGAAACTGAATGTCTTTGCCGCAGATTGCGACTTGAACATGCTGACCCATGGGCCGAAGAGAATCTAAGCATCCTCTGACTGAGGCAGAGACGCCAGCGCATTCGAAAGCGACATCAACGCCTTGCCCTTTCGTGTGTTCGTTGATTGCTTCTTGGAGCTTCTGGCTACCTAGGTCCACGGTGGCATAGGCACCAAAACGCCTGGCGGCATTGAGACGCTCTCCGTCGCCAGGAGCTCCGACAACGATGACCTTGATACCTTGTGCGACCAGAAGTTTGAGGCAGAGCAATCCAATAGGGCCGGGACCGGAGACAAGCACCGTGTCACCTATAGCAATGCGAGCGATCTCTGTAACGGCCTGAACAGCTGCCGCGAAGGGTTCGCTCATCGCGGCTTCCTCAAACGTGAGGTTCTCGGGTATTCGGTACAGTTGGTCTGGTCGTAAGAGGACATAGCGAGTGAAGGCGCCATTGACGCCATGTCCCATTCCTCGGCGAGTAGAGCAAAAGATAAAGTAGCCGGCTCGGCAATACCGGCAGTGACCGCAGGTCACGGCGGTCGCGCCGAGACCCGCGACGCGTTCACCAATCAGCACGTCCTGGACGTTCTTGCCCACTTCGACAACCGTTCCGGCGAACTCATGGCCAAGGGTGACTGGAGGGAAATTGCGAAACGTATCGTGCAACACGTGGATGTCTGTCCCGCATACGCCGCAGAACGCGATTTCTATCTTGACATCGTTGTCGCCGCAAACCGGTTCGGCAATTTCCATGATCCCGACATTACCTTCGCCAGAGGCGAACTTCACTAGAGCTTTCATTCGATATTTCTCTGTCGATTTCTTTGAGCTATTGACGCGAAGGAAAATTCATAGTTCCAAGCAGAACTATTTTCAATAGTTTCTGCAATGTACTATAGTGCCCAGCTACATCGTTGGCAAGCTATCTTTATGGGGATCTGTGCATAGATCACGGGCCGTTTCGAGACACGCAGTCCTCGTCGTATGAGTTATGCCTCTCCTGAACAAGAAAGTATCCTTAGCCTTGTAAGAGCGCGGAAGCTTGTTCTTTTGGATCAGATTAAAGACTTGAGATATGGGCCAAGAACTCTCGATCCAGTCGATGTGACCAGAACATCGTCCTCAATACGAATGCCGCCGAATGAGTTGTCATAGACGCCAGGCTCGACCGAGGTCAGCATTCCGGCTTCAAGCACATCCTGTGACCTGGGGCCAAGGATGGGGGATGACTCGTGATAGCCAAATCCGAGCCCATGGCCTGTGATGTGGGGAAAGAAGTCTGCATACCCTTCCGACTGGATGGCGGAACGGGCTGCCAGGTCAACGACGGAAGCGGCGATCCCAGGCTTGATAGCCGCTATAGCAGCCTCTTGGGAGCGGACTACCGTTTCAAAGTAGGCTTGTTGGAGCTCACTGGGAGCCCCTGCAACCCGAGCTCGTGTGCGGTCGGCCCAATATCCATCGGCGACGAGACCGAGTTCGAGAAGAGCGATGTCACCGCGTTGGAGTCGCCGTGTCGTCGATATTACGTTAGGACGGTAGCCGAGAGAAGTCTCTTCCGGACCTACAGTCACCTGGGCATATGCGCGCACACGAACAGCGCCGCGATACCCTGTACCCTGTGCCATAACTTGTCGTTCCACCTCAGCAGCGAGTTCCACACCTGTCTTTCCGATGTCAACTGCGTGTTGAAAAGCTTCGAGACCGATCGAGGAGATCTCGCTAGCAATCTCAAGGTGCGAGATCTCATACGCAGTCTTCGTACGGCGTTCCTTCTTCAGATGGTCAGAGGCATCAATTAGAAGAGCGTTGGGAAAGACGGACTGCAGCAACGATATAGTTCCGATTGCAGGAACTAGAGACTCGGCGCTGTTCCATGAAGGCGCAATGGCCTCGAAGCTTGCCTCATAACCGATTCTCCGCCAGTTTGCCGCACCAGGTAGGCTGCTGAGAAGCCTTCGAACGACGTCGTCCGCAGGAGGTGAGTCAATGAGGCCATAGGGAAAGAAGGCGGGTTGGACCGAGCGCAGCGCTGATAGCGCCTCTGCTTTATAGCAGTCGGGGATGATGCAGACTGGCGTTCCGTCGAGTGGAAAGACCAGAAACGCAGCGCCAATCATTGGCCAGAATCCACTCAGCAAAAGCACATTTTCGGGGAGACGAAGAACGAGCGCATCAAATTGGGCTGTCTCCATCGCCGTGCGCATCCGATGTAAGCGTTCCTGATCAGGCAATTGAATTTACCTTTCGTTTCATTCGATTAGCCGGCACCAATGAAGCCGGGATAGAGAGTCATGCCGCCATCTACGTAAATTGTCGTGCCTTGTACGTAGTCCGATTCATCTGAAGCAAGCCAGACTGCCAGGCGCGAGACATCTTCGGGTTCGCCAATGCGCTTAGAGGGGATGAGATTAAGAAGTGTGGATTCGAACATCTCCGGACTGGTCAGTTTCTCCACATTCATGGGAGTCCGAATGGCTCCAGGCGAGATGGAATTAACGCGGATACGAAGGTGAGCCACCTCCTGTGCCAGACTTTTCATGAAGAGCATGAGCCCTCCCTTAGCGGCAGCGTAGTTTGCGTGACCTTCCCACGGAATGATGTCGTGAACTGAGCTGATAAAAATCAGTTTGCCGCAGGCGTACGAGACGGAACGATCGATCCCCTGACGCTTGAATGCCCGGATTGACTCGCGGGCACACAGAAACATTCCTGTCAGGTTAACATTGATGACCTCTTGCCACTGGTGGAGCGTCATGTCGTCGACCTTGGCGTTGAGTTGGATAGCTGCATTCGGAACGCAGATATCCACTTTGCCGAAGGTGTCGAACATATGTTGAAACATGGCCTGGACCTCATCCTCTTTTGAGACATTCGCCTTGAAGATTGTGGCCCGACGGCCCAGGCCCTCGATAGTGCGTGCTGTCTCTTCAGCACCGGCCAGGTCGGTGCTGTAGTTCACCAGAACGTCTGCGCCCGCTCTGGCAAAGCCGATAGCCATTGCCTGCCCCAGACCCTTGCTGGCGCCTGTGACAAGTGCCTTCTGTCCAATCAGTACCTTATGAATAGGAGCGGGTGGCATCTCATTTGGAGGCGTATAGCTATTGCCTGAGCTCATCGGTCGTCCTTTCAAAGTGTTCCCTTTTGAAAAAAGTTCTGTCAATATATCGCGGAATGATACCGTAAATACTTTAGAGAGAACAATGCGTTTGTGGGACAAATTCCACGTGGGTTTGTTCCCTCATAACGCTTCCCGCAATTACCAGACTTCTTATGAGCCAATTCCAGTTTTCCCCGGATAAGTCCTGCGCCGCCCTGATCTTTGACTGCGACGGAACCCTGGTAGACAGTGCGCCCGTGCATCTTGCGGGTTATAACGCGGGTTTGGCTGAGTACGGGAAAGTGATGTCGTGGGACTGGTATAGCTATCGCCTCGGAATTCCGGCCCGTGATCTTCTGTTGATTTTTGCGGAGGAATTTGAGGTGCCTCTCAACATTGAGAGAGCAATGACAATTTACGCGACAGCGTTTCACGAGAACCTGTCTCTCATCAGCGAGGTAACACTTGTGGCGGAGCTTGCGCGATCGTACTGCGGGAAGTTGCCAATGGCTGTGGCGTCTAATGGCAACACCGATCATGTTATTGCAAGCCTGACAAAAGCGGATTTGCTGCCACTGTTTGATGTCATCGTCGGAAGGGAAGCTGTAGCTCACGGAAAGCCTGCGCCTGATCTCTACCTAGAAGCTGCGAGAAGATTGAGTGTAGCTCCGAACCTGTGTGTCGTATTTGAAGATTCACTAGAAGGTATGGAAGCGGCCAGGAGGGCAGGAATGAGGGCATATGACGTTTCGTCCGTTGTCGCCGCACAAAGAAAGTAAGCCTCAGTCCATCAGACCCGCGATACCCGAGCTATCCCATTTCATCTAGCATTTGCCCATGCGAGTCCATCGGCTCCTTCGCCTGCTTCTAATAGAGTCACGCCCCAATTGGAGAGATCGATAGCCGCAATCTGATGGCTTGAATTGCACGAAACGTAAGCAACTTTTCCGTCAGGACGGATCAGCACCTCTTGCGGAGACTTAGGGACATCGATTGTTCTTGCGATCGTGAAGTCCTCCAGGTTGATGATCGCGACCTTTGCCGCTCCGGGTAGAGCGAGAATAAGGAAATGACCGTCGGGAGTGGGTGCGCTGCCATAACCTTTTGCCGGCAGATCAACCCAGGTTTTGACTTTTCTTGCAGATGCATCAATGACCGCGAGTCTCGGGGTTGAAGAGTCCGAGGTGAAGACAAGCTTGTCATCGCGGGAGATCGAGATGCGCTGCACGTGCTTAGCAACCGGGATGACGGCGACGTTCTTGTGAGTGGTGAGGTCAAGGACGGAGACTGAGCCGGGAGAGACATTGGCGGTATAACCCAACTTGTCATCATGAGAGATGGCAAGCATGTGGGATTCGATCGTGCCGGTGGGGATTGTGTAAAGGACCTTCAATGTGCGAGGGTCGATTGCGGTCACAGTGTTGTCGAGCTCTGTTGTGACGTAGAGAACATTGCGCTTTGGGTCATACACCGGCTTATGCGGCCTGACCGGGTGTCCGAAGTCGAAGGTCTTGATCACTTTGTGCGATGGAACGTCAATGACGAGCATCTCCTGACCATCGGTTCCTGGATGACCAACGCCAGCGTTCCCATAGATGGGGACGTAAGCGGTGCGGCCATCAGGGGAAGCAGCAACTTCGTGTCCCGTAACGCGTTCTTCTGGAACAGCCACCTGATTCGCCGTTTCTAGATTGATGAGCGAGAGGGACCGGTCTTTTTGATTCGCGACAAGAAGCGTGCCCTTCATCTGTGGAAGAGCGGAAATGGAGAGGAGGCAAGTGGAAAGAATGTATGCCGTGCGACGAAGAGGCTTCATGAGAGGCTCGATTCCTAGGACGTTCCTATACTAATCCGTACGACTGAAGAAATAGAGAACGCCTTCAGCGGACGATGGCAACGTGTTGGCTGCCGGTGTTTGCCTGATTTCCCCGAAAATCCAATCTTCTTGCAGGAAAGAAGAAGGAGGTCCGCCGCTCGTAGGTATACCTCCTTCTGGATCGTGGACCACACGAAACTCTCAGGGTAGCTCCCACACCCACAGGACCGACGATTTCGCACCTCGGACGACGCCATTCTCCGGTGCGGCGTACAACGCGGTATTGCCCTGGAGTCCGGGGTTCCCAGCCGGCATCGCGATGTACTGCTTGCCCTCTACCATGTAGGTGATCGGAAAGGCGTTCGGGATGTCATTCAGCCGCCCACTCTCCCACAGCACCTTGCCGTCTTTGTCATCAAACGCGCGTAAGTAGCGATCCGCTGTTGCCGAAAACACCAGACCTCCCGCGGTCGCCAGTTGCCCGGATGATTGCGGAACACGGGAGCGAATATCCCACGCCAGCTTTTGGGTATTTAGATCCAGAGCCAGGAAGCGAGCCGGCGTGTCGCCCATCTTTCCCATGCACGTATCGTTGATCGGCAGGTAATACCGGTTCGTCGAGGGACTGTATGCGCCAGCAGGGAAGTTTCTTGCTCCGGCATTGGTTGGGCAGCGGGTGACGCCCGGCGGCGGTGGTTCAGGAAGCAGCGTCTTAACTCCGGTCACCGGATCAATCGCGGTGGCGACATTTTGTGCACCCGGATCAACCGCGAACAGGAACTTACCGGTCGCGGCATCGACCGCCTCGAAGATTGCTGGCTTGCCGGCGGTGATCAACGCTTTGTGGCGCTCCCCTCGGACAGCCACCGGTGCAAGGATATGTTCGAAGGCATAATCCATGTCATACGGATCGGACGGGATGTGTTGGTAGTACCAGACGAGCTTACCGGTGTCTGGATTGAGCGCCAGCGTGGAGTTCATGTAGAGCCCCGTAGCACCGAACGTACCGCGGGTCACCGTAGACCATGGCGAAGGCGAGCCGGTGCCCCAATACGTCAGGTTCAGCTCCGGATCGTACTGGCCAGTCTCCCAGATGGCGCTGCCGCCGCGCTTATCGTCTGGCAGATTATTCCAAGTGTCGCCGCCTGGCTCATTCGTATGGGCAACCGTGTTAAAGCGCCACAGTTCCTTTCCGGTCTCGAGATCGTGGCCGGTGATGAAGCACCCGCCTGGAGGGAAATAACCCGCAACTTTACCTCCGTCGCGATTGGCGCTTCCCGGCGAGCAGTTGCCGGCGCCGATGAGCACTTTGTCCTTCACGACCAGTGGTCCGCTGTTGTATGTGCGCTCGCTCTTGTAATCATCGGTGACCACATCCCATATCTTCTTTCCGGTCTTGATGTCCAATGCAATAAGGTGCATGTCGATCGTCCCGACAAGGAGCTTGTTGCCGCCGATTGCCAAGCTTCGCTTCGTCCGGTAGAAGCCCGGCAGCGACGGGTAGTCACTCGGCAACGTATAGTCGAATTGCCAGAGCAGAGTGCCGGTCTTTGCGTCGAGCGCCTGAATCATGTCGCCGAAGTTCCATAGGAACATAATGCCGTCGTGCACGATCGGTGTAGTCTCGTTGACGGCATCGTCCGGCGAAGTCATGCTGAAGGTCCATGCAACCTTCAAGTCCTTTACGTTTTTGCGATTGATCTGAGTCAACGGGCTATAGGCCCAGCCGTCGTACGTGCGTCGCCAGTTAAGCCAGTCGCCCGGCGGAGGATTGCGCAGCATCTCGTCGGTCACCGGCGTCAGACGATTGAGCGGCGCTTGCATCGTCGCATACGCCGCCTTGGCATACGGAGAATCCATCGGCCGCCGTGGTCGAAAAGGCGCCGGCGTCTGCACAGGCGTGCCGGTGGCCGGGTTCACCTTGGGAGCCGCAGGCGTCTGAGCATCTGTCTGTATCGGGACGGCGCATGCCACGAACGCCAAGACGGCCAAACGCGCGCTAACGGGACGTGACATTTTCGGTGCGAAATATCTCGACAAATACATTTTAGAGTTATTCTCCCTTGGAAATCGGCCCAAAATCGGCTGGTATGTGCAGCAGATGTGACTAAGGCGAAAGTTCCGATATGAAAATTATCCTGAATCTCTGAGGGTTTCAGATTTAATGTCGAAACAAGTAGATATGCCACGCCGTAAGTAAGTGTCAAGTGAATTTGATTCGCTTTAGTTCATTGAAGAACTATTGGGTTCGATTGATTTTGCGATTGGAAATCCGGGTAATGATCCATTAGTTCTATGAATAATCGGTATTTCCTCTCGTTCATCACTGTAATGGATATTGACTTCTCAAAATTAGAATCTATTAAGAGTTCCTATAGGAACTTAACTTTTAGATGTCATTGACAGCAGTCAGGCTGGAGATATATCTAGTGACTCTGAGTTTTTAAGTGCAAAAGAAAAGAGCACGTTCATTTTTCGGGGAGTTCTAACAGGAACTTGAGATTTTCCACCCGAAACTGTGCGCGTCCGAGATCGGTTGCTGAATGGATCAACTGAACAGAGCAAGCAATATCGTCAATTTTGCAATACTTTCCTTTCTTACTCTGTCGACGGCTGCCTTTGGACAGGCTCTTCCCGACGGTAAGGGAAAGGCGGAGTTTGAGCGAGTTTGTTCCAATTGCCATACGGCGGCTATGGCAACGCGGCTCCGCAATACCCCTGAAGGATGGAAGAGCGTTGTGAACGATATGGTCTCCCGCGGAGCACAAGGCTCGCAGGCGGACATAGACAATGTTGTTCTGTATCTGTCGACAAACTTTGGCCCTGACAGGAGCGGAGCTAAATCGCCGCCGATGCCTGTGGCGACACCGTTCACGCCGGCTCAAACCACAACAACCATCGCCTTGAGCTCATCTGAAATAGGCGATGCGAAGAAGGTAATTGCAGAGAACGGTTGCGTGGCATGTCACCGCGTGGGAAATGAGGGGTCCTATATCGGGCCAGATTTAAACGATGTAGGAACGCGCCGTAAAGCAGACGAGATTCGTGCCTCCATCGTGAGCCCGCAGCCTACTGTGCAACCTGAAAACAGGGAGGTGCGACTCGTGAAACGCGACGGCAAAACGATTGTCGGTAGGATTCTTAACCAGGATGGCTACAGCGTCCAGATGATCGATGCCACAGGGCAGCTGGCCACTTATCCGAAATCCGGTCTACGCGAATTCACAATTGTCGATGCAAATCCTATGCCGTCGTTCGGGAATAAGATCGCTGGCCACGATCTCGACAATCTGGCACGTTACCTGAGCTCTCTTTCCGAACCGGGGAAGTAAATGTGAAATCGCAAAACATCAATGGTCGAGTTTCGGGGCAGCCTTTCTAAGGTCTCCCTCGTATCAGGGAAAGGAACTATTCGCGTGAAGAGATTAGCGCTTGCACTTCTGCTTCTTGCCGGCGGTTCGTTGGGTGCACAAGTGACATATGAGCGCATGTTGCATGCAGATCGCGAGCCGCAGAACTGGTTGACGTATGGAGGAGACTATTCCAGCCACCGTTACAGCACCCTGTCTCAGATCACGAAAGAAAATGTAGGAATGTTGCAACTGAAGTGGGTGCACCAGTTTCGCACGCTTCAGAAAGTCGAAAATACGCCGCTGGTGGTCGATGGCATTATGTACATCGGCGACACGAGTCAGATCTCTGCAGTCGATGCGGTGACGGGTCGCGTGTACTGGACCTATAACCATACCGTCGATCCACGAGGTGTATTTGTACTGCCAATGCTGAAGGGGCTTGCGATATCAGGCAACCGTCTCTTCTGGGCGACTCTCGACGGACACCTGATTGCCGTCGATGCGAAGAACGGCAAACCTCTATGGGACAAGGTGGTTGCTGTATGGCAGAAGGGCTACCAACTCAATGTGGCACCCCTTGTGGTGAAGAACAAAGTGATTCTCGGGCCAGCAACAAACGAAGAAGGGGCAAACTGCTGGGTCTCTGCTTATGACGTCGAGACCGGAGAAGAATTGTGGCGTTTCAATACTGTGCCAAAGCCAGGTGAAGTGAACGGCGATACGTGGCCGGGGAACTCCTGGATTCACGGCGGTTCGCCCATCTGGGTCACTGGTTCTTACGATCCTGAGACGAACCTGACCTACTGGGGGACCGGTAACCCGAATCCAGGTTGGAATGGCGATGTCCGCCTGCCAGGAGACAATCTCTATTCGGATTCTGTCGTGGCCCTCGATACTGACACGGGTAAGTTGAAGTGGTTTTATCAGTTCACACCGGGCGACGAGTTTGACTGGGATTCCGTGCAGGTGCCGGTACTAGTGAACATGGATTGGAAGGGCAAGCCGCGCAAGCTGATGTTATGGGCGAATCGCAACGGCTTCTACTATGTGTTGGACAGAACCACGGGTGAGTTCCTCCACGGCAGCGCTTTCGTAAAGCAGAATTGGAATGCCGGCTTCGATGCGAAAGGTCGACCCACGAAAGCCAAGGATCACATTGCGACCTACGAAGGAACCTATATCGAACCCGGAGTGCAGGGTGGAACGAACTGGTATTCGCCATCTTATAGTCCGAGAACCGGGATGTTCTACATCTCGAGTTGGCAGAACTACTCTGCTGTCTCTGCGAAGGTAGATGCTACATGGAAAGAAGGCGAGCGTTACACCGGCTCCGGTAGACCTAAGCGACCTGATTGGACGCGAACGCCTCCAAATGCACCCTTGTTCAAGAAGGAAACAGAAGGCTACGGTGCGGTGATTGCGCTCGATCCGAAAACCGGCGAGAAGAAGTGGGAGTTCAAGATGGTGGACTACACGGATGCCGGTGTTCTCAGCACAGCTTCGGACCTTGTATTCTCCGGTGGTAAAGAAGGGAACTTTTTTGCCTTGGATGCGAAGACCGGAGAGAGTCTATGGAAGGCCGGAATGGGGGGAACTGTCGCAAGTGGTCCCATGACCTATTCCGTCAACGGGCAGCAGTATGTTGCGGTGTGTGCAGGCAGTGCGCTCTATGTTTTCGGTTTGCCGGATGTGAAGGCAGCGCGATAGCTTCGAATGAAATCAGCGCTTTTACAGATAACGAAGTAGCACAACGAAGACGCATCAAAGGAGGCTTCCCTTGACCTGGCCCCGAACTTCATCTCGCGCGGCTCTCAGCTTTGCCAGAATTGGAATCACGATAGCGGCCATGTTCTTTGCCAGGGACGCCGTGGCGGCTACAGCCTATACGCTGACTCCTACCAGCGAAGGGATGCAGGTCAAGACCCCGGACGGACGCGTTGTCTTCGAGTACAAGACGAAGGTACCTGCAGACGTGAAGTCGCCGAGTGCAGCATATTTTGATCCGGTCAACACACCTTCGGGAGTGCGCGTCTCGAACGCGGGGCCGGACGATCATCCGTGGCATCGTGGGATCTTTCTAGGCATCCTGGCGTCGGAGTTTCGGACTCCGTCCGACACATCGAAGGCCCCGCCAAATCATCTTGTGGGTGCGTACAACATCCGGCGTGCGGATTTCTGGGCATGGGGCCTGTACGCGCCGAAGGAGGGACGCGTCATCAAAAACCAGGACATTCGACTGGTCGGGGCGGATGCAAAGCATGCGCAGCTCGAGATTGTGAACGAGTGGACAATCGACGGCAAGAAGGTGCTGGACGAGACCAACGAGGTGAACGTCGCGGAGCGTGACGGCGTGTTTGTTATCGACCTCGCATATAAGCTGGCACCGGTTGTGGACTATGTTATAGACCAGACGGCGTTTGGAGGTTTCGTCTTTCAGGCGCAGAAGTATGGCGAGTCCTACTACAGCAATGCTTCGGGCAAAGTCACTGATCTTCCGGGGCCGCATTACTCGCTCACAGATTCGGATTGGCCCTCTGAGCCTTGGTACGACTACACGATCAAGCTGAAGAGCGATGGCAAAACGGTTGGGGCAGCGATTTTGGACCATCCGATGAATCCTCCGACGCGATGGCACAATACGTTGTGGATGGTGAATCCGTGCACCTCGACATTCGGGTCCCAGACGATTCATCCGGACAAACCGCAAGTGTTGCGGTATCGCGTGGTGGTGCACGATGGCGCACCCCCGACGGATACGATTCAAAAGCTTTCAGTGGAGTGGCGTGGAATGAAAGCTGATCCTTTCGCTACTCAAGCTGCAAGTGTAGTTAAGTAAGCCTTTCTACTTTGCTGTGAGTTATTATTATGGCCGCCTAAAAACTTCCGTTAACTCTTCAACGAGGGAACATATGAAACGAAGCATTGCAGGTGGTTTGTCTCAAAGGATTGCGCTCGCAGCTCTGACATCGTGCCTCACGCTGGCGTTTGTTTCATGTACTTCTGACAAGTCGGGTTTGACCGGCTATTGGGACATGAAGGTCCCCAATGCGGATGGCACTTTTAGGAATACGTATTTTCAGCTTGAGCAAAGCGGAGAGGCGCTGACTGGAAAACTCTTTGGGCGGAACATTCAGGGCACGCTGATTAAAGGCACCGTGAAAGAAGGGAACGTTCATTTCGAGACGTTGCCACCGGTGCGGGCAGCGGGAGCTCCACCGAACGACATTCAGTACCGCGCCATGGTGTTTGAGGGCAAG
>Ga0268266_10001453_pt1 | contig 28183 bp, 29 predicted proteins | sample KBSS13metaG_FD_190356 | JGI IMG/M metagenome (GOLD analysis project Ga0268266, IMG submission 190356) | Switchgrass rhizosphere microbial communities from Kellogg Biological Station, Michigan, USA - KBS S1-3 metaG (SPAdes) (version 2) | ecosystem: Host-associated > Plants > Roots > Rhizosphere... | reverse complement strand
CACCACGCCGATGGTCGTCATCCACCCGGGGCAGCGTTGCACGACGCTGTCCGGCGAAAGCCTGATGTTCGAAATGTCGCTCGGCGTGCGGACGTGGGGCAATAGCTCATCTGGCGCCACGCGCTCGGTGATCTGCGCGTACGAGGGCCGCAGCGAGGTCAGCACGCGCCTACTCGAGGCGTTGCCCGCTGTGGTGGTGCTGCGGGCCGACGAATGGAAAACGCCGCTGGTGGATCTGCTGACGACGGAGGCCGGCCACGATGGGCCGGGTCAGGAGGCGTATCTCGACCGGCTGCTGGACCTGTTGCTGATCGCCGTGCTGCGCACGTGGTTCGACCGCGACGAGAACGCTCCGACCTGGTGGCACGCAGAACACGACCCGGTGGTCGGCCCTGCGCTGAAGCTGATCTACAACAATCCCGGCCACCCCTGGACCGTCGCGAATCTTGCTGCAGCCGTTGGTAGTTCGCGGGCGGTATTTGCGAGCAGGTTCACCGAGCAGGTCGGCGAGCCGCCCATCTCTTTCCTGACCAACTGGCGGCTAGCGCTGGCCGCGGATCTGTTGCGGTCCAGCCAGTCCACCATCGCAGCGGTGGCGCGGCACGTCGGATACAGCACCCCGTTCGCGTTGAGCAGCGCGTTCAAACGCGCCTACGGAGTCAGCCCGAACACCTACCGCGCCGACGCCGCCTACCCGGGCGGAGCGGTCGAGGCGCTCTGACCACGGGCAGCCACCACTCCGGCGATCGACGTGGTTGCCACCGTGACCAGTGCGCCAAGCATCAACGCCGACGGCTCACCGGGGGCCAACAGATGCTGTGCGGTGCCCAGAGTCGCGGCGGCGACCGGTACCCCGAGCTGTGCAGCCGACAGGACGGCCAGGGTCAGGGGCTGACCGAACAAGCTGCCCAAGCCGTGGGCAAGCAGCGCACCCACGCCGAGGCCAAGACCGAGCAGGATGAGCGCGGGATGATCGCCGAGTTCGCGAACTTGCAGTGACGCCCCCAGCCAGACGAAGAACAGCGGGCCGAAGAAGCCTTCGGTGATGCCGAACAGCTGCCGTGCCAGCCGGTGCGGTTCGCCGACCCCGGACACCACCAGGCCAAGAGCGAAGCCGGCCAACATGATCGACACGTGCGTGGTCAGAGCCAACGCACACAGCCCGAACAGGATGATCAGGCTCAGCCGAAGTTCCAGCGCGAGTCGGTGCTGGTGCGAATAGCGGTGCAACCGTCTGCGCCAGCCGCGCCGGTTGCCGATGCGCAGCACGAAGAAGAATGCCGCGGCACAGCCCGCGATCGCGAGCGCGCCCAGCGCAGCGCGTGGCGCCTGCGCAGGATTGATCACCAACGGCAGCAACACGATCGAGGCCGCGTCGGCGATCGCAATCTGGGTGGTCACCGACAACACCGGCGGCCCATCCAGTCGCAGCGCATCGATCACCGGCAGCGCCAACGCAGCCGAGGAGGACGCCATCAGCACCGCGTAGACCGCCGCGTGTCCGGTGCCGAAGATCTCCGCCAGCACGACTGAAAGCACAGCGGCCACCGCACCCACCGCCACCGCGCGCAGCAACGCCTTCGGAATCGACGACCGCAACGTCTTGTCCCGCACCGGAACATGCGTGCCGACGACGAACATCACCAACGCGAAGCCGATGTTGGCCAATAGGGTGAACGTCGGATCGGTATGGTCCACGATGCCGAACCCCGACTGGCCGACCACCAGACCGGCGACCAGTTCACCGATGATCACCGGGATGCGGAACCGCGGCAGCGACGCCAGCAGCGGCCCCGCGATGCCGACGACGGCAAGCAGGGCCAGGGTGTCGAAGCCAAAGCCGGACATCTATTGCCAGGACACCAAATGGCAAGGGATGTCGGTATTTTCGTCGGTCAGATAGCTCGCGCAGACCCGGTGGTAGCCGTCGGCGATCTGCAGTGAATAACCGCCGACGGCGCTGCCGCGCACCAATAGAATGGGTGACAGTTTCTTGCCATCGCTGATCTTCGCCAAGTCGGTCCGGACATGGGCGTTGGTCTCAGGTAACAGCTTCAGTCCGGCCGCGCGCAGGATGTCCTTGGCCTTCTGAGAGACGGGCTTGGCTTCCTTCAGCGCCGCCACGGTCTTGTCGACCGCGTCGTTCTCCGCGAGCATGCTGAGGTAGGCCGCAGCCGCGTCGTAATCGTGGGCCTCGGGTTCGGCCAGCCACTTCACCGCCATGGCCGGACACGTTACTCACCCTTTGACCGCTTGCCATCGAAAGCTTCCGGATGCGCTGCGACGGCTGAATACTGGCAACCGGCTGTGCGACACATCTGCGCTGGCTCATGATGGCAGGGTGCCGCGTGTTTCAACGCGAAACGCAAAGGGGGAAAACGAAATGGCTGTCGTGTTGATTCATCGGGGTCCGACCTTGACAAGGGAGAAGTACGAAGCAATCGTCGACAAGCTGACCGGTGGCAAGAACCGGCTGGAGTCGCCGTCCGACTGGCCCGTCGAAGGTCTGCTTCTGCACGTGGCCGGAGAGAGCCCGCAAGGCTTCCGTGTGGTGGATGTCTGGCAGTCCGAGGACGCATGCAACCGGTTCGGCGAGGCCCTTGGGCCGATCTTGAGAGAGGTCGGCGTCGACGATGTGCCCGAGATCTACGAGGCGCACACGTACGTTTCGGCCTAGCTGCTGATCCAGTTGCCGTGGAAGCCGTACGGAACTCGGTGCGGCAGCTTGATTCTGGCTACCGGCGGCGCGGTGAAGTCCGATGCATCGATGATCACCAGATCGCTGCCGTCACGCGCCGGGTCGTAGACGTAGCCGAGGTACCAGCCGCTGCTCTCATCAGCAGGCCCTTCTGCCGAAGGCACGAACACCGCCTCCCCCGGTCCGCCCGGCGACTCCGCCGTGCCGAACGGGTGCTCGACCGCGGCTCCGGTGGTCAGGTCGTAACGGACCAGACGCGCGTCGCCGACAGACACCGCGTAACGGGCGGGAAGGGTCGCCAGCCGGTCATCGATGCGCGGGAACTCCACCGCGCGGTCGTCGAGCTGCCGTTCAGAAACCGTGCCCGCCTGTAGGTCGATGGTCCAGCTCCACAGCACTCCGTCGGTGTCGAACCCGCCGCTGTCGCGCCACAGTTCGGGATAGCGAACCGCCTGCAGCACAATCGAATTGCCTTCGTCGTAAGCGTTGGCGACGTGGAACACGTAACACGGGTCGATGTCGAACCACCGGATCGGGCCGAACGGGTCGTCGCGTCGCATGACGCCGAACCGCGCGCCGTACTCGTCGCTCCACCGGTAGGGCATGTCGCCATCACCCTTGAGCGCGACGTCGAGGTTGAACACGATGGGCAGGTCCATGAAGACGACGTGCTCGGCGGTCAGCGCGAAGTCGTGCATCATGGTGTGCGCCTTGGTGTCCAGCGGCCGGTTGATGGTCAACTCACCATGTGCGTCGGCCCGGTGATAGGTGACGTAGGGCTCGAAGATGCTGCCGTAGCCGAAGAAGTGCAACTCCCCGGTCGTCGGGCAGATCTTCGGATGCGCGGTCATGGAGTCGACCAGCTTGCCGCCGAAGTCGTAGGCTCCCAACGTTTCCAGCTCGTTGGTGATCTCGTATGGCAGCGACGATTCGACGAGCGCCAGCGTCTTGCCTGCATGGTTGACGACGTGGGTGTTCGCGACGCCGGCCCGCAGGTTGCGACTGCCGTCGGCGTTGTAGAGCGGGAAGTCCTCTTTGAAGCTGTCCGTGCGCACCCATCTGTTGCGGTACCAGGCGGCCCGGCCTTTTTCGATGCGGACGCCGTGGATCATGCCGTCGCCGGTGAACCAGTGCGCGGTCGCCTGCCTCGGGTTGGGTCCATTTCGTAGGTACCAGCCGTCGAGTTCGGCAGGGATGGCGCCTGCCACGGGCAGGTCGAACTCGGTCAACTCGTCGGTCACCGGAGCGTAGTTGTCGCGCTTGAAGTACTCGCCGGTGCCGAACAGCGTCGAGGTGGTATCGGTCATGCCCCAAACATGACATGTCTATAGTGACATGTCAAGAGTGAAGTATGCTTCCTGCGTGAGTTTGCGAATGGCGGCGTTGGGCCTGCTGGCCCAGGAACCGGGCAGCGGGTACGACCTGCTCAAACACTTCGAGAAGTCGATGGCCAACGTGTGGCCGGCCACGCAGAGCCAGCTGTATGGCGAGCTCAACAAGCTCGCGGACTCGGGGCTCATCGAGGTGTCCGCGGTCGGCGCGCGCGGGCGCAAGGAGTATCGAATCACCGACGCCGGGCGTGCCGAACTGCGGCGGTGGGTGAGCAGCCCGCAGGATGATCCACCATTTCGCAGCGCAGCATTGCTGCGGGTGTTCCTGCTTGGCGAAGTGCCACCCGAGGACGCCCGCGACTACGTGATGGCGATGGCCGAGCACGCCGAAGCCGAGGTCAAGCGCCTCGAAGAGCTGCGCGCCTCCATCGACTGGGCCGATGACGCGGGGGCGTTCTACGGCCTCGCCGCCCTCGAGTACGGACTGCGAATGAACGCGATGCAGGCCGAGTGGGCGAACTGGCTGGTGAAGCGCATCGACAAACGCGCTCCGGCGGCGCCGCGGCCGGGCGGGAATCTCGCCCGCAAAAATTCTTCTCAAAAAATGTAAGACCCGCGCGGTCTGACTGCTCCTACCTGTGAAAGCGGCTCAACCGGAGTCGCGACCACACGAAAAGGAGCAAGAAGTGAACGACAACACCACCAATCGGAAGAAGTCCATCACCGCCGTACTGGGGGCAGTCGCGGCCACGGTGGCCGCACCGGCGATGCTGTTTCTCGGCTCGGGCAGCGCGCAGGCGGCGACCACGCTCAACACGGCCAGCGACGTGGCCGGCGTGACCGTCGAAATTCACTCCACGGGCAGCGAGGGCCTTTGCTTCTACAGTGCCGAGCCGTGGTTCGGCTGGCAGGCCGTGAAACCGTTGCCGGTCTACAAGGTGCCGTTCTATCTGCAGGCGAACCAGACCCACAACCTCTGGTTTCCGGGCATCCAGACCGGGACCACCTGGAAAGCCAAGGTGGAATGCCCCGTCGGCGGCGTTGACTACTTCAACCCCACCTACTGAGTGCCCGCCACCCAAGCGTGGTGGTCGTGACGCCAGTCCCGGCCACCACGCTTCGGCGCCGCACACGTTGCATCGCGATAGGTTCCGATATATCGTTAACGTATCGGTAGCGCATCAGGCGCTTCCATCACAAACGTAAGGAACCATCACAAGTGACCAACCCATTCACACCACCTCACGGTCCGTTCGGCTTTGGCTTCGGCCCCGGCGATCGGCGCGCATTTCACCAGCAGCGGCGGCAGGCCCGCCGCGAGTTCCGCGCACACCTTCGCGATCATCTACGCGAGCACGACGCCGGCCCCGACTTCCAGGCCGGCTTTGGCCCCGGTCGCGCCTTCGGTCCCGGCGGTTTCGGTCCCGGCCGCGGTTTCGAGTTCGGCTTCGATCCTCGCGCCGGTTTCGGCTTCGGCGGCCCAGGCGGTCCGCGTGGCCGCGGCCGCGGCGGTCGAGGACGCGGCAAGCGCGGTGACGTCCGCGCCGCGATCCTCAAACTGTTGGCCGAGCGGCCGATGCATGGCTACGAGATGATCCAGGAGATCGCTGAGCGAAGCCAAAACCTGTGGCGGCCCAGCCCCGGTTCGGTCTACCCGACACTGCAACTGCTGGTGGACGAGGGACTGATTGCCGGAACCGAAAGTGAAGGCAGCAAAAAGCTTTTCGAGCTGACCGACGACGGCCGCGCCACGGCGGAGAAGATCGAGACCCCGCCATGGGACGAGATCGCCGAAGGCTGGAAAGACGAAGCGCCCGGGCACCTGAACCTGCGCGCCGCAATCGGCCAGCTGATGGGCGCCGTCGCACAGTCGGCGCACACGGCCAGCGAGGAGCAGCAGGAGCGCATCGTCGACATCGTCAACAATGCCCGTCGTGAGATCTACGGGATCCTCGGCGAAGACTGACTAGTCAACTGAGGGAATAAGCCCAGCGGGACTGGTGTACGCATTCACTATGCAAACCTTCCCGTTGGGCTCATTCCATGTTGGCCGCGTCGGATTCGGCGCCATGCAGCTACCCGGCCCCGGGGTGTTCGGGCCGCCGCGCGATCACGACCAGGCGCTGGCCGTACTGCGGCGCGCAATTGAATTGGGCATCAACCACATCGACACCGCGCAGTTCTACGGCCCCAATGTCGCCAACGAACTGATTCGCGAAGCGCTGCACCCCTACCCTGCGGATCTCGCACTGGTCAGCAAGGTCGGCGCCCGCCGCGACGACGCAGGGACATGGGTTGCCGCGCAGCAGCCCTACGATCTGCGGGCCGACATTGAAACGAACCTGCAGACGCTGGGTGTCGACCGGCTGGCCGCGGTCAATCTGCGCATCCACTCCGGTGATCCCACTGCGGTCGGCCCTGTCGACCGCGAGCTGTTCGACGCCCAGTTGTCGGCGATGATCAACGCCCGCGACGAAGGATTGATCGGTGGGATCGGGCTGAGCAGCATCAACCTCGAGCACCTGCAGATCGCACTCGATCGCACTGACATCGTGTGCGTGCAGAACGCCTACAACCTTCTCGACAGGACGTCGCAACCGGTCCTCGACGCCTGCCTGGACCGCGGCATCGCGTTCGTCCCGTTCTTCCCGCTCGGTTCCGGCTTCTCACCCGACAACCCGGTGCTCAATCACCCGGCGGTGCGCAGCGAAGCCAGCAAGCTCGGTCGCGCGCCTGCCCAGATCGTGCTCGCGTGGACGCTGTCGGTGGCGCCCAACGTATTACTGATCCCCGGCACGTCATCGGTGGCGCATCTCGAGGAGAACACCGCCGTCGCCGAGATCGAGTTGGACGACGACACCAGGACGCAACTCGACGACGCGGCATAGATCACATTCCTGGGACGGGGAATACCCGGTTCCACGCGGCTGCTGAATCACCTTGTCGGACAACATCAGTCCGATGCACGAAGTATAATTAGCCTAGCTAATACAACTTGTGATCAAACGCAGCGCAAGGAGTTGATCAACGATGAAACCCGCAAAGATCTTCGCAACACTGGCAGTCGCCGGTGGTCTTGCCGCCGGGGCGGTCGGAGTCGGCGCCGGCGTCGCAAGCGCCGACCCGGGGTATTGGTACGGCGACGGCCACCATGGGCATGGCTGGAACGGTCCTCGATGGGACAACCGCGGATGGAACGGCGATCCTGTTCCAGGTGGCTGGAACGGCGGCTGGGAACCCTGGGGCGGCGTCTGCGTGTTCGGGGCGTGCATCTAACGCGCTAGAACCCGGTCAGTCGACATCGACCCAGTCCAGCGTGCGCTGCACGGCCTTCTGCCAACCGGCGTAGCCGGCCGAGCGCTGGTCCTCGCTCCACGCGGGTGACCAGCGCTTGTCCTCCTGCCAGTTGGCGCGAAGGTCGTCGGGGTTCTCCCAGAATCCGACGGCAAGCCCCGCCGCGTACGCCGCACCAAGGGCGGTGGTTTCGGCGACGACGGGCTTGACCACGTCGACGCCGAGCACGTCGGCTTGGATCTGCATGCACAGATCGTTGGCGGTGATGCCTCCGTCGACCTTCAGGACTTCGAGGTGCACACCGGAGTCGGCCTCCATCGCGTCGACGACGTCGCGGCTCTGGTAGCAGATCGCTTCGAGGGTCGCGCGTGCCAGGTGGGCGTTGGTGTTGAACCGCGACAGGCCGACGATCGCGCCGCGGGCATCCGAACGCCAATAAGGCGCAAACAATCCGGAGAAGGCGGGGACGAAGTACACGCCGCCGTTGTCGTCGACCTGACGGGCCAGCGCTTCGCTCTGCGCGGCGCCGCTGATGATGCCCAACTGGTCACGAAGCCATTGCACGGCCGAGCCGGTGACCGCGATCGAACCCTCAAGTGCGTAAACGGGTTTGGCGTCACCGAACTGATAGCAGACGGTGGTCAGCAGTCCGTTCTCGGAGCGCACGATTTTTTCGCCGGTGTTGAGCAGCAGGAAATTGCCTGTGCCATAAGTGTTTTTCGCCTCACCGGCGTCCAGACAGACCTGCCCCACCATCGCGGCCTGTTGGTCGCCGAGTATCCCGGTGATCGGTACCTGTCCCGAGACGGGTCCGTCGTCGCGGGTGACGCCGTACGACTCGGGAAACGACGACGGTTTGATCTCGGGCAGCATCTGGCGCGGAATCCCGAAGAACGACAGCAACTCGTCGTCCCAGTCGAGGGTCTCCAGGTCCATCAGCATGGTCCGGCTGGCGTTCGTCACGTCAGTGACGTGCACGCCGCCACGCGGCCCTCCGGTGAGATTCCACAGCACCCAGGTGTCAGGGGTGCCGAACAGCGCGTCGCCCTTCTCGGCATCGGCCCGCACACCGTCGACGTTGTCCAGAATCCACTGCACCTTCCCGGCAGAGAAATACGTGGCCGGTGGCAGGCCGGCCTTGCGCCGGATCACATCGCCGCGGCCATCGCGATCCAGCGCCGACGCGATGCGGTCAGTGCGGGTGTCCTGCCAGACGATCGCGTTGTGATACGGCCGCCCGGTGCGGCGGTTCCATACCAATGCGGTTTCGCGCTGGTTCGTGATACCCAACGCGGCCAGGTCGGGAGCCGAAAACTTCGTCTTGTTCAGGGCCGACTGGATCACCGACGCGGTGCGTTCCCAGATCTCCACGGGGTTGTGCTCAACCCAGCCGGCCTTGGGCAGGATCTGTTCGTGTTCGAGCTGGTGACGCCCGACCTCGGCGCCGTCGTGGTCGAAGATCATGCACCGCGTGCTGGTGGTGCCCTGGTCAACGGCCGCTATGAATTCGCGAATCTCTGCCACTCAGCGCTCCCTCCTACGGCTGCTCCAATCGACCATCATGGTCTACATGGCTACCCAGACTGCAGGCGTTGACCGCATGCCCCGCGGCGGGCCGGACGCCTCCTGCCTCGACCGGCTGCTGCAGACCGATCGTCCGGAGTATCTCGACCGCGACGACGTCGATGACAAGACCAAGCGCAGCGTCATTCGCGCACTCGAGTGGACGGGCGAATTCTTCGGCAACACTGAGAAGTTCGCACGCATCGTGCTCGACGAGGTAGCCGACGTGCCCGACCCGAAGATCCTGGAACTGGGCTCCGGCCATGGCGGGTTGTCGCGCAAGCTCCTCGAATGGCATCCGACCGCAGAACTCACGGTGACCGACGTCGAAGCGCAATCCGTGAAGGCGATCCAACAGAGCGACCTCGGTGAGCATCCACGCGCGCGCGTGCGTGAGATGGACGCAACCGCAATCGACGCGCCCGACGGGCATTTCGACCTCGTCGTGTTCGCGTTCTCGTTCCATCACCTGCCGCCGGGCCCGGCATCGCGGGTGTTCGCCGAAGGCACCCGCGTTGCCGACAAGCTGGTGATCATCGACCTGCCGCGGCCGCCTTCGCCGTTGCACCTCATCCGGCTGGCGACAATGCTGCCGCTCGCGCCGATCGTGCCGTTCGTCCACGACGGTGTGATCAGCTCACTGCGTTGCTACAGCCCGTCCGCGCTGCGCGCACTCGCCGAGCACGCCGATCCGCAAATCGAGGTGGAGCTGCGCGGCGGACTGATGAATCCGCAGATCGCGGTCGCCAGCCGCCGAGTTACCGCACCCCGCTGATCGCCGGTACGTCCACCCGGACACGCAAAATTTGTCAGGTGAACACCTGATTTCTTCCGCGGTCGTATCGCTCTAGCGTTCCGACCGAGTGCATAGCGCCCGTTCGGCGTTTGCTGTGCGTCGGGCGGAGGAACATCGTGGGAAATTCGCACTATGTCGGTCGGGTGGGCGCGCTGGCGGTAGCCCTGGGCGTGGGCGCGGCTATCGCCTCCACACTGCCGATAGCTTCTGCCGACACCACCGGCTCAGGCGACTCAGCGTCGGGGACGACGACGCACACGGATTCTCCGAACACAGGATCGTCGGCAGGCACGTCACCGTCGGGCGGCTCAGCCGGCGCCGGCGGCGGGGACGTCTCAGGCGGTTCGCCGACCGCATCGGACCCGCCCGGAACCTCAGGGACGGGCGGCGCCGACACCACCGGATCCGGCTCGACGACCACGACCGGCTCCCCGTCAGCGACGGGCGGCGACCCACCGGCTGGATCGACCAGCTCGGCAGGAAATCCCAAATCGAGCGCCGGCACATCGACGAACGGCACCGGCGGACACCGGGTCTCTCGTAAGGGCGACGCGACCGGCTCGACGACCACTAAGACGGCTCGCCCGTCGACCCCCACTTCGGAGTCCTCGGCCGCCCCGACGTCGTCAGCTTCGACTCCGGTCCACAGTGATGTGGCTGCGCCGAGCCTGTCGGCAGCCCCATCAGGTTCGTCGTCAACGGTGCCGACGGCAGCCACGCTGTCGTCGCCGACTTTCGCCGCCTTGCCGGCCGCGGCGACGGTGGCAACACCCACCACAACGGCCGCGCCATCGCCGAACGTCGTCACCGCGCTGGTGGCCGGGCTCTTGTCGTCGCTGGGTCTCGGTCCGCAGGCCACCGGAACCGACCCCGGGACCCCGGTACAACTGCCGTTCACGTGGGCGGCGCTGGCATTCGTGCGACGCGAACTCGGCCAGCCGGCGACGCACAATCGGCTCGATGACGTTGATGCGGGCGGAGCCGATTTGGCGCGCAACAGCCTGGCCATCGCTCCAAGTGCTGGACAACCGAATGCGTTTATCGGCTCGGCCGCCAACCCACCGGTCGATACGTCCGCGCTAGCCGCTCCCCATGTCGCCGCTCTGCCGGCCGCATCCGATATCGGCTCACTGATAGGTGATTTCGTCGCCGTGTTCATCAGCAACGGCACCGCCGCCCATCCCAACGGCGGGCTTCTGATCGGCAGTGGGTTCAGCTATGACGCCAGCACGTGTGCCAGCGTGTGCCGGGGCGGCAACGGCGGGTTGCTGCTCGGCAGCGGTGGCAGCGGCTTCAATGGCGGCGCAGGCGGCAACGCCGGTCTGGTCGGCAACGGCGGTGACGGCGGCGCAGGTCTGGCTGGTGTCAACAACGGCGACGGCGGCCGGGGCGGCCTCGGTGGCCTGATTCTGGGTAGCGGCGGTAACGGCGGCGCGGGCGCCGCCGGGATCACCGGAATCAACGACGGCGCGGGAGGCAAGGGCGGCGCAGGCGGGAATGCAGGCCTGCTGTCGTTGGCCGGCAGCGGAGGTGACGGTGGCGCCGGCGGTGCCGGTGCCGCGGGCGCGGCCGGCGTGGACGGTGTCGATCCGGGTCAAGCGGGGTCGTCGGGCGGTGGCGGTGGCGCGGGCGGCGCGGGTGGTGCCGGTGGCAGCGCGGGCGGATTTGCCCTATTAGGCGACGGCGGATCGGGTGGAGTCGGCGGCACCGGAGGTGACGGCGCTGGCGGTGGCACGGGCGCTGATGGCTCGACGGCGACCGCCGCCGGGCAGGCCGGCGGCGACGGTGGTGACGGCGGTAGCGGCGGGGCCGGTGGCACGGGCGGAGCCGGCGGCGCGGCAGGCAGAGGAGCATTTTTCGGCCGAGTGGGAGTCAACGGCGACGGTGGCGACGGCGGCGACGGCGGCGACGCGGGCGCACCTGGCGACGGCGGGGACGGCGCCGACGGCGACGCCTCATCGCCCAACGGCGGAGCGGGCGGCGACGGCGGCGACCCCGGCAGTGTCGGAGCCGCGGGACTCGGCGGAGCTCCCGGCACCGGTGGCATCGGGGGTGGCAGCGGGACCAACGGAATCAGCGGTACCGGCGTAACCGGCCCGGCCGGCAGCGGCGGCGACGGCGGCGACGGCTTCGACGCGGCCGCGCCAGGTGCTCCGAAGGGAGCCACACCCGGCGACGGAGGCGACGGCGGAAATGGCGGCGCCATCGGCAACGGCGGTAACGGCGGCTCCGGCGGCAGGGCGATAAACGGCAATAGCGGTGACGGCGGTGCCGGCGGAAACGGCGGGTCGATCAGCGGTGACGGCGGTAACGGCGGCGACGGCGGCGACGGCGAGGGCGGCTTCGCCGGACACGTGATCGCGGGTAGGGGTGGCAACGGCGGCGATGCATTGAGCGTCGGTGACGGCGGAACGGGCGGCGACGGCGGCAACGGCAACGGCGTTCGCGGTGGCATCAGCGGCGCAGGCGGCGACGGCGGCAAGGGCGGTTTGATCAGCGGCGACGGCGGTCACGGCGGCGACGGCGGCAGCTCGGGTCGCGACTCCACCAGCGAAACCGGTGACATGACCGGCGGAGCGGGCGGCCGTGGCGGCGATGCCCGTGGCGACGGGGACGGTGGCGATGGCGGCAACGGCGGTTTCGCCGATCCCGACAATGGAGCAGCCACCGGAGGCGCAGGGGGCGACGGCGGCAATGCCGGTATTAACGGCGACGGCGGCACTGGCGGTAGCGGTGGCACCGGAAAGGCGGGACTCGACCCGGCGACCGGCGGGGCAGGCGGCAACGGTGGCAACGGTGGTCAAGAGACCGGTAACGGTGGCGACGGCGGCGCGGGCGGCAACGGCGCGGGCGGAGTCGACAAGGCGATCGGCGGTCGTGGCGGCGACGGCGGCGACGCGGGACGAAATGGCAACGGCGGCAACGGAGCTCAGGGCGGCACCGCCGAATCCGGCATCAACGCCAGACCGACTGCCGGTAACGGCGGCGACGGTGGCAGCGGCGGCACCTCGACGGGATCCGGCGGTAACGGCGGTGACGGCGGCAAAGCCACCGGCCATGGCGAGGCCAAAGCCAGCGGCGGTGACGGCGGCGCAGGCGGGCAAGCCTTCGTCGGCCCCGCAGGTGCCGGCGGTACGGGCGGGGAGGCAAGGGGAACCGACAACGCCAGCGCCACGGGAGGCACCGGCGGCGCCGGGGGCAGCGTGCTGACCGCAGGTGACGGCGGGGCAGGCGGCGCTGGCGGTAAGGCGATCGCCCTCGGCGGCGGCGACGCCACCGGCGGTGACGGCGGTGCCGGCGGATCCGGCGGGCAGCAGAGCGGCAACGGCGGCGACGGCGGCAAGGGCGAGATCGGCGGGACGTCCAGCGGAGACGCCAAGGGCGGGCGCGGCGGTGACGGCGGCGCCGCTTTCTTCGGTGACGCGGGAGACGGCGGAGCAGGCGGTGAGGGCAACGGCGGCGTGTTCGGCAGCTCGGTGGGCGGCGATGGTGGCGCCGGCGGCGACGCAGCGGTCCAGGGCAACGGCGGCAGGGGCGGTGACGGCGGCACGGGCCAGGGTGTCAAGGGCGGCATTGGCGGCGCCGGCGGGGCTGGCGGCGAGGGCGGCACGCAGAGCGGCGACGGCGGCGACGGCGGCAACGGCGGCTCGGTCGGCCGGGAAGGCACCACCGAAAACGGTCCCGGCACCGGCGGAGCGGGCGGCCGCGGCGGCGACGCCCGTGGCGACGGCAACGGCGGCAACGGCGGCAACGGCGGCAACGCCGATCCCGACAATGGAGTCACGGTCGGCGGCGCGGGCGGTGACGGCGGCAATGCCGGCATCAACGGCGACGGCGGACGAGGCGGTGACGGCGGCTTCGGCGGCGACGGCACCCACGCGGCCACTGGCGGTGCTGGCGGCGACGGTGGTGCCGGCGGCACCGAAACCGGCGACGGCGGCGACGGCGGAAATGGCGGCAAGGGCACCAGTGGTGTCAGCAAGGGCACCGGCGGTGCGGGTGGAAACGGCGGTGCCGCAGGCAAATCCGGTGATGGCGGCGATGGCGGCATCGGTGGTCAGGCCGAAGGCGGCATGAACTCCACCGCGACTGGAGGCAAGGGTGGTGACGGAGGCAGCGGCGGCACCACTGTGGGCGCCGGCGGCGACGGCGGCGACGGCGGCAAAACCATCGCCCATGGAAGCGCCACAGCCAACGCAGGCGACGGCGGCAACGGCGGCAACGGCACCGGCGCCGCGGGCGGGGCGGGCGGCGACGGTGGGTCGACCGTCACCACCGACGCCGCCACCGGCAACGGCGGTGACGGCGGCGACGGCGGGCACGGCTCGCCCGGCGGTCCCGGTGGCAGCGGCGGCACGGGCAGTGGCGGCGGCAGCAACGGCAGCGACGGTGCCGACGGCTAGTCCGACGACACCTTGAAGTCCACCAATCGCGGCGTGTCGGCGTAGAAACACCGCGGCTCACCGACAATGGCGGTGTGGGCGAAGAAGTTAAGCAGACGGACTTTTCTCGCGCGCAGCGCCGGGAGTACCGACGCAAGGTGCAACTGTGCCTCGACGTGTTCGAGACGATGCTCGCCCAGTCCAGTTTCGAGTTCGACCGGCCGCTGACCGGCATGGAGATCGAGTGCAATCTCGTCGACGGCGACTATCAGCCGGCGATGAGCAACCAAGAGGTGCTGGCGTCCATCGCCGACCCGGCTTACCAAACCGAATTGGGTGCCTACAACATCGAATTCAACGTTCCACCGCGACGGTTGCCCGGCCGGGCCGCGCTGGAGTTGGAGGCCGACGTCCGGGCCAGTCTCAACGCCGCGGAAGCGAAGGCGAACTCCGACGGCGCGCACATCGTGATGATCGGCATCCTGCCGACGCTGATGCCCGAACATCTTTCGGGCGGTTGGATGAGCGACTCGACGCGCTATCAAGCGCTGGAGAACTCCATCTTCACCGCGCGCGGCGAGGACATCCTGATCGACATCGCGGGGCCCGAACGGCTGAGCCTGCAACTGGCGTCGATCGCGCCGGAATCGGCGTGCACCAGCATGCAACTGCACCTGCAGGTCTCCCCCGCCCAGTTCGCGAACAACTGGAATGCCGCCCAGGTGATCGCGGGTCCGCAGTTGGCACTGGGCGCCAATTCGCCATACTTCTTCGGCCACCAGCTGTGGCCCGAGACGCGCATCGAGCTGTTCGCCCAGGCCACCGACACCCGACCCGACGAGCTCAAGTCGCAGGGCGTCCGGCCGAGGGTGTGGTTCGGCGAGCGGTGGATCACTTCGATCTTCGATCTGTTCGAGGAGAACGTCCGCTACTTTCCGTCGCTGCTGCCCGAACTGTCCGACGAAGATCCCGTTGCGGCGCTCGGCGACGGCCGCACCCCGCAACTGGCCGAGTTGCGGCTGCACAACGGCACGATCTGGCGATGGAACCGGCCGGTGTACGACGTCGTCGAGGGCAAGCCGCATCTCCGCGTGGAGAACCGGGTGCTGCCCGCGGGGCCCACGGTTGTCGACATGTTGGCCAACGCGGCGTTTTACTACGGCATGCTGCGGACGCTGTCCGAAGAGGACAGGCCGCTGTGGACCAAGATGAGTTTCGCTGCGGCACAACATAATTTCGTCGCCTCGGCCGAGCACGGTATGGAGGCCCTGCTGTATTGGCCAGGCCTCGGCGAGGTGACGCCCGACGAATTGGTGTTGCGCAAGCTGTTGCCGATGGCCGATGAGGGGCTGCGCCGCTGGGAGGTGGCAAGCGAGGTGCGCGACCGGTATCTCAGCGTGATCGAAGGTCGCGCGAAGACTGGACGCAACGGCGCCTCGTGGCAGGTGGCCACCGTGCAGGCGTTGCAGGAGCGGGGCATGACACGCCCCAGCGCACTGGCCGAGATGCTGCGGCTGTACTGCGAGCGGATGCACAGCAACGAACCCGTACACACCTGGGATGGCCCCGACTAGCCTGGGGCGACATGACATCTGACGAAATGATCGATTGGGACGGCGCGTACCGCGGGGAGGGTCAATTCACCGGCACTCCGCCGTGGAACATCGGTGAGCCGCAGCCCGAATTGGCCGCGCTGCACCGCGACGGCAAGTTCCGCGGCGACGTACTGGACGCCGGCTGCGGGCACGCCGAACTGTCGCTCGCATTGGCGGCCGACGGCTACCCGGTGGTCGGCGTGGACCTCAGCCCGACCGCGATCGCCGCGGCCACCAGCGCGGCGCAGGACCGCGGTCTGACGAACGTCTCGTTCGTCCAGGCCGACATCACCAACCTCACCGGATACGACGGCCGCTTCGATACGGTCATCGACAGCACGCTGTTTCACTCGCTGCCTGTCGAAGGTCGGGATGGCTATCTACGGTCTGTACACCAAGCGGCCGCGCCCGGGGCTTCCTACTACATACTGGTTTTCGCCAAGGGTGCGTTTCCCGCCGAGATGGAGCCCAAGCCCAACGAGGTCGACGAGGACGAGCTGCGCACTGCGGTGTCGAAGTACTGGGAGATCGACGAGATCCGGCCCGCGGCAATACATGCCAACGCGATCGAAGTCCCCGACGCGCCGTTCGAGATGCCTGCGCATCCGACCGACGACAAGGGCAGGGTCAAGTTTCCCGCGTACTTACTGACGGCGCACAAGGCCGGCTAGCTTGCCGAGCGGAGCGCGGCTACGTCACACCTGGGTCGTCGCGACGGCCAAGGCCTCGGCGAACTGATCCAGATCCTCGGCGGTCGTATCGACATGCGGCGACGCCCGCAGCACCGGAGTCGTCATCTCGAAGGGTGCGCGCTGCAGCTCTGCATAGGTGGTCACGATGCCGCGCTCGGCGATCAGCCACGTCCGCACGCGCTGCGGGTCGGCGCCGTCGACGGGCTCCAACGTGGTGATCGCGGTCGGCTCGTCGACCGGCTCGACCACTCGCCACCCCTTGACGTCGGCAAGCGCCGTGCGCGTCATCCGGCCGACCTGTGCGAGCCCGTCGCGGATATTCTCCGGCCCCGCAGCCAGATGCTCGCCGAGTGCGACCGAATAGCCAACGCGCGCACCGATATTCGTCTCGCCGAGGTCAAGGGCCTGCATCACCGGGATCGGCAAGCCCCATTCCGGCGGTGGCAGCCGCGGCCGCAACCGCTGAGCCAGGTCGGGGTGAATCGCCAGTGCACCGACACCACGCGGGCCCGCCATCCATTTGCGCGACGAGTTGTAGACCGCTGCGGCGCCCACCGCACAGTCGAGATGCCCGAGTGCCTGCGCGGCGTCCACCACAAGCGGCAGACCGAGATCGCGGCACACGTCGGCAATCTCGGCCAGCGGCTGGGCCAGCCCCCGGTGGCTGGCGAGCGCGGTGATGTGAACGAGGGCCGGCGCATCATGGGCCAGTTGCCGCGCCGCCTCGTCGACGGCGAGCCTGCCGAGACCGTCGGCGGGCAGCGCAGTGATCCGAAACCCGTTGGCCGCCATGACCGCAAGGTTGGGGCCGTACTCACCGGGCAGACAGGAGACTGATCGTTCGCCGGACCAACTGCTGAGCAGGATGTCGAGGGCGTTGTTGGAGCCAGTGGTGAACACGACGTCGGAACCGGTCAAGCCCGTCAGTGCGCCGATGGCCGCGCGGCCCGCGTCGAGCACCGGCGTCGCGGCTTCTGCGGCGACGTACCCGCCGACCTCTGCCTCATGCCTGGCGTGCTGTGTCGCCGCGTCGATCACCGCGAAGCTCTGCCGCGAGCAGGCGCCGCTGTCGAGATGCAACCCGGCGACCTTCGGCCGGGCCGCGCGCCACTGCTCGGACAGGTTCATTTGGTCGACAGCGACAGCCCGAAATCACCTGCGGGGTCAGTCCACCAATGCGTGCGCCGCAGACCAGCCGCGGCCAGTTCGGCCTCCACACCCTCGGGCCGGAACTTGCACGACACCTCGGTGAGCATCTCCTCGCCCGCGGCGAAGTCAATGCTCAGATCCAAGGCGCTGATCCGAACGTGTTGTGCGGTCGATGCCCGCAGCCACATCTCGATGCGCTCCTCGGCCGGGTTCCACTTCGCCACATGCTCGAACGCGCCGAGATGGAAGTCGGCGTCGAGTTCCCGATTGACCACAGCGAGCACGTTGCGGTTGAACTGCGCCGTCACCCCGGCGCTGTCGTCGTAGGCACGCACCAGTCGATCGGTGCCCTTGACGAGGTCGGTGCCCAGCAGCAGGTTGTCGCCCGGCTGCAACGTATCTGCGAGCGTCGACAGAAACTCGGTTCGCGGGCCCGGCGTCAGGTTGCCGATCGTCGAACCGAGGAACACCACCAGTCGCCGGCCGACGCGTGGAATCTTGCCGAGGTGCTCTTCGAAATCGCCGCACACCGCATCGATTTCGATGCCCGGGTACTCGCGTCCAATCGCCGATCCCGCCGCATTGAGTACGCTTGCGTCCACGTCGAACGGAATGAACCGGCGCAGGGCTCCGCTGTCGCGCAATGCGTCCAGCAGCATGCGCGTCTTCTCCGACGTACCGCTGCCGAGTTCGACAAGCGTGTCGGCACCGGACGCAGCGGCGATCTCCGTTGAGCGAGTCCGCAGAATCTGGGCCTCCGCACGGGTGGGGTAGTACTCGGGCAGCCGGGTGATCTGGTCGAACAGGTCGCTGCCCGTCGAGTCGTAGAACCACTTGGGCGGCAACGACTTCGGCGTTTGTGTCAACCCGGCGCGCACGTCTCGGCGCAGCGCCTGTGCGGCGGAGTCGGCCGCCAGATAGTTGGACAGCGAGAGGGTCATGGCGATCCTTTCAGTGGGATCAAGTCGACACGCGATCCCTCGACCAGCACCAGATGGCGGTCGGGGATTTCCTGCCAATCGGGGTTGTCGTCGTATGGTTCGCTGGCCAGCACCACGCCGTCGTCTCGACGTAGTACCGACAAGGTGTCGCCCCACGTGGTGGCGCGTAGTTGAGATCCGTTGGCCGCCAGGATGTTCAGCCTGGCATTCGGATCGGCGGCGGCGACCTCGACAATGGTTTCGCCGAGTGCGTCAAGACCTCGCTCGAAGATCAATGCGGCCAGAAGCGCGCTGTCGACGGTGGACTCGGCTTTGGAGGACAACGGCAGCACCCCGCGGTCGACCAAGCCGTTGTGGGACAGCAGCCATTGTCCGTCGCTGAACGGCGCCGACGCCGACGGTTCGATCGGCATGCCGATGCTGGCCGAACGCACCGCCGCGACAACGCAATTGCTGCGCAACGCCGGTGCCACCGACGCGAACGACGCGTCACCCCAGAGTGGTGCGGCGCTACGCCACCGCCGCGGGACCCCTTCGTCGTAGAAGCCAACGCCCCAGCCGTCGGCGTTCATCAGCCCGTGTTTCTGCCGGCGCGGGGCATACGACTGGACCAGCAGCCCCGATGCCGGCTCCAGCACCAGCGACGCGATCGATCGCGGTTCGCCGAGCCAGCCGAGATGCCGGCACATCAGGCGTCCCAGGCGAGGCGTACGCCGGAGAAGATCTGACGGCGGATCGGGTGGTCCCAGTTGCGAAAGCTGGGCCGCAGGATGCCCGCCGCGACCGCCCATGAACCCCCGCGCAACACCTTGTAGTCCCCGCCGAAGAACGGCTCGGAATACCGGTCATAGACCATCGGCGTGAAACCCGGCCACGGGCGCAGGGGCGACGTCGTCCACTCCCACACGTCGCCGAGCATCTGTTCGGCGCCATAGGCAGACGCACCGGCCGGGTACGCCCCAACCGGCGCCGGACGCAGCGCGCCACCGCCCAGATTCGCCAGCGCTTCGGTGGGTTCCGATGCGCCCCAAGGGAATCGGCGACGCTTACCCGCGGCCGGGTCCCAGGCAGCCGCCTTCTCCCACTCGATCTCGCTTGGCAACCGTGCACCGGCCCACGCGGCGTATGCCTCGGCCTCGAAGTAGGTGATGTGCTGCACGGGTTCGTCGGCGGGGATCGCTTCGACGTGCCCGAACCGGGTGCGCGTGCGGTCAGGGTTCCAGAACTGCGGCGCGCTCAGGCCCGCCTCCTGTCGATGCCGCCACCCGCGCTCCGACCACCAGCGTTGCTGTTGGTAGCCGCCGTCGTCGACGAACTGCCGCCATTCTCCGTTGGTCACGGGCACCCGGCCGATGCGGAACGCCGGCACATCGACCACGTGGGCGGGCCGCTCGTTGTCGAGCGAGTGCGGTTCGCTGACACCGTCGACGCCGAGGACGAATTCCCCTGCGGGAACAAGCACCGACGTACCCGCGACGCCTGACCGTCCCGGCGGCAGCGCTGAGCCGGTGTCAAGCAGTGGCGGGCCAGTCCGAAGATTGAGCGCCTGCAGCATGGTTTCGTCGTGCTGGTTCTCGTGGCTGATCACCAGGCCGAAGTTGAAACCCGTGTCCTCATCGGGCAGCGCATCCAACGTGTCGAGTACTTTGTTCCGCACGGTGCGGCAGTACGCCCGCGCGTCCGACGGTGGCAGCAGCGGCAGATTCACCCGACTGGCGCGGGAGTTGACGAACGCGTCGTAGAGGCGTTCCACGTCGGGAGCCAGCATGCCCGGCCGATCCGGATTCCCGTCGCGCAGCAGCCACAGCTCTTCCTGCTGACCGATGTGCGCGAGGTCCCACACCAGCGGGCTCATCAACGGGTCATATTGCCGGTGCAGCTCGGCGTCGTCGAAATCGACGAGCCGCATCGTGCGGTCCCTCGCCTTGGTCAGCTCTCGCGCAAGCGTTTCGCGTGCCGCCACTACTCCCCTTGCGCCAGTTGAGTGATCGCCGTTGCGATCCCGTATTTGACTGCCCGGTCGGAGAAGTCGTCGGCCGGACAGCGTCCTTTCTCGACCGAACGCACCAACTGCGCCATCGATTCCTCGATTTCGGCAGGCGCTCGTTCGGCGGCGGCCTCCACACAGCGAGTGGCCGCCTGATGCAGTCGCCGGTCACCGAGGCCGATCTGGGCGGCGCGGTCCCAAGCCATGGCCACCGGCTCGGTGACCTCTGCGGCGATGTCGGCGGCCACCGGGTCGTCGAGCAGGGTGACAAGGGTGAACACCACGGCTGGCCAGACCGTATCGGGCAGGCTGTCGAGGTAGCGGATCTCCAGCCAGCGCCGCGGGCGTACCGGTGGGAACAGCGTCGTCAGGTGGTACTCGAGGTCTGCCTGCGTCGGCCTGCGACCGTCGAGCAGCACCCGCCCGTCGGCCCAGTCCGCGAACGGCACCCAGTCCGTCACGGCCACGGCATCCATCTCCGGGGTGGGGTGCACCAGCATCACCGGCGCCTTCAGCGCGTAGCGAGCCCAGTCGGCGGCCGGGTCGTCGCCGTTGGCGCCGAGGATCGGGCCGCATCGCGCCGAGTCCAGCTGGCTCCACACCCGCTGCCGCGTCGACTGCCAGCCGGTGAACTGGCCGCCCAGCAGTGGCGAGTTGGCGGCGATCGCGATCATCGTCGGGCCCAATGCGTGCGCCAGCCGCACCCGGTCCGCCCATCCCTCCCGGGGGCCCGCATCGAGGTTGACCTGTACAGATGCCGTCGACGTCATCATCGCCGCACCAGCTTCGCCGGTCTGGCTGGCCGTGAAGAACTGCTCCATCGCCAGATACCGGTCGCCCGGGTTCACCCGTTTGGCCGGTCGCAGCGGGTCGGCGCCGAGTAGCACCAGCCCGAGGCCGGCCTGGGCGAATGCCGACCTCAGCGTCGCGCGGTCGGCCGTCATCGCGGCGATGGCGGCAACCGGGTCGTCCATCGGCGGGCCGGACAGCTCGACGGCGCCGCCGGGTTCGACGGTGATCGCGCTGCCGCCGGGCAGTGCCGGTACCCCCGTGATCGCGTCGGTCAGCTCGGCCCAGTCCGGGCGACGCGTCGGATCGGCGAGATCGAAGCAATGCGCCTCGACTTCGAGGCCCACTTTTCCGACCGGACCGTCGGCAAGACACGTCTCACCGATGTGCTGCGCAGCGGCATATGCGCTGGTCAGCTCGGCTGTCTGCGCCTGCCATGGATGAGCGTCGTCCACCTCGGACGGGATGGCGAAGGTCATGTCTTCCGGCCCCTTTCGGGTAGGGAACGATCGCGGCCTTCTATCCATCTTCCAGAGCGCACCGACAAAGTCCCGCGATTTTTGGATGACGCGTTGATGACACGTACCCAAAAACGTTGCCGGTTACTGCCCCAGCGTGTTCTGCATCGCCCCGGCCAGCACGTTCACGGCCGGGCCGCCGTTGCCAGATTGGCAGACTTTCGCCTGCAGCAGAACGTTCTCGCGCTTTCGGGTGGTGGTGAAGCAGCGGCGGTCGGTCCCCGCCTCCTGTTTCACCCAGTCGGCGTCGGTCGCGCCCGCCGGGCCGCCGCTGAAGGTCCACACCTGAGTTGTGAAGTTGTCCAGGTGCATCGCGGTGGTCTGGCCATTGCAGCCCGCGGTGCGGTCGACGACACGGTGGAAGGCGCGGTCGGCCGCGTCGCTGGTGGCGAACACCCCGACCGCCTGCTTGACCATATGGGTCTGGTCGTTGTCGGCCGTCTGCGCGACCGCACCGTTGAACGACGCCAGGTCCGGATCGAGGTAGACCTCCGGCAACCCGACGTCCGCCCAGTTGTTGCAGGCCGGCTCGTCGACGTAATACGACTGGAACGGATCGGTGTATGTCCACGCGAACCGCAGTGGCGCGCCGACGATATTGCTCACCGACCCCTTGCCCATCACCGCGTAGTTCACCACGCCGGGGTCAGACGGACGGGCTTGTACCTGCGCCGCCAGCGCCAGGCCAACGGCCATCGCAACGCCTGCGGCTGCGGCGGTCCGCACCCGCTAGACCTTCGCCGACAACGTGACGTCGATATTGCCGCGGGTGGCCTTGGAGTACGGGCAGACCTGGTGGGCCTGGTTCATCAGATCGTCGGCCGCGCTCTGCTCGAGGCCCGGCAGGTAGCCGATCAGGTGAGCGTTGATTCCGAAGCCCCCTTCGGGATCCTTGCCGAAGCCGACCTGGGCGGTGATCCCGCTCGCGTCGTCCAGGTCGATCTTGTTGTTGCGCGCGACAAGTCGAAGCGCACCCAGGAAGCACGCCGCGTAACCGGCGGAGAAGAGCTGCTCGGGGTTGGTGCCCTCGCCGTTGCCGCCTGCTTCTTTCGGCATGCGGGTGTCGAGATCGATCCTGCCGTCAGACGACTTCACGTGGCCGTCGCGGCCGCCCCCGGTTGCTGTTGACTCAGCGGTGAAAACGACTTCGATGCTCATGGGCTCGATCATGCCAGCCGGTACGACAACGGCAAGACGCCCCGGCCGAGGGGTGACCGGGGCGTCTTGGGTGACAAGTTGTTACGACGGGCGTGGTGCAGTGGTGCTCGGGGCACCCGGCTGTTGCGGGGCGGGCCCCTGTGGCCCTTGGAAATTCGGACCGCCAGGTCCCATCGGGAAGGGACTTTCGAACTCGCCACGCGGCGGACCCATCGGGAACATCGGTGGCGGGCCCTTGTGGATGATGCCGAATTCGCGGTCGCCGTCGCCGTGGTGCCAGCCGCCGCGGTGGCCGCCGGAATGCGCGCCGAGGAAGAAGCCGGAGAAGAAGACGACGGCGACGATGAAGACAACGCCCGCCACAATCCCGACCCATGCGGCAACCGCGGTCAGCCGGCTGTGGCCTCGCGGCTCGGTGACCACAGCGGGCGGCTCGGTCGGCGGAGGCGTTGCGGTGGCCACCGGGCCGGTCGCAGGTTCAGAGGACGACGTTGGTTCGCTCATGTATCCGAGCATGCAAGCGATGCCGATGCGTCCGTGATGAATTACTTATGAATCAGCTGTGAATGCGTGAATGTGTTGCTGGCGCGTGGTGCGGGTACAGGTGCAGTCATGAACAGCGACGCGCTAGTCGCGGTGTCGGGCCTGCTCATCCTGGGTGGCGCCGCGCTGACCGGGGCTTTGTGGGGCACTCAATTGGTGGCAGCACCACTGCGGTGGTTGTTGAGATAAACCGGGACTACGCCTTCACGGGGTTCACTGCGAACTGGATGACCCGGTACGGCGCGTTGTCGCCGGGGCCGGTGTTCCACTGGCTGATGAACACCCGCAGCTCGTCGAGCGTCGAGCCCGGTGAGATGTAGCCGCCGTAGGGCTGTGCGAGCCGGTTGTTCTCCGGCGGCCCGAGATCCTCGGCGGGGTCGGGCCAGGTGCCGGCGACGGCGACGGTCGTAACGGGCGCGGCTCCCAGCCCGGTCGGATCGCCCGCGACGCGCACCTCCATGTTGCCGGTGCTGGCGTTGAAGTACGACAGCACCGTCTGGCCGTCGATCTGTCGCACGCTCATTTCGCCGATGCGGTCGGGCCACAGCGGTGTCGGCGGCCTACCCCAGCCACCCTGAGCCGACCAGGCCTGCCAGGTGGCCCGGTCGGTGAATGTTTCCTTCTTAGCCCGGTACAACACCACCGGCCCGCTGCGGTCGAAGTTGTTGGCGACGAGATACACCCAGCCGGTTGGGGAATCCGGCTTGGGAATCGGGTCGTAGTAGCCGCTGACCTGTGACTGCCTGCCACCCTCGTAGCTCGCAGGCCGTACCGAGTTCGGGATCGTAGGCCAATTACCTTGTGCCGGATTGGCTTTCACCAACCTCGAATTCTGCGGCACCAGATCCTTGACCGTCGTCACCATCAGGTAGTTGTCCCTGTTGATCTGCACCACGCCCGCGGGCAACTGCGACATGCCCGGCGGCGTCGGATCGGCCAGCAGCGGATTCATGTTGCCGGTGACGCGGTCGTAGCGCACGCCCGTCGGGTCGTCGATCGAGTCGCTGTCGACGTGCAGCGCAATCGGCGAGTGCCACGGCCCGAAGCCGACGCCTTGTCCCGCGAAGCTGTCGCCGCACACCTGCAGGATGCCGTCGGGGAACTCCATGAACTCGCAGAGATCGGTGGCGCCGATGTCGTAATCACTTGTCGGCGTTCCGGTTCCGGCCGCAGGTGCGATACGGATCACCTGGCCGGGCGCCAACGGGGGCAGCACGGGCGCGGGGACGGGCTCCGGCTCTGCATGCGCCGAAACTGTATTCCAGCAGAGAAAGATCAAGAAGAGGCCTGCTGGAATACAGTTTCGGCGCAAGGTGTCACAGCTCGGCGGCCAGCAGTTCAGCGATCTGAATTGTGTTCAGCGCCGCACCTTTTCGAAGATTGTCTCCAGAGACGAACAGCGCGAGCCCGCGACCGTCGGGCACCCCGGGATCCTGGCGGATCCTGCCGACGAGCGACTCGTCCACACCCGCGGCGGCCAGCGGTGTCGGCACGTCGACCAGCTTCACCCCTGGCGCCTCGGCCAACAACTGACGCGCATGTTCGACCGAAAGCGGCCGCGCGAATTCGGCGTTGATCGACAACGAGTGACCGGTGTAGACCGGCACCCGCACGCACGTCCCGCTCACCAAGAGGTCGGGTATGCCGAGGATCTTGCGGCTTTCGTTGCGCAGCTTCTGGTCTTCGTCGGTCTCGCCTGAGCCGTCCTCGACGTACGAACCGGCAAGCGGGACAACGTTGAACGCGATCGGGGCGACGTATTTGTCAGGCGCGGGGAATTGCAGCGCCGAACCGTCGGCCACCAATTCCCTGCTGTTGCCGACGACGGCGCTGGCCTGTCCGTACAGTTCCTCGACGCCGGCGATGCCACTGCCCGACACCGCCTGGTACGTCGACGCGATCATCCGGACCAGTCCGGCCTCGTCGTGTAGCGGCTTGAGCACCGGCATCGCGGCCATCGTCGTGCAATTCGGGTTGGCGATAATGCCTTTGGGCCGATTACGCGCGTCGGCGAAGTTGACCTCGCTGACCACCAGCGGCACCTTGGGGTCCTTGCGCCACGCCGACGAGTTGTCGATGACGGTCACCCCGGCGGCGGCGAAGCGCGGCGCCTGCACCCGCGACATCGTCGCACCGGCCGAAAACAGCGCGATGTCAAGGCCACTCGGATCGGCGATGGATGCGTCCTCGACCTCGATCTCCTGGCCGCGGAACGACAGCTTCTTACCCTGCGAGCGCGCCGAGGCGAAGAACCGAACACTGGTGGCCGGAAAGTCCCTCTCCTCCAACAGCGTTCGCATCACCTGGCCGACCTGTCCGGTCGCACCAACTACGCCGATATTGACCATTACCGTCCCGTTCCCGCGTAGACAACCGCCGCCTCGTCGCCCCCGAGTTCGAACGCCTCGTGCAGCGCAAGGACTGCCTTGTCCAGCTCAGTGTCCTTGATCAACACCGAGATTCGGATCTCGGAGGTGGAGATCAGGTCGATGTTGACGCCAACCTCGGCGAGCGCCTCGCAGAATTTCGCCGTGACGCCGGGGTGGCTGCGCATGCCCGCGCCGACCAGCGACACCTTGCCGATGTGGTCGTCGTAGAGCACTTTGGAGAACCCGATCTCCTCCTGCAGGGAGGTCAGCTTCTCCACCGCGCCGGGGCCGCTTTCGCGCGAGCAGGTGAACGTGATGTCGGTCTTGCCGTCCTCGATCTTGGAGATGTTCTGCAGCACCATGTCGATGTTCACGTCGGCATCGGCGACCGCGCGGAACACCTTGGCGGCGTAGCCGGGTACGTCGGGGATGCCGACGATCGTCACCTTCGCCTCGCTGCGATCGTGAGCGACTCCGGTGATGATGGCGTCTTCCATAGGGATGTCCTCTATCGATCCGGTCACAAACGTGCCGGGCTTATCTGAATACGACGACCGGACGTGGACCGGCACGTTGTAGCGGCGGGCATATTCGACGCAGCGCAGCATCAGCACCTTGGCACCGCATGCGGCGAGCTCGAGCATCTCTTCGAACGTCACCGTGTCCATCCGGCGCGCGTTGGGCACGATGCGCGGGTCTGCGGTGAAGATGCCGTCGACGTCGGTGTAGATCTCGCATACGTCGGCCTTGAGCGCCGCGGCCAGTGCGACGGCGGTGGTGTCCGACCCGCCGCGGCCGAGCGTGGTGACGTCCTTGCTGTCCTGGCTGACCCCCTGGAAGCCGGCGACGAGGACGATCAGGCCCTCGTCGAGGGCGTCCTGCACGCGGCTAGGGGTGACGTCGATGATCTTGGCGTTGCCGTGCGTGCTGGTGGTGATCACGCCCGCCTGCGACCCGGTGAACGACCGGGCCTGCGCGCCCAGCGAGTCGATGGCCATCGCGACCAGCGCGTTGGAGATCCGCTCACCGGCGGTCAGGAGCATGTCCATTTCCCGCGCCGGGGGCGCCGGGCACACCTGCTTGGCCAGATCCAGCAGGTCATCGGTGGTGTCGCCCATAGCGGAGACCACGACGACGACGTCGTTGCCCTGCTTCTTGGTTTCGACGATGCGTTCGGCGACGCGGCGGATCCGTTCGGCATCCGATACCGAGGATCCGCCGTACTTCTGTACGACGAGCGCCACTGTGAAACCTTTCTTGGCGGGGTTCATCTAAGAATAAGGGGTCTGCGCACACCATTTACTCCGCCGGTAGCGTCAGGATGTGGTCAAGACGGCCCAGACCCGAGTGCCCATCCATCCGCACCTCGCCGAACGCTGGAGTCCGCGGTTGTTCGACGCCGACGCCGTGCTCGACGCCGATGACCTCGTCGCGGTCCTCGAGGCCGCACGCTGGGCCGCCACCTGGGGACACCGTCAGCCGGTGCGCTTCCTGGTCGGACTGCGCGGCGACGAGACCAACACCAAGATCGCCGGCTTGCTCAAGCGCGGGAACAGCTACGCCAAGGCCGCCGGGGCGCTGGTGATGATCTGCGTCGACGAGGGCGAGGACGAGCGGACAGCACGATATGCCGCCGTCGATGCCGGGGCGGCGATCGCACAGTTGACCGTGGAGGCGACCTCGCGCGGTTTGATCGCTCACCCGATGGCGGGGTTCAACGGTGACGCCGCGCACGAGGTGTTCGGCATTCCCGAAGGAGTCCGGCCCGTCGCGGTCGTCGCCGTCGGATCGCTTGGCGACTACGCCAACGCGCCACCCGAGATCGTCGAACGCGACGCCAAGGGTCGCGACCGACTGCCGCTGGAAGACGTGGCCTACGCCGGCACGTGGGGACAGCCGCTGCTGTGACTCAGGAGCAGGCCTTGGCCAACTCGTCGAGACCGTTGGAGATCCTGGCGTTCAGCGCCGCCATCTCATAGACGGCAGGCGGCGCAGGCGCGCCGGGAGCCCGCGCGTCGATCTGTGAGCGCACAAGCGACAGCTTGCCGACGAAATCGTTGGCCAGGGTGGCGACCGTCGTCGCCGTGCGTGCCAGGTCGGGCGAGGTCACCTTCTGCGCGCGTTCAGCCATGCCGTCGGCCCATGCCTGATATGCGGCTTCCTCGGCGACCGTCGGAATGCCTTTCGCATCACCGGTTTTCGACGCGATCTGCTCACCCGCCGACCGGTTGAAGTCCAGCAGGTCCTTGACCGGACGGCACTCCTCGGACGGTCCGGCGAACACCGTGTAGCGCAGCACCAGCGCCGCGACTGCGACCACGACGACAGCAATGGCGACCCACCAACGCCGGTCTAGTTTCATCCGACGAACTTAACCC
>Ga0268266_10001450_pt1 | contig 28199 bp, 25 predicted proteins | sample KBSS13metaG_FD_190356 | JGI IMG/M metagenome (GOLD analysis project Ga0268266, IMG submission 190356) | Switchgrass rhizosphere microbial communities from Kellogg Biological Station, Michigan, USA - KBS S1-3 metaG (SPAdes) (version 2) | ecosystem: Host-associated > Plants > Roots > Rhizosphere... | reverse complement strand
CGGGTGCATTGGTTCCCGACCCATTGCACGGGTACAGGCCTTGCGGAATGATCGTATTCCTCTTCAGAGAGCTCGGCCATGGCACAGACAGTCGGCGATTTCCTGGTCGATCGGCTTCACCAGTGGGGTGTCCGGATTTTGTTCGGCTATCCGGGTGACGGCATCAATGGAGTCTTTGGCGCGCTCAATCGCGCGAACAAGAAAATAGACTTCATCCAGGCTCGCCATGAAGAGATGGCGGCCTTCATGGCCTGCGCGTACGCCAAGTTCACTGGTGAGCTGGGAGTTTGCATTGCAACGTCGGGCCCCGGCGCGACCCATCTGGTCACCGGGCTTTACGACGCCCGACTGGATCACGTTCCCGTGTTGGCCATTTGCGGGCAACAGGCACGCAATGCATTGGGCGGTCACTACCAGCAGGAAGTTGATTTACCCAGCTTGTTGAAAGACGTGGCCGGCGCGTTTGTGCAACAGGCCTCCTCCCCTGCTCAGGTGCGTCACCTCGTAGATCGCGCCATCCGGATTGCGATTGGCGAGCGGCGAGTGACCGCCATCATCCTGCCGAACGATCTGCAGGAGATGCCCTACGAAGACCCGCCGCGAGCGCATGGCACTGTGCACTCGGGAGTTGGATTTTCGATTCCATTGACCGTCCCGTATGAGTCTGATCTGCAGCGCGCAGCTGCCGTTCTCAACAAGGGCAAGAAAGTCGCGATGCTCGTTGGAGCGGGCGCGCTCGGGGCGACTGATGAAGTCATCGCGGTGGCGGACCGGCTGGGCGCAGGTGTTGCCAAGGCACTGCTGGGCAAAGCCGCACTACCGGACGATTTGCCGTGGGTGACTGGCTCCATCGGGCTGTTGGGTACAGAGCCCAGCTACAAGATGATGATGGAGTGCGACACGCTTTTGATGGTGGGCTCCGGGTTTCCGTACTCCGAGTTCCTTCCTGAGGAAGGACAGGCACGCGGCGTGCAGATTGACCTGGCGCCGGACATGTTGTCCTTACGTTATCCGATGGAGGTCAATCTCGTTGGAGACGCAGGAGAAACGCTGCGTGCCCTGCTGCCGATGTTGGAATCCAGGCAGGATTCGGGTTGGCGGGATGGGATCGTGCGGAACGTGGCGGAGTGGTGGAAGACGCTGGAGGATCGGGCCATGCAGCCGGCCAACCCGGTCAATCCGCAGCGGGTTGCATGGGAGCTGTCACCGCGGTTGCCGGATCGGGTCATTCTCACCAGTGACTCGGGGTCGTGTGCCAATTGGTTTGCGCGCGACTTGAAGATTCGCCGCGGGATGATGGCATCCCTCTCCGGTGGCCTCGCCTCCATGGGCGCGGCGGTTCCTTACGCGATCGCCGCGAAGTTTGCTCACCCCGACTGCCCGGTGATTGCTCTCGTCGGTGATGGGGCCATGCAGATGAACAACATGGCCGAGCTGATTACCGTGGCCAAGTATTGGCGGCGCTGGGCTGACAAGCGCTGGATCGTCTGTGTTTTCAACAATCAGGATCTCAACCAGGTGACCTGGGAGCAACGGGCGATCGAGGGAGATCCCAAGTTCAATGCGTCGCAGGACATACCGGACGTTCCGTATCATCGCTTCGCTGAGCTGATTGGGCTCGAGGGGATCTTTGTGGATCACCCGGATGCGATGGGGCCGGCGTGGGATGAAGCGTTGGCGGCGGATCGACCGGTGGTTCTCGAGGTGAAGACGGACCCTGAAGTTCCGCCGCTGCCGCCGCATATCACCCTGCAGCAGGCCAAGAACCTTGCCGGTGCCATGACGAAGGGCGATCCTGCGCAGCGCAGGATGATCGGGGGTGCTGCGCGTCAGTTCTTCAGCAAGCTGCTATCGGGAAAGCGTCGACCACCGAAGGGACATACATGACAGGCCGGCGTCCAATCGCCCTATTGCCTGGGTGGGCACGGCGCTGACTTTGTAGCCCTGTTGTTGCAGCAACTGAATCGTCTGCGGGAATCTGTCGCCGACCAGGATGGTGTCGTTCAGACGCAGAGCGTTCGCCGCTGCCCGTTCCGTTTCAGGGACCACCAGCTTGCGGTAGCCATCAAAGATGTTTGAAGCGGCCAAGGACGACGTGCACAGAACGTGGTCGTCCGCAATCAGCGAGCAATCTGACTTCAGGTGCAGAGTGCCCGGGGGTGTGTTGACTATGCGGGAGGGGATGCCGATCTGCTGCAGCAGGTTGGCCAGCTCGGCGGCACCTTTTTGATCCGTGCGGCTGGAGAGTCCGATGAACATTCCGGCGGGCGTGAGCAACATGTCGCCGCCGTCGGCGAAGCCCTCTTCAATCGCCATGATTCGTCCGAAGCGTTGGCGCAGGGCGCCTGCAATCTCCTTCACTTCGCCTTGACGAGAGGGAGCGCCGGGTCGCAGGAGGATGGCCACGCCGCCGGCAAAGACCAGGGCGGGGTCTTCTACAAATATTGAGTCAGGGTAGTCTTCGAGGGGTGGCAGGACGTCAACCGTAAGGCCGGCGACCTGCAAGTCTTTAATGTACTGCGCGTGCTCTGCTGCCACTGCCTCAAACGTGGGGCGCGGGCCGCTCTGAGTGCTCAGGCCGTTGACTACGCTGCGCCCGGGCGCACGGACGAGCGCGTTTGTGAAGTGGAATACCATGCAGAGATGATATTCCACTTCACTGGGGTTTATTTGCCCGTACGGACGTCCCGCACAGCCACTTCGGTAGCGTGGATCGCGCCATCGATATGACCCACTGCGCGGTTACGCAGACCCTTCACCATCGGATCGTCTTCTTCGCGGGCTACATCAGAGTGAACCTTGCGGAGCAGCTCGAGCGCCTTGTGAAGGCGACCAGGACGGTCCTTGGGAGCGTCAATCGCCGGGTGATCATGAATGTCCTTGCCATCATCGATGGCCGCATGCTTGATCTCCCCGATCGCGGCGTCGATCTCCGTGACCGCCACATCTTCCTGCCCGCTCACCGCGGCATCACCCGGGCGGTGTTCCAACATCCAGCGGGCTGCGCGCAGATCCGACAGGGCGTGGAGGTAGTAGGGATGCTTGCCGGGCAGGTCCGCATTCGCGGCCAGCGACACCAGGGCCAGCAATCCACCCAACAGAAGTTTATTTCCGATTGCCATCGACAGTTTCCTCATGCCAGCGAAGTGTGAATTACACTGGCAACAGTCTCCCTCGCACAAGCTTACTGCGGGCTGAATGCGGACTGTTTCACGAATGAGGGGGCGTCGATTCTTTCACGTAGCTTTCGACATGTTGGATTGTCAACGAATTCCACGCAACTGCGTTGGTGCGTGGTGGCAGTCAGAGCAGCGCTTCGAACGCCCGCGCGGACTCTACTGTCAGGTCGCGGGTTTGCTCTGGGCCGGGGAATGCCCTTGCGCTGACATCATCGGCGTAACGACGCGCCGCAGTAGATATCTGGTCAGCGACATTCAGATACCGGCGCGTGTGGCGCGGCTGGAAATCGGTGTACAGGCCGAACAAGTCGTGGAAGACCTGAATTTCACCGTCACAGTGGGGACCTGAGCCGATCCCGATGGTCGGGATGGATATTCTCCGGGTCACTGCCTCAGCGACTTTGGCGGGAACCAACTCCAACACAACCGCGAAGGCGCCGGCCGATTCGAGCGCTTTGGCGTCGGCCAGCAGAGCCATTGCCGCCGCGGGTTCTGCCGCCTGCATCCTGGGGCCTCCCAGCGTGTGTGCCGACTGGGGCGTAAAACCCAGGTGGCCACACACTGGAATCCCCGCTTTCACCATGCGCTCGACCGTCGGTGCTATATCCACGCCACCTTCGACTTTCACTGCTCCGACCTTGCCGTCGGTCATCAGTCGAGCCGCGTTGCGGAGCGCTTCCTCGGGTGAGATCTGATAGGTCATGAACGGCATATCACCGATCAGCAGGGCCCGCTCGGAACCGCGCGAGACCAGTTTCGCGTGATAGATGACCTGGTCGAGAGTGACGGGAAGCGTGGTGTCCTCGCCCTGGACCACCGTGCCCAGGCTGTCCCCGATCAGAATGACCGGAACGCCTGCGGCGTCAATCATTTGCGCGGACGTGTAGTCGTACGCAGTAAGAGAGGCGATACGCTTTCCCTCGCGCTTCATCGCAACGATATCGGGGGCCGTCAGTCTCTTCATGCCCTTATCGTTTCACTGCAGTATATTATTAGTCAACGCTAAGGGTTTCTGCATCTGCAGTAGATAATGCTTATATGACCCTGGAAGATTTGCGCATTCTGGTGGCTGCGTGTGAGGCGGGGAATCTCAGCTCGTTGGCTCGGGAGTTGCGCCGGACGCAGTCGTCGATCAGTCAGCACATTGCCCGGCTCGAAGCGGAACTCGGGGTAAAGCTCCTGGAACGTCACGCACGGGGCGTCACCCCGACTGCGGCCGGCAAGGCACTCAAGGACTCGGCGCTCGAAGGGCTCGATGCGATTGAGTTCGGTATTCGGCGTGTAAGGACGTTGCAGCACGGCGAGACCCAGACGCTGACCATCACCACCGGGGGTACAACTGTCCGCCACTTCATGCAGGGCGCAGTGGTTCGATTCAAACGCGCCCACCCCGATGTCAACCTGCGCTTCCTCCCCGCCAGCTCCAGTCGTCGATGTTTTGAGATCCTGAGGTTGAGTCAGGCCGACCTGGGGTTCGTGACGACCGGTGATCCGGTTCGCGGCATCAACGAGAAGACCATTGCTCACCAACGGCTGTTTCTGCTGGTGGCGAAATCGGACCCGCTCGCCAAACACAAGCGGGTGACGCTGAAGGACATTGAGGGCATTCGTTACCTGGGACTGTCCGGCACCACGACCAGCCACAGCGCGATTGAGCAGGCCGCACTCGAGCGCGGCGTGACTCTCAAACCGGAAGTTGTATTCGACGACTTCGACACCGCGAAAATCTTTGTGGAGCTCGATCTCGGCCAGGCCATCGTGCCGGCCGTGCAGGCCCACAATTTCGAGAAGACCGGCACGGTCAAGGCCATTCTCATCACGGACCTGCCACCGATCTCGATCGGCTGGGCTTTCCGGCGTTGGCAGCAGCTGCCGGCGGTGGCCCACGAGTTTGTCGAGCTGATGGCGCAGGACTGTCACAAAATGCGCACCCTTCCCGGCTTCGAGTTGGCCTGAAAATACTGTATGTGGGTGGCGACACGAGTGGTCGCCAACTCTGCGCGACACTGGGCGCCCAGACAGGAAACGCGCTGCCGGATCAACAGGCTACGGCAACCCAACACAACTTCATATCGCAGCCGGTATCTGAGGCTGTCGGCTGATCCTTGACAGCGTTGGGATACCGATGTTCTATGGCGGCCCGTCAGATCTGCCCGGAACTCAAACCAACCTCACGGAGGATGTTTCCATGCACTCAGGGAAGCCTAAGGTCTATTTGCCTTCATTGCGCCGCGTCGTGTATGCAGCGCTGTGTCTGTCCGCGGCGACTCAGGCTCTAGCGTGGAAACACCCCGGCATCGTGGTGAGCCAAGACCAACTGGATGCGACCCGCGCCGCCTACCAGGCCGGCAATCCGGTCATTGTCGACCAGGTCAACAAGGCGAAGAACAGCAACTACGGCTCAACCGGCTACTCCGTGAAGGGCCCGTGGCCCGGTGGTGTCAACCAGTGCGGATCCAACTCCAATCCGAACCACGGTTGTCAGAATGCGGATGACGACTCGAACGCCGCGTATGTGCAGGCGTTGCTGTGGTACATGACCGGCAACCAGACATACGCCAACAACGCGATCGAGATCATGAATACCTATGCGTCCAGCTTTAAGGGATACGCCGGTACCAATGGGCTCTCCTGTCCGAGCGGCACCGACTGCTCCAATGGTCCGCTGCAGTCCGGCTGGGACTCGGAGAAGTGGCCTCGGGCGGCCGAGATCATCCGTTACGGCAAGACCAGCAGCGGAGCGACGTCCGGCTGGAGCGCATCCGACATCACGGCCTTCTCCAACATGCTGAAGAAAATTTATCAGCCTGTCATTCAGAACGGCTCGGGTGTGAACGGCAACTGGGATATGACCATGATCGACGGCACGATGCAGATTGCCGTGTTCACGGAAAATTCGGCGTTGCTGGATCAGGCTCGTACCATGTGGAAAGGCCGGGTTCCTGATTTGTTCTACCTGACGGCCAAGGACGGCAGCAACCACGCCCCTTCGCCGCGCGGCAATCCGAGCTGGTTTGGCCAGGAAGTGTTTAATTCCAGCACCAACAATGTGGGTCAGGAAACGTGCCGCGACCTGCGCCACATGGAAGACAGCATCGCGTCCACTCTCCTTACCGCGGAGACGGACTGGATTCAGGGCGGTGAGTTGTACACCGACACGACGATGACGGCAGAAGACCGAATCGTGGGTTCCATGAACGTCATGGCGGGATTGGAAAGCCGGCGCAACGGCGGACCTGATACGCTGATCAGCGCGCCGTCGGGCTATTGCACGGGCTCGGGTGCCAGCCACGTCAACCAGATCTCGGTGGGACCGGGCACCACCTATGCGATCGGATACAACGCTTATCACAATCGACTCAACGTCGCAGCGATGGCGGATGGTTCCGGGTCCACGGGCTTGCATGGAACGGGAAACACATACAACTGGATCCAGAGTGGCCTGCTGACGCAGAGCCTGTCCAGCGATCAGGGCAATCACATGACTCTGTTCGAAGCTCTTACGCACACGGTGGAAGTCTGCAGGACAGCCACCTCCGCCTGGACCAACTCCGGCTTCACGGCGCAGACCGGCTCGCCGACGGTTAAATTCAATGCAACGCCGTCCGGCAACAACATCAATGCGGTGATGGGTCTGTCCAACGGGGCGCAGTCGATCTATACGAGCTTGGCGGCGATTGTGCGATTCAATCCTTCGGGATTTATTGATGCGTACAACGGCACTGGGTACAGCGCGCTGACCTCCATTCCGTACACGGCCGGCACGCGGTACAGCTTCTGGTTTCAGCTGAACATCCCTGCGCAGACTTACAACGTGTATGTAACTCCGGAGGGCGGGCAGATGGTGCAGATTGGCGCGAACTATGCGTTCCGGCTGAATGCCCCTTCGCTCAACAACGTGACCTATCACGCAGAAGTCGGCTCGGACAAGGTGTGCAGCTTCAACCTGCCGCTGGGCGGGAACTGAGCCTCAGTTGAAGGACTGAGACTACAGCAATGTCGGACTGCTGACGGCTGTGGTTTTCCTGCGGGGGCTGTAAACAGGTGTGATGCCCCCTTGCAGGAAAATACGATGGCTGATCGGATCCGAACGCATGACGTGAAGGCCCCCGCCGGCGGGTGGGGGTCCGCGAAGGCCACGCTCTCGATTTTGAATCAGGAGCATTCGACCTTTCCGGGCGGAAAGGCGATTCTGCGCCAGAACAAACACGATGGCTTTACCTGCGTCAGCTGCTCGTGGGCCAAGCCTGCGCATTCCCATTCAGTTGAAGCCTGCGAAAACGGCATCAAGGCTACAGCTTGGGAGCTCACCTCAAAGCGCACGACACCGGAATTTTTTGCAGCGCACACGGTAACTGAGCTGCTGGAATGGTCTGACCTGGCGTTGGAAGATCAAGGGCGCCTCACGGAACCTATGCGCTGGGATCCGGCGACCGACCAGTATGTGCGTGTGGAGTGGGATGAGGCGTTTGCGGATATCGGCTCGCGACTGAAGCAGTTGAAGCCGGAATCGGTCGTCTTCTACACCTCCGGCCGCGCATCGCTCGAGACTTCGTTTCTTTACCAACTGTTCGCCCGGGCTTACGGCAACAACAACCTGCCCGACAGCTCGAATATGTGTCATGAAAGCACCTCGGTGGCTTTGCCGAAGGCCATCGGCGTGGGCATCGGCACCGTGGATCTGGATGACTTCCAACACACGGATTGCATCTTTTTCTTCGGGCAGAATGTGGGGACCAACAGTCCGCGCATGCTGCATCAATTGCAGGAAGCCCGGCAGCGCGGTGTCCCTATTGTCACGTTCAATCCGCTGCGCGAGCGCGGGCTCGTGGCATTCAGGAATCCGCTGTCGGTGTCGGAGATGGCGCTTGGCCTGAAGACGCAGATCAGTACGCAATATCACCAGGTGAAGATTGGCGGCGATATCGCTGCCGTTACCGGAATTTGCAAGGCACTGCTGGAGGCGGATGAGCGGGCTTGCGCGGCCGGGGCGGCACGGGTCCTCGATGTCGAATTCATCGAGCAGCATACGCATGGACTGGAGGACTTCGCTCGGTACGTCCATGGCTGCAGTTGGGACGATATTGAAAGCGAGTCCGGATTGACGCGTACCGCGCTCGAGGAGGCGGCCGACGAATACGCTCGGGCCAATCGCGTGATGGCGATCTATGGAATGGGCTTGACGCAGCATCGCCGTGGTGTCGAGGCCGTTCAGATGCTCACGAACATGCTTCTGCTTCGGGGAAACATAGGGAAGTTCGGCGCCGGTATTTGCCCCGTGCGTGGACACTCCAACGTCCAAGGGCAACGCACCGTCGGCATCACCGAGAAACCGGAGCTGGCACCTTTGGAGATGCTGGAACGGCGATACGGCTTCAAAGCATCGCGTATCAAAGGACTCAACACGGTAGAAACGTGCCGCGGGGTCATTGAAGGGCGCGTAAAGAGCTTTTTTGGGCTCGGCGGTAACTTTGTGCGAGCGGTGCCTGAGACCGAGAAGATCGAGGCAGCCTGGAGCGGTTTGGAACTGACCGTGCAGATCGCGACCAAACTGAACCGCAGCCATCTGATTCACGGCAAGACAGCTTACCTGTTGCCCTGCCTCGGACGCATCGAAGTGGACGAGCAGCTGACCGGTGTGCAGTCGGTTACGACCGAGGACAGCACGGGTGTCATGCATCCCTCCACCGGAGTGGCGGAGCCGGCCTCGCAGTATCTGTTGTCCGAGACTGCCATTGTCGCCGGCATCGCCAAGGAGACCCTGCCTCCCAATCCTGCGCTGCGGTGGGGGCGCTGGGTCGCTGACTACAGTCTGATACGCGACGAGATCGCGGCGGTTTTTCCGGACATTTTCCAGGACTTCAATCAGCGCCGGCAGATTCTGGGCGGCTTTCGCAGGCCGGTGCCGGCTTCAGTGCGGGTTTGGAAGACACCCAACGGCAAGGCCAATTTTATTCCGCCGGCGGGGCTGGTTGAGGATCCGGACGTCGCTCCTGCGGCGCCCGACCCCGACATTCTGCGGCTGATGACTGTCCGCAGCGACGATCAATTCAACACCACGATTTACACTCTGAATGATCGGTTTCGAAGTATCGAGGGTGGGCGCCGGGTCATCTTCATGAACCCTTCGGACCTGAGGCGGATGGGATTTGCCGACGGCGATGTGGTGAGCGTATTTACTGCGGTGAATGATGGGATCGAGCGTGTTGTCAGGGAGATGAAGATCACCGCCTTCGACATTCCCACAGGATGTCTGGCGGGCTACTACCCCGAATGCAACCCTCTGGTGCCGCTGTGGCATCACGCCAAAGACAGCTTCGTTCCGGCCGCCAAGTCCATTCCGGTACGGCTGGTCAAGGCGGCGTCGAGTTAGTTAGGCTCCTCCGAGCTTCTCGCGGAAGACGAAGTAGACGGCGCCGAGGATGCAGAACGCCGCCCACAGGTAGTCGAGCTTGAGGGGTTGCTTCAGATAGAAGACTGCGAAAGGCACAAACACCGACAGGGTGATGACCTCCTGCAGAATTTTGAGCTGCGCCACGCTCAGGACGGTGAAGCCCATGCGATTGGCCGGCACCTGGAAGGTGTATTCGAACAGGGCGATGCCCCAACTGACGAGTACGGCGATGAACCAGGGCCTGTTGATCAGCTCCTTGAGATGCGCGTACCACGCGAATGTCATGAACACGTTACTGATGCATAAGAGCCCGATGGTGATCGCGATCGCCCGCATTCTCTGAATCTCTGGTGGTGCTGTCGCGCAGATTTTATCTGGCGGAGCGGCGCTTGGGTGCTTTATTCGTGAAGTTCTGCACGACGGTAATCAGTGAGCGCTCGCCCTCTTCGTAGTCATCCCACGGCTCGCCCTTGGTGAGCAGAGCGGGCACGGTCCTGACCGTGAACTTGGTTGGGTCGAGGCCGCGGCGGACTTGGGACCATTGCAGGGGCATGGATACTGTTGCGCCCTCTCGCGCTCGTGGTGATAGCGGCGCCACGGCGGTGGAGAGTCGGTCGTTGCGGAGGTAGTCGAGGAATATGCGGCTGGTGCGCTCGTTCTTGGACATGTTCAACAGGTATTTGTCGGGCGAGTCGTCCGCCATCTGGCGGCACACTTCGCGAGCAAACGCCTTGGCGACCTGCCAGTCGACGTCGGCTTTCTTGTCTCTGGCTAGAGGTGTTACGACGTGGAGGCCTTTGCCGCCGGTGGTTTTGCAGAAGGTCACGAGGCCGATCGCCTCGAGGCGATCTTTCAGTTCCAGTGCGGCGGCGATGACTGCGTCGAATTTGACGTTGGGTGCGGGATCCAGATCAAACACCAGGCGACCGGGGACGTCGGGCATTTCAGGCACGCAACCGCCGGGATGCAGCTCGAGGCCTGCCGTCTGTGCGATGGCAATCAGGGCTTCGACGCTGTTTATTGCCACATACTTCTGACGATCACCGGAGACGGTGATGAGATCGACCAGGTTGGATTGGCCTGCCATTGCGTGACGTTGGAAGAATCGCTGGCCGTTGATGCCATCGGGTGCGCGGACGATGGAACAGGGGCGGCCCGTTATGTGGGGAATCATCCAGTCGCCGATGGCTTCGAAGTATTTGGCCAGGTCTAACTTGGTGACAGATTTCTTGTCGCCGGCGTCGGGCCACAGGGCTTTGTCTGGCTTGGAGATGGTGACGCCGAGAATGGTGTTGGGTGCGCCTGTGGCGCCAGAGCTCGTTTTCTCGGGGCCGGACGATTTGGCGCGGCCGGCGGTGGTTGCAGTGCTGGCGGAGTCGCTGCGCTCCGACGCGGAACGGTTGGTTCGGCTGGCGGCGGCAGTTCTACTTGCTGCGCTTTTGGCGCGAGCGCCTGAGGCGCTCCGGTCACGAGCGGCGGAGCCTTTGGCGCGCCGTGGGCTCGCCACATCGCCTGCGGCGCCTTTGGCCGGCTTGCGCTTCATTGCTACGGGGCGGGTGGCGGAGCTTTTTGCGGCTTTGGACTTTGCTCCAGCGGCTGCGGAACTTTTGGCGCCCCGGGCCTTCGTCGGCTGGCTCGCCGAGGCGCGGCGGGTGGTGGATTCGTCGAGGGATACGAACTCGGGCTTTTCGGCGCGGACTTGTTTGGCGGGCTTGTCTTCTCGCAGGCCCTTGAATGCGGCTTGTCGCACGTTACCTCCGTCCGTCCAACCGGCGAACTCGATCTCGGCCACCAACTCGGGTTGGACCCAATGGATGTTGCGGGCCCTGGGCAGATCCACCTTGCCGTGGAAAGGGCTGGTCCGGGTCTCGAGCGGCGCGAGTCGCCGCATCAGCGACTTCTCATTCGCACTGTTGAATCCGGTACCCACCCGGCCCACGGGCACGAGGTTATCATCCTTATACACACCGACAATCAACGAGCTGAGATCGCGCTTGTCGGAAGACCAGCCACCAATGACCACCTCGTGCCCCGCTCGGCATTTGGCTTTCTGCCAGCTACCATTTCGGTCGGACGCATAGCCGGCATCCAGTCGCTTGGAGACGATCCCTTCCATATCGAGTTTGCAAGCCGATGCGAGGACGTCCTCGCCGGCTGTCACAACATGCTCGAGGTAGCGGATCCGGCTGCCGAATTTCTTCGGCTGGTCATCGAGCAGTTCCTGGAGCCTTTCCTTCCGGTCGATGAGCGGCATTCCTCGGAGGTCTTCATGCTTGGCAAACAACATGTCAAACACAAAGAACACCAGCTTCTCGGTTTTTTCCTCCGACAGGGCCGCCTGCAGTGCGGAGAAGCTCGGAACGCCGCGGTCATTCAGTGCGCAGACTTCGCCATCCAACATGCAATCGGGCAATGTTTTGGCCGTGGCGGCAATCTCGGAGAACTTCGTGGTCCAGTCGAGACCTGTGCGGGTTTTTAGGGTGGCTTTGCCGTCCTCGACGCGCAATAGCAGGCGGTAGCCGTCGAGCTTCAACTCGTGGCCCCAACCATCGCCGTTGGGAGGACGGTCTACCAACTTTGCCAACTGCGGAGCGACGAATGCGGGAATGTGACCGCGGAGGTGCTTGGGTTCGGCTCGTTCACGCTCGGCTGTGTCCGCGACAGCTCTCCCGGATCCGGCTTTGTCCCGTGCGGTTGTGTCCGCGGCGGCTCGTTTTTGCCTGGCCTTGGGGCGTTCGGCTGCGTCTGGCTCTGCAGCCTCTGCCGCGGCCTTTTGAGCCTCACCCTTGTTGGAATGCCAAACAGCATCCGCCTCTGCCTTCGCCCTTCCGCCCTTGGCCAACATGAAGGGCTTCGGCGAGCGGCCCTTCCCTGCCTTGATCTGCTCCATGGGGCGTCCGGAGGCCACCGAGCGATCCTCCTCCAGGACTCCATCGTGATCACCGGGCCGGGCAAACTCGTCCCGATGTTTGATCAACAGCCAGTTGGTCCGCTTGCCGTTGCCGTACCGATCATTCCTGATCCGCACGAGCACCCAGCTCCCCTGCAACTTATCCCCCGCCAACGCGAACTTCAGCTCCCCCGACTTCAACGCCTTCTCAGGTGACTCGTCCCCTTCAGGCGCCCAATAGCCGCGGTCCCACAGTTGAACGGTGCCGCCGCCGTATTCGCCGGCAGGAATGGTGCCTTCGAAATCGCCGTAATCCAGGGGATGGTCTTCGACCTCGACCGCCAGCCTTTTGTCGGCGGGATCGAGCGACGGACCGCGGGTGACGGCCCACGACTTGAACACCCCATCGAGCTCGAGCCTCAGGTCGTAGTGGAGGCGCCTCGCTGCGTGCTTTTGGATCACGAAGCGCAGGGCCTTGCTGGCGGGGACCGCTCGCGCACCGCTCGGCTCCGCGGTCTTATGGAAATCGCGTTTCGCGCGATATTTGGATAGTTTCCGGTTGGCCTTGGCCACTACACGCTCCGACGCTGCGGGCGAGGTTACGAGACCCCGCGCGACTCTATCGCTTACGCAAGAGTCGCGCCTGTACCTTGGCTGCTCGGAGAGTGGGCGGCGTATCTCTTACGAGTGGGCCGCATGCGGGCGGAGCGAGCCCTCGGCGGTCATGGCTTCAATGACCTTGGGGCGTGCTCGGACACCGTCTAGATAGGATTTCAGGCGGGGGCCAATGTCTACCTTCGCGTAGGCGCCCCAACCTAGGACGGTGGACAGGTAAGCGTCCGCGATCGTGAATTGATCGCCCATCAGGTATTTCTTATCGCCTAACGCTTTCTCTACGTACGGCAGACGTTTGGCCAGGTGGTTGCGGGCGTAGGTCTTCATGTCGTCCGTTGCCTCGGAGGAAAACAACGGGGAGAAGCCTTTGTGGACCTCCGAGTTGATGAAACTCAGCCACTCCTGCAATCGGTAACGATCAAATGTTCCCACAGGCGGGGCGAGTTTGGCCGCCGGGTTGAGGTCGGCGATATACTGCAAAACAGCCACATTTTCAGTTAACACCTGACCATCATCGAGCTGCAACGCAGGTACGTAACCCTTGGGGTTGATGGTTAGAAAGTCCACGCCGTCGGCGCGCTTCGTGCGTTTGTCGACTTTGACCAGCTCAAACGGAATGCCGGCCTCGTGCAGTGCGATGTTTGAGGCCATCGAGCAGGTGCCCGGGGTGAGGTACAGCTTCATCTTGTGCTCCCTTTGGCGCGGAGGGCCATGCTAACGTTGCGCCTTGGAATGGCAAGGGGGTGCCCGGGCCCCGAGGAAGAGGAGCTTGCCGATGAGATCTTATTGGGTCATCTGCCTCGGAATGGTGGCACTCCTGACCACCGGGGGCTGCAAGCAGAGGGAACCCGTGCCGGGGCCTAAGGCGCCGGGGGCTGCCGTTGAAGCGGCGGGGATCGCGTGGTTCCAGGGGAGCTTCGATGAAGCGTTTTCCCGGCCTTCCATGCACGCTACGTGCTCCGAGGTGCGGGCTCCGATGACGCCAGTTACGCCGGATCTTCTGCGGGGCGCGCGCGTTCGCGCACCTGCGTTGCCGGCTGCTCCCGCGGTGACGACTCGGAGACCGCTGGTTTGAGGAGTTTTCGACCCGTCTGACGACGGGCTGATTGCGCCGACCGCTGTTCGGCGCTGCGTACACCAGCGTACCCCACCGGTTCCGACCCGCGACGCGCCGCTGCTTGGTACAATCCGCCCCGGTTGGGCCTGTAGCACAGCGGTTAGTGCAGGGGACTCATCGATAATGGTGCCTTCGCGCGGAAACGTGCGAAGTGGACGGGATGGATTCAGGGGAACCTTCGAGCGTCCGCGCTCATGGCAATCCTGAGCCGAGCCGCCGGTACACCGGCGGAAGGTGCAGAGACTACCTGGGGGCTACAGCGCCCTTAATCACAGGCACGAGCATCCCGCACCCACACGTCCGTGGGCGCTGCCTTATGGCAGTGCCTTGGGGCACGGGTGAAGAGATAGTCCACTCCTGGCGGAAACGTTGGGGAATAGTGAATCCCTTGGTCGTAGGTTCGAATCCTACCGGGCCCACAAATTGACCTTCCGCTGACTTCCGTCGATATCCGACGAAGTCCTGAAACCCTCGAAATATCCGGCACTTAGCGCCAAATTGGTTCGGTGCTGTCCGTGGTGGGGTATATGGGCGGGGTATCTCCCGTTTTGGAATTCGATACCCCACTTTATGCCAACACTCACTGAACTGCAGATTAAAGCTGCAAAACCGGGTGAGAAGCCTTACAAGCTGTTCGATCAGCGGGGGCTGTTTATGCTCGTTACGCCTGCTGGTGGACGGCTCTGGCGCTTCAGGTACAAACGAGGTGGGGTAGAAAAGCTGCTCACGCTTGGTCAGTACCCCGAAGTGTCGCTGAAGCGGGCGCGCGAGAAACGTGATGATGCTCGGCGGCAGTTGTCGGACGGTGTTGATCCGACGCTGAAGCGGCGTGCGGAAGAGGACGCTGCGACTAGCACGTTCAAAGCCGTTTCTGACGAATGGCTGATGACCAAGAAGCATGCGCTGACGCCTGCTACCTGGGCTCGGGACAAGCGGCAGATCTACAAGTGGGTGGTTCTTACCTCGGAAGCAAACCCATCTCTCCAATCGAAGCGCCCGACTTGTTAGCTGTCCTGAAGAAGATTGAGGCGAAAGGCGTCATCGACACTGCGCACCGCTCCAGGGAAGTCTGTGGACGCGTTTTTCGCTACGCGATTGCGACGGGTCGCGCCAAGCACGACATCGCCGCGGATCTCGTCGGCGCTCTTGCGCCGCGTACAACGACGCATCACGCGGCCATCATTGATCCGGTCAAAGTTGGAGAGCTGCTGAGAGCCATTGACGGCTACGACGGTCAGCCCACTACGGCTGCCGCTCTGCGGTTGGCTCCGTACGTGTTTGTACGTCCTACAGAGTTGAGAGCTGCGGAGTGGGCCGAGATGAACTTGGACGGTGACCAACCCGAGTGGCGCATTCCGGCCGAACGAATGAAGATGCGCGAGACTCACATCGTCCCGCTATCGCGCCAAACCGTCGCGATTTTGCGGGAGTTGGTGGTAATCACCGGACGTCAGCGGTACGTGTTCCCAGCCATCGGTGACGGTGGACGGCCGATCAGCGAGAACACTTTAAATGGCGCACTCCGCCGCATCGGATATCCAGGCGACTTAATGACCGCTCACGGTTTTCGGACGCTGGCCAGCACGCTGTTGAATGAGCAGGGCGTCCATCCGGATCTGATAGAGTTGCAAGGACTACTTAGACCGGCTGAGAACCGGCCCGCGCGGCGATGAGTCCACCCCCGATCTCTGAGTGCACGCCGCTATCGCACGATTCATCCCAGATCAACACTGCCCTGGGCCGAAAAGATGGCCCATTTGCTAGTTACCTGCGCCCTGACAGTGTGAGCCGACACCTCCTACCACATCACAGACGAACAGGTTAGTCAGAAGGCATAGTCGGAAGCTGAGAACGCCAGGACTAGCCGTAGCTGGACCAATCTCTACTCGGCACGTTTGCGCAATTCTCGCTTCGCTTCGACCCAGTCGAGCGGCTCTTCTTCCCCAGCTTTGTATCTTGCTACAGTCTTTTCGAGCGCATCCCGATGCGAGCGGGGCGATTCCAGCCTCGACTCTTCGCAGCCAGGTGAAGTCCGAGGCTGCTCCGTTGCGCGACACTTCTCTTCCGACGTCATCTGATCAACCTCCGCCACAGCCACGACGCGACTCTACTCCGCGACTTCGTAGAGGTGTTTGAAAACCGATGGACGTACTACGCCACACTCACACACCAATGCGCCACTCTTTCACGAATCGACAGAAGTCGGTGGATGAAGGGTGATGTCAAGCGTATTTTCCTGCAACTTGGAATTTTGAAACCGTTTGGTCCGCGGCCGCCCAGCGCCAGCCCTTGATATGCAATCTCAGCGCAAGCGCCGGAACCGCGCACCCGCGCTCGGAATGAGCCTCAACCGTCTTTACGATCATTTCCTCGGGCCACCATCCGCGATGCGCCCTCGACTCGACAGACAGTGCCGAGATCCGGCGTCAGTAAAGGACAAAGTCGCATGCCCACAAATATCCCGCGCCCGCTGCCTGCAACGGGCGCGGCCGAGCGCCTTCCTGCCAAAGCGCTCCCGCGCCAGCTCCGGAACCGCAGCGTTAACTGCTTGAAAAAGACTGACGATCGATTCTGGAATCCTGCGACGCCAGCACAACGTCGAGTGTGCCGCATCGAATCATAAGTTAAACAACTCCGCTGCGGGCGCGGCAGACGACGTGTTGGAGTCCTAATGATTTGCCATCAAATGGCAGCCCACCAAACCGCTATATTCCACAGCGAAACAACGATCACTCAACGTAGGATTCGAGGCAACGACTGTGCCCTTGGCGTACGCCCAGGCTCGCGGTAGCCTCCTGGTCACCGCGCAAAAAAAGCTTCAGAAGCCAAAGTGTATTGCGCACCCAAAACAAGGACGATGACTGATGTCCGAGCCCGAAAATTCGTACCTCCGCTGGCTCCATCTAACCGACCTCCACATGGGCACCGACAGCGAGTCGCAAAAAATCGCTCTTGCCTCACTGGTGTCGTCAATTACGCACTACTCAAACCAGAAGCCCTTCGATCTGGTGCTTCTCACCGGCGACCTGGCGTTCTCAGGTCAAAAAGATCAATACGACCAAATCGAATCCCAACTGATCGCGCCCTTACGAGCCACTGCTCTCTGTCGCAATGCTCAGTTCATAGCCGTGCCCGGGAATCACGATCTCAACTGCGATATCGAGCTACCCCCCTCCTGGAAAGAAATCGGTCCAAAACGTCAGGAAAAATTCTTTCATCTGGGCGACGACGGGCGTCGGACCCGAGGTTCACGCCCCCAGGCGTTTTCAGAATACAGCCACTTCGTTCGCAGGTCCGGAATCCATAGCGTTGATCCACTCAAAGAACCCGCTGCCATTTTCCAGATCAAGACATCCGGAAAAGAAGTAGCGATCATATCCGTAGTCACTGCCTTCTTCTCCGACAAAGATACGCCAGACCGCCAAAAAGCACCCGCGCCCGTTCACCCGATCCGGGCGCTTGCACAGGGCCGCCCGGATAACGTACAGCTGATTGTAATCGGTCATCATCCTCCCGAATGGTTTCTAGCAGACTCGCAGCAACATCTACACTCCCTCCTCGTCGAGAAAAATGCGTTCTACCTGCATGGTCACGAGCACCGTACCCAATCGAAGTTCGGCTCCCGGGGATTGGCCCAGCTTGGCTTCGGGGCCGCCTACCAATCTCCCCAGGACAGCAAGCCGAAGCCGTACTACCGCAACTCCTTCGCAATCTGCGAATTGACTTCGGCCTTACACGTTTGCGTGGTTTCTTGGGACAGCGAACACGGTCAGTGGCGACCCGATCTCAACTTGCCAGGCGACTTTATCGATCGCAGCGATCGGCTAGCGGACGGCTATGTCCTGAATCTCCCTTCAACCAAGCTCACCGATCGCACGCGGCCGTACGCCTCAATTGGCGCCGCTATTCGGAAAGAGGTTCAGATCGACCGATGCCTTTGGCTTGCTGGCAGTTCGCCCACTCGCTGGGCACGGCTGCTTGAAACAATGGGTGTATTACATGAGGCCACTGAAGTCTACACACTACCCACACAGTCTCTTCCAACAGGACACCTGCAGTTTCGCGTGAGAGATACCAATGGCCAATATCTCGTACACGCCATTTCCGCCCACGGCGACCTGTTGAACTTCGAACAGCTTCAAGCAATCAACACCGAACTGGATCGCCAGGCATTCGAAGGATGTATCGTCGCAACACTAGGCGAGCTGTCAACCGAGGCACACACCCTTGCGACCCAACTCTCTTCTCGAAAGCTCCTGACGATCCTTGAGAGAAGAGAGATTGTGCGCCGTTCTATTCGAAATCTGCCGGCCCCACTCGAACGCGCGATATACGCGGCCTCAAATGCCGACGCCCTTGCCGGCTGCTTAATCTTTACGGATACGGGATGCGCCGTACTCCTTTCAGAGCGCACCAGCAACCTGTGGTTCCGCATCCTAGATGAGCGAGGTGACATTCTTACAGAATCCGCAGAGCTCGTACTCGCAGTTCGACGCGAGTTTCCTCCCCTTCGAACGCAGGCATATGAAGACAGCGACAGCAAACAGCCGACTGCAAAGAACGCGGTGGGGCCGCAGTTTGACCGTGGTAGTTACCTGGAAAAATGTTATTCCTACTTCGACGATGTGAAATACGCGCCACTCGCGGCTTTGGGATTTCGATTCCGAAAAGCCTCCCTCTCGAATATCTACGTCGAGGCCTCCGCGGACGTTGGGGGCACCACCAAAAGCACACACAATCTCGGCCGCGCGATCACCGAGTTCATCGAGTCTCTCAAGTTACCCAAAGCCCAGCAGGAACAGCTCCAAGCTCAAATGCGATCGCGTTATGGTCTCAACCGATCTGTTGAAGTTGGGGCGGCTCGCCGACTCTATCAACGCTATAACAACGTAGTGGTTTTGGGAGATCCTGGATCCGGAAAGACCTGCTTCGTCCAGTATGAGATTCTCGCATACTGCAAGCCCGCGTCGGGCGAGCGAACTTGGTACTCTCAACATTTGCCCATTTATGTGCCTTTAGCTGAAGCTGCCCGCCTGTTCAGCGATCGCCTGTCTCTGCTTGCCATCTGCGAAATCCTCTCCGCCCGCCGAGGCATCGACCTCCCGTGCCGAATCATCGAACAGGCCCTGGCTGACGGACAAGCCGCCTTCTTCTTCGACGGACTGGACGAGGTCGGATACGTTGACAAGCGAATCGCGCTGCTGACGGAAATAGACAGCCTCGTCAAAACCTTTGCCGCTCGCGGCAATCGGTTCGTCCTATCATCGCGACCAGCGGCAGTGCAACCAGTCGATATTCCTGATGGACTCACATTCCTCCAGTTAAAGGGTTTGACAGAAGGAGAAATCCGAACGCTGGCTAGCAGAGTGTTGACAACGAGGCTCGGAGAGTCCCCCCAGGACCAACTAGCTCCCGAGGAAGACGAACTCGTTGCCCGACTCCTCGAAGACACGCGCAATCAGCCCGGCATCGCACGCATAGCTCGCAATCCGCTGCTGCTGACACTCCTAGTTCTAATCTATGCAAACTCCGGAGCGATCAGCGCCCGAAGACACCTCATCTATACTCAAGCAATCAAAACTCTGGTTAGCGTACGAGGCCGTCAGACGCGCAATCAGCAGATCTCAGAAGCGGACTTGCGCACGCGCCTGGGTACACTAGCGTTGGCCATCTTTCGCCGACAAATTGCGGAGATCCCGCGCCGCGCAGAAGTAGTAGCCTTATTGGCGTCTTTGATGCAGAGGCCGCCAGGTGCCGACCCACAGTCCTCACTCGCAGACATCGCGGACGCGTTCATCCAGGAGGTGGCCGAAGCCACCGGGCTGGTCACACTACACGCGGGAATGGAAGTCAGCTCCGAGCAGCTAGTGACATTCATGCACTACTCCTTCTTGGAGTACTATGCGGCCGCTGGACTGCTATCGCTCGAATATCTGGAAGCCGTTCCAAAGTTGTGCAGTAATCCTCGTTGGAGGGACGTCGTTACATTGTTGTTCGGGATGCTATCTGAACAAGGCGACGTAACGCCCCTGTTGGAAAGAATCCTGAGCGCCCCCTCTGCTGAGGAGCCGATCACTCAATTCCGGCTGCTATTGGCGCTCGATGCCGCGGCCGAGTGCGATGTACCACCAGAGCAATCACAGACACTATTGGCCCGAGCTGTATTCGAAACCGTAGCGCACGGGGCAGCCCGGTACTCTGTGGAGCTGCGACAAAGTATTGCCGGACGCTTGGATCACTTCCTCGAAGGTCCCGGGATGCGTGTCGAATCGGCCCTAGTGCAGGGGCTGCGTGACGAAGATCCGCTATCAGCCGCAGCATTTGCTGACTTGATTGCCCGTATCGATGACACCCTGACACTCTCCACCGAGATTGCGGCTGCTTTTGATGATCTTTTGGACCAAGCAAATCCAGTAACCCGGGCCGCCGCCATGCATGCCATAGAGGCGCGGCGCGAACTGCGCACTCAGAAAGCACGGGAGTGCGTGAGGAAGACGCTGAAAGGAAGCCTGGTCGAAAAACACGCCGCATTGAAAGTCATCGCGGCAATCCCAGCATTCGGCGAAGAGTTGCGCACGTCCGTCAAAGAACTCCTCGAAGATCCGAGTCCCCTCATCTCGGCCTCGGCAGCCGAATGTTTACTCGTTGACCTGATTCAGAATCCGACTAAACCGAGCGAGTCCGCTCAAGTGGAGCGCGTCATCGCCAAGCTGGGCGAGAGCTCCGCAGGAGAAACCGGCCTATCACTGCAACGAGTAACCCTCGATCCCGAAGCAATCAAGCCCCTGGTCCTCTCGGACGACGCCGAAATAAGCGAATTAGCCATCCGAAATCTCACGCTGATACGGCACGACCCTCAGTTTGTGTACGATGTCCTCATCCGCCGAATAAAAATGCAAAATACCCCGAGACAACTCGCAGCGTGTCTGGATGCATTGCGCACTTGCTCAGGCGCCGTCAATCTCATCACGATCGCTGACACCGATCTCATCTGCGGACAGCTGCGCGACAGCAACCGAAACGTCCGCATAGCTGCGATCACGTTGATGGGCGCCATGCCTGACGATGAACAGGTCATTCAAACCCTACAGGACCACTTCGAAAAGGTAGTTCACCGGCCGAGCCAACAGGACGAGTTGACTGCGGCGGCCAGGGCTCTCGCGAAGCATGTGCGACGTAACCAGAAGCTTCGCGCAAGCACGCTCTCCAAGCTTCTCTCCCAACTGCCCACTGAATCCGACGCATCCTTCGGTGATGAGTCGCAGCAACACGTAGTCCTGACACTCCTCTCTGTTTGCGAATCGATCGGAGGCATCACCGATGACAAAGCAGCCTGGAAGCTGTTGCGGCTCGCTAAAAGTTATCGTGCGCCTATCGAGCTACGATGCGCGTCCATTCGCGTTTTCGGGCGCCTGGTCACTCCCGCACAGAATAGCGTAGATGCAATCATCCAGATGATTAAGCAGGATGATCCTCGCCTGAACGCAGATCACTATGTCGCGGCCAGAGCGTTCTCACTCCAATGCAAACGGCGCGTGGAGTATGTTCGGCGGGTATACCAATGGCTCGCACCCCTTCGAGACGAACTTTGCAAAGCATGGGCCCGGGAGATATCGCGCGCACATGACAGCATCAATCCAGCCACGCTCAATGACATTCGGGATTCAATTACAGAGGTATCGAATTTGATCGTTTCATACGAAGAATTCTCTGGCCGCGCGATATTAAAGTAGATCGTTCACAGAGCCAGTCAAATGAAGGCGTACCGCCCCAGGACATCTAGCAACCGCCAACCTAGCAGCGCGTTCAGCTGAGATCGATCGAAAGGCTCGGTAGTTAACGGAGTGGTCGGAGAATCTTCTTTATGTCGCTGGGTTTGAAATGAAAGGAATATCCGTTGCGTGGACGTCAGTTATGTACGTTCGCGCAGCAAAGCAATTATCGTTCGTTTTCACTTGGGAAGTATCGACGTGCACTTGAGTCCCGGGACTCGAAACATTGGCTTCGTATCAGCTTCCGTCGTAACAAGCTCCTGTGCTTGCAAGTGCAATGCGGCAGCCACGTGCAGGGCATCGATTCCTGCAACGTCGCAATCGCAGGCCACGTTAATTGCTCGTGTCGTTATTTCCGGCGTCGACTGAGCAATCTCCGCAAATGATCCAAGGATCGCGGCCATGAAGTCGACCTCTTCCTGACGCTTATTAAATGTTGGCTTCGGAATCAGCTCCAGAATCAAGTACTGACTGCCGACAAGCTCTCGATTCACGTCTGCAAGAAGCCTTTTCGCCGCTTCGTGACATTCCTGATTTCCCTGGAAAGCTGCCATCAACACTCCAGTGTCGATGTAGGTCCGAATAGCGGGCATGGTTCAGAGTTCGCCTCGACGACGCGCAACTTCGGCAGAAATTTCGTCGGCCGATAGCAACTGCAAGCCGTTCGCTATGGCTTTGGATCGCAGCTCCGACAGGTGCTTCCACAATTTCTCACGATCCAGTTTCGCGGACGAGAGCCTTTCGCTCTCGAACAGGACTCGCACCGGGCGTGAATCCGTAGGGGCGACTGAAAACCTTCCAGAGTCCAGCTTCAATGGCGCATCTGCAAAATAGTTCGGCAACGGCATCGGATGGTCGACTGACCCACTGCTGCTGATAAACGCGAGGGAAATCGCATATGCCCGTCCCGCACATGTAAAGCTGGAAAACGATTCCGGTGTAAACATCATTCGTACTCAGGTTTGAGAGCTTTAAGTGTTTCTTTCGTCAGTAAAGAAAAGAAAAGCTTCTTGTTCGATCCGTGGACGGACTCCAATGCCGTCGGAAGTGAGTCCCAAAATTTTGCAGATTCATGGTTGTTCGTCACTACTGAATCAACGTCGACCATCACACCCTTCGCCATCTCCCCCGAGACAGCTTTCGCTTCCGTAGGAAGACCAACCTGAACCAAATGGATGCAGTCCTCGCTGACCAATTCAGTGCGCAGAGCAGTTGCCTGCCCCTGAACTCGATGCTCACCAAGCCGGATGTCGGCATCAAGCCATTCAAGCGCGGGCTTGTCTCCCAACTCGACGATATCGATGTACTTGAGCGACATTCTCTCGCAGTTCTCAACTACGTCGGATCGGCGCACCTCAACCGCCAGCGCCTCGATTTGCGCCTTGAACGCTTTCCACCCCACGTAGGGTCTGGGACAAGAGAGAACTACTGATCTCTCGCCTACGCTGATGAAAAACCTACCGTTCCAAAAGCGAAGGGTAACCGCGTAACGGAGATCAGGACTCATATCCCGCATCTGCAAAGGAAGATCAGCGGCTGGTAGCCGCTGGGGCACCGACTCCGAGGAGCCGAACGCCGACAACAAGCGTCCGATTAGGACCGCTGCGGCAGCGTCATGCCTCGGCTTAAAACGCAGTTCCCACAAGGCTTCGATGAGCGGTTCGATGCCCAGCCTCGTCGGCAATTTCTCGCTCGCAACCATTGGCCGCCCCATCTTAGTCCAGGGCAACAGTGTATACCGCTGCTTTGGAGCTGTACGCGATCCCGTCTCTTTTTTTGCGTTGCGCAACATCATTATAGTTTTGGGGAAGGCCGGACCGGGACGTAATCGTTATCAGGAGCGTTCATCCAGTGCTCGATATTGGCTATGACTGGTAATGGTCATCTGCCCTTGCACCATGATCCGCGTTGCGGTGCCTCTGTAAAATCACAAGCCGCTTTTGTTTCCCACCAGAATCCCAGCTAGCGAGGTTAGCTATGAGGAGTTTCTTGAAATCATCCCTCATTACCGTAATTAGCTTGTACAGTCGGCTCAGATAATAAAGATCCGGCCCATTGGGCCATTGGTGTTCATTCACCGCCCTCGCTATCTGATTCAGGTTTCGGCCGATCGCTCCGACCTCTGCGAGAGACCGCTTTAAAGCGACCAATTCCGGGTGGGCAGCGGCGCCACTGAACGAAGGTGGCTCCTCACCAGAAGCGAAACGTAGGTGCTAACCGCCAGTTCTCTTGACAGCGCACGCTCTCGGAGGAGTAACAAATCTTCGGCGTGCAAGCGAACCGAGATGCGCCATCCCTCGGGGAGCGGCTTCACCGGGGCTATAGATTCGTCAGCCGGACCAACCCTGGGGACCGACGCGGCGACCAGGCGCCGGAGAAAAGCCGACTCAGAAAGCCCCTGCGCGCGTGCAACAGCCGAAAACTGCTCCTTGAGCTGACGATCAACCCATGTTGTTAGATGTACACGATCCATCGTTCACTCTCTAACCTGATCCAAACTGCTGCCGAAAGGCTATCCTGCCACTCCTCAAATCTGTCCACAACTGCAAACACGCGATCAGCGGTAGATTGTTGGTGTGCTGCAACCCTGAGAAAATCGCGAAGGGATGAGGCAAATGGAAGTGCCTGACTGTAAGCGAACGCGCCTGGATCAGGATGGACGATAATCTCGCAGACCTACGCGTTCCATTTGGGCAGGTAGCCGCTTCATTGTTGGGACTTACTATACATCTCGATGTTGTAGCAGTTTTCTAGGCTTTTGCGGTTGAGAACTCGCTGCCTTTTCCACGTAGTGCCAAACAGGAATATGGACAAGCGCCGAGGTCTCACTCATGGAGAAGCCGCGAAACCGCCAGGGGGAACTACCGCTGGGAGAGCCCGATCGGGCCGAGCAGCCGAAGCATCAACGCATTCTTCGGCTCGCCCAAGTACGAGAGGTAACGGGACTGGGCCGGTCATGTATCTATCAGTTGCAGGCTCAGAAGCAATTCCCGCAGCGAATCAAGATTGGTGTGCGTGCGGTTGGACGGATCGAGTCGGAAGTACAGCAGTGGGTTGCCAAGAGAATTTCTCAGAGTCGCGCATCGAATGGAAACTCGCAGCAGTGAAAAAGGGAGGCCGCACGGACAAGCGGCCTACCGCCTTCGCCCACGCGACCTCAGTGTTCACCAGCTAATTTTGTTCGCGAGGAGATGACTGTCAGCGGTTTCGCATGAGCAATTCCTCCTCTCCGCATCGCAGTCCGGCGGCAAGTGCCTCAAGATTCGCGAGGGTAATGTTGACGGTCGCCTGCTCAACGTCGCCCACGTAGCTGTTGGCAAAGCCACATTGCCGTGCCGATTCGCGCTGGGTGTATCCGCGCATTAGGCGATACTTCTTTACGTTGTCTGCCAACCGGCAACAAATTCCCCAGCTCGGCTTTCGATGGGAGCGGGGAACGGCCTCATGTTTTGGTGGTCTGTCGCGTGCATTCATGATCGCTCCTCCTCTGTGCGCAGACGGTCGACGGCATCGGCGAACAAGGCCACCGGCTGTATACGCAACGCCTTGGCCAGTTGAACGATCACCCAGAAGGTGGGAGATTGCCGCCCACGCTCCAACATGCTGGGGTACGTCCGATCGAATTCGCATTCGGCTGCGACGTCTTCTTGGCTCATTCCGCGATTGATGCGGGCGGCCTTGAGTGCGAGTCCGAAGCACCGAGCAGCTCGAATACGGGGCGACGTCCCCCCGGTTTTGAGTAGCGCCACGGTTTGGAGTCTAATCTCGGGCGAGGAGATTGGACGTGAAGAAGCGATTCAGCGAGGAACAGATCATCGGCTTTCTGAAGGAGGCCGATAGCGGAGTGCCGGTGAAGGAGCTGGCGCGCAAGTACGGGTTCTCGGATGCGAGCTTCTACCTGTGGCGCAGTAAGTTCGGCGGGATGGATGTGCCGGATGCGAAGCGATTGAAGGCGCTGGAGGTGGAGAACGCCCGCCTGAAGAAGCTGCTGGCGGAGTCGATGCTCGAGAACGAGGTGACGCGTGAAGCGCTCCGAAAAAAGTTCTAACCGCACCGGCTCGGCGAGAGTTGGTGCGGTGGATGACGGTGAAAGGCTTATCGGAGCGACGCAGCCTGCGTGTCATCGGAATGAGTGCGAGCGCACTTCGATACCAGCCACGGCCGGATCGCAACGTCGAACTCCGAGATCAGATCGTCGCGCTGGCGCAGCGGCATCGCCGTTACGGCGCCTCGATGATTTATCTGAAGTTGCGGCAGGCCGGCGAGCTCGTCAACCACAAGCGCGTGGAGAGGCTATATGCGCTGGAGAAGCTGCAAGTCAGGCGTCGACGACGCGACCCATGAGGCAGTCGCCGTGATGGTCGAGCACTGCATGGGTGGCAATCATCTGACACGAATCCTCGACGGCATCTGCTCTCAGCGCGGCAAACCTGCGGTGATCCGTTCAGATAACGGGAAAGAGTTCACTGGCAAAGCGATGTTGACGTGGGCTGTGCGCAATGGTGTTGCTCTGCGGCTCATCGAGCCGGGCAAGCCCAACCAGAACGCCTACATCGAATCGTTCAATGGTCGGCTACGTGACGAGTGTTTGAACGAACACTGGTTTACCAGCCTGGCGCATGCCCGAGCATTGATCGAAACCTGGAGGCGAGAGTACAACGATGAGCGCCCCAAAAGAGTCCTCGGCGGGCTGACGCCCGCCGAGTATGCCCTGCGATTATCCGACCAAAAGGTCGCTACAATGCCCGGAAAACTCTAAACAGAACCGCTACTCAAGGTGGGGGGACGTCGGGGGGTCACTGACCATAGCTGCCCCTCCCTTTCCGCTGCAGCGAGCGACGGAAAACAACGAGAACGACCAGAATCGGCGGTGGTTTACGGTTGCAATCTCCTTTGAGCGATGCGATCAACGACGGCAATTGATGCCTTGGCACCCAGATCCCGAGACGTCGGGGTGAGTTCGAAGTCCGTTTAACGGGAGGCGCCGAATTGGCGCGAGTAGAATGACTGGGTCGTGAACCCATGACTGCGTACCTCTAATGTACGTGGCTGTAGTAGCCGTCCGCTGTGGCTGCAACCACGGCGGGCGGCGCTTATACCAGCCCGGCCCAAAATGGGGTACGTGTCGGGGTATCGTCGAGGTTCAAACGCGCACAAAAACTAACGGTGCCAAGCAGTTACATATAGACCATGTATCCTACCGGGCCCAAGTCCCTCTCTCGTTCCGGCCGCTTCGGTAACACTCGCCGCATCAACGCTGGTCGGCAATCTCACTAACCGACAGCTGTCAGTAGCTGATATTCAACTAGCAGCATACATTCCGGCAGGTTGCTATTTGAATTCCGAGCACTCAGGGCTAGCAGTCATGATGTTGGAATCCTTGCACTCCCTGCTAGACGCCGCGGAAATTCGAAGCCAGCATGGTAGAGCCCGTCGTGCCGGAAGCTATCTTTGACAAGTCGACCCTCCGTGCCGAATCGGCTCCGTATGGAGTGCTTGCCCCGGGGACCCGAGGCTAGGACGGAGGATCGCAAAAGTCTCATGCAAAAAAATGCCACCCATCGTCAGCAAGAAGCTCCGGGGCGTCTCTGCGGTTTGGCAGGACTTCCAAACGCGACTACCAGTAAAACTCCGCACAGTCCAAAACCAGCAGAACTATCAAACGATGGTCAATTTTCTGGATGAGCTCGTCGATGAGATCGGCGACCAGGAATCGCACCCGTTGATAGGATTGCTGGACATCGTGTCCATGTTCGTCTACGACTATGAAGAACGCGATATCGAGAATTCGGATTCAGGACGACACGCTGTTCGCCGAGATATGCGACCGAACAATCGCGCGACTGCGGCAAACAAGTCCTCGCGAGCGCGTATATCAGCACAATCTGCCGGCGCTGTCGTTTACCGAGGAATCAAGATCCCCAGGATCACCGGCAAGCCATCGCCGACTTCCCTGGCGCTTCGCGACGCCTTGCTGACAAAATACAGGAAATAGCACAGCAGAATCAGGCGTACGATCTTGCGTTACTCAGAGCAGTTGGCAGCGGAGGGATACGCGGTAATCCCTGAGCTAGTTGATGCACATCACATCCGCGACATCTGCGAATTCATCTGCGATGAAGGGGTCGGGACACGTCGCCTGATTGATATGCCGTGGTGCGCGGAACTGGCGGAGCGAATTGTCAGGGACGAACAGATGAGTGAGCTGCTTCCCGAGGGGGCGGTGGCGGCA